>Ga0070684_100003569_pt1 | contig 11704 bp, 14 predicted proteins | sample KBSC723LmetaG_FD_65653 | JGI IMG/M metagenome (GOLD analysis project Ga0070684, IMG submission 65653) | Corn rhizosphere microbial communities from Kellogg Biological Station, Michigan, USA - KBS C7.2-3L metaG | ecosystem: Host-associated > Plants > Roots > Rhizosphere ...
CGGGTGAGCGTGGCCGAGACCCCTACCAGGATCACCCCCTACCGCAACGGGCCCTACCTCGTCCGCGGGCCCTTTGTCCTGGTCGACCAGGAGGGCAAGGAGATCGAGCTGAAGCGCCCGGTCGTCGCCCTCTGTCGCTGTGGTCGCTCGCAGATCCGGCCCTTCTGCGACGGCACCCACAAGACCATCCGCTTTCGCAGCTGACGCATGGGCGTGGCGGAGTGCTTGATGCGGCGGTCGCCGTAGCGGATGCCGCCGCGCAGGCGTGCGCCGACGGCGAGCCAGGCGCAGGCCGAGCGCTCGGCGATCCAGGCCGGCGCCAGCAGCGAGGCGCTCGCCGGGAACCGCTCTGCGCCGCCGGCCCGGCGCCGGCCGATCTCGGCGACTGCGACGGAGGCGGCTGCGCCCAGGGCGACGCGGCGGCCGTGGCCACGGCGCAGCGCTGCCAGGCCGAGGGGCCCGAGCGCGAGGAAGGCGCCGATCCTCGCCGGCACCGCGAAGTCGTCGTAGGCCTGGCGAACCCGCTGCGAGAGGAAGTGCGCCGTCGTCGGCGGACGGCGGGCAACGTAGAGGTCGAGCGGCGTCAGCACGGTGCCGCCGCCGGCGCGGATCGTCCGCATCAGCTCCAGGTTCTCGAAGAGGGCGTCGCCGTCGTAGGCGCCGCTTCCCATGAAGCTGCTGCGGCGGACCGCGAGCGTGCCGGGGAAGTCACCGACCGGGAAGTCGACGTCGCCGGTGAGGACCCGGTTGAGCAGGGTGCGGGCCGTGTCCCAGCGGGCGTGCCAGGGCAGCTCGTCGAAGTGGTTCTGAGGCCGGACCAGGTCCGCTTCGCCGAGCAGGCCGGCGATGCGCACCAGCGCGGCGCGCTCGTAGCGCACGTCGTCGTCGGCGATCACGATCGCCTCGTGGCCGGCCGCGCGGACGCCGCTGACGACGCCGTTCACCTTGCCCATCGCGAAGTCGAGGTCGCGGTCGGGCGGAAGGTGCCAGGCGACCCCGGCGAGGGCGACCGCGTTGCGGGCGAAGAGCGGCGGGGGTGAGCCGTCGATGACGATCGTCTCCTCCACCCATCCCGAGAGCCGGCGCAGGTAGGCCGTCAGCTCCCCCAGCGGGCCCGGCTCGGACCAGCGCAGCGGCAGCACGTAGGAGAGCGGCAGTCGCTCCCCCGCGCTCACCATCAATGTTCGCGCTCCGCTCGCTGCGCGAAGAACCAGAAATGCACGCTTGCTCGCTCCGCGCTCACAGTGGCTCGCGCAGCGAAGTCACACCGGCGCTCCATGCCTCGAGCAGGTGGGCGGCAAAGCGCGCTTCGAGGTGGAGCATCACGCGGGCGCCGAAGACGATGTCGGCGGCGAGGCGGGGTTCGGACCGCGCAAGCTCGCCGGCCAGGTCGAAGGCGGCGATGTTCTCGTGGACGGCGTCCGCCTCGACGTGCTCGTCGTAGAAGTCGGTTGCGTCGCCGTCGCAGCCGAGTCGTCGCAGCCCCTCGGCGTAGCGCCGGTTCGGTCGCGAGGAGGTCATCTCGAACATCGCCAGGTGGCCGACCAGCGCGCCCCTGCGGCTGCCACGCAGGCCAAGGGCGGAAATCAGGTTGACCGTGGCGAGGGTGGCGCCGGGCGCGCAGCGCAGATACGCGTTCTCGCGATCGTCCAGGCCGAGCGCCCGCATCGTCTTGGCGAAGAGCGCCGAGTGCATGCGCTCCGGCCGCCCCGCCCCGTACTCGTCCTCCTGCACCTCGAGCAGGGCGGACTTGGCCGCTCCGGTGAGGCGGGGAATCGCCCAGCTGTGAGGGTCCGCCTCCTTCAGCTGGTAGAGCGAGCGGTGGGCGACGAACTCGCGGAACTGGTCGAGCGTTCCCTTGCGCCGCAGGTAGCGCGAGAGGGACGGTCCGTCGTCGTTGGCCTCGATCTCGAAGAGAAGATCGCCGACGTTGTCCGGGTCGACCGGCCGCGGCGGCATCGCCTCCTCCAGCGTGGCGAAAAAGGCGCGCTCGAGCGCGCCGCGCAGCGCCAGCAGCGCCGGGTCCCACTCCCAGTCCGGGTCGACGCCGGCGAAGGAGCGGTAATGCAGCTCGTAGCAGAGGTAGAGGGCGAGCTGTACGTCGTCCCCCAACGGCTCAGCCTCCGGAATCGAGAGCGCGGTCGCGGGCGGCTTGCTCCAAAGCAGGTCGAGGACCAGCTCGCTGACGGGACCCGCGGGAGGCGGCAGCGGCGCGCGGTCGGTGCTGATCTCCTCGGTCGCTGCCACCTGGATCTGCTTCCCGAGAAGGAAAGGCGGCAAACTGGCTGACCAGCCGGACTGCCAGAATGCGCTCCCTTGAGCGCGAGCGAGACAAGCGAGCACCTCGACGTCCTCATCGTCGGCGCCGGCCTTTCCGGCATCGGCGCCGCCCACCATCTTCAGGAGGCCTTCCCCGGCCGCAGCTACGCGATCTTCGAGGCCCGCGACACCGTCGGCGGGACCTGGGACCTCTTCCGCTACCCCGGCATTCGCTCCGACTCGGACATGCACACCCTCGGCTACCGCTTCCGCCCCTGGACCGAGGCGAAGACGATCGCCGACGGCAGCTCGATCCTCGAGTACGTGCGCGCGACGGCGCGCGAGGCCGGCATCGAGCAGAGGATCCACTTTCGGCACAGGGTGCTGCGCGCCGATTGGTCGAGCGAGGAGTGCCGCTGGACGGTCGAAGCGGAGCGCGGCGACGGGGAGACGGTGCAGCTGACCTGCGACTACCTCTTCTGCTGCAGCGGCTACTTCCGCTACGACGAGGGCTACACGCCGGACTTCCCAGGCATCGAGCGCTTCTCCGGCGAGGTCGTCCACCCTCAGCACTGGCCGCAGGACCTCGACTACGCCGGCAAGCGGGTGGTGGTGATCGGCAGCGGCGCGACCGCGGTCACGCTCGTCCCGGCGATGGCGGGGAAGGCGGCTCAAGTGACTATGCTGCAGCGTTCGCCGACCTACATCGCCTCGCTGCCGGCCGAGGACCCGCTCGCAAGCCGACTGCGCCGGTTTCTCCCGGTCCGGGCGGTCTACGCGATCGTCCGCTGGAAGAACGTGCTGCTGCAGACCGGCGTCTACCAGCTCAGTCGCCGCCGGCCGCAGGCGGTGAAGAGGCTGATCCGGCGCGGGCTCGAGCGGGCGCTGCCGGCGGGATACGACATCGACACCCATTTCACCCCGCGCTACAACCCGTGGGACCAGCGCATGTGCCTGGTGCCGGACGGCGACCTGTTCGAGGCGATTTCGCGTGGCAAAGCCTCCGTGGTCACCGACCGCATCGCGACCTTCACCGAGAAGGGAATCGAGCTGGAGTCGGGCGAGCAGCTCGCGGCCGACGTCGTGGTGACCGCCACGGGCCTCAACCTGCTCTTCATCGGGGGGATGGAGCTGAGCCTCGACGGTGAGCCGGTCGACGTGCCGAGCGCCATGGTCTACAAGGGGATGATGCTGAGCGGCGTCCCCAACTTCGCCTTCACCGTCGGCTACAGCAACGCCTCCTGGACGCTGAAGGCCGACCTCGTCGCCGAATTCGTCTGCCGGCTGCTCGCCCACATGGATGCCCGCGGCTATGCCAAGAGCGTGCCCGAGGTCACCGACCCTGGCACCGCCGAGGTGCCGTTGCTCGACTTCACCTCGGGCTACGTCGTGCGCTCGCTCGACAAGTTCCCCAAGCAGGGCTCGAAGGAGCCCTGGAAGCTGCGACAGAACTACATCAGGGACATCAGGACGATCAGGCGAGGTCCGCTCGACGACGGCAACATGCGCTTCTCCCGCGTCCCGGCGCCGGCCGAGGCCACGGCCGAGAAGGTGCCGACATGACCGACTACTCGGATCTGCGCGCGCTCTACGTCAACTGCACGCTGAAGCGCAGCCCGGAGGTCTCGAACACGCAGGGGCTGATGGACCTCTCGATGGAGATCATGCGCGCCAACGGGGTCGAGGTCGAGTGCATCCGGGCCGTCGACCACGAGATCGCAACCGGTGTCTGGCCGGACATGACCGAGCACGGCTGGGAGCGGGACGAGTGGCCGCGGATCTTCGACAAGGTGATGGCGGCAGACATCCTCGTCCTCGGCATGTCGATCTGGCTGGGTGAGAAGTCCTCGATCGCGACGCAGGTGATCGAGCGCCTCTACGGCAACTCGCACCTCCTCAACGATGCCGGCCAGTACGCCTACTACGGGCGCGTCGGCGGCTGCCTCGTCACGGGCAACGAGGACGGGGTGAAGCACTGCGCGATGAACGCGCTCTACTCGCTGCAGCACCTCGGCTACGCGATCCCACCGCAGGCCGACGCCGGCTGGATCGGCGAAGCCGGCCCCGGGCCGTCATACCTCGACGAGGGCTCGGGCGGGCCGGAGAACGACTTCACCAACCGCAACACGACCTTCGCGGCCTGGAACCTGATGCACCTGGCGCGAATGCTGAAGGACGCTGGCGGCATCCCGGCGCACGGCAACCAGCGCACCGAGTGGGACGCTGGCTGCCGCTTCGACTTCCCCAACCCCGAGCACCGGGCCTGAGCGCCGCATCCGCCTTTTCCTCGCTGGAGCGCGGAAATGTCGGATGCGCTCAACTCAGCGGCTGCCTCCCGCTGAGGAGAAGAGGGGGCTCGAACTCGCCGCCCGCGGGAAGACGCCGCCCGTGCCGTTGATCGAGAGCGTCGTCTGCGGATTGCAGGCGTCGAAGATGAACCAGGCGTCGATCGGACCCCCTTCCTCGGTGATGTCGAGCGCGCTCGTTTCGATCTCTTCGGTGCCGGTGTTGTAGTGGTAGCCGAAGGTCCCTTCTGGGTCGCCGTACTCGGTGAACGGCGCCTCATAGAGGCATTTTTCGAGCAGCGTGGCGAATTTCGCCGCTCCGGCAAGGCCGTTGACCGTCGCGCCCTGCGCGGCGACCGTTTGATTCAAGACGGAGATCTGCTGCCCTTGCTGGGCGACGGTTTTGCTCAGCGCGGCGATCGTTTTTTCGGCTTTGATCAGCCCGCTGCTGAGCTGGCGGACCTTGTGGTTTAGGCAGGTCGCGCTGCACCGCGCCTGGGCCCCGCCGCTCATTGCCAGGCTCAGGACCAGCGCTGCCCCGAGTGCTACCGACATTCTCTTCATCTCTCTTCTCCTCTGGCGCGGGAGCGCCTGCTGACATTCGGTTGTTGCTGAAACTTATGGATTAGTGGGGGCGCCTTGTTTCTCGAGCCGCTCGGCGAGCCGGTTCATGCCCTGGGCGCGGACCGCTGCGGAGGCGGCGGTCCAGTCCGTCCCGCGGTCGGGCGGCCGCTCGACACCGGCGTCGTGCAGCGTGGCGATCTTCTTGAAGGCACGCAGGTCGTCGGCTCCCTCGATCAGGGCCGCGCGCAGCGCCGGCCGCCGCTCGCGAATCGCGTTCTCCAACACGCCTTCGAGCGAGCCGTGACGCCGCAGCAGCTCGGCAGCCGTCTTCGGACCGACGCCCTTGGCTCCGGGCAGGCCGTCGGCCGGATCCCCGCGCAGAGCGATGAAGTCGGGGACGAGCTCGGGGTCGATGCCGTACCGGCTACACACCTCCTCCGGCCCTACCTCTTCCGCCCCTTTGCCCCCGGTTCGCACGTAGAGGACCGTCACCCGCTCTCCGGCGCACTGGTACATGTCGCGGTCGCCGGTGAGCAGCAGCGCCCGCCCGCCCGCCTCCGCCTCCCGCCGCGCGTAGGTCCCGAGCAGGTCGTCCGCCTCGAGCGAATCGTGGGTGGCGACGGTCCAGCCGAAGGCCTCGAAGAGCTTGCCGGCCGCGGCGAACTGGGGCCGCAGCTCGTCGGGCATCGCCGCCTCGCGCTCGGCGTGGTAGGCCGGGTAGAGCTCGGTCCGGTAGGCGGCGGCATCCGGCCCGAAGCAGAGGACGACGGCACGCGGCTGGTGCAGCTCGACCTCGCGCAGGATCAGGTTCGCCGTGCCGAGCAGCGCGTTGACGGGGTTGCCGTCGGGCCCGACGATCGTCTTCGGCAGCGCGTAGAAGGCGCGGAAGAGCATCGAGGGCGCGTCGACTGCGAGCAGCGGCTGCGGCACGCTTCCACCCTACGCAGGGGCGAGGGGGCCGGTTCACTACGGTTAGCGCCGCATGCGAGAGAAGGCCCTGCGGATCGAAGACCTGTTCAAGCGCTACCCGACCGGGGTGGAGGCGCTGCGCGGCGTCTCGCTCGAGATCGCCGAGGGCGAGCTCTTCGCGCTGCTGGGGCCGAACGGGGCCGGCAAGTCGACCCTGATCCACTGCACGACCGGCCTGGCGCAGCCGACCGCGGGCGCGATCAGCGTCTTCGGCCACGACGCGATCGGCGGCTACGAAGAGGCGCGGCAGGCGGTCGGCCTGGCACCGCAGGAGCTCAACCTCGACTGGTTCCTCACCGTCGAGGAGACGCTCGACTACCACGCCGGTTACTTCGGGATGCCGAAACGGGAACGGCGCGAGCGCGCAAAGGAGCTGCTCGACACCTTCTCGCTGACGGGGAAGCGCGACGAGCGCACGCGCACCCTCTCCGGCGGGATGAAGCGGCGGTTGATCCTGGCGCGGGCGATGATGCACCGGCCGCGCCTGCTGATCCTCGACGAGCCGACGGCCGGGGTCGACGTCGAGCTGCGGCTCGAGCTCTGGCACTACGTGCAACGGATCAACCAGGAGGGAACGACGATCCTGCTCACCACCCATTACCTGGAGGAGGCCGAGCAGCTCTGCGACCGGATCGCCTTCATCAACGACGGCGAGATCGTCGGCGAGGGGACGAGCGGAGCCCTCGCCGCCCGCTTCGGCGTCGGCAACCTCGAGGATGCCTACCTGGCGCTGGTCGGGCGCAAGGAGCTCTCGCGCTCCCACATCGAGGTCGCCGCCTCGTGAAGCGTGAGCCTGTGCGATGAGCGCGCGGCAGATCCGCTTTGCCACGCTCTGGCGGCGTGAGGTCAACCGCTTCATGAAGATCAAGAAGCAGACCCTGGGCGCGCCGCTGCTGGAAACCTTCCTCTACATCACCGTCTTCGGGGCTGCCCTCGGCTCGCGGATCAAGCATTTGCACGGCATCGACTACGTCCTCTTCGTCATCCCCGGGCTGATCATGATGGCCTTCTCGACCAACGCCTTCTCGAACAACTCCTCCTCGATCCTGCAGCAGAAGTTCCAGGGCGCGATCCAGGACCAGCTCTCCTCGCCCGCCTCGCCGCTGGAGCTGCTTCTCGCCTTCTCGCTCGGCGGCTTCATGCGCGGGCTCACCGTGGCGACGCTGACCTTCGTCGTCTCCGCGGTCCTCGTCGGGCTCCCGGTCGACCACGTGCTCGTCCTGATCCCGTCGCTCTTCCTCGTCGGCTTCTTCTTCTCGCAGCTCGGCGTGCTGATCGGCGTCCGCGCCGAACAGTTCGACGACGTCGCCTTCGCCCAGACCTTCGTCCTGCAGCCCCTGATCTTTCTCGGCGGCGTCTTCTACTCGGCCGCCCTGCTGCCGCAGCCGTTCGAGACGCTGACCCGCTTCGACCCGATCTACTACATGATCAACCTCGTCCGCTACGGCTTCGTCGGCTTCACCGAAGTGAGCGTGGCGCTCTCGCTGCTGGCCCTGACGGCCGCGACGGCGGCTCTCTTCGCTGTCAACCTGCGTCTCTTCTCCCGCGGTTACAAGCTGCGCGCCTAGCGCGGTTGACGCAGGCGCCCCTTGGGTAGAGGACGAGGATGGGCGCGGCGGGCTTCTCCCACGAGGTGCTGTTCTACGACGACGACGAGGAGTTCCTGGAGGGAGCGGTGCCCCTGCTGCGTGCGGGGCTGGAGGCGGGCGAGCCGAGTCTGGTTGCCGTGCGCCGCAGCCGCAGCGAGCTCTTGCGGGCCGAGTTGGGCGAGGACGGCGAGCAGGTGGAGTTCGTCGAGATGGAGGTCGTCGGCCGCAATCCGGCGCGGATCATCCCCGTCTGGCGCGATTTCATCGAGCGGGCGGAGCCCGGACTGACGGTGCGCGGCATCGGCGAACCGGTCTGGCCGGGACGCGACGCGGCGGAGCTGGAGGAGTGCCGCCGCCACGAGCGGCTTCTCAACCTGGTCTTTGGCCGCGGGCGGGAATGGACGCTGCTATGTCCCTATGACACCGGCCTCGACGACGAGGTCCTCCAGCTCGCCTACGAGAGCCACTCCCACGCGCACTGCCACGGCAGCCTGATCGAGAGCCCGGGCTGGCTGGGCAACGGCAACCGCTATGCCCCCTTTGCTGGCGTCCTGCCGCCGCCGCCGGACGATGCGACAGCGCTCGAGTTCGAGCGCGACGAGCTGTCTTCGATCAGGCAGCTGGTGGGTCGCGAGACGGCCGCCGCATCGCTTCCCGCCGCGCGAGGCTCCGACCTCGTCGCCGCCGTCAGTGAGCTGGCCGCCAACAGCGTCATCCACGGCGGCGGCAGCGGCACGCTGCACGTCTGGCGGGAGCCCGGCGCGTTCCTAGTCGAGGTGCACGATCGGGGAACGATCGAACAGCCCCTCGTCGGCCGCCTGCGGCCCGGCCTCGAGCAGGACGGCGGACGCGGCCTCTGGATGGTGAACCAGCTCTGCGACCTCGTTCAGATCCGTTCGGGCCCTGAAGGGTCGGGCATACGGCTGAGGATGAACCTGAGCTGAGCGCTGCAGCTAGCGCTCGGCGAGTGGCAGTCGATCGCCGACCCCGGTCAGGTCGAGCACCCGCGTCACCGCGAGAGATGCGCTGAGAAGGAAGCGCACCCGCGGGTGCTCCGGGTCATCGCGGTTGAGCGTCGCGACGAGGAGGGCGATGCCGGTCGAGTCGATGAACTCCAGATCGCGCATGTCGAGGACCACCTCGACCTCCTCCTCGGCAAGGGCGGCTTCGAGCTCCGCTTCGACCGTCGCGGCGTTGGCCAGGTCGAGCTCGCCGCAGAGTTCCAGCCGGTGGACGTTTCCGTCTCTTTGGGCGTGGACGACGAGCGTTCCGTCCGAAATCTCGCGTCGCTCAGCGGCGCCGCTTCCTCCCTGGCCGATTGTCATCCACGTTCAGCCTACGCCAGTTGACGATTGCCGTGGGCGGGTGATGGGTAGCCGGGAACCAACCGTCCACGAGCCGAGCCAATCGCGCAAAGGAGGCGACCCCGATGGAGGCGACCAGTCCGAGCAAGGGCATCTTCGACGGTGCCAACACGGAGACGCGCGAGCACGTGGTCGAGCTCCTGACCAAGGCGTACTGGATGGAGATCGAGACGGTGATGAGCTATCTCGCGGCCTCCGTCAATCTCGACGGGGTGCGGGCGCAGGAGATCAAGGAGTCGCTCGCGACGGACATCGAGGAGGAGCTGGGTCACGCTCGCCTCTTCGCCGGGCGAGTCAAGGAGCTCTACGGCGTCGTGCCCGGCTCCCAGGGGTTCACTGCCGAGCAGCACTTCCTGCAGCCGCCGGACGAGCAGACCGACGTCGTGCACGTGATCCGCGGCGTGATCAAGGCGGAGACCGGGGCGATCGAGCATTACACCCGGATCGTCGAGGAGACCGACCAGGTCGACCCGGTCACGCAGGACATGGCGATCGAGGTCCTCCACGACGAGCAGGGGCACCGCCGGCTCTTCGAGGGCTTCCTGCGCGAGTACGAGTTCGAGGGTCTCGCCTGACCTGCCCGCCGACGGGACGAAATGTCGCGATATACGCGACATTTCGTCCCGTCGGCGGTGTTTAGGAGAGGCCTTTGCGCAATGCCAGCGCGTTACGGGGAGCGAACGCCTGCCAGTCGTTGTTGAGGTAGGCGAATACCTTGCGGCGAGAGCGCCAGGCGGCGATCCGGCGTCGCCAGGTGTCGAGTTCGCGATTGGAGTAGTTGCCTTCGCGGCCGCGCGAGCCGTAGTGCAGGCGCAGGTAGGCGATCGGCCCCAGCGGCGAGGCGGAGGGCAGAGGCCGGCGAGGGTCGTCGCCGATCGCGAGGCTGGCGCCGTGCTCGGCGAGGAGCGAGTAGACGCCCTGGGCGAACCAGCTGCGGTGGCGAAACTCGAAGCAGTGGTCGGCAGGTGGAAGCTCGGCGAGGAAGCCGGCGAGGACCTCCTCGTCGCGGTGGAAGCTCTCCGGCAGCTGCCAGAGCACGGGCCCCATTACCCCTGCCTCGCGCAGCGGTGCCAGCGGCGCCCAGAATCGCTGCAGGCCCTGGCCCGCGTCGCGCAGTCGTCGCATGTGGGTCAGGTAGCGACTGCCCTTGACCGCGAAGAGAAAGCCCTCCGGCGCCTGCTCGGCCCAGCGCTCGACCGCGGCGAGCTTCGGCAGCCGGTAGAAGGTCGCGTTGAGCTCGACCGTGTCGAAGACGGTGGCGTAGTGCGCGAACCAACGGGCGCTCGGCGTTCCCTTCGGATAGAACGCCTCGCGCCAATCTCCATAGCTCCAGCCCGAGCAGCCGATGCGGACGCCGTGCACCCGCTTGAGCTACCCGTTGCACGGTTGCGGAACGCCGGTTCACCCGCTGGCGCAGCGGGTAGCGGTGCGCCGAACGCTACGAAAGGAGCCGGTGCGCCGAACGCTACGGAAGGAGCAGAGATGCCACCGCGTGGAGTGAAGAAAGGCAGCAAGCGTGCTCGCCAGTACGAGCACATCAAGAAGAGCGAGAAGAAAGAGGGCCGGTCCGAGAAACGCGCCGAGGAAATCGCCGCCCGCTCGGTCAACAAGGAAAAGGCTCGCTCGGGCGAATCGCGCACCCGGTCGCGCAGCTCGACCAGGGGCCGCTCGGCCAGCAGCCGCGGCGGCAGTCGCTCCGGCAAAGGGCCCGGGGGGCGCACCCGGGAACAGCTCTACAACGACGCCAAGAAGCTCGGCATCGAAGGCCGCTCCAGGATGAACAAGAGCCAGCTTCAGCGCGCCGTCGCGGCCAAGAGCTGAGCGGGCGAGAGCCCGCTCAGCGGGCCAGGCGCTCGACGACGCGGCGCGGTTCGTCGATCTCGGCGAACGCTTCGATCACCTCCGCCGCGCCGGCCTCGCGCAGCTCGTCGACGGAGAAGCCGCCGGTGAGGACGGCAAGCGTCGGCACGCCGGCGGCGCTCGCCGCCGGCGTGCCCCAGACCGAGTCGCCGACCATAAGCGCTGGCCCCTCGGCGCCTGACTTCTCCAGCGCCGCGTGGACGAGATCCGCCGCCGGCTTCGTCTTCTCGACGTCGGCCGAGGTGGTCCAGGAATCGACCAGCCCGCGGGCGTCGAGCAGGTCGAGATACCGATCGACCTCGTGCTGCTTGGCCGAGCTGGCCAGGACCACCGAGACCTCCCCGATCTCGCGGATCTGCTCGAGCAGCCGGCGGGCGCCCTCCATCGGCTCGACTTCCTCGATCAGCTCTTCATAGGCCTCGGCCTCGGCGGCGCGGATCGCCTCGCCGTCCCGGGAGGCGGCATCCTCGCCGACCAGCGCCGCGACGATCTGATCCCCGCCCATGCCGATGTGCCGGTGCACCTTCCACATCTGCACGGTGTGGCCGTGGGAGCGCAGGGCCCGGTGCCAGGCGAGGGCATGGTGATAGTTGGTGTCGACGAGGGTGCCGTCGACGTCGAGGATGACCGTGGTGGCGATTGCCGCTCGCTACCCCCGATTGCGCCGGGGCCAAACGGGTAGCTCGCCAGCGATGCGCTACCTCCATTTCTGCGCCCACGAGCAGTTCCCGCCCTCCGACCTCCTGCGGCAGGCCGTGGAGGCGGAGCGGGCGGGCTTCGATGGCGTCGGCTGCAGTGACCACCTGCAGCCCTG
>Ga0070684_100003576_pt1 | contig 11689 bp, 12 predicted proteins | sample KBSC723LmetaG_FD_65653 | JGI IMG/M metagenome (GOLD analysis project Ga0070684, IMG submission 65653) | Corn rhizosphere microbial communities from Kellogg Biological Station, Michigan, USA - KBS C7.2-3L metaG | ecosystem: Host-associated > Plants > Roots > Rhizosphere ...
CAGACCCCACCCCCGCCCGCGCCCGAGACACCGGCCGCCCTCCGCCGCGACGCCGCCGACCATGTCCGCATGACCACCGAGCGGGTGCGCCGGTTCCTCGCCCAGCGGTTCGGCGACTTCCAGCACGATCCGAACTGGGGCTTTCACGGCGCCTTCGGCAGCGCCCGGGTGTTCGTCGACGTGCTGCCCGTGCTCGAGGACTCGACCGCGGTGCGCGCATCATCGCCGGTGCTGTCCGACGTCGACCTGTCGGACGAGCTGGCGGTAAGGCTGGTGGAGCTGGCCGCCGAGAGCCCGTTCGGCAGCTTCTCCTACATGCCCACGCGGCGGGAGGTGTGGTTCGAGCAGGTGATCCTGGGCGACGACCTCGACCAGGTCGAGTTGGAGAGCGCGATCGAGGTCGTGGCCGAGGTGGCTGACGGCAGCGACGACGCGCTGGCCGCCGCGTTCGGCGGCCGCCGTTACGCTGATCTGGGATGAGGAGCGCTTTGGTATCGTCCGCGGGTCGATGGAGATGAGCGGCGGAAAGCTGGCAATGTGGGTGATCGGCGGAGCCGTCCTCGCCTCCCTGATCACGGTGCTCGCAGTGGCCGGCCTGAGCGGCGTGCCCGGCGAATGGATCGGCGTGGCCGTCGCGCTGGTGTTCGCCGCCATCGCTTTCCTGCTCGGAAACTACGAGTAGCCCAGCAGCTGCACGGGGTGCACGACCGCGAGGTCGCCACGCCCCAACCGGCGAAAGGCCGCCCCCAGCTGGAGCGCGCAGCCGGGATTGGCCGTGGCCACCACGTCGGGCTCGGCACGCAGGATGGCGCGGGCCTTGCGATCGCCGAGATCGCGGGCAGCCGTGGGTTGCGTCAGGTTGTAGATGCCGGCCGACCCGCAGCACATGTCGGGCTCGTCGATCTCGATCAGCTGCAAGCCGGGCACGGCCGCCAGCACCTCGCGTGGCTGCGCATGCACCGCCTGGGCGTGGCGCAGGTGGCAGGCGTCCTGGTAGACGACGCGCAGCGGGCCGTGCGGCCGGTCCGCCGCAGCGACGGCGCCCAGCTCGGCAAGGAGCTCGGTGACGTCGCGCACCCGGCCCGAGAACCGCCATGCCTCGTCGGTGCCCAGCAGCTCGCCGTAGCTCTTCATCGCCGACCCACAGCCGGCGGCGGTGACCACCACCGGCCGGTCGCCCGGGAAGGACGCAATCGTCGCCCGGGCCCGCCGCCGGGCCTCGTCTTCGCGCCCTGCATGCAGGGCGAGGGCGCCGCAGCAGCCCTGGCCGGCGGGCACGTCGACCTCGCAGCCCACGGCCGCCAGCGCCGCCGCCGCCGCCCGGTTGACGCGGCCGAAGTAGACCCGCTGCACGCAGCCGGAAAGCAGCGCGGCGCTGGCCCGCCAGGTGCCCACCGCAGGGGTGTGCGGACTGGGCGCCGCACGCAGGTCGGCGGCCGAGACGCGGGGGGCCAGCGCCAGCGGCCGGATGCCCAGCGCCAGCGGCCAGGAGATCGCCCGCAGTCGGCGCGGGTGCGGGAAGAGCGCAAACACGGCGCGATCGACCAGGCGGCTGCGCAGGTCGCGCGGCGCCTGTCGCCGGCGGGCCGCCCGGGTGCGCTCGATCAGCACGTCGTAGCGGACGCCGCTGGGGCATGCGGTGACGCAGGCCAGGCAGCCCAGGCAGCGGTCGATGTGCACCGCGGCCGTCGCGTCGAACCCGATCTCGCCGTCCTCCAGCAGCGACATCAGGTGGATCCTGCCTCGCGGCGAGTCCATCTCCTCGCCCCACAGCTGGTAGGTCGGACAGGCCGGTAGACAGAAGCCGCAGTGCACGCAGGCGTCGAGCAGCTTCCGGGTCGGCTCGCTCATACGCCGAGCCGCTCCAGCACCCGCTGCTCGAGCGGGCTGACCTCCCGGGCCGGCGCCGGCACGTCGGCGAACAGCCAGCCCCGCGCAAGGCGGCCGGTGATTCGCGTGGCGCCCCGGCCCGACAGCCGGGCGAGCTCCTGCGGCGCGGACGCCGGCAGGCAGCGGTGGAGGTGGAGTCGTGCCTGCCTCGCGCGATGGGCCTCCCAGAGAGCTTCGTCGTCGCCGACCGTCTCCGGCTCGTCCAGCAGCTCGGCGGCCTGCTCCGCGAGAGCGGCGGCGGCCGGGCTCTCGAAGCGCACCAGCAGCCGCTCGCCGTCGGTGTCGACGCAGGCCGGCATCAGCCGCTCCAGCGGGATCGGGTCCTGGAGCGGCGCGATCACGGTGGCCGTCGCCCGTGGCAGCGGATGCAGCCGCAGGGTGAGGTCGAGCAGCTCGCCCAGCCGCCCGTGCGCCCCGGTCAGCAGCTTCGGCAGGTCGTAGCCGGCGACGTTCTTGACGACCTTGCCGCCGCCCCGGGCGACGGTGCCGTCCGGCAGGCGCACGCGGACGCCGAGGATCAGGTCGCGGGGCAGGCCGTAGCGGTGGGCGCGGGGCCCGAACAGCGCCCGGTCGAACGTCTCGCCGACGGTCAGGCCGCCCTCGTCGGGCGGGTCGAGCGCGAGCATCTGGCCCTCCCGGCCCACCGCCTGCTGCAGCTCGGCCAGCGGGGTCGGGGCCTCGACCGTGCAGGTGAGGTCGCCGGCGATGTGCTCGATCACCATCGCTCGGCCAGTCCTGCCCGCTCCAGCGGGTGCTCGCGGTACGGCCCGGGAACCTCACCGCACAGCCTCGGGGTGGGGAACACCTTGCCGGGGTTGCAGATGCCGTCGGGGTCGAAGCCGCAGCGCAGGCGGTGCATCGTCTCCAGGTCGGCCTCCGAGAACATACGCGGCATGTGGCGGGCCTTGTCGAGGCCGACGCCGTGCTCGCCGGTCAGCGATCCGCCGGCATCGAGGCAGGCGAGCAGGATCTCCGAGGCCAGCTGCTCGGCCCGACCGCTCTCGCCCTTGGCGGCGTCGTAGAGCACCAGCGGGTGCAGGTTGCCGTCGCCGGCGTGGAACACGTTGGCCACCCGCAGGCCGTGCCGGCGGGACAGCTCGTCGATCCGGCGCAGCGTCTCGGGCAGTCGGGTGCGCGGCACGACGCCGTCCTGCACGTAATAGTCGGGGCTGAGCCTGCCCATCGCGGGGAAAGCGGCCTTGCGGCCGCGCCAGAACCCGGCTCGCTGCTCCTCGTTCGCCGCCCGGCGGACGCTGCGCGCCCCCGCGTGGCCGCACAGGGCGGCGGCCTCCTCGACGGCGATCTCGACCTCGGCCGCCGGCCCGTCCAGCTCGACCAGCAGGATGGCCGCGGCGTCCACGGGCAGGCCGACATTGAGGGCCTCTTCGGCCGCGCGCACGCTGAGGCCGTCCATCATCTCGATCGCCGCCGGGATCACGCCTGCCGCGATGATCGCCGACACCGCCTCCCCGGCCGCGTCGGTCGAGCCGAAGTCGGCCAGCAGCGTCTCCACCCGCTGGGGCGTGGCTAGCACCCGCACCGTCGCCTCGGTGACCACGCCCAGCGTCCCCTCCGAGCCAACCACCGCTCCCAGCAGGTCGAGCGCGCCCCACGTGTCCAGCCGGGTCACCTGGCCGTCGGCCAGCACCATCTCGACCTCCAGCACGTGGTTGGTGGTGAAGCCGTACTTGAGGCAGTGGGCGCCGCCCGAGTTCTCGGCCACGTTGCCGCCGATCGTGCACACCTGCTGGCTCGACGGGTCGGGCGCGTAGTACAGCCCGTGCGGCGCGACGGCCCGCGACACGTCAAGGTTGGTCACCCCCGGCTGCAGCCGCACCCGGCGGTTGGGCACGTCGACCTCGAGGATGCTGCGCATCCGCGAGAGGCCGATCACGATCCCCTCCGCCACCGGCACCGCGCCCCCCGAGAGGCCCGTCCCCGCCCCCCGCGCGACGAACGGCACGCCCAGCCGCGCGCAGACCGCCACAGCAGCCGCCACCTGTGAGGTATCGGTCGGCAGCACGACCGCCAGCGGCACCGCGCTGTGAGTCGCCAGCCCATCCGTCTCGTACGTGCGCAGCGCCGTCGGGTCGACGATCAGGTTCGCCGCCCCCACGGCGCGCTCCAGATCGGCCAGCAGGGTCACAGGCGAAGCCTACCGGCGCCCGGCCGGCCCGCGGACTCTCCACCCGCCACCTCAGCGGGTCGGTGAACACGGGTGTCTGACACTTTTGTTCACCTTGGCGCAGCGTCAGGGCTCGACCGGCCGCGATCACATGGCCACTTGGCCGTTCGAGCGAATGTCATTTGGTCGACCGCCATTTTCCCCGCAGATCCTGCGAATCGATCCGTCACGGCGAACGCGCGAGTGTGCCGTCGGCCGCGACGTTCGCCGTCACACAGGCTCGGGTGAACACAGGTGTCTGACACCTGTGTTCACCGCCAGCGGTGCTCAGTGCTCGGCGAGCTGGGCGACCATCATCTGCAGCAGGCCGCCGCGGCGGTAGACGCGCACGTCGGCGTCGGCATCCAGCCGGGCCAGGGCGGTGAACGAGCGATCGCCACCGTCGACCTCGACAGTGACCTCGTCGCCGACGCCGATCGTGTCCAGGCCACGGATGGTGTAGGTCTCGCGGCCGGTCAGGCCCAGCGACTCAGCCGACTCGCCGGGCCGGAACTGCAGCGGCAGCACGCCCAGGGCGACCAGGTTCGAGCGGTGGATCCGCTCGAAGCTCTCCGTCAGGACGGCGCGGACGCCCAGCAGCGCCGTGCCCTTTGCCGCCCAGTCCCGCGAGCTGCCCGACCCGTACTCCTTGCCGGCGATCACCACCAGCGGCACGCCGTCGGCCTGGTATCGCATCGACGCGTCGTAGATGCTCATCTGCTCGCCGCCTGGGAGGTGCTGCGTGTAGCCACCCTCGACGCCCTCGACCAGCCGATTGCGGAGCCGGATGTTGGCGAACGTCCCCCGCACCATCACCTCGTGGTTGCCGCGACGAGCGCCGTAGCTGTTGAACTCGCGTGGTTCCACGCCGTGCTCGATCAGGTAGCGGCCGGCCGGGGTGGCGGCGGGGATGGCGCCAGCAGGTGAGATGTGGTCGGTGGTCACCGAGTCGCCGAGCAGCGCCAGCACGCGGGCGTCGACGATGTCACTGAGGTCTGGCTCGCGCTCGAAGAAGCTGGCCTCGCGTACGTAGGTCGAATCCTCGTCCCACGCGAACAGCTCGCCCTCGGGCACGGGCAGGTCGCGCCAGCGGTCGTCGCCGTCGAAGATCCGGCCATACTGGGTCTCGAACAGGTCGGCCCCCAGCGCGTCGCGCATCGCGGCGGCCACCTCGTCGGCGGTCGGCCAGACGTCCCGCAGATACACCGGCTGGCCGTCATCGCCCGACCCCAGCGGCTCGCTGCTGAGGTCGCCGTTCACCGTGCCTGCGAGCGCGTAGGCGACCACCAGCGGCGGCGACGCCAGGTAGTTGGCCCGCACCTGGGGATGGATCCGGGCCTCGAAGTTGCGGTTCCCGGACAGCACCGCCGCCACCGAAAGGTCGCGCTCCGCGATCTCGCCGGCGACCTCCTCCGGCAGCGGCCCGCTGTTGCCGATGCAGGTCGTGCAGCCGAAGCCGACCAGGTTGAACCGCAGCTGGTCGAGGTAGCTGGTCAGCCCCGCTCGCTCCAGGTAGTCGGAGACGACCCGCGATCCGGGCGCCAGGCTGGTCTTCACCCAGGGCTTCGTCTCGAGGCCTTTCTCGACCGCCTTCTTTGCCAGCAGCCCGGCCGCGATCATCAGCGCCGGGTTGGACGTGTTCGTGCAGCTGGTGATGGCGGCGATGGCCACCGAGCCGTCGCCCAGCCGGGTGCCGTTGCCATGCTCGACACCGAACGCCTCGGCGAAGCTGGCGGGGACGCCGGGCAGCGACACCCGGTCCTGCGGCCGGCGGGGGCCGGCAAGGCTCGGCTCGACGTCCGACAGGTCGAAATCGAGCGTCTCGGTGTAGGCCGGCCGGGGCGCGTCGCCGGAGCGGAACAGGCCCTGCTCCTTGGTGTAACTCTCGACCAGACCGATCAGCTCCTCGGGACGGCCGGTCTCGCGCAGGTAGCCCAGCGTCCGCTCGTCGACCGGGAAGATGGCGGCCGTGGAGCCGAACTCCGGCGACATGTTCGAGATCGTCGCCCGGTCGGCCACGGTCAGCCCCGACAGGCCCGGACCGGAGAACTCGACAAAGCTTCCGACCACGCCGTGCGCCCGCAGCCGCTCGGTGATCGTCAGCACCAGGTCGGTGGCCGTGACGCCGGGGCGCAGGTCGCCGACCACGTGGACTCCCAGCACCCGGGGATGGGTGAGGTAGAGCGGCTGGCCCAGCATCGCCGCCTCGGCCTCGATGCCGCCGACCCCCCACCCCAGCACGCCGAGAGCGTTGATCATGGTCGTGTGGGAGTCGGTGCCGACCAGCGTGTCGGGCATCGCGACACCGTCGCGGACGGCGACCACCTGGCCCAGGTACTCGAGGTTGACCTGGTGGACGATGCCCATGCCCGGCGGCACCACGCGGAAGTTCTGGAACGCCTTCTGCGCCCACCGCAGAAGGGCGTAGCGCTCGCCGTTTCGCTCGAACTCGCGGTCGATGTTGGCCTGGTAGGCGCGGTCGGAGCCGAAGGCGTCGACCTGTACCGAGTGGTCGATCACCAGATCCACCGGCACCAGCGGATCGACGCGGGCGGCGGAGCCTCCCCGGCGTGCGACCGCCGCGCGCATGGCGGCCAGGTCGACCACGGCCGGGACGCCGGTCAAGTCCTGCATGATCACGCGGGCGGGCATGAACGGCAGCGCGGCCGGCCGCTCCTCCGGCCAGGCCGCCAGCGCCGCCACGTCGTCCTCGGTGACATGGCCGTCACCAACCCGCCGCAGCAGGTTCTCGAGCAGCACGCACACCGTGTACGGCAGCTTGGCGGGATCGGCCACCCGGTCGATCCGGTGGAAGACCTCCCCCGAGGGGAGCGTGTCGCGGGCAGAATACGGATCGGTGTCAGCCATGTCAGACACGGTACCGGAAGGTCGCCGAAACCGCCCAGCCGCCACGGCTATCGAGCGATTGTGAACGGCTCACGCGCACAGTTGCCGCCCGACGTCACCCGACCGTTCCAGGTGTTCGTGAACGGCATCGAGCAGGTGGAGGGAGAGCACTACGAGGTGGCCGACGGCCGGCTGGTGTTCGCCGAGGAGCTGGTGCCGCCCGAACGCCACAGCGCCCGCACCTACGCGCGGCTGATGTTCTGGGGCCGCTACGACAAGCGGCACTCGGTCGACGTCGTCTACGCGGTCGAGGGCGCCCGCCGGGTCGCCAGCGGGCTGGAGCTGCTGCCGCCCGACCGCAGCGGCTGACCGCGGCGGTCAGGCGATCGGGTAGCCCATCAGCCACCGGGAGAGGACGGCGGCCAGGGTGATCACGATGACAGCGATGATCGTGCCGCCCTTGGCGCGGGGCGACAGGATGAACCCGAGCAGCGCCACAGCGAGCGCGATCGGGCCCATGTACAGCGGCTTCGACCAGAAGCCGGTCACCGCGATCACGACCGCGGCGCCGTTCAGGACGGCCAGGGCGTCGTCTCGGAAGGACTCGTACTCGGGCGTGTACTCTCGTCGCACGGGGGCTCCTTGGCGAACAACAGGTGAGGGGATATTACCGGTGGCCGAGACGAGAGGAATCAGCCAGCTGCGCCAGGCCGGCGTCGACCACCTGCTCCACGGGTACCGGTACACGGGCCAGGGGCCGGCGGCAGGCGAGGCGGCCGAGCAACTGGGTATCGAGCCGGAGCGGATGTTCAAGAGCCTTGTCGCCTGCGCCGACGAGGAGCTGGTGTTCGCGCTCCTGCCGGCGACCTCCGAGTTGTCGCTGAAGAAGCTGGCCGCCGCCGCCGGCGCCAAGCACGCCCACATGGCGCCGCCAAAGGATGCGGAGCGGGCCACCGGATACCAGCTGGGCGGCATCAGCCCGCTCGGCTCACGCCGACCGCTGCGGGTGTTCGTCGATCAGTCGGCGCTGGAATTCGAGCGGATGTGCCTGAACGCCGGCGGCCGCGGCAAGATCGTCGAGCTGGCCACGCCGGCCCTGTTCGAGCTCACCTCGGCCACCGCCGCCGACCTGCGGGCTGCCGCCGGCGGAGGCGGTGGGTGAACAAAGGTGTCTGACACTTGTGTTCACCGCCGCTACTGGTAGCGGGCCCCGGCGACCTCGGCCAGCTTGTCCATGCTGTGGGTCGCCTGGAGCGTGCGCACCGTGCCCGACCGTGAGCGCATGACCAGCGACTGGGTGCGGGCGCCCTCGCGGCCGTAGCGGACGCCGCGCAGCAGCTCGCCGTCGGTGACGCCGGTGGCCGCGAAGAAGGTGTTGTCGCCGCGCACCAGGTCGTCAAGCAGCAGCACCCGGTCGAGGTCGTAGCCGGCCTCGACCGCCGCCCGCCGCTCATCGTCGTCGCGCGGCCACAGCTTGCCCTGGAACTGCCCGCCCAGGCACTTGAACGCCGCCGCCGACAGCACGCCCTCGGGGGTGCCGCCGATGCCCCACAGCAGGTCGACACCGGTGTCCGGGCTGGCCGCCATCAGCGCTCCCGACACGTCCCCGTGGGGGATGAACTTGATCCGCGTGCCCACCGCGCGGATCCGCTTGACCATCTCGTCGTGGCGGGGCCGGTCGAGGATCACCACCATCAGGTCGCGCGGCCGCACGTGCTTGGCCCGCGCCACCGTCTCCAGCGTCTCCTCGATCGGCGCGTCGATGTCGAGCTCGTCCGGCACGTCGGGACCGCAGGCCAGCTTCTCCATGTACACGCAGGGGCCGGGGTCGAACATCGTGCCCCGCTCGGACGCGGCCACCACGGCCAGGGCGTTGGGCTGCCCCTTGGCGCACAGCTCGGTGCCCTCCAGCGGGTCGACCGCAATGTCGACCTCCACGCCCTGACCGGTGCCGATGTGCTCGCCGTTGAACAGCATCGGCGCCTCGTCCTTCTCGCCCTCGCCGATGATCACGACGCCGTCCATCTCGACGGTGGCCAGCATGTGGCGCATGGCGTCGACCGCGGCGCCGTCGGCCCCGTTCTTGTCCCCACCGCCGACCCAGCGGGCGGCGGCCAGTGCGGCCGCCTCGGTGACGCGCACCAGCTCCAGCGCGAGGTTTCGATCAGGCGTTTCCGACATCTGGCGCAGCCTCTTTAGGTCGATTTGCGGGTGCGCAGAGGATACCGGCCGGCGGCCGCGCGTCAGGCGTGGACGAGCACGAGCTCCTCGATCAGGTCGTAGCTCGTGTCGAGCTCGACGGACGCGACGAACGGCGCCACCGCCGCGGCGATCCGCTTCCTCCGCTCGGCCGACCGCCGGCGGTACTCCTCGGGGTTGTCGGTGTGGACGACACCGATCTGGATCACCTCGTCGGGGTTGTCGTGCGAGCGCAGCACCATCAGCGTCGCCAGCCCGCGCGGCAGGTCGTCGCCGATCGCCAGCCGGACGGCCCCCAGATAGGCCTCATAGCAGGACGGCCGCAGCCTCCGGGCAGTGACATGCACGATCGTGCAGCCGCCCGCCGACACCCCGTTCACGGAGTGGACGACATCGAACGTGCCGGTGATCCCGGTCGACGCCACGAACGGCGCCATCCGCCGCTCTCGCTCCCGCTCGGCCGGATCGACCTTCAGCCGCTGGAGCACGTCGTCATCGCAGTCGATCAGCCCGAACGACACGATCTCGTCGGGATCCGACGGGTTGCGCAGATGGAACGCGCGGCGCAGATCCGCCGGCAGCTCATCCGGCTCCCACGCCTCGCGAAACGCCCGGTAGGCGCCGGCCTCCAGCCGGCGCTCGGTGAAGGCGGCTTTCATGGCCCCTCCTACTTGGCGACCTGTCAGATCAGGTTACGCCCGCAGAAGGCGCATGGCAAGGCCGCTGATCCGCTCTCGCTGGTGCAACGGCTCGAGCCAGCGCTGGGGGATCGACTCGGCGCCGAAGCGGGCGCCCGCCAGCGCGCCGGCGACCGCGGCGTTGGTGTCGGCGTCGCCGCCGAGGTTGGCGGCGAACACCACCGCGTCCTCGAACGACTCTTGGCGAAAGGCGGCGGCGTAGGCAACGCGGATGGTGGTGAGGACGAAGCCGATCTCGCGCTGCACCGGTTCCAGCAGGGACTCTGCCGGCTCCGCCAGCGCCCCGGCCGCCGCCCGACCGGGCAGCGACACCGACGTCGGCGGCCGCTTGCCGCGAAGCAGCGCCGAGACGGTCAGGTTGAAGAAGGCGCAGGCCTCGCCCGCCAGCGGGTCGTGGTGCGTCAACGACGAGTCGAGGCGGGAGATCCGCTCGATCGCCCCGGCGTCGTTGCGGTAGCGGATGGCGATCGGCAGGGTGCGCATCAGGGAACCGTTGCCGGCGCTGCGGCCGCCCGACTCCTCATGCCAGCCGGCGGCCGCCAGGCGCGCATCGTCCGGCGTCCGCGCCCGGGCCAGTGCGCGCTGCACCGTGGTGCCGATGTCCTTGGGCCCGGATCGCGCCCACACGATGTAGCGGGCCAGCACGTCGTCCTCGTCCCAGCCGCCGCGGTCGGCCAGGCTCTCGCCCAGCTCCACCATCATCGCGGTATCGTCGGTCCACTCCCCCATCTGCCAGGCAGGCGACTCCACCATGTCGCGCAGCGGACCGCCGAACCGGGCCGTGATCTGCTCCGGCGCCAGCCATTCCAGCGCCGCTCCCAGGGCGTCGCCGACGGCCAGGCCGAGCACCGCGCCGCGCGCGCGATCGACCAGCTGCGCCCGCCGCGGGCGTCTCAGGATTGGCACTGCGGGCACCAGTAGGTGCTGCGAAGGGCCTCGCCCTGACGGGCCATCCTGATCGGCGTGCGGCACCGCGGGCATGGTCGCCCCGACCGCTTGTAGATCGCCCGGGGCAGCCGGCCGCGGGCCTCCACCCCCGCCCGCAGCAGCTCGGCGGCCATCGCGGAGATCTCGAGCAGGCGCTCGTCGGAGAGCTCGGACACCCTCGCGAACGGGTCGACCCGCGTCCGCCACAGCGTCTCCGACTTGACGATGTTGCCGATCCCGGCGAGCACACGCTGATCCATCACCATCTCCCCCACCGGCCGATCGGTCAGCCGCGCCCGACGCACGTACTCGGCGGCGTCGAAGTCGCCCAGCAGGTCGGGCCCGGCGTTGACCCGCAGCAGCGCCGAGCGATGGACGGCGTAGCGGCTGGGATGGTGGATCACGGCGTCGCCGGCGGCGGTGCGAAGCACGTGCCGTCCGCTGCCCGAGCCCGGCGGGCGCAGCCGGACGGCCCCGTGCATGCCCAGGTGGACGCGCAGAGTGCGGCCGTCGTCGGTTCGGATCAGCAGCTGCTTGCCGTGGGATTCGACCGCCTCGATACGCGCGCCGCGAAGCGCTCCCTCGGTCACCGCCTCGCCCACCAGCGGTCGCAGCCGCTCGGCCGCCAGCGCGAGCGACTGGCCCTCAGGCACGCAAAACCACCCGGCGCGGCGCCTGCAGGAAGCCGTGGGCAACCAGCAGCCGCTCGGCGTCGGTGCCGCCCACCGGCTCGCCGTCGATCCGCTCGATGGCCAGCCGCCGCAGGCGGCGGTCGCGCACCAGGCCGGCCAGCGCCTCGATGCCAGGCTCGAGCAGCTCCGGATCGACCACCACCAGGCCTCTGCCGCCCCGCTCGACATAGAGCGCCTGGCTGCCGCCGACCAGCACCACCCAGGCGCCAGCCGCTCGCTGCAGCTTGCGCGGCGCCTCGGGCCAGGGCACCGTGGCGCCATAGGGGTTGGCC
>Ga0070684_100003578_pt1 | contig 11685 bp, 6 predicted proteins | sample KBSC723LmetaG_FD_65653 | JGI IMG/M metagenome (GOLD analysis project Ga0070684, IMG submission 65653) | Corn rhizosphere microbial communities from Kellogg Biological Station, Michigan, USA - KBS C7.2-3L metaG | ecosystem: Host-associated > Plants > Roots > Rhizosphere ...
AGTAGAAGCCGTGCTGAGAGCCGTCATAGGAGAGCTCCCACATGACCAGGCTCGAGGCGCCGTCGCGCGCCTGGGCGACCGTTGCCACGCGTGAGCCGCCGCCGGTGCGGAACCAGAAGGTCGAAACGCTGTCGGTCGCCGGGGCGTCGAGCGCCTTGACGAAGTAGCCGTACTGCGTCTCGAGCGTCGCGATCCGCGCGCCGAAGCCGCCGCTGCGAGCGGCGAGCGGAGTGACGGTCGTCGTTCCGGTCCCCTGCGTGGCGCCGGTCCAGTTGCTGAGGTTGCCGCTCTCGAAGCCGTCGGCGAACACGATGTTCGTGTACTGCGAGAGTGCAGGAGCCGGGGTGACCGGCTGGGACGAAGTAGACGGTGGGCCGAGGCCGACGCCGTTCCGCGCGGCCACCGTGAAGGTGTACGGCATGCCATTCGTAAGGCCGCTGACGACGGAGTTCGTCGGAATCGCGCCGACGTCGATCGGGCTCTGCGCGACAGCGCCGACGTACGGCGTGATCCGGTAGCCCGTGATCGGCGCGCCGCCGTCCGAGGACGGGGCCGTCCAGGCGACGGTGACACGCGTGTCGCCGGGACTGCCCGTAACTCCGTTCGGGGCGCCCGGAGCCTGCGCCGCGGTGGGCGTGATCGGGTTGCTCGCCGTGGAGCTCGGGCCGGTGCCGACGCCGTTGATCGCGGCGACGGTGAACGTGTACGCCGTCCCGTTCGTGAGCCCGCCGATCGTCGCGCTCGCGACCGGGTACTCCGTGACGGTCGCGGTCTGGGCGACGCCGTTGATGTACGGCGTGATCCGGTAGCCGCTGATCAGGCTGCCGCCGTTCGAGGTCGGGGCCGTCCAGGTCAGGTCGACCGCAGAGGCGCGCCCGGCACCGGCGACACCCGTCGGCGCACCCGGAAGCTGCGCGTTCGACGGCGGCTTCGTCATAACACGGACGTCGTCGAACTCGTTCGTGCCGACCGTGTCGTTCCAGAGCTGGATGCGCTGAAGGTTCGTCGTGCGCGCGTAGTTGCCGCCGATGCCCCAGGCGGGCTGCGTCAGTCCGTTGAGGTAGATGCGGGCGCCGCCGGCCGTGCTCGCGTCGTACTGGATCTCGACCTTCTGCCACGAGCCGACCGCGCCGCTGCCGACGCCGGTGAAGATCTCCGTGCTGCCGGTGTTCGTGAACGGGTAGAAGACGTACCCGCCCCGCGTCCAGTCGTAGTAGAGCTGCCACATGTTCGCACTCGACGCGCCGTCGCGGGCCTGGCCCACCATCTGCATGCCGGAGCCGCTTCCGAGCTTGATCCAGAAGCTCGTCGAGCTGTCGGGGAGCGCGGCCGCAAGGGCCTTGACCAGGAACGAGTACTGGCCGCTCGTGTTGACCATGCGCAGCCCGTACGCGCCCTGGCGCGCAGCGCCGGTGGCGACCGTGGTCGCGCCGTTGCCGGGAGCGCCGTCGAATCCGGCAAGGTCGCCCGTCTCGAAGCCGTTCGCAAAGACCATCTCCGTGTAGCCGACCTGCGGCGTGACCGAGGCCGAAGGAGCGGACGCCGCGCCTGTCCCGACCGAGTTCGTGGCCGCGACCGTGAACGTGTAGGTCGTGCCGTTCGTCAGGCCGGTGACCGTGAAGCCCGCCGCGCTCGTGCCGGTGTCGATCGGGGTCTGGGCAGTCGTGCCGATGAACGGCGTGATGCGGTAGCTCGTGATCGGCCGGCCGCCGTCAGAGGTCGGGGCAGCCCAGCTGAGGGCGACCGAGCGATCCCCCGCGACGCCGGCCACGCCCGTGGGCGCGCCAGGCACCGTCGGCGTGGCAACCGGCGTCAGCGGAGGTGATGCCGCAGAGTCGGGGCCGGTCCCGACAGCGTTGATCGCCGCCACCGTGAAGGTGTACGTCGTGCCGTTGGTGAGGCCCGTGACGTTGAAGTTCGTGGCCGGGGATCCCGTGAGCACCGGCGTCTGGGCGACCGTCCCGATGTACGGCGTGATGCGGTAGCCGGTGAGCGAGCTCCCGCCGTCCGACGCGGGTGCCGTCCACGTGAGGGCAACCGACGCGTCACCCGCGGCGCCGTTCACGTTGGTCGGCGCGCCGGGCAGGGTCGCGGTACCGGGCGGAGCTGCGACCGTCACCTGGTCGAAGTCCGCAGTCATGTTCCCGTCGTCCCAGAGCTGGACGCGCTGGAGGTTGCTCGTCCGCGTGTAGTCCCCGGTCACGCCCCAGTTGGCCTGGGTCTGACCGTTCAGGAACAGGCGCGCGCCGCCGGTGGCGGACGCCGTGTACTGGACCTCCACCTGCGCCCACGTATCGACGGGCACGGTGTTCGCGCCGGTTCCGATCTCCGTACTGCCGCTGCCCGTATACGGATAGAGGTAGAGCTGGTGCGACCCGCCGTCGTAGTAGAGATCCCACATATGGGCGGCGCTCGCGCCGTCGCGAGCCTGCGCCACGGACTGGAACCCGCTACCCGCGCCGAACCGCACCCACAAGGTCGTGGAGCTGTCGACGAGCGGAGACGGGAGGCCTTTGGCCAGAGCCTGGAACTGCTGCGCGCCGTTCGAGAACCTGAGCCCGAAAGAACCGGCGTGGGCCGCGCCTGCGAAGACCGTGGCCGACCCATTACCGAGCAGGCCGTCCCACGCGGACAGGCTTCCGGACTCGAAGCCGTCAGTGAAGACGATGTTCGAGTACCCGGGTGGCGTAACAGGCGTCGAAGGAACGGAATCGGCGCCCGTCCCGACGCTGTTGGTCGCAGCGACCCGGAACGTGTACGTGGTCCCGTTCGCGAGGCCGGTGATGTTCCGCGTGGTCTGGTCGTCGCCCGTGACGATCGGCGTCTGGGCGTTCGCGCCGATGTACGGGGTGATGCGATAGCTCGTGATCGGGCTGCCGCCGTCGGAGGACGGTGCCGACCAGGACAGGTTCACTGAGCTGTTGCCCGCGACGCCCGTGACGTTCGTCGGCGAACCCGGGACACTCGCAGGAGCGGCAGGCGACCCGACGTAGACGTCGTCGAAGTCCGTGGTGTTCGGGCCGTCGTTCCAGAGCTGGAGGCGCTGCAGGTTCGCGGAGCGCGTGTAGTCGCCGGCCACGCTCCAGCCGGCCTGGGTCTGGTCATCGATGTAGAGGCGCGCGCCGCCTGCCGCGTCGGCCGTGTACTGGATCTCGACATGGATCCAGGTGTCGGCCGGAGCGGTGTTCGGACCGGTTCCGATCTCGACCGCGCCGGTCGACGAGTACGGATAGAAGTAGAACGTGTGCTGGCCGCCCTCGTAGGCGAGATCCCACATGTGAGCCGAGCTCGAGGCGTCGCGCGCCTGGGCGACCATCTGGAAGCCGGCGCCGGCCGCGAAGCGCACCCAGAAGCTCGTCGAGCTGTCGACGAGCGGCGAGGGCAGGCCCTTGGCGAGCGCCTGGAACTGTCCGGACGTGTTTGACATGCGCAGGCCGGACGTCCCGGTGCGCCCGGCCGTCGATGTCACCATCGCGGAGCCATTCCCCAACAGGCCGTCCCAGGCCAGGAGCGAGCCAGACTCGAAGCCGTCGGAGAACACCGGGGTCGTGTAGGAGCCGGGCGGGCCGGTCGCCGCGGCGCCAGGAGCGAGCGCCAGGGCGAGAAGCAGCGGAAGCGCGAGCAGCACGAACACGCGGGGAGCTCGCCGGCGACGCCGAGTCTCCAGCACATCCTTTCGGGCGCGAGGGCGCCCGAGAATGCGCGCACAGGGCGCGGTGCCCACCCGATGAAGCCAAAACACGATGAATTTCGCTCCTGGACACAGAATTCCAGGATCGCTCGCACGCGCCTACTGACCGAATGGTCAGACCCCAGGGCGCGCATTTCGGACTTTGAAACGCCGCATTTCGGCGCCTTCCGCACTAGCCAGTCGGCCAATCCCGCATCTGGAGTGATCTGGGCCCCCGGAACGGGCGTCTCGCCTGGGCTAGACCTTCGGAGGGTTCCTGGAAAGTGCCCTAGCAAACCCCGAAACCCTCTATACCTTAAGACTCATGAGGCCCGTATTCCTGCAGGGGAAAGGCTCGTTTCGCGGATCATGATGCTGCTCGTCCCGATCCTTGCGATCCTCGTGCTCGCGAGTGCCCTCCTCGGACTCGGCTGGAACGCCTCGAGCCGCGCCCTGCAGCCGAGCTGCGGATCGTATGACTGGAGCCGCGCCGACTATCCCGACCTTACCGCCGAGGACGTCGTCGTCGAGTCGTCGACCGGGGCGAGGCTCTCGGGGCGGTTCTATCCGGGACGCAGGCCGGCCACGGTCGTGCTCCTCCACGGGTACGGCGGCAACCAGGACGAGGTGCTGCCGCTCGCGAACCAGCTGCACGAGGCCGGCTTCACGGTCTTCAGCTACGACCAGCGCGGCTGCGGCGCGAGCACCGGCGAGGTCACGTTCGGCGCGCGCGAGCAGGACGACCTGATCTCGGTCGTCGACTATCTCTCCTCGAGGTCGGACGTCGACCGCGAGCGGCTCGGCGTCTTCGGCTTCTCGATGGGCGGAGCGACCGCGATCATGGCGGCGGCCCGCGAGCCGCGGCTCAAGGCAGTCGTCGCGGACTCGGCCTGGTCGGACGTCCGCGCCTGGCTGCGGCCGAGCGTCAAGGATTCCTTCGTACATCCGCGCGATCCGTTCACCGCGCTCTCGCTGAAGCTCGCGGAGCGCCGGACCGGAATCGACCTCGACGAGCTGAGGCCGGCCGAGGTCGTCGGCCGGATCAGCCCGCGACCCATCCTCCTGATCCACGGACGCGCCGACGAGATCATCCGGGCTTCGGAAGCCGAGCGGAACCACGGCGCGGCCAAGGAGCCGAAGGAGCTCGTGCTCGTCTCAGGTGCCGGGCACGGCGACACGATCTCGCCCGACGGCGCCTCGCTGCGCGGCCACGTTCGCGACTTCTTCGAGCGTGCGCTGACGCGAAAGGCCCAGGTGGCGGCATGAGCACAGCTCCGTGGGCTCGCCGCGAGGACGTGGCGCCGCCGATGCCCGAGATCGTCGAGGCCGGCAAGGAGGCCAAGGGGGTGGGCCGGCTAGGCCGCTACGCGAACCTCGTCAAGCGCAGCATCCACCTGAAGTTCTGGATCGCGTCCTTCCTGAGCAGCCTGCTGCCCGACTTCGCGAGCGGGATCATCCGCGCGCGCATCTACCGCTGGGCCGGCTTCGACATCGGGGCGGGCGCCTTCCTCATGGGCAACCTGCGCCTGAAGAGCGCCTCGCCCGACTTCTACAACAAGCTTTCGATCGGCGAGGGCGCAACGCTCGCCGACGCGATCACGATCAACCTCGACGGCAGGGTGACGATCGGCAAGAACGTCGCCATCGCGCCGCACGTCGTGATCTATACCGGCAGCCACCAGATCGGCCCCGGCTCGAAGCGGATCGGCGTGTTCACCGCACTGCCCGTGACGATCGAGGAAGGCGCGTGGATCCGGGTGGGCGCGATCCTCGTGCCGGGCGTGACCGTGGGACGCGGGGCGATCGTCGCGGCCGGAGCGGTCGTGCTGAAGGACGTGCCGCCGAACACGTACGTCGAGGGCAACCCGGCGCAGGTCGTCCGCCAGCTGCCCTGGGGCTACCGCTAACTGCGGCCTGCGACCTCGTCGATCACGCGAACGTACTTCTCGCGCTGACTCGTCCAGCCCAGCCTCTCTTGCGCGTCCCGTCCATTTCGAGCGAGCTCCTCGCGCCTCGCCGGATCGCCGTGGAGCCGGCGGATCGCGCGGGCGAGGTCTTCGGGGTCGCCCGGCTCGTAGAACTCGAGGGTGTCCTCGCCGACGAGCTCGGAGACGGCGCGCAGCCGGCTCGCGATCACCGGGAGCCCGAAGATCCAGTAGTCGACCATCTTGTTCGTGGAGACGAGGTGCGAGTAAGGCGTCGCCTTCTGGGCCACGATTCCGACATCCGCCGAGTGGAGCAGCTCCCGCAGCCGCTCGTCGCTGACCCAGCCCTCGAAGGAGACGATGTCCCCCACGGCCACGTCTTGGATCTGCTGGACGATGGCGTCGGCCGCCTTCCCGCGACCGAGGATGACGACGCGCAGGTCGGGCAGCTCGGGCTTGAGAATTCGCGCCGCCTCTACGATCGTGTCCTGTCCGTAGCGATCCTCGATCGAGCCGTGGCAGATGACCGTGAACCGGCCGTCGTCGGTCTCGTCGGCCGGAGGCTTCCAGTCGCCGAGCACCGACTCGGGGTCGGCGCCGTTGAGGACGACCGTGATCCGATCTGGCTTCGCTCCCCGCTCCACGTAGCGCTCCTTGAGCTGGTCGGTGACGGCGATCGCGTGGTCGGCGAAGCGCAGGACCCACTGCTCGACCCGCGCGAGCATCTTGCTGACTCGACCGGGCCCGAAGATGCTCTCCGCGAGCTCGGGGCTCGGTTCGTGCATGTACGCGACGACCCCGCTTCCGAAGAGCTTCGGAAGCGCGGTGGCGAACACGAGGAAGTCGGGCATCGTGTTCACCTGGATCACCGCGTAGGGGCGCCGGATATGCCGCGCGGTGAGCGTTGCGGCGGTCAGCACGAAGAACGACGCGTAGTCGAACATGTAGCGGAGCTTGCTCGACTTGCCGAGCTTGCCCGGGAGCGTGCTCACGGAGACGCCGTTGACCACTTCGCGGCCCTTGCCGTCCGCGCCGCGCATGTGGATCAGCTCGACGTCGTAGCCGGCGCTCACCAGCGCCTCCGCCTCGCGGCGGACGGGCAGCTCGTAGTAGTGCGTCTGGCGGACGATGCAGACGCGCGGGCGCTGCCCCCCGCTGGTGTTCCTCGACCGCATGGTCTGATAGTAGGCAGCGATGGCTAGAGACGGCCTGCGAGTTCTCGTCCTCGGAGTCTGGTTCCCGTATCCGCCGCGCTGGGGCTGGGCGGTGCGCGTCTACCACCTCGCGCGGCAGCTGGCTCGCACGCACGACGTCACGCTCCTCACCTACGGGACGAGCGCGGACCTGCCGCACGTCGCGGAGCTCCGCGAGGAAGGTATCCACGCCGAGACCGTGCTCCGAGAGCGCCCGTCGAAGGCGGCTCGGCGGCGCGACCAGGTCGCCTCGCTGGTCAGCCGGCTTCCGTTCGAGTCGTACATCGCACGCTCGTCGGAGCTGCAGGACGCGATCGACCGGCTCTCCGCTCCTCGGCCCTTCGACGTCGTCCAGCTCGAGTCGACGCTGGTCTGGCCGTTCCGGTTCCCGAGCGAGTCCAAGCTCGTGCTCGACGAGCACAACATCGAGTACGAGAACTACGCGCGCCACCGGGAGATGGAGCGCTCGCCCGTGCGTAAGGCGTTCTACGCGTTCGAGGCGGCGAAGGTACGGCGCTACGAGCAATCCGCCTGGAGGCAGGTCGCCGGCTGCGTGCTGACCTCTGCCCGCGAGGAGGAGATCGTGCGCGCCGTTGCGCCCGGGACGCAGACGATGGTCGTCCCGAACGGCGTCGACGTCGACTACTTCCGCCCGGGGGCCGAACAGCGGGAATCGGCCTCGATCGTCTTCAACGGCGTGCTCGACTACCGGCCGAACCTCGACGCTGCGCGCTTCCTGATCGACGAGGTGCTCCCGCTCGTGCGGGCCGAGCACCCCGAGGCGAGCGTGACGATCGTGGGGCGCGGCGACCCGGCGGAGCTCTCACGGGTGCGCGCCCCGAACGTGGAGGCGACCGGCGAGGTGCCGGACGTGCGGCCGTACCTGCAGCAAGCGGCGGTCGTGGCGGTCCCGATTCGGGCGGGGAGCGGGACGCGCTTCAAGGTCGTGGAGGGGCTTGCGGTCGCGGCGCCGATGGTCTCGACGGCGGTCGGCTGCGAGGGGATCGGCGTGCGCGACGGCGAGCACCTGCTCGTCGCGGACAGCGCCGAGGACTTCGCCGCGGCCGTCGTCCGGCTCCTACGGGATCGAGAGCTCGGCCGCAGGCTGGGCACCGCGGGCAGACGCTTCGTCGAGGACGAGTACTCGTGGGAGAGCGCGGGCGGGCGCCTCGAGGCACTGTACGACCGGGTCTTCTAGGACGGCTGCCGCGCTGGGGGACCGGTGCGTCCCGAGAGGCCCAGGCGCTTGGTCACGCGCCGGAGCCCCTGCCGCATGAGGTCGATCTCCGCCGCTGTGAATACGCGGAGCACCGCGGCAGCGAGGGCGAACGCCAGGACGCCGATCGCGATCGACGCCACCCAGCCGATCATGGCCTGCGAGAAATAGGCGGCCGCTCCGGCCGCTGTCGCGGCAACGAGCCCGAGGGCGGCCCGGCGAACCGAGCCGGCATCGAATACGCGGCGCCCGATCAGCCAGATACCCGCAGCCACGACGACGATCTCCGTCAGTAGCAGGCTGATCGCGGCCCCGATCGCGCCGTTGTCGTACCGGTTCTGCGTCAGGGGGATAAGGGCGAGATTGAAGAGCGGGTTGATGATCGTCGTGACAGCCATCACCCAGGTCCAGCTGGCCTGCCTGTTCATGGCGATCAGCACCTGGCTGAGCATGATGTTCATGTACATGGCCGGAATGCAGAGGCCGAGGATCGCCATCACCGGCACCGAGTTCGCGTAGTCCGCCCCGTACAGGAAATGGATCACCGGATCGGCCTCGACCGCGGTCAGCGCCGCGATCGGAAGGCTGAGCAGGAGCACGAGCTCGATCGGCTGGCGGGCCGCCTCCTTGAGCTTCCCGTCACTCTCCTCGAACCCGCGGACGAAGTGCGGAAGCCACGCGGTGCCGACCGCGACGGGGAGGAACATCAGCGTCTGGAAGAGCCTCGTCGGAACTGCGTACCAGCCGACGACTTCCTCGCTCGGGGTCATCAACGAGAGCATCACGAAGTCGATCCAGAGGTAGAGCATGAAGAAGACCCCGAAGGCCCAGTACGGGAGGCTCGCCTTCGCGAGCGTGACCATCCGCTGGAGATTCGTCTTCAGGTCGATCCGCACGAGGCTCCGCAGCCAGTAGAGGTCGAGCACGACGACCACTCCGGTCATGACCGCCCAGCAGGCCGTGACGCCGATCGTCCCGAAGCCGAGCAGCACGATGACGATCCCGACGAGGCCCTGGCCGGACTTGCTGATGATGTCCGAGTAGGCCAGGTACTCCATGCGCTCGGTCGCCTGGAAGCCCGCCTGCAGCGGCTCCGCGATCTGGACGAAGATCGTCGCGGCGGCTGCGAGATAGAGAACGATCTCAGCCTCGTGCCCCCAGCCGACGAGCTGACCGTAGACGATCGCGCCAACGATCAGCAGCGGCGACAGGACGACCCGCAGCACGAGCGCCGTGCCGATCAGCCCCGAAGCGGAGCCCGGTCGAACGACGCTTTCACGGACGAGGTAGTTCCGGGTGCCGAGCCCGAGGACGACCCCGAGGATCCCCGTGATCGACCAGGCGGCCATGATCGTGCCGAGGCCCGTCGGGCCGAGCGCCCGCGGCACGACCAGTGTCCAGGCGAGCGTCATCGTCCACGTGATCAGCTGAGAGGCCGCGAGGACCGTGACGTTCCGCCGCATCTTCGGCGCCTCCTCGGGAGGCTGAGGCGCGGGCAGCGGGGTCGCCAGCGCGTCGGCCGAAGCCTCGCTCAGGCCCGGCCCCGGAAGGCCCGCTTCTCCAGGCCGCTGGTCTTTCTCGTTGCTCACCGAGCGCCCAGCCTCTCCAGTCGTGATTTCGAGAGCGGCTCCCTGGAGAGGCTCTTCTTGCGGACCTTCCCCGAGTCGGTGTGCGGGAGCTCGGCCATGAAGACAACGTCCCGCGGGACCATGAAGTTCTCGAGCCGCGTCCGGCACTCCCTGATCACGTCCAGCTCGGTCAGCCGAGCGCCCTCGTCGAGCAAGACGTAAGCCCGCACCGCCTGGCCGAGCAGCTCGTCCGGGACTCCCACGACGGCCGCCTGCCGGATCCCCGTGACGTCATGGAGCGCGTTCTCGACCTCGACCGAGCTGACCTTCTCGCCGCGTGTCTTGATGATGTCGTCGCTGCGATCGACGAAGTAGAGGTCGCCGTCCTCGTCGATCGTGAAGTGGTCGAGCGTGGACATCGTGCGCTCGCCGGGATCGGGGCCTTCCTCGAGCTTCTCGGCCGTCAACTCGGGCGCGCCCCAGTAACCCATCATGATGTGCGGCCCGCGCACGTGGAGGACGCCGACCTCGCCGGGCTCGACCCGGCTCCCGTCCTCGTCGAGGACGAAGGCCTCCGTGCCCGGGATCGCCCTCCCGACCGAGGTCGGCTTCGCGTCGATCAACTCGGGCTCGAGGTAGCAGACCCTGATGCACTCCGTCTGTCCATACATTCGGTAGAGCAGCCCGTTCGGAAACACGCGCCGCAGCCCTTCGTGTAGGGCCGGCGGCAGCCCTGCAGCCGCGTTCGTCAGGCAGCGCACCGACGGGTAACTCGTGTCCTCTGACATGGCCAGGATCGTCGCGAAGACGGTCGGCACGGCCGGGAAGACGGTCGCCTCCTCGTCGCGCAGGCGCGCAAGCGTCTTCGCCGGGAACGTGAACGAGCGCTCGAGCAGGAGCGTCGCTCCGAGGTGCACCGTCAGGAGCAGCTGGCTCAGGCCGTACGTGAACGCGATCGGAAGGACGCTGAGGATGCGGTCGTCCTCGTCGAGCCGCAGATACTCCGCGATGCTCTCCGTCGCGAAGACGAGGCCCGCGTGACTGTGCATCACACCCTTGGGCTCTCCAGTGGTGCCCGAGGTGTAGACGAGCGACGCGAGCGCTGCCGGATCGGCTCTGGCGTCCGCAGGCTCTCCGGCGGACTCCCGGATCGCCCCGCGGAAGGTGCTGTCGCCGCCGGTGGTGAAGACCCGCTCCACCCGCGGCGACTCCGCGACGGCGGCGTCGGCGATCTCCGCCGAGTGGGACTCCGCCACGATGAACCTCGCTCCGCTGTCGTTCAGGATGAAGGCGAGCTTTCCGGCTTTCGTCTGCGGGTTCACGAAGGTGAACGCCCCGCCGGCGAGGAGCACGCCGAAGATGGCGACGGCGCAATCGACCGTGTTGTCCAGGTAGAGCGCGACCCGGTCGCCGTGCTCGAGGCCCGCATCCTGCAGAGCCCGAGCGAAGCGGAGCGCGTCGTCACGAACCTCTGCGTAGGTAGCGCTCGCGTACTCGTCGACGATCGCGACCTTGTCGGGCGTCCTTTCGGCCGAGGCCAGCAGGCTGTCCTGGACGAGCTCCATCAGACCGCCTCCGCGATCGGCCCGGCGACGACCTTGTCCCCGACGACCGTGCGGCCGGGCTCCAGCGCCGGCGCCAGCCGTGGATTCGCCACGAGGCGGTCGTTGAGGATCATCAGCGACATCGAGCCGGCGAGCGCCATCTCGTCGGTCTCGCTGACCGGCCGCCCGTCCGCGAACTTGGCCACGAGCCGGGCGACCGCCGTCTCGTCGAGTAGGCCCGCGTCGCGAACGGCCTCGGGCTCGAGCAGCGAGCGGTCGCTCCCAGGCCCGAAGAAGACGTCTCGGATCGGCGCGCGGTAGGGCACTTTCGGCCGCGACCGGATCGCCTCGGGAAGGACGCGCGCGACGGCCTTCCGCAGCGCGTACTTCTCCTGGAGACCGCGCATCCGGAGCGAGTCCGGGAGCCGCGCCGCCAGCTCGGCCAGGCGAACGTCCACGAACGGGAAGCGGCCCTCGATCGAGTGCGCCATCAGCATGCGGTCGCCCTGGGTGTGCAGCAGGTAGCCCTCGAAGAAGGTCGCGATCTCGACGTACTGGGCCCTGGCCAG
>Ga0070684_100003580_pt1 | contig 11685 bp, 13 predicted proteins | sample KBSC723LmetaG_FD_65653 | JGI IMG/M metagenome (GOLD analysis project Ga0070684, IMG submission 65653) | Corn rhizosphere microbial communities from Kellogg Biological Station, Michigan, USA - KBS C7.2-3L metaG | ecosystem: Host-associated > Plants > Roots > Rhizosphere ...
ACCCGCCCTCCTCGGCTTCGTACAGCCATTGCTGGACGTTCTCGCCGGCCGGGCAGGCGTCGTTGCACGGCGGCATCCGGTCGACGTACACAGGGCGTTCGGTCCGCCAGGCCCCGGTCTTGTTGGCCAGGCTCGAGCCGACGTTGAGCGTGATAGCGAAAGGCTTCTTATCCCATGCAGCCGGTCGGAATGGGATCAAATCAGCGTTCTCGGTCATGGCTGGCGTTCCTTCGGCAGCAAATTGAAGCGGGCGATGTTGCGATCGGCGATCGCCTGGAGGCGGTCGAGCACGTCGCGCCGGACCTCCGGCCCGAACAGGTGCGCGTAGCGCTTTTGCGGGCGCAGGTAGTCCTCGACCGGTACCCGCCGCCGGATCGGCGTGGCCGCGGTGACCTCGCCGCGCTCGCCCTCCCACACCGGGAACAGGCCGGACTCGGTGGCCAGGCGGGCCACCTGGACGGTGGCGGCCGCCGCGCTGCCCCAGCCGAGCGGGCAGGGCACGAGCACGTGCAGGTACCGCGCGCCGTGCATCCCCATGGCCTTGGTGACCTTGTACTCCAGGTCGCGAAGGTCGGCGATGGTCGCCGTGGCCACGTACGGGATCTCGTGGGCCAGCGCGATGAGCGGGGCGTTCTTGCCCTGCCCGAACGAGTTGCCGGGCGCCGGGCCGACGGCCTCCGTGGTCGCCGTACGCGCGGCCGGCGGCGTGGCGCCGGAGCGTTGCACGCCGGTGTTCATGTACGCCTGGTTGTCGTAGCACACGAAGAGCACGTCGTCGTTGCGCTCGAACAGGCCGGACAGGCAGCCGAAGCCGATGTCGACGGTGCCGCCGTCGCCGCCCTGGCCGATCACCCGGATGTCAGTGCGGCCCTGAGACCGCAACGCGGCGGCGACGCCGCTCGCGACGGCCGGCGCGTTGCCGAACAGCGAATGCAGCCACGCCACCCGCCAGGACGACTCGGGGAACGGTGTCGAGAACACCTCGAGACAGCCGGTCGCATTGACGGCGACCAGGTTGCCGCCGGTGGCCCGCATCGCGGCGTCCAGCACGTACCGGGCCCCCAGCGCCTCGCCGCAGCCCTGGCAGGCGCGGTGGCCGGAGGTGATGGCGTTGGTCCGCCACGCATCCGCCTGTACCGAGCGGTCGCCGGCGTCCAGCAGTCGATTGCCGACCGCGAAGCTGCCGGTCTGGTAGAACTTCACCCGTTGCACTGGCATGGCGTCACGCTCCGGCGGTCGCGAGGAGGCGATGGTCGAGGTCCAGGAAGGTCAGCGGCGGCAGGTCGTCCTCGATCGCGCGCAGCAGTGTCCCGTGCAGCGACGCCCGGGTGATGGGTCGGCCGCCGAGCCCCGCGACCACCGTGTGTTGCCGCAGGTCGGTCCCGGCCAGTGCGGCGGCCACGTCGATCGAGACGACTCCGCCCACGCCGACGGCGAGCGCCCGGTCCAATACGACGACCCGTTTGGCGCCGGCCAGCGCCGCGCGCAGCGCTTCGGCGGGGAACGGCCGGAAGGTGGTGAGCCCGATGACCCCGATCGAGTGGCCGAGGCCGCGCAGGTCGTCGACGGTGTCCTTGAGGGTGCCGAGGACCGAGCCGAGCGCGAGGACAACGGTCTCAGCGTCGGCCCGATATGGCGCGAGCAGACCCATGCCGGGCCGGCCGAAGATTTCGGTGAAGGCTGACCCGAGGGCCGGAATCCGCTCGAGTGCCCGCTGGTGGGTCTGGTGGGCGAGGTAGCGGACCTCGGTGAACGCTTCGGGTCCGACCATCGCCCCGATGGTGATCGGGTCGGCCGGGTCGAGGCACTGGCGGGGCGTGAAGCCCGGCAGGTACCGGTCGACCTGCTCCACCGCCGGCACGTCGACCGCCTCGTACGCGTGGGTCAGCACGAAGCCGTCCATGCACACCATGACCGGCAGGGAGAGCTCCTCGGCCAGCCGGAACGCCTGGATGTGCAGGTCGGCGGCGTCCTGGTTGGACTCGGCGTACAGCTGGATCCAGCCCGAGTCGCGCTGGCTCAGCGCGTCGCTGTGGTCGTTCCAGATGTTGATCGGCGCGCCGAGTGCCCGGTTGGCCACCGTCATGACGATCGGCAGGCCGAGGCCGGCGGCGTTGTACAGCGCCTCGGCCATGAAGAGCAGGCCCTGGCTGGCGGTCGCGGTGTAGGCCCGCGCGCCGGCCGCCGAGGCGCCGATCGCCACCGACAGGGCGGCGAACTCCGACTCCACGTTGACGAATTCGCAGCCCTTCAGTGCCCCGGACTTCACCAGCGTGCTGAGCGCCTCGACGATGTGGGTCTGCGGCGAGATGGGGTAGGCGCAGATGACGCCCGGGCGGCAGGCGGCCACGGCCCGCGCCACGGCCCGCGATCCCTCGATCTGTTCACGCATCGGTGAGCTCCGTTCTCTGCTGGAGGACGCGGTCGTAGGCGGCCTGGGCGGCGGCGACGTTGCCGTCGGCGACCGGCCCGTGGAAGCGACCCCGGATGGCGTCGAGGACCGCGCCGATCGGCACGAGGCCGGTCAGCGCGGCGAAGCCGCCGAGGAGCGCGATGTTCGGCACCGGGCGGCCGAGGTGGGTAAGGGCGAGCTGGGTGGCCGGCAGCACGGCCAGCCGAGTTCGCTCGACGACCGGCGGCAGCTCGATCTCGGCGGCGTCGTGCCGGCTGTTGAGCAGCACGTATGCGTGCGCCGCCAATCCGGCGAAGACTTCGGGCAGCGGGAGCAGCGTCGGGTCCTGCACGATCAGGCCGTCGGGGTGCATCACCGGCTCGCGCAGGCGGATCGGCCCGTCGCTGACCCGGCAGAACGCGACCACCGGTGCGCCGGTGCGCTCCGAGCCGAAACTCGGAAACGCCTGCGCGTAGCGGCCGGCGGCGTGGGCGGCGATGGACAGCAGCTCCGCCGCCGTCACCACGCCCTGACCACCCCGGCCATGGATACGTACCGAGAACATGCATCCATCCCACCGGCTTGGCATCAGTCGCTTCAGTGCCATCGGTCCCGACGCCGTGGGCCGAAGGCCCGCAGTCACGGCGGCCAAGCCGCCATACTGTCGATCGAACGACGATGGAGGTTTGCCATGAAATCGGATGCCGGCCGGTTGCCCAAGGCCGCCTACGAGAAGGAGCTGTTCCGGCTGCAGGCCGAGCTGGTCAAGCTGCAGGAGTGGGTGCGCGTCGAAGGCGTGCGGCTGGTCGTGGTGTTCGAGGGCCGGGATGCGGCCGGCAAAGGCAGCGCGATCAAGCGGGTGGCCGAATACCTCAACCCCCGGGTCGCGCGCATCGTGGCGCTGCCGGCGCCGACCGAGCGGGAGCAGACCCAGTGGTACTTCCAGCGCTACGTCGAGCACCTGCCGGCGGCCGGTGAGATCGTCCTGTTCGACCGGAGCTGGTACAACCGCGCCGGCGTCGAGCGCGTCATGGGTTTCTGCACCGAGGCGGAGTTCCATCGGTTCCTGCACCAGTGCCCGATCTTCGAGCGCCTGCTCGTGGAGGACGGCATCCTGCTGCGCAAGTACTGGTTCTCGGTCAGCGACGCCGAGCAGGAGCGGCGGTTCCGGTCGCGCCTCGACGACCCCATGCGGCGGTGGAAGCTGTCCCCGATGGATCTGGAGTCGATCAGCCGCTGGGAGGAGTATTCGCGGGCCAAGGACCAAATGTTCGCGGGTACGGACCGGCCCGAGACCCCGTGGTACGACGTGAACAGCGACGACAAGCGCCGTTCACGGCTCAACATGATCGCGCACCTGCTGTCGACGGTGCCGTACTACAAGGTCCAGCGCCCGCCCCTGCAACTGCCGCCGCGTCCGGCGTCCACCGGCTACCGCCGCCCGCCGCTGCTCGAGCGCAACACCGTGCCGGACTACGCCGCGCGGCTGCTCGAGCGGTCCTCCGGCCCCCGCTGACGGGCATTTCGACCCGTCCGGTGGCACCCCCCGCCACCGCACGATGGGGCCATGACCGTGTCAGTTGGCGTCTTGCGGGAATCCTTCGCTGGTGAACGTCGGGTGGCGCTGGTGCCCGACAGCGTGCGGCGGCTGGCCGCGGCCGGGTTCGACGTCCTCGTCGAAGCTGGCGCCGGGGCCGCCGCGTGGTTCGACGACGGTGCGTACGCCGAGGCCGGCGCGCGAATAGCGCCTCGCGACGAGGTGCTGCGGGACGCCGCCGTCGTGGTCTGCGTCGGGCCGCCCGACGACGCCGGCTTGCACCGCGGCCAAGTGCTGGCCGGCCTGCTGCATCCGGCGTTGGTGGCCCGCTGGGCCGACCTGGGCGTCACCGCGGTCAGCCTCGACCGGCTGCCCCGCACGCTGAGCCGGGCGCAGTCCATGGACGCGCTGACGTCGCAGGCGAACATCGCCGGGTACCGGGCCGCCGTGCTGGCCGCCGCGACCTACGGCGGGTTCTTCCCGATGCTGGTGACCGCGGCCGGTACGAGCCGGCCGGCGACCGTCCTCGTGCTCGGCGCGGGAGTGGCCGGCCTGCAGGCGATCGGCACCGCCCGGCGGCTCGGGGCGCTCGTCACCGCATACGACGTACGTCCGGAGAGCCGGTCCGAGGTCGAGTCGGTCGGGGCGCGGTTCCTCGACCTGCCCGGTCCGGTGCAAGCGGCCGGGACCGGCGGGTACGCCCGCGCGCTCACCGACGAGGAGCGAAGCGCTCAGCAGGCGGCGCTCGACGAGCAAGTGAGCCGGTTCGACGTGGTGATCACGACCGCCCAGGTGCCCGGGGGACGCCCGCCGGTCCTGATCACCGCCGCGGGGCTGAAGGGCCTGCATCCCGGCGCCGTGGTCGTCGACCTCGCAGCCGGCCCCGACGGCGGCAACGTGGAGGGATCGCAGCCGGATCGTACCGTCGTCACCGATGAAGGCGTGACCGTGATCGGGGCCGGCCGCTTGCCGTCGGACATGGCACCGGCCGCGTCGACCGCTTACGCGCGCAACATCGAGGCGCTGCTCAACCACCTGTGCCCGCACGGGAGCCTCGCGATCGACCTCGCGGACGAGGTGACCGGCGCGGTCGTGCTCACCTATGAGGGGGTCGCGCGATGATCATCGCCGTCACCGTGTTCGTTCTCGGGCTGCTCGTCGGCTTCGAGGTGATCAGCAAGGTTCCCGCGACGCTGCATACGCCACTGATGTCGGGCGCCAATGCCATCCACGGCATCGTGCTGGTCGGCGCCCTGCTGATCGCCGCCCAAGCCCATGACCTCCTCGGCTACCTGCTCTCGTTCGCTGCGGTGGCGTTCGCGTCCATGAATGTGGTCGGCGGTTACGTGGTGACCGACCGGATGCTGCAGATGTTCCGGAGCAAGTCATGAACACGATCACCACCGTCGTGCGGTACGTGCTGCTCGCCGCCGCCGCGTGCTTCGTGCTCGGGCTGCACCTGATGAACCATCCGGCTCGCGCGCGGCGCGGCAACCAGCTCTCGGCGGCCGGCATGATCGCCGCCGTCGCCGGGGTGCTCGTCCTCATCGCCGGTTCCGGCACGATCACCACGACCGGCTGGATCGTGGCCGCCGCGGCCGTCGCGGTCGGCTCGACGGCTGGGCTCTACGCCGCTCGCACCGTCCAGATGACGGCCATGCCGCAGCTGGTGAGCGTATTCAACGCCGTCGGCGGCGGGGCGGCGGCGTTGCTCGCGGTCAGCGACCTCACCGGGGCCGGAGCGGCCGGTGTTCCGGCCCGCGTCGGCGTTCCGGCCGCGCTCGACATTGTCATCGGCGCGGTGACGTTCTCCGGCTCGCTCGTCGCCGCCGGTAAGCTGCAGGGCCTGGTACCCGGGCGGCCGCTGGTGTTCCGCGGTGCCCGTGCCGTGAACGCGGCGCTGGGCGGGGTCTTCGTGCTCGCGGGCGGCTGGCTGCTGGCCCGGCCGGCCAGCGTTGCTGCGCTGGTCGTGCTGACCGGGGCCGCGCTCGTGTTCGGTGTCACCATGGTGCTGCCGATCGGCGGGGCCGACATGCCGGTCGTCATCTCGCTCCTGAACGCGTTCACCGGTACGGCCGTCGCCATGGCCGGGTTCGTGCTCGACGAACACAGCCTGATCGTCGCCGGGGCGCTGGTCGGCGCGTCGGGCGGCATTCTCACCAAGCTCATGGCCGACGCCATGAACCGCTCGATCCCGGCCATCATCCTCGGCGGCTTCGGCACCGGTGACGACGTCGCGCCGGCCGGTCCGGGAGGTGGCGCGCCGGTCCGCGCCGTCACGGTCGACGACGTGGCGATGCAGCTCGCGTACGCCGATCGGGTCATCGTCGTGCCCGGCTACGGGCTGGCCGCCGCGCAGGCGCAGCACGAGCTGGCCGCGCTCGCCGAAACGTTGCAGGAGCACGGAGTCCGAGTGGACTACGCCATTCATCCGGTCGCCGGCCGGATGCCCGGTCACATGAACGTGCTGCTGGCCGAGGCCAAGGTGCCGTACCCGCAGCTGAAAGAGATGGACCAGATCAACCCGGACTTCCCGCAGGCCGATGTCGCGCTGGTGGTCGGGGCCAACGACGTGACGAACCCGGCCGCCCGCCGGCCCGGCAACCCGGTCTCCGGCATGCCGATCCTTGATGTCGACCGGGCCAAAAGCGTCGTGGTGATCAAACGGTCGATGGGCCACGGCTACGCCGGCATCGACAACGAGCTGTACACCGACCCGAAGACCGGCATGCTCTTCGCCGACGCCAAGCGCGGCCTCACCGACCTGCTCGTCGCCGTGCGTGCGTTCGTCGGCTGATCCGGGACTGTCGGCCGCGGTTAGGGGGACTTTCGACTCGACCGCCGATCGTATCCGTCAGGCGAGGATCGCTGTGTAGACAAAAGACGTTTGGAGGCTCCGATGACCACCAGTTCTGTGCAGGTTCCGCTGGAGAAGGCCGAGAAGCCGGGCGGGCTGCTCACCACCACCGCGTCGAGGGCGTTGGCCGTCCTGCGCGTCGCCACCGGCTTCGTGTTCCTGTGGGCGTTCTTCGACAAGGCCTTCGGGCTGCACTACTCTACTCCGACCGCGAAGGCCTGGATTCACGGTGGCTCACCCACCAAGGGCTTCCTGTCCTCAGTGGACGTCGGCCCGTTCCAGTCCACCGCCCACGCCATCGCCGGCACCTGGTGGGCCAACGGGCTGTTCATGCTGGGCCTGCTCGGCATCGGCCTCGCGCTGGTCGCGGGCGTTGGCCTGCGGATCGCCGCCGGTGCCGGCGTGCTGATGATGACCATGATGTGGCTCGCCGAGTTCCCGCTTGCCCAGCACCTCGCCAACGGTAAGCCGAGCGGCTCGGTCAACCCGATCACCGACTACCACTTCATCTACGCGGTTGTCCTGGTCGTCCTGGCCGCCGCCTACGCCGGACACACCTGGGGCCTCGGACGCCGGTGGGCCAAGCTGCCCTTCGTGCAGAAGCACCGCTGGCTGATCTGATTTACTCGCACCGGAGCCGGCGTCCCGAATCGGGACGCCGGCTCCGTCGTGTGGTGACCTTCGGCCCTGCCCGACTCGGGTCATCCGGCGGCACGCTGAAGGTGTCGTAGAAGGGATCCACAATGCAGACCCAGCAGCGTTATGTCGGCCGGGTAGCGGTCGTGACCGGTGCGGCCTCCGGAATCGGCCGCGCGGTGGCATTCCAGCTGGCGGTCGAGGGCGCCACCGTGGTGGCCGTCGACGTCGACGCGGAGGAACTGGCCACCACCAAGAAACTGATCGAGTCGGTCGACCGCGAGGCGATCACCGTCGTGGCGGATGTGACCGACCAGGCGGACATCGCCCGGGTGATCGGCGCGCTCGAGGACCAGCGGGTCGACCTGCTGGCCAACGTCGCCGGCATCATGGACCACTTCCTGCCGGTCAGCGAGGTCGACGACGCGACCTGGGACCGGGTCCTCGCGGTCAACCTGACCGGTCCTATGCGGCTCAGCCGCGCGGTCATCCCGTTCATGCAGGCCGACCACCACGGCGTCATCGTCAACGTCTCGTCGATCGGCGGCCTCACCGGTGCGGTCGCCGGCAGCGCGTACACCGCCTCGAAGCATGGCCTGATCGGCCTGACCCGGTCGATCGCCGCCCTCTACGCCGAGGACGGCATCCGCGCGGTCGCGGTCTGCCCGGGCGGCGTCGAGACCAACATCGGGCGTACTGCCTTCCCGCAGTCACCCTGGGCGTACCGGCGGCTGGAGAAGTCGTTCAACAACAGCATCCGCATGGCCGTACCGAAGGAGATCGCCACCTTGGTCTGCTGGCTCGGCTCGGACGAGGCGGTCAACGTCAACGGCGCGGTCGTCACGTCGGACGGTGGATGGATGAGCTGACATAGACACCATCGAACTCGCGCTGCACCAGGAAAGAGGTGCTCACCATGTTGCCAGCACGTCGCCTTCCCGTCGTGGTGGCATCCGTCGCCCTGCTGGTCACCGCGCTGACCGGCTGCGCTCGGAACCATCAAGCCGGTAGCCAGCCAAGTGCACCGGCATCCTCACCACCCACGAGCGTCCCGGCGACGCCGACCCCCACGGCCCCCACGCCGACGACACCCGCCCCGACCGGTCAGGCGACCGGCCTGGTCTGGCCGATCGGTGTGCGCAACCTGGCCGCGCCGTCGAGCCTGCCCGCCGAGCCGCCGGTGCTCAAGGCGATCTCAACCGGCCGGCACGGCTCGTACGAGCGGCTCGTCCTGACCTTCACCGGCGCCTATGCAGCGGTGACCGTGAAGTACGTGCCGGTTGTGCGCGTCGACGCGTCCGATGCGATCGTGCCGCTGGCCGGCCGGGCCTACCTGCAGATCACGGTCCACGGCGCGGTCGCGCGGTGGGGCGATCCGGCGCACCCGTACACGGGGCCGACGACGGTCACCCCCGGCTACACCACGCTGCGGCAGGCGAAGATCTCCGGTGACTACGAGGCCGTGCTGAGCCTTGGCGTCGGGCTGAGCCGGACCGCCGGCTTCCAGGTGATGCGGCTGCGCTCGCCGGACCGGCTCGTCGTCGACGTCGCCAAGGCACCCAGCTGGCGGATGTGGCCGGACGACAACGCGATCCAAGCCCGTTCCGTCCAGACCGCCTACGAACTGGGCCACCAGCCGTGGCGGGGCGATGCCGTAGCGGTGGTCTCCGCGTACGCGTCCACCGTGTTCGGCTGGCCCACGCCCGTTGTCGCCGTCACCGGTCACCACACCTACCGGCTGTCCATGTCCGGCTCGGCCTCGCCGGACGCCGTCACCGTGCGTGTCGTCTGGCCCTTCGCCACAACGACTTCTCACGGTATCTGCGAAGTGACCGACGCTCGCTAGCCTGCTAACAATAAACGTGCTAAACTGTTAGCAGAAACTCATTGGAGGTGCGCCATGTCAGCCACCGCTACCAAGGCCGCTCCCGCCCGCAAGGCGACTCCCCACGCTGTCAAGCCGGAAGTCGAGCGCACTGCGCGGGTCGGCACCATCACCAAGGCCGTCAACCGGGTCGTCGACCGCTACGAGCGCGACGTCGCCCGCTTCGTCAAGCTGGAGCACCGGGCGGCCAAGGCCACCCAGATCGGCTGGATGAAATCGGCACTCGACCTGCACGCGATGTTCGTCGAGGACATCTCGGCGGTCTACGTGAAGACCACACGCGCCGCGCTGCGGTAGGCGTGTGGCAGTGAGCGGCGGCCCGGATTCACCCCTCCCCGGGCCGCCGCCCGTTTGTGCTCCGGCGCCCGCGCCGCCGGCGGTGGGCGGCGGTCTGCTCGATGAACGCGGCGTAGATGTCGGCCAGCGCGTGCCGCTGCCGCGCGGTGAGCCCGGGATCGTCGTGAATGGCGGCGACGACCGCGGGCATCTGCCCTTTGGCGGGCGACTCACGCTCGACCTGGTCGACCAGCGCGTCCGCCGATGTCTGCAGAGCCGCCGCGATCGAGCGCAACACCTGCTCGGACGGGGCGCGCAGGCCGCGCTCGATCTGCGACAGGTACGGATTGGAAACGCCGACCATGGAAGCGAGCTGCCGCAGCGACAACTCGGCCAACTCGCGCTGCCGGCGGATGATCTCGCCCAGCGTCATGGCGGCCTCCCGGGGACGAAGCGCCCGGTCCGGCCAGGGCGTTGGTCCCTAGCCTTCCATCCGTGGACGCGAAAGGTTGGTAGCAGCCCCACCATAAGTCGTCCGGAGGCCCTCATGGACCATCTCAGCCCGTTGGACGCGTCATTCCTGGATCTCGAGGATCAGGACCCGCACGCTTCGCTGGCGATCGCGTCGATCGCGGTCATCGACGGCCCCGTGCCGGGCCAGGAGGAGTTGATCCGGGCCATCCGGGGACGCCTTCCGCTCGTGCCGCGCTACCGGCAGAAGGTCCGCCGGGTGCCGTTCAACCTCGGCCGTCCGGTCTGGGTTGACGACCCCGACATCGATCTCGACTATCACCTGCGGCGCACGGCCCTGCCCGCACCTGGCGATGACGCCGCGTTGAACCGCGTGGTGGCTCGCGTGATGTCACAGCGCCTGGACCGCGACCGTCCACTGTGGGAGGACTGGGTCATCGAAGGGCTGCCGGACGGGCGCTGGGCGCTGCTGTCCAAGGTCCACCACTGCCTGCTCGACGGGGTCGCCGGCAACGAGTTGTACCGGCTGATGTTCGATACCACCCCACAGCCCACCGGTCCCGTCGCCGACACCTGGCAGCCAGAGCCGGAACCCGACCCGGCGACGCTCCTCGCCGATGCGGTGCGCGACCTGACCAGCGCCACGGCCGAACAGGCCCGGTTCCTGCTCGGTGCCCTGCGATCGCCCGGAGCACTGGCCCAGCGTGTCGGTGAGACCGTCCAAGGGCTGGCGGCGGTTGCCGGATCACTGACCCCCGTGTTCCCGACCTCGCTGCTGGGACCGATCGGCAGTGCGCGCCGGTACGCGGTGGTCCGTACGCCGCTGCCTGCGTTGAAGGACATCGCCAAGCGGTTCGGTGTGACGATGAACGACATCATGCTCGCCGCGCTGGCCGGCGCCATCCGCTCGATCCTGATCGCGCGCGGGGAGCGGCCGTCGGGTGACGCGGTGCGCACGCTGGTGCCGGTGAACGTCCGCACCATGAGCCAGCAGGGGCAGCTGGCCAACCGCATCTCGCTGCTGCTGCCCAAGCTGCCGGTCGAGTGCGCCGACGTGGCCGAGCGGGTAGCCGCCGTGCACGAACGCATCGGCGCCCAGCGCAGCAACCACGAAGTAGAGGCGGTGGCGACGATGACCGCGGTCGCCGGCTACGAGCCGTTCGCGCCGGTCTCGCTGACGATCCGGGCCGCCCTGCGCCTGCCGCAGCGCATCCTCGCCACCGTCATCACCAATGTGCCTGGGCCGCCCGTCCCGCTGTACGTCCTGGGCCGGCGCATCCGGGAGATCCTGCCGTATGTGCCGATCGCCAAGGGAATGCGGCTCGGCGTCTCGATCTTCACGTACGACGGTCAGGCGGTCATCGGCGTCACGACGGACTTCGGGCACTTCGGCGCGCCCGAGGAGGTGGCCGCGGCGATCCAGGCCGAACTGTCCGCCCTGGCCGCCGCCGCGCCCGGTGCCCAGCCCACCGCGCCGTCGCCAGCCCGACGAACGAAGGCGGCGAGTGTCAAGCCGCGGAAGGCCGCGGCCCGCGGGCCGGCCCGGGCCGGCGAGCCCGCTCGGCGCCGCCGGTGACCGGCTCCAACTGACGCTGCGCCGTCTCGGACAGCACCTCGACGAGCCGGCCGGC
>Ga0070684_100003584_pt1 | contig 11679 bp, 11 predicted proteins | sample KBSC723LmetaG_FD_65653 | JGI IMG/M metagenome (GOLD analysis project Ga0070684, IMG submission 65653) | Corn rhizosphere microbial communities from Kellogg Biological Station, Michigan, USA - KBS C7.2-3L metaG | ecosystem: Host-associated > Plants > Roots > Rhizosphere ...
TGCCCGGGCCTCCGCCGGAGCTTCGACGGCTGTGGGGAGCGGCTCTCGAGGACGAAGCCGTGCGGGGTGTCCTCGAGCAGGCGCAGGCTCCGGAGCGGCGCGTCCTGCGTGTGTACGGGCTGAGCGAGTCGGCGGTGGCGCGCGCGCTCGCGGAGGCCGGGGGAGAGCCCGAGGGCGTCCAGGCCACGATCTGCGCGCACGCGGGCGAGATCTGGGTCGAGCTGTTCGGCGACGCGGAGCGGCTCGCGACCGACCTGCGCGGGGCTCTCGGCGCGGCGGTCTTCGTCGAGGACGACCGGCCGGTCGAGGAGATCGTGCTCGACCTCGCGCGCGGCCGCGGCTTGTCCCTGGGGACCGCGGAGTCCTGCACGGGGGGCCTCGTCGCGGCCCGGCTGACCTCGGTTCCAGGCGCGAGCGACGTCTTCCGCGGTGGGATCGTCGCCTACGACAACGAGGTCAAGCTCGAACGGCTCGGAGTGCCCGGGTCGGTGCTCGACGCGCACGGCGCCGTCTCGGCCGAGACCGCTGCGGCGATGGCCCGCGGCGCTCGCGAGGCGGTCCGGGCGGACGTGGCCGTAGCGGACACGGGCATCGCAGGCCCGGGCGGCGGATCGTCCGAGAAGCCGGTCGGGCTCGTCTATCTCCACGCGTCCGGTCACGGGGAGGCGGCCCGGGAGCTCCAGCTGCCCGGCGACCGCGAGGCCGTGCGCCTGCGGGCGACCGCGGCGGCCCTCCACCTCCTGCGTTCGCTTCTGACACAGACCCGGCACACGGACGGATGACCTCGTCGGCTAGCGTCGGGGGCGATGAGCGTCTGCGCCTCTTTCTCGGCTTCCGCCTGCCCGACTCGGCTGCCGGCGAGGTCGCCGCGTGGCAGCGCGCGGAGCTCGATCGAGATCGAGTGCGCGTCGTCCCGCCTGAGAACCTGCACGTCACGATCGCATTCCTGGGCTCCCGGCCTGCGAGCGAGACCGACTCCATCGCGGATGCCTTGCGCGGAGCCGTCGCGGGTGTCGCCGAGCCCGTGCTCACGCCCGCCCGCTTCAACGAGACGCGATCGGTCGGGATGCTGGTGCTCGAGGACGAGGAGGGCCGTGCGACGCGAATCGCCGAGGACGCGCACCGCAGGCTCGCCGAGCTCGGCGTCTACCGGCCGGAGAAGCGCCCGTGGCTTCCGCACATCACGGTCATTCGCTTCCGCGAGCGTCCCCGGCTCAGCCCTTCCGTCCCCGGGCTGGGCCCGGTGACGATGTCCGACGCTGCTGTTTACATGTCCCGACTGCGCCCGACCGGGGCGCAGTACGAAGTCGTGGAATCAGTTCCACTAGGAGGTGGATGAGGTTGGATCGGGAGCAATCACTCGACAACGCCCTCGGGCAGATCGAGCGCCAGTTCGGCAAAGGCTCGGTCATGCGCATGAACGACGCCGCGCACGTGGCGACGGGCGCGATCTCGACCGGATCGCTCTCGCTCGACCTCGCCCTCGGAGTGGGCGGACTGCCGCGAGGGCGCATCGTCGAGGTCTTCGGGCCCGAATCCTCGGGGAAGACGACGCTCGTCTACCACGTGATCGCCGAGGCTCAGCGCCGCGGCGGGATCTGCGCCTTCATCGACGCGGAGCACGCGATGGACCCGCAGTACGCGCGCAGGGTCGGCGTCAACATCGACGAGCTCCTCGTCTCCCAGCCCGACCACGGCGAGCAGGCGCTCGAGATCGCCGAGCTGCTGATCCGCTCGGGCGCGCTCGACGTCGTCGCCGTCGACTCGGTCGCGGCGCTCACGCCGAAGGCCGAGATCGAGGGCGAGATGGGGGACAGCCACGTCGGCCTCCAGGCCCGCCTGATGAGCCAGGCGCTCCGCAAGCTCGCAGGCACGCTCAACCGCACCGACACGATCTGCCTCTTCACGAACCAGCTGCGCGAGAAGATCGGCGTCATGTTCGGCTCGCCGGAGACGACTTCGGGCGGGCGGGCGCTGAAGTTCTACTCGTCGGTTCGGCTCGACATCCGCCGCATCGAGACGCTGAAGGAAGGCGTCGAGGCGATCGGCAACCGCGTCCGCGTCAAGGTCGTGAAGAACAAGGTCGCGCCGCCGTTCAAGCAGGCCGAGTTCGACATCATCTACGGCTCCGGCATCTCCTGGGAGGGCACGGTCCTCGAGGCCGGGCTCGAGCGGAAGGTCGTCCAGAAGTCGGGCTCGTACTTCAGCTTCGACGAAGAGCGGCTCGGCCAGGGGCGACAGAACGCCGCGGCCTTCCTGCGCGAGCATCCGGATGTGTCCGAGAAGATCGTGCAGCGGATCCAGGCCGAGCTCGGAGAGGGCGCTATCGCCTCTGCGCGCCTCCTGCCGGCGGCGACGGCGACAGAGAACGGCTCTTCCGGCAAGGAGAAGGCCAAGGCTGCGGTCGAAGAGGTTTCCGCCTAGGAGGGTCTGGCGGAACGGTGCCCGGCGGCACAGACACTCTTCCGTCAAGCCCGCCCAGAGTTAGCTCGCTCAGGGCCCGGCCGCGGGAGCTGGTCGAGGTCGAGCTCGAGGGCGAGCCCTGGCGCACCCTTCCGGCGGAGGTCATCCTGCGCTCTGGGCTCGACCTGGGCGTCGAGCTGGATCGCCCGCGTGCGCGGCGCGTGCGACGCGAGCTGCGGCGCCACGAGGCGATGGCCAGGGCCGCTGCAGTCCTCCGACGGCGCGATATGTCGAGGGCCGAGCTAGCCGACCGCCTGGAACGGGCCCACGTCGACCCGGCTACGCGCGCCGAGGTGGTCGGGCGGCTGAACGACTCGGGTGCGGTCGACGACGCTCGCTTCGCGGAGCAGCGGGCCCGAGCCCTCTCCGAGCGAAATGCGGGCGATCTCCTGATCCGGCACGACCTCTGCGGGCGGGGTATCTCTGCCGAGACCGTTGAGGCGGCGATCGAGGCCCTCGAGCCGGAGATGGCACGTGCGGCGCGAGTCGTCGAGCGTCGAGTAGCAGGCGCCAAGACGGCGCGCTACCTCGCCGGCAAGGGCTTCTCGGAGGACGCGATCGAACTCGCATGCGGAGAAGCCGTTGCGGAGGACGCCCCTCCGGCTGTATTCTGAGTCTCAGAACACAAGACGTTTTGCCTGCACACGCGCAGTTTCCGAATCGTTCGCCCTGTACGACATCGAGACAAGCACCTTGATTTCCCGAAAAAACGCTGCTGAGAGGGGCTTCGCCGGGACCGGCTGAGTCCAGTTCGACGCGGTCCTCGCGGGCCGCACCATTCGGAGATTGAGCCGCGCGGGCCTGGACCCGAGGAGCACTCATGCTCGTGATTGCGGCAGTTCTGATCAGCGTCCTGGTCACGGCAGTGCTCGTCGTTGTCGTCCTGCGCATGCTCGGGGGCTCCAGCGTCGCCGAGGCGCGCCGGGAAGCGGAGACGATCCGGCGCGAGGCGAAGATCGAAGCCCGCGAGGAGGCTGTCCGCCTGCGGCAGGAGGTCGAGCGAGAGGTCGCCGAGCAGCGCGGCCGCATCACGAAGATCGAGGAGCGGGTCCTGGCCAGAGAGGACGAGGTCGAGCGCAGGCAGCGAGACGTCGAGCGGCGGGAGCAGGGCCTCTCGGACCGCGAGGTCCACGTCAAGGAGCTCCAGGAGGACCTGAAGGAGGCGAAGCAGCGCGAGCTCGAGGAGCTCGAGCGCGTCGCCGGTATGACGGTCAGCGAGGCCAAGACCCGTCTTCTCGCCCAGTCGGAGGAGCTCGTGCGGCACGACCTCGCGCGCCGGGTGCGCCAGCTCGACGAGGAGGCCCAGGCGGAGGCGAAGCGCCGCGCCCGGAACCTCGTCGCCGACGCGTTGCAGCGTGTCGCCGCGAGTCATGCGTCCGAGACCACGTCCTCCCTGATCGAGCTCCCGTCCGACGACATGAAGGGCCGGATCATCGGGCGCGAGGGACGGAACATCCGCACGCTCGAGCACCTGACCGGAGTGGACGTGATCGTCGATGACACGCCGCAGGCGGTCGTGCTCTCGTCCTTCGACCCGATCCGCCGCGAGATCGCGAAGATGACGCTTCTCAAGCTCGTCGAGGACGGTCGCATCCAGCCGGCTCGAATCGAGGAGATGTACTACCAGTCGAAGGCCGAGATCGACGAGCACATCCTCCAGGCCGGCGAGCAGGCCGTCTTCGAGGCGAACGCGGGCGAGTTCCACGAGGAGGTCGTCAAGCTCCTCGGCCGGCTCAACTACCGCACGAGCTACGGGCAGAACGTCCTCAAGCACACGCTCGAGGTCGTCCACCTGGCCGGGCTGATGGCGACCGAGCTCGAGGCGAACGTGAAGACCACGAAGCGGGCCGCGCTGCTGCACGACGTCGGCAAGGCGGTCACGCACGAGATCGAGGGCTCACACGCGGCGATCTCCACGCAGTACGCCCGGCGTTACGGCGAGGCGCCCGGAGTCGTCCACGCGGTCGAGGCGCACCACTACGAGGTGCAGCCGCAGACCGTCGAGGCCGTTCTCCTGATCGCGGCCGATGCGATCTCCGGCGCGCGCCCAGGAGCTCGCGGCGACAGCCTCGAGAACTACGTCAAGCGGCTCGAGGCGCTCGAGGAGCTGGCTGCGAAGAAGGCCGGCGTCGAGAAGGTGTACGCGCTGCAGGCCGGCCGCGAGATCCGCGTCATGGTCAAGCCGGGGGAGATCGACGACGACCAGGCCGCGCTCCTCTCGCACGAGATCGCGCGCGACATCGAGCACGAGCTCGAGTACCCGGGGCAGATCAAGGTGACGGTCATCCGCGAGTCGCGGTCGACCGAATTCGCCAAGTAGCGGCGCTAGGCTTTCCGGCGTGAAGCGGTACCACGTCACGACGTTCGGCTGCCAGATGAACGCTCACGATTCGGAGCGGATCAAGGGCATGCTCGAGGAGCTCGGATTGGGGGAGGCGGTCTCGCAGGCGGAGGCGGACGTGATCGTCTTCAACACATGCACGATCCGCGAGAAGCCCGACCAGCGCTTCGCGGCGCACCTCGGGAACGCGAAGATGTTGAAGCGCGCCGATCCGGAGAAGGTGATCGCGGTCGGCGGCTGCTACGCGGAGGCGCAGCGCGAGCGGCTGTTCGACCTCTATCCGTTCGTCGACGTCGCGTTCGGCCCGGGCACGATCCCGCACCTGGCCGAGTGGCTCGGCGCCGGGGGCGAGGCGCCGCGCGGTTCGTTCGGCATCGCCGAGGAACGCGAGTTCGCAGGCACCCTGCCGATGCACCGCGAGCGCCGCTTCCAGGCCTGGGTGCAGGTGTCGATGGGCTGCAACTCGGTCTGCTCGTACTGCATCGTCCCGGCTGTGCGCGGGCGCGAGGTCAGCCGCAGGCCCGGCGAGATCCTCGCCGAGGTGACGCGCCTCGCCGGAGAGGGCGTCCGCGAGGTCACGCTGCTCGGACAGAACGTCAACTCGTACGGCCGTGACCAGGGAACGAACTTCGCCGAGCTGCTCCGTGCGGTCGACGCGGTGGACGGCATCGACCGGATCCGGTTCACGAGCCCGCACCCCAAGGACTTCCGCCGCGAGGTGATCGCCGCGATGGCCGAGTGCGACGCGGTCTGCGAGCACGCGCACCTTCCGCTCCAGTCCGGCTCGACCCGCGTCCTGAAGGCGATGCGCCGCACGTACGGCCGCGAGCGCTACCTGCGCCTGGTCGACGACCTCCGGGCCGCGATCGCGGACCTCGCGCTGACGACCGACATCATCGTCGGCTTCCCGGGCGAGACCGACCGCGACTTCGAGGAGACGCTCGAGGTCGTGCAGGAAGTCGGCTACGACGGCGCGTTCACGTTCGTCTACTCGCCTCGGCAGGGCACCGACGCGGCGACGGCAGCCGACCAGGTTCCGGAGGAGGTCAAGAAGGAGCGCATCGAGCGGCTCGTCGAGCTCGTCCAGGACACCGCGCTCGTGAGAAACCGCGAGCGGATCGGCCGTGTGGAAGAGGTCCTCGTCGAGGGCCCGAGCCGAACCGATCCCGCACTGCTCCGCGGCCGCACCCGCCGCAACACGACCGTCAACTTCCGCGGGACGGACGCCGCCGGAAGCCTCGTCGGAGTTCGGATCGACGACGCGACGTCCACGACCCTCAAGGGCCAACAGCGCGCAGCCGTTGCAGCGTAGCCGCGACCTCCTCTGGGACGGCCTGCTCAACGTCCGCGACCTCGGCGGCCATCCGACCGAGGACGGCGACGAGACGCGCTACGACTCCATCATCCGCGCGGACAGCGTCCGCCAGCTGAGCGACCAGGGCTGGGCGGCGCTCGTCGACTACGGGGTGAAGACGATCATCGACCTGCGCGCAAACGAGGAGCTCGAAGCGGACCCGCCGGCCGAGCTGCCCGTCGAGGTGCTGCACATCCCGTTCTTCGAGACCGACACGAGCGAATGGAAGGAGATCGAGGCCGAGCTCGACTCTGCCGCCCGCGCCGCCCCCGACGTGCCGAGCGCGACGCGCGAGGTGTATCTCATCTTCCTCGAGCACTTCGGCGGCAACGTGGCAGCCGCGATCCGGGCGATCGCGAACGCGCCGGAGGGCGGAGTCGTCATCCACTGCGCGGGCGGGAAGGACCGGACGGGCCTGCTCACCGCCTTCCTCCTGCACGTGGCAGGCGTCGGGATCGAGGAGATCGCCGCCGACTACGCGCTCAGCGAAGAGCGCCTGCGGCCGCGGCACGAGCAGTGGTTCGCGGAGGCGGAGAGCGAAGAGGAGCTGGAGCGCCTGCAGAGGGTCGCGCAGACGCCGGCCGAGTCGATCGAGGGCGTCTTCGCCGAGCTCGCGCGGCGTCACGGCAGTGTCGAGGGCTACCTGCGCGATGCCGGCCTGACAGACGACGAGCTCGACCGCGCTCGTGCGCGGTTGCGTGACTGAGACGGTTCTCGCCCTCTTCGGGCCCACGGCCTCCGGCAAGACGGCCGTCGCCCAGGCGATCGCGGAGCGGATTCCGGCCGAGCTCGTCTCGGCAGACTCGATGCAGGTCTACCGCGGCCTGCCGATCCTCACGAACCAGTCGCCTGGGCGGCTCGTCGGGATCTGGGCTCTCGACCACGAGGCCTCGGTCGCCGAGTACCAGCAGCTCGCGCACGCGGCGATCGACGAGATCCTCGCGGCCGGGCGAACACCGGTCGTCGTCGGCGGGACCGGCCTCTACCTGCGGGCCGCGCTCGCCGATCTCACCCTGCCGCCGGCGCCCGAGCCGGGAGAGCGAGAGCGCTGGGAGCGCTTCTACGACGAGCGAGGTCCGGAGCGCGCCCACGAGCGCCTGGCCGAGGTCGATCCGGAGGCGGCCGCAGCCGTCCATCCCAACGACCGCCGCCGCGTCGTGCGCAGCCTCGAGCTCTCCGGCCGGGACCGCCAGCGCAACCAGCTCTGGGCCGGCGAGACCAGGCACCCGACGATCGTCTTCGGCCTCGACGTGCCGAAGGAGGAGCTCGACCGTCGGATTCTTGACCGCGCCCGAGCCATGTTCGAAGCCGGAGTCCGAGCGGAGGCCGAGGCCGCGCTCGCCAGCGCGATCTCGTCCACCGCCGCCTACGCGCACGGCCTTTCGGATCTCGCCGAGCACGCCGACGACGAGGGCGCGATCGAGGCTCTCGCCACCCGCACGCGACGCTACGCCGCGTACCAGCGCAAGTGGATGCGGCGCATTCCGGGCCTTGTTAGCCTGCCTGCCGATCGCCCCCCGGGCGAGATCGCCGATGCAATTCTCGAAGTGGCACGGGCTCGGCAACGATTACCTGCTGGTCGAGCGGGCTGAGCTTGTCTTCCCGCTGACGCCCGAGCGGGTGCAGAAGCTCTGCGACTACCACTTCGGGGTCGGGTCCGACGGCATCGTCGAGGTGCTGTCCACCAACGGCGACTCTGCGGAGGTCGTGATCTGGAACCCCGACGGGTCGACGGCCGAGCTCTCCGGGAACGGAACGCGGATCGCGGCGCGGTGGCTCGCGCGTCAGAACGGGCTCGAGCAGGCTCGGATCACCGTCGGCCCCCGCGAGGTCGTGGCGACGATGCGGGAGGGCAAGCTGGTCGAGACCGAGATGGGCGGAGTCGAGGTGGGGGAGCGCGAGCAGCTCGACGTCGAGGGTGAGCAGTACGAGATGGTGCCCGTCGCCGTCGGGAATCCGCACGCGGTGATCCGCCACTCGCCGGACCACGACGAGTTCCTCCGGCTCGGCCCGGCGATCGAGAACCACGAGCGGTTCCCGAACCGGACGAATGTGCAGTTCGCGCGCATCGACGGCCCGCACGACGTGACCGCGGCAGTCTGGGAACGTGGAGCGGGGGAGACGCTCTCGTCGGGCACGAGCGCGACGGCGGTAGCCTCAGCGGCCATTCGGCACGGCTGGTGCGAGAGCCCGGTAACCGTCCATCTGCAGGGCGGCGACCTGCTCGTGGAGGTGGACGACGAGTTCCACGCGCGCCTGACCGGCCCAGCTGAAGAGATCTGCTCGGTCGAGCTCTCGCAGGAGTTCGAGCTGTGAAGTTCGCGAAGCGTCTCGACGCCGTCCCGCCGTACCTCTTCGCGGAGCTCGAGCGCAAGGTTGCCGAAGCCGAGCGCGCGGGCGTCGACGTGATCAGCCTCGGGATCGGTGACCCGGATCTCCCGACCCCGCCGGCCGTGATCGAGGCTCTCGCCGAGGCGGCACGCGACCCGCGCACGCACCAGTACCCGACGAACCACGGCACCGAGGAGTTCCGCTCAGCGGCGGCCGACTTCTATCGCGCCCGCTTCGGCGTCGAGCTCGACCCGAACGGGGAGGTGATCCCGGTGCTCGGCGGCAAGGAAGGCGTCGGCCACATCGCGCTCGCCGCGCTCGACCCGGGCGACGTCTGCCTCGCTCCCGACCCCGGCTACCCGCCGTACACCTCGGGCCCCGTCTTCGCGGGCGCGCAGGTGCACTACCTGCCGCTGCATGAGGAGAACGGCTTCCTGCCCGAGCTCGAGGGCGCCCCCGACGCGAAGCTCCTCTACCTCAACTACCCGAACAACCCGACCGGCGCGACGGCCGAACTCGACTTCTTCGAGCATGCGATCGACGTCGCCCGCCGGCGCGACCTGATCGTCGTCCACGACAACGCGTACTCCGAGGTCGCCTTCGACGGCTACCGCCCGCCGAGCTTCCTCGAGGCTCCGGGTGCCAAAGAGGTTGGTGTCGAGATCTTCTCCCTTTCGAAGGGCTGGAACATGACCGGCTGGCGGGCCGGGCTCGTCGCGGGCAACGCCGAGATCGTGGAGCGCTACCGGCAGCTGAAGACGAACCTCGACTCGGGCATGTCCGAAGCGGTCCAGCATGCGGCGGCGGTCGCCCTGACCGACGAGCGCGACTTCCCACGGGAGATCTCCGAGGTCTACGCACGACGGCGCGACCTCCTGGCGACCGGCTTGCAAGAGATCGGGCTGGACGTCCGCATCCCGCGAGCGACGCCGTACTTCTGGGTTCGCGTGCCCGAGGGGCACACGTCCGCGTCCTTCACCGAACTGATGCTCGAGCAGGCGTCCGTCCTCGTCTCGCCGGGAGACTCGTACGGCCCGAGCGGCGCGGGCTACGTCCGCCTGTCGCTGACCGTTCCGGACTCGCGGCTCGCGGAGGCGGTCGACCGGATCACGAAGGCGCTCGTCATACTTCAATCGTGACCGACCGCCAGCCGGACCCGGCTCAGGGCCTGGAGCCCGAGCGGGGATTCATCGTCGCCGTGCTGGGCTCTGACGACGATTACGACGAGGAGCTGGGCGAGTTCCGTGAGCTGTCGCGGACGGCCGGCGTCGAGCCCGTCGCTGAAATCGTCCAGCGGCGCGGGCGGCCCGATCAGCGGACCTATGTGGGCAAGGGGAAGCTGGCGGAGCTCTCGCACTCGTTCAGCGAGGCTCGCGCGGATTCGCTGCTCGTCGACGACGAGCTGACCCCGGCGCAGCAGCGGAAGCTCGAGGACGCCTTGACCGCGCGCGTCGTCGACCGCACGCAGCTGATCCTCGACATCTTCGCGCAGCACGCCCGGAGCGCAGAGGGCAAGCTGCAGGTGGAGCTGGCGCAGCTCGAATACAACCTCCCGCGCATGCGCGGTATGTGGCAGCACCTGGAGCGGCTCGGCGGCGGGACGGGCGCGGTCGGGGGTGGCGTCGGAACGCGCGGACCGGGGGAGAGCCAGCTCGAGACCGACCGTCGGCTCGCACGACGCCGGATCACGATGCTCAAGCGCCGCCTCAAGGAGCTGAGCAAGCAGCGCGCGACCAGGCGCAAGGCGCGCGAGCGCTCCCAGACGCCGACCGTCGCGCTCGCCGGGTACACCAACGTCGGAAAGTCGACGCTCCTGAATGCGCTGACCGGCGCCGAGGTCTCGGTCCACAACCGCCTCTTCGAGACGCTCGACCCGACGACGCGTGGATTCGAGCAAGACGGGCGCCGCTACCTCGTCACCGACACGGTCGGCTTCATCCGGCGGTTGCCGCATCAGCTCGTCGAGGGCTTCGCTGCGACGCTCGAGGAGACGCTCGCGGCCGATCTGGTGCTGCATGTCGTCGACGCGTCCGCGTCCGAGGACCGGCTCGAGGAGATGGTTGCGGCGGTCGACGCCGTGCTTGCCGAGGTCGGCGCGGACGAGCTTCCCGTTCAGATCGTCCTGAACAAGGTCGATCTCGTCGACCCGCTCACACGGCGGCGTCTGGCGAACACGTTCCCGGGCGCGCCCCAGGTCTCGGCGGAATCCGGCGAAGGCCTCGGAGAACTGCGCGCGGTCGTCGCGAAGCACTTCGAGGAGAGGTTCGAGCCGGTGCGATTGCTGATCCCGTACGCGGCCGGCGAGAAGCTCGCAGAGCTGTACGAGCTCGGGGCGCCGGTCGACGAACGCGTCGATCGACCCGAGGGCGTCTTCGTACGGGCGCGGCTCAGTCGTCCGGACGCGAGACGGTTCGCGAGCTACCTCGTGCTCGACGAGGACGACGCGCTGGAGGGGCTGACGTGACCGAGCTTCTCTTCCAGCGGCTCCACGACGACGCGGTCGTCCCCCAGCGCGCCTATGTGGGCGACGCGGGCCTCGATCTCGTCGCGTGCGAGGCGGCCGAGATCGGTCCCGGCGAGCGGGAGGTCGTGGGCACCGGGCTCGCCGTGGCGATTCCGGAGGGCTACGCCGGATTCGTCCAACCGAGGTCGGGCCTGGCGGCCGAGAACGGCATCACCGTCTTGAACACGCCCGGGCTGATCGACTCGGGCTACCGCGGAGAGCTGCGGGTGATCCTCCTGAACACTGATCGCTCGGAGACCTTCATGGTCGAGCCGGGGATGCGGATCGCACAGCTCGTCGTCGTTCCGGTCGCCTCGCTGGAGACAGCCGAAGTAGAGGCGCTGCCCGCGACGGAACGAGGGGTGCGCGGGTTCGGCTCGTCGAGCCGGGCGGGCTGATGGCGACCGAGCCGCGGATCCGCGTGTCGGCGATCCTGCGCTGGGGCGGGCGCATTCTCCTGTGCCGGCACGAGAAGGACGGGCGCCAGTACTGGCTCTTGCCCGGCGGCGGCGTGAACTCGGGCGAGAGCCTCGTCCGGGCGCTGCACCGCGAACTGTCGGAGGAGGTCGGGGTGAACGACGAGATCCCTGTCGAGGGCCCGGTGGCGATCGTGGACTCGATCGCGCCGGTGCGGAGCATGGCCGCGAAGCACGTGGTGCACATCATCTTCTCAGGCGACCTCGAAGG
>Ga0070684_100003587_pt1 | contig 11678 bp, 13 predicted proteins | sample KBSC723LmetaG_FD_65653 | JGI IMG/M metagenome (GOLD analysis project Ga0070684, IMG submission 65653) | Corn rhizosphere microbial communities from Kellogg Biological Station, Michigan, USA - KBS C7.2-3L metaG | ecosystem: Host-associated > Plants > Roots > Rhizosphere ...
ATCAAGGCCGAGCGCAACTGCCCCGTCGCGTAATGCAATCTCGAGCCCACCGTCCCGACCGGCACGCCGAGGATGTCGGCGACCCGTTCGAGCGGCAGGTCCAGGTAGTGATGCAGGACGACCACCGTCCGATGGTTCAGGGAAAGGCCCCGAAAGGCGCGCTCGAGCTGGTCGCGATCGACGACTGCGCTCAGGCCATCGACCACCATCGGTTCGTCAACCGATAGCAGCCTCAGGTTCGGCGCCCAACGGCGGGACTTCCGGCCCTCGGTGTAGCAGGCGCGCACGAGGAGCCGATACGACCAGGCCTCGAAGCGGGCCGGGTCACGGAGCTGGCGGAGGTCCTGCCAGACGCTCAGCAGCGCCTGCTGCGTCGCGTCCTCGGCGAGGTCGATGTCGCTCAGGATCCGGTGCGACACAGCGAGAAACCGATCCGCGAGGGCATGGACCAGATCGGCAAACGCCTCCTGGTCGCCGCCTTGTGCACGTCTCACGAGATCGGTGTCCATGCCCCTCCCCAGGGTGGTCCGCGCCGGATCGCTCCGACGCTACAACCCGTATGGGACCCGGGATGCGGGTTTTCTTCGATTCCCGAGAAATCAGCCGGTCTTGATGCACCCTCAGCCACGGGCGCGTCTCACCGCGGAGGCGTAGGGTGGCAGCGGGCAGAGACGGGAGCAGCAGCGCGATGGCCGATCGCAAGGGACCGTCATTCGACAAATCGCCGCCCGAGCTCGTGGAGCGCTTCGCGGCGGTCATGGACCGCTATCCGGACGCAGAGCGGAAGAAGATGTTCGGCTACCCGGCGGCGTTCGTCGGCGGCAACATGGCGACCGGCCTGTTCGCGGATTCGTGGGTCGTCCGGCTGCCCGACGACGAGATCGAGCCGGCCAGGTCCCGCGGCGCGGGTCCGTTCGAGCCGATGCCGGGCAAGCCCATGAAGGCGTTCGTGTCGATCCCGAAGGGGGACATCGCGGACGACGCGGCGATCAACGCCTGGGTCGAGCGCGGCCTCGCGCACGCGCGGTCGATGCCGCCGAAGAAATGACGGAGGTCGACCGACGGACGTGCTGATGCTCCTCGCTGGCGTCGTCGTGGCGGCGTCGCTCGGCTGGCTCACCGGGCGGCTTGCCCGCGGCAGCGGGCCGCCGGGCTTGCCGCTGGGATCGGAAAGCCGCGAGACGTTCTGGCGGAGGACGCTGCCCTGGCCGACCGGCGTCCAGGAGGACACCGAGATCGCGTGGCACGTCCCACGCGACGACCCGCCCGTGGCCTTGCAGGTCGCGCTCTCGCCGCCGTCGGGTCGCGCGGTTCCGCCAACGCGCCCTCAGCGGAGGTTGACCGGCCGCTGACGGATTGGAACCGGCCCGCGGTTCGGTCAGGATCGGAGCGCCTCATTCGTTGCATGAATGGAGGTGTCGCGATGAAATACGTGCTCATGTTCTGCTCGGACGGCGCCGACACCGAGCGGTTCGCCCGGATGTCCGACGAGGATCGATTGGCGCAATACGAACGTGTGACACGGTGGTTCGCGGACAATCGCTCGAAGATCACGGGCGGCAACCAACTCGGTTTCCCGACGAACGCGACTACCGTGCGCTGGTCCGCCGACGAGACTCCGCTCGTGACCGACGGGCCGTTCCTGGAGGGCAACGAGGTCATCGGCGGCTACGCCGAGATCGACGTTGCCGACCTCGACGAGGCGCTCAGGATGGCCGAGGCGTGGCCCCCGCGCGGTGCCGTCGAGATCCGGCCCGTGCTTGGCTAAGACCGGGGCGGCACCGGCCGACGACGTACTCGCCCGCGTTTTTCGCGACGAGGCGGCGCGCCTCACCGGCTCGGTCGTCCGCCTGATCGGCGACTTCGGCGTCGCCGAGGAGATTGTCGGAGACACGCTCGTGATCGCCATCGAGCGATGGCGTCGCGACGGAATCCCGGCACGCCCCGGTGCCTGGCTGACCACGACCGCGAAGCGGCGCGCGATCGATCGCCTGAGACGGGACGCGACCTACGCGAGGAAGCTGGCCGACATCGACCGGGACGGCGAGAGCGTGCCTGACGAGGGCGATGACCGACTTCGCCTGATGTTCACGTGCTGCCATCCGGCGCTCGCAGCCAACGCTCGTGTCGCGCTGACACTCCAGGCCGTCCTGGGTTTCACGACGAGCGACATCGCGAACAGTTTCGTCGCTTCGGAGGCCGCCATCGCCCAACGACTCTCACGGGCTCGACGAAAGATCACGGAGGCGCGCATCGCCTATCGGATGCCGGCCGACGACGAGCTCCCGGAGAGACTTGCGAGCGTCCTTGCCGTGCTCTACCTCGCGTTCAACGAGGGCTACATGTCCTCTCGCCCCGCCGCGCCATTCCGGCGAGATCTCGCGGAGGATGCGGCCTGGCTCGCCGAGGAGCTCGCAAGCCTGATGCCGCGAGAGGCCGAGCCTCTCGGCCTCCTCGCCCTGATGCGACTCAACCTGGCGCGATCGTCGGCGCGCTTCGACGCTGCCGGACGGATCGTCCTGCTCCGCGACCAGGAGCGGAGCCGCTGGGATCGACGGGCGATCTCATCGGCCATCGCGCTACTGGAACGGGCGGGCGCAATGGGCCGGCCCGGCCCGTATCAGGTCCAGGCCGCGATCGCGGCGTGCCATGCCGAGGCGGAAACGTGGGACCTCACCGACTGGGTCCAGGTTGTCCTCCTGTACGACGTTCTGATGTCGATGACCCCGACGCCGATCGTCCGGCTGAATCGGGCGATCGCCCTGCGGGAGATTGCGGGTCCCGAGGCCGCCCTCGCGGAGGTGGAGGCACTCGCCGGCGAGATTGACGGATACCACCTGTTCCACGCGACGCGAGCCGAGTTGCTCAGGGAGACCGGCGATCCAGAAACGGCCCGCCTGGCCGAGGCTGCGGCGCTCGACCTGACTCGCAACGAGGCCGAACGGTCCCTGCTGGAGGGGCGACTCCTGTCGATGTGATGTCAGTCCTGGTTCGAGGCGACGAGGTCGTAGTCCGTGAAGATCACGTCCCCGTCCACGAGATACGGTCGATACGCCGCCTCGAACGCGGCCACCGCGGCCGACTCGCTGTGGGCCGTCTGGGCCGCTTCGTCCGCGAAGATGAAGAGGTGGAGGAACCGGGTTGGGTCGTCCTGTCGCTGCCAGGCGACGTACATCCGGGTTCCGGGCTCGTGCGCCCGCACGTACTCGACGAACGCGCTGATCTCCTGCTTGACCCGGTCGACGCCGTCGGCGGCGACCCGATAGCCGGCCGTCTGGTAGATCGCCACGATTGCGCTTCCTTCGGACGTGCAGTGGGGGACATTCAAACCGTCGCTTGAATGATGCTGCGGCTGGGATGCTATTGTCAAACGAATGCTTGAAGATCAGCTGCTCGACCGGGCGTACGCGGCCCTCGCCGACCCGACCCGCCGGACGATCCTCCGGCGCCTGCGAGAGGGCGACGCCCGCATCACGGACCTGGCGAAGCCTCTCCCGATGACGTTCGCCGGCGTGTCCCATCACGTGGGCATCCTCGAAGCCGCCGGACTCGTCCAGCGGGACGTGCGGGGTCGCGAACACTGGCTCTCGGCACGACCGGAGGGCCTGGAGACAGCCGAGGCGTGGATCGCCGATCAGACGGCGTTCTGGTCGGATCGCGCCGAGGCCCTCGCGGCCCGACTCGAGCGGCGGACTCGATGAGCGATCCGATCCGAGCGGTGGCGATCGTCCGGTATGTCCTGCCGGCGCGGCCCGAGGTGGCCTACGACGAGTGGCTGGATCCCGAGGCGCTCGCCGAGTTCATCACGCCGGCGCCGGCGCGAACGGGCCGGATCGAGATCGAGCCTCGGCTGGGCGGAGCGCTCAGGCTCGAGATGGTGGACGGGGAGAGGCTGGTCGAGATCAGGGGCGAGTTCCTGGAGCTCGACCGACCGAACCGGCTTCGCTTCACCTGGCAGTCGACCCTCGGCGGCGGCTTCGACAGCGTGGTGACGGTCACGTTCGAGCCATCCGGCGCGCGCGAGACGACGATGACGATCGAGCACGCGCGGCTCCCGCCGGCCTGGCAAGTCGACCACGAGGCCGGCTGGACGCGCATCGCGTCCCAGTTGGAGGCGAGGATGCGCAGGCGCGCATAGCCTGTGGTTCAGAAAAGGGATGGTCGGGGCGGCGGGATTTGAACCCACGACCTTATCGTCCCGAACGATACGCGCTACCAAGCTGCGCCACGCCCCGACCGAGGTGCCCGGACTGCCGAGCCCGGGCATGATAGCAGCCGGTTGCCGGAATCGGACACCCCCGACTGGCAGTCAGCAAACCCTGGGCGTGGACGGGTCGGGGCCTCGTTTCGGCCCGACCGAGGAAGGCCAGACTCCGGTCAGGGCTCGACCGCAACGGCCTCGCCCGCGGCCTCGCCATCATTCCCCGGCGGCCCATCGCCGCGGAACCGCTCGCGGATCGGCACGACTGCAAGCGCCGCGAGCAAGAACGACACCGCCATCAGCCCGAACACGATCGGCAGCCCCGTCGCCTCGCCGAACGCCGCGATGATCAGCCCGTAGGCCGCAACCCACAGCGACCCGACCCCGAACGCCAGCGTGAAGTACAGCGAGAACGAGGCGTCGCGGATCTCGGGCGCGGCGATGTCGGCGAGGAGCGCCTGGAGCTGGGGGCTCTCCGCGAACGAGAAGAAGCCCATGACGATGATCCCCAGCCACAACCCGGCGAGCGTCGGTCCGGCCAGCAGGAACAGCACGAACCCGATCGCCCCGCCGATGTACACGCCGATGATCACCGGCTTCCGCCCGACGCGGTCCGAGAGCCAACCGGCGACGAGTGGCATCGGCACCGAGAACACGATCAACGCCCCGTACATCGCGCCGTACGTCGACTCCGGCAGGAGCAGCACCTCGCTCAGGTAGAGCAGCGCGAAGAGGTTCACGACGCCCAGGCCGCGGCCGCCGCCGCCGAGGATCGATGCGAGGTAGACCCAGCGGTGGTCGGGGTCGGCGAGAACCTGGCGGAACGCCGCCCGGACGCTGCCGTGGGCGACCGCCGCCTCGCGGTCCGAACCCGTCTCGCGAACGAACAGCAGGATCGCGATCGCGATCACGACCGCGGGGATCCCGAAGATGACGACCACCGCCCGCCAGTCGAGGAGCGCGATCAGCGGCGCCCCGACGACCGCCACGATCACCGTGCCGACGTTCCCGCCGGAGATGTGGGCGCTGATCGCGAAGCCGCGCCGGTCCTCCGGGAACTGTTCGGCAAGCAGGCCGTTGCCGACCGGGTGCTGGGGCGACCCGCCGATGCGCGACGCGACGTTGAGCACCGCGAACGACGGAAACGTCTGGGCGAGCGCCTGGGCCGCGAAGCCACCGCCGAACAGGATCCCGCCGGCTCCGAGGATCTTCCGCCGCGAGATCATCCGGGTGAGCTTCGCGTAGCTGAGCTGGACGGCGCCCGACGCGAAACTGCCCAGCGCGGCGAGCAGCGCGATCGTGTCGGCCGACACGCCGAACTCGGCGATGATCCGGATGTAGACGAGCGGCAGCAGCACCGCCTGGGCGTGGTTGACCGCGTGGGCCATCGACAGCAGCCACAGCGTGGTGTTGGGGTTGATCGCCGCGGCCGACGGCGGCCGGGTCGATTCCGTCGGCGCGATCACGTCCTTCATCGTCGCGGATCGGCGCCGCTCGCGTTGCATCGTCGCGCGCGATGGGGCATCGTTGGCCCACCGTCCACCCGCGGCTCGTCCGCCATCCGTCAACCCGCCTGCGCTCCGACGAGGTCCCGATGCCGAGCGTCCTCATCGTCGACGACGAACAGCACATCCGCCTCCTGATCGAACAGGCGCTCGAGGAGCTCGAGGACGACGGCGTGGAGCTCCTGACCGCGCCCGACGGCGAGGTCGCCCTCGACGTCGTCCGCAACCAGGCGCCGGACCTCGTCTTCCTCGACGTGACGATGCCGAAGATGAACGGGTTCGACGCCTGCGAAGCGATCAAGCACGACCTGGGCCTGACCGACACGTTCGTCTGCATGCTGACCGCAAAGGGCCAGGCCTACGATCGCGAGCGGGGCCTCGAGGTGGGCGCCGACCTGTTCATGACGAAGCCGTTCGACCCCGACGAGCTGCTCGCGATCGCCCGGCGAGCGCTCCACCTGGAAGCGACAGCCGGCTGATGGACGTCGACCTCGACCGGCTCGTCGTCCGCCACCGGCACGTCGCGCCGATGCTCTCGACGTTGTTGGGAGCAACGCACGCCGCCGTCCGCATCACCGATCCGGACGGGACCGTGATCCTCGAGCGCGAGGCCGGCGGGATCGGCGACGAGCGGTTCCCGATCGTCGTCGAAGGCGAGACGGTCGGCTGGGTCGAGGGCGATCGCGTCGCCCGGGCCGTCGCCGCCGTCATCGGCTACGCCGCCGCGCGCGAGGCCGACAAGAGAAGCCTCGCCCGCGAGGCGCTCGACCGCTACCGCGAGCTGAACCTCGTCTACGAGCTCGCCGAGACGCTCAGCGGCCTTCGAAGCGTTGCCGCGATCGGCCAGGCGGCGCTCGCCGAGGTCGGCCGGATCCGGGGTGAGGGTGCCGCGTTCCTGCTCATTGCGGATCGCGAGACGCGCCGACTCTCGACGCCCGACGGCGTGCCGGCCGGGCCGCTCAACGACATCGACCACGGCGACGGCATCGTCGGCGGCCTCGGGAGCGGCGAGCCGACGATCATCAACGACGTCGCCGCGGATCCCCGCGCGAGCCCTGAGGAGCGAGCACTGGGTTCGCTGATCGTGGCCCCGCTCCGAGGCCACGGCGTCGCGATCGGGGCGATCGGCGCGGCGACCGACGGCCCGCACGAGTACGAGGCGGGCGATCTCAAGGTCCTGACCGCGATCGCCTCGCTGACCGGTCCGGCGATCGACCAGGCCCGCTCCCCCGACGGCGGCTCCCGCACCTCGGCGCGCTGAGTCCGGGCGGGTCGCCATGGGATCCGCACGCATCCGGCCCATCGAGCTGATCGTCGGCATCGGTGGCTCGTTGGCAGTCCTCGCCGTCCTCCTCGCGAAGCCACCGTGGTGGGAGGCGCTCGCGATCGTCCTGGCCACGGTCCTGCCTGCCGGGCTGGTCCTGTACGGGGCGTCGGCGGCGCGGCGGGCGCGCGAGGCCCAGGCAGCGGAACGCGAGGCGCAGCGCCAGCGCGAGGGACTCGCCCGCGAGGCCGAGGAAGCCAGCCGCTCGAGAGCCGAGCTCCAGGGCCGCCTCTCGGAGCTCGTGGCGCTCAACGAGGTCGCGGCGGCGGTCAGCTCGACGCTCGAGCTCGAGAGCCTCCTCGACGCCGCGCTGGCCGCGATCGTCGGCCATCTGCCGTTCGACCGGGCGCTCGTCCTGCTCGTCGACGAGGCGGCCGGCGTCCTGACCCACGGCCGGAGCATCGGCGGCGGACCGGAGGCGCAGGCGCTCGTCGCGACGGTCCGGCTACCGCTCGACCAGGTCGATTCGACGCTGGTCCAGCTGGCCCTGGCCGACGGCCCGCTCGTCTTCCGCGACGTCCAGGACGATGCCTACGAGCCCAATCGGGCCTTCGCCCGGGCGCTCGACGTGACTTCCTTCCTGGGCACGCCGCTCGAGACGAAGGGCCGGACGGTCGGGGTCCTCGCGGTCGACAACCGGCTCTCGGGACGGGAGGTCGAGCGATCGATCGGGCCGCTGCTCTCGACGGTCGGCAACCTGCTCGCGGCGGCCGTCGAGAACGCCCGGCTGTACGGCGAGATCGAGGACCAGAACCGCGAGCTCGAGGCGCGCGTGGCGCGGCGAACCGCCCAGCTGGCCGAGGCGACCGAGGAGGCCCAGGCGGCTCGGGCGACGGCGGAGGCGATGAGCGCGACGAAGAGCGAGTTCCTCGCCAACGTCAGTCACGAGCTGCGGACGCCGCTAACCTCGGTCATCGGCTTCACGAAGATCGTCCGGCGGCGCCTCGACGACGTCGTGCTGCCGGCGCTCGCCGGCGCCCGCGAGACCGCGGCCGCGCCCGACGACCCGCGCCTCGAGCGGGCCGTCCGCCAAGTAGGCGACAACCTCGAGATCGTCGTCGCCGAAGGCGAGCGGCTCTCGGCGCTGATCAACGACGTGCTCGACCTCGAGAAGATCGAGGCCGGCAAGATGGACTTCCGCCACGAGCGCGTCCACGTCGGCGAGGTCGTCGAGCGGGCGACGGCCGCGACGACCGCCCTCTTCGAGACGACCGGCCTCGAGCTGCAGAGCGACATCGCTCCGGACCTGCCGGCGATCGACGGCGACCCGCATCGCCTCGTCCAGGTCGTCATCAACCTACTGTCGAACGCGGTCAAGTTCACGCCGTCGGGGTCCGTCACGGTTCGGGTCGTCGCCGGCGACGACGGGGCGGGCGTCGTCGTGAGCGTCGCCGACACCGGCACCGGCATCGCGCCCGAGGACCAGGCCCGGGTCTTCGAGCAGTTCGCCCAGGCCGGCGACACGCTGTCGGAGACGCCCCGCGGGACGGGCCTCGGCCTGTCGATCTGCCGCGAGATCGTCGAGCACCACGGCGGCCGGATCTGGCTCGAGAGCGAGCTGGGCCGCGGCTCGACGTTCTCGTTCAGCCTGCCCGCCGCAGCCGAGGCGTGATCACGACGCCGCCCGCCGGCGGCTAGTCCAGGGTGTCGGGGTCGACCGACGCGGGGGAGGCGCCCGTCACGATCACCGATGCCTGACCCGCATCCTCGGCGCGCGGCGCCAGGAACATCCTCGCGAGATAGCCGGTGAAGACGCCGAAGAGCCCGACCCCGACGATGATCATCAGGACGCCGATCAGGCGGCCGGCGGCCGTCACGGGGTACTTGTCGCCGTAGCCGACCGTCGCGACCGTGACGACGGCCCACCAGAGAGCGTCCCCCCCGGTCGTGATATTGGCGCCGGGCGCGCCCGACTCGACGCGCACGACGAGGATGCTGCCGATCTCGAGGACCAGCATGACGAGGAACGCGGCGGCGAGCAGTGCGGCCTGGGCTCGCTCCCGGATCAGCTGCCGGGCCAGTTTCCGGCCGCCGAGCGCGCGGACCCGGGTCAGGCCGCGGTAGACGCGCACGACGCGGAACACGCGGATGACCGGCAGCGGCAGGCTGCCCAGGAGGTCGAGGTAGCCGCGCCGGCGGAAGAAGTAGTCCTGCCACGGTTCGGCGAGGTAGAGACGGCCCACGAAGTCGGCGATCAGGATCCCGCTCAGGATGATGTCGACGATCCCGGCGATCTCCTTGGTGTCGGGGTCGAACGGTCCGATGAAGATCAGGATGTTGAACAGCGACAGCGTCGACACCGCCACGATGAACAGCTCGTAGCTGGGGCCAACCTCCTCCCGCAGCGACCGTTTTCGATCGGCATCGGCCCGCGGGCCAGGATCACTCACGGGCCAGATGATGCGCCATGAGCGAAGCGGCCAGCGGGCTCGTCTGCACCGCTAGAACTGCTCGAGGTAGCGCTCGACCTCCCAGTCGCTGACCTGCGTCCGGTACTCGTCCCACTCGGCCCGCTTCGCCTCGACGTAGTGGTTGAAGACGTGCTCACCGAGGGCCTCGATGACCACCGGGTCGGCCTCGAGCTCCGTGATCGCCTCGCCGAGCGTGCCCGGCAGCTCGCGGATGCCCTTGGCCGCGATCGTGGCCGCGTCCATCTCGAACAGCGACTCCTCGACCGGCTCGCTCAGCTGCATGCCCTTCTCCACCCCGTCGAGGCCGGCGGCGATCATCACCGCGAACGCGAGGTAGGTATTGGAGGAGGGGTCGGGGCAGCGGACCTCGGCCCGCGTGCCCTCGATCGACTTGCCCGGCGAGACCTTCGGGACGCGGATCAGGGCCGAACGGTTCGTCCGGCCCCAGGTGAGGTACGTCGGCGCCTCGTAGCCCGGGACGAGCCGCTTGTACGAGTTGACGAGCGGCGCGAGGACTGCGGCCATGCCCCGGGCGTGGGCGAGGATGCCGGCCATGTACGACCGGGCGACGTCCGACAGGCCGTACGGATTCGAGGCGTCCGCGAACGCGTTCTTCTTGTCGGCGATCGAGTAGAGCGACTGGTGGGTGTGCATCCCGGAGCCGTTGATTCCGTGGATCGGCTTGGGCATGAACGTCGCGTAGAGGCCGTGCTGCTGGGCGATCGCCTTGAGCGCGAACTTGAACGTGATCGCGTTGTCGGCGGTCGCGAGCGCGTCGCTGTACTCGAAGTCGATCTCGTGCTGCCCGACCGCGACCTCGTGGTGGGCGGCCTCGACGCGGATCCCGAACGCCTCGAGGGCGTCGACCATGTCCTGGCGGATCTCCTGGGCGAGGTCGGTCGAGAAGTCGAAGTAGCCGGCCTGGTCGTGGGGCAGCGGCTCGATCCCGCCGTCGGGGCCGCGCCGGAACAGGAAGAACTCCAGCTCCGGGCCGGTGTTCACGACGTAGCCCAGCTTCTTCGCCCGCTCGACCTGGCGGCGGAGCACGCCGCGCGGGTCGCCGACGAACGGCTCGCCCGTCGGGGTGAACACGTCGCAGATGACGCGAGCCGTGCCGCGCGGCCCCGAGCCCTTCTGCCACGGGATCTCGGCGAACGTGGTCATGTCCGGCATCAGGTACTGGTCGCTCTCGGCGATCCGGGTAAAGCCCTCGATCGAGCTGCCGTCGAACCACGTCCCGTGCTTCACGGACCCCGCGAGCTGGTGGATCGGGATCGTGACGGCCTTGACCACACCGATGATGTCGGTGAACTGGAGCTGGATGAAGCGGATGCCGCTCTCCTGGGCCGCCTTGATCTGCGCTGCGGGATCCTGATCTGGCACTGGGTCGGTCTCCTTTGCGTGAATTCGCCCGGCCGTGTGGGAGTGCACGGCCGGGCGTGGATTTGATGACGGGCGGCGGCGCCGCCGCGATTACATCTCGGAGTAGAGGTAGAACTCGTAGGGATGCGGCCGGAGGGCCACTTCCTTCGCCCCGGCCCGCTTGAACTCGAGGTGGGTGGCGATCACGTCGGGGGTGAAGACGTCGCCCCGGAGCAGGTACTCGTGGTCGGCCTCGAGCGCGTCGAGGGCCTCCTCGAGCGAGCCCGGCGTGCCGGCGATGTCGACCTTCTCCTCGGGGCTCATCTCGTAGATGTCGCGGTCGACCGGGGCCGGCGGCTCGATCTTGTTGATGACGCCGTCGAGGCCGGCCATCAGCTGGGCGCTGAACGAGAGGTACGGGTTGCAGGTCGGGTCCGGCGACCGGAACTCGAGGCGTCGCGCGCCCGGCGTCGTGAAGTACGTCGGGATGCGGACGCAGGCCGAACGGTTGCGCTGGCTGTAGACGAGGTTGATCGGGGCCTCGTAGCCGGGGACGAGCCGGCGGTAGCTGTTCGTGGTCGGCGCCGCGAACGCCAGGATCGACTTCGCGTGCTTGAGCAGGCCGCCAATGTAGTGGCGGGCCGTCTCCGACAGCAGCGCGTAGCCCTCGGCGTCGTAGAAGAGGTTCGTCCCTTCCTTCCAGAGGCTCTGGTGAGTGTGCATCCCGGAGCCGTTGTCACCGAAGAGCGGCTTCGGCATGAAGGTCACGACCTTGCCGGCCCGATCGGCCGTCTGGCGGACGATGTACTTGTACTTGAGGACCTTGTCGGCGGTCTCGACGAGCGTCCCGTAGCGGATGTCGATCTCGGCCTGGC
>Ga0070684_100003588_pt1 | contig 11678 bp, 9 predicted proteins | sample KBSC723LmetaG_FD_65653 | JGI IMG/M metagenome (GOLD analysis project Ga0070684, IMG submission 65653) | Corn rhizosphere microbial communities from Kellogg Biological Station, Michigan, USA - KBS C7.2-3L metaG | ecosystem: Host-associated > Plants > Roots > Rhizosphere ...
GTGAGATAGTTGAATCCATCATCATAGATCACAACAAATTCAGGCCGATGCTTTTCAATTGAGGGAATAATTTCGTTTGCAGATTCGGCAAACATTGTATCATGAAAAAAGACGTGATGATTGCTCTCTCTCATTTGGGAAGCGGCGTATAGAGTGCCTAGCGGGGCATAAGGCTGGCCTGTCACCCACTGCTTGGGATCAAACCGGAGAAAATAAGAATGCGTGAACAAAATTCTGCTCATATCATATAAATTAATCTAACTCAAACTTGCCCCTGGCGGAAGATTCAAATAACACACACATTTTATACAAGTGTTGTTTGACCCCATGTCAAGGGTTTTTCTAAACCGGATGCTCTCCTTATTATTTAAAATTTCTTCCAATGAACTATCCCTGATATTCCCTATTGGTTCGTGAAAAAAACAAGGCCTCACAGTTCCATCCGCTTCAATAACAGTCGATACCCATGGGGCATTGCATTTTTTGTAAGGAAAAGGATTCAGATTATAAAACGCGGCGTAATAATCATAGATCTTCCTGAATTTAGCCGGCGACTCGGCAATAAAGTGCGATGCAAAACCTTCTTTATAGCTTTCGATGATCGTGTCAGTGACGGCAGATAGTTCAACTAACTCATTTTGTTCTATGAGGATTTCGTGCTGCCGGACTTCATTCCAAAGAACCTCACGATTAAATGCATGACTACTAACATCGGCCGGCAAAAAACTTATCTGATCCAATCCCATTTCTTTTGCACTGTCAATGATTAAATTCCAGATCCTGAAATTTAATTTATGGATAACTGTTCTTGCAGTGATCCTGAATTTTGGATCAATGCTTTTTATAAACGTGACACCTTCTTTTAACTTTTGAAATGCATTGGGAATATTGCGGATTCGATCGTGAACTTCTTCATTTCCATCCAGCGATACGATGACGTTATCGATCCATGTCAAAATTTGCTCAGCATTTTTTCTGAGTGACAAGCCTGTAGATAACAAACTGATTTTTACATTCTGTTGATGAAGAATTTCACATAACCTGAAGAAATTTGGATTTAATAAAGCTTCGCCGCCGGACATAACTACTTCGCGGGTACCGAATTTTTTTAAGGAAGAAAGCAAGCCTTTAATGTCATCTTCCGTAAGCTGTTTCAGGTTTTTATTGTCTTTCCAGATGTCACACATTACACACTTGCAGTTGCATGCACTATGCGGCATCAATATTACTATGGGCAATGCCCTGATAATATCGGTTTGCAGAGTGCGATAGCGCTGAAAGCTGTGATATATTGACTGCTTAAGCATATATACAGATCCAGGGAAAAGGATTTTTGTTTTTTATAAACCTGTTACGAAATTGATCAGGGTTATAGAAAATTTTATGATTATAAGGTTCCAATTCATCTATACAGTGATGAAAATAATATTCTGCCATTTCATCAAATTGCAGCGAACGGTAGTAATCAAAAGACCTTCTGCGTGCCATCTCAAGTTCAGAAGGTCTGTAAAAATGAGAGTCGAGGATATGGATCTCGCCATTTGCCTGTAAAAGCTGAAATGCGGAAGGGATGACCTTATCAAGAGAAGGGAAGTACTGTATAGCAGCCGCAAATATGATCGCATCAAATTTTTCATTCCTCGTACTGTCATTGTCAATTCCGCCATAAAAAAACTCCACGTTCTCTATATGGTCAAAGACTCTTTTAGCCTGCTCAAGTTCTGTTCTGTTGATGTCAACCCCGGCAACGTTGCTTCCAGGGATCTTTGAAAGATGATGGCAGAGCCATCCATTTCCGCAACCGACATCCAGTATATCGAGCTCCTTTTTTTTAGCGCTCAGATGCTGAATTAATTTATTGCAAGAACTTTTCCTCGTGTCCCACTCACTGTAATGGGGATGTGATCGTTCGATCTCAGGCAGCCATCGCACCTGCTCGTCCGTATAAAGGCGATTTTCTTTCTTCCTTAGTGAAATGTACTTTTCTTCAAAACTTTCCGAGACGATCATTGAAGTAATTCAATACTGTAAATAAAATTTTTTTCGATCATATTCTTTTTTGAAAAAATCAGCTCCATCCGGTATCCATTTTGTCCGGCTATCCCCTTAATCATTCCAAGATCACAGCCGTCGCACAACACCATAAGTATTTTGGATTCTGCATGGATATACTCTCCCAATCGATTAAATAGTTTTATGAAATATTCCCCGTTGCTGCCACAATTCCACGCATAGTCTGAATATGACTCGGGGTCTTTTTTATAGTAGGGGGGATTGATTGCAATAAGATCAAAATGCTGTGCCGGTATTTTATCAAAAAGATCTGACCTGAGGATATTTATTTGTACATGATTCTCCCGGCTGTTTTCTTTCAGACATTCAACTGCAACTGGATTTATGTCGGTGGAGGTGACTAAGGCTCCCTTTTTTGCAGCGTATATGGATATCAGACCACTGCCCGCACCCGGCTCTAATAATTTTTTATTTTGCAATGAACAGCTCTTGATTTGATCTAATAACAAACGTGTGCTAAAGAAAAAACCGGGATGGAAAACGGATGACGGGACCTGTAAACGTATATTTTTATAGCGGTACCTTCTTGTCTTTGAAAGATACTTTCTTAACAACGGTTGCCAGGTTGAACCTACAATATATTTGACGGCAGTACTCAAAATCCTTCAATTTCAGGTTGACGATACTTCCAGAGAACTTGCAGTGCTTTCAACTCATAGGGCTTTTTGTATACACCGGTTTTATATCTTATTGATGAAAGAGTATGCAGGAATTTCTTTTTGAATTTACTTAATCTTATATCAGATACGGTTGGATAATATCCATTCAATACCGTCTCAAAGTCCTTTATCTTATCAATCATGTCGGGCGTAAGCCAGGGTGTCAATGGGTTTTTGCGCAGGTCAAATGACTCCCAGTGGGGGCTGATCCAATCTTCAAGCTTTTCAGGAAAACGAAAACCTGATTCCAGAACCTTGTTATACATTTCTGAACCTTCGGTAGGCACAGGGCTATACACATAAATGATGATCTCCGTCCTTGGGTTTATTGTTTTTATTTCTTTGATAAAGGCAATATCCTGGTCAATTTGTTTCATCACCTGTTCAGGATTATCAGCAGGCGTACCCAATACAAATGAATATTCGGGAATGATATCAAATTTTGCCATGCGAGCGGCAAAAGCACGGATCTGCGCAGCGGACTGAGTACCTCCCTTATCCATTTTCTTTAATATCGCGTCATTGCCTGTTTCAGCCCCAAAAAATATCATTCGGCATCCTGCTTCCCGCATCAGGGCCAGTGATTGATCCGTGTATTTGTCTATAGTATCGATTCTGCCTTCACCCCACCAGATCATATTTTCATCTTTGATGAGATTGGAAAATTCAACCACCCTTTTTTCAGAAACAAAAAAATTGTTGTCATGAAACTCGATAGCATTTCCACCAAATCTTTCTTTTAAATATTTAACGTCGTTGTAAATAAACGAAGCGGATTTTCCTTTCCACCTTGCATTGTATATGGGAACGACTGCACAAAAGGAACAGGTGAACGGACATCCGAAGCTCGAGTGATAAGCGATGGTTTTTGTACCCAGGTAGGTTTTGCCAAGATAACGTTGGATCGGATAAAAGGCGTTTAATTTTTCATAAGGAAGAGGAGGTAATTCATCCTGGTTGTATAGTTCATCCTTTTTTGTCCGTATTATTTCATTTCCTTTTTTATAGATAAGGTTTTTGATCTGTTCATAAGACTCACTATTTTCCAGCGCCTTCAAAAGATTGGGAAAGCATTTTTCGCCGGGACCATTCACAACGAAGTCTACGAAACCCGAATTCAGTACCACAGTTGATTGGTTCGAAGGAAAATACCCTCCCCAGATAATTTTTACTTGAGGAAATTGTTCGCGAATTCTTTTTGAAATCGGGATCGCTTGTTTTAGCTGCGGCCCGGGCATGCAGGTAAGGCCAAAATAATCGAATGTGCCCCACTGCAGATAGCTGAATATTTTTTCAGCAGGATCAGTTTCCATATTGCCATCCACGATCACATAGTCGAATACTCCCTCAATGGATGCTGCTATCGAAAGGATTGAATTAGGAATTCGTGGTTTCGAATTAGCACTACGAGGATTAAATAACAAAACTTGACTCATTAATAAGAATTATTGCCAGTTGTCTTATTTCTTATCGCATTCTTCTGCCAATAAGTTGCTTGAAATCCGATACTTATAATTCCATTAAATACTCTAGTGATCTTTATTTTAATGCCTTTCCATTTCAGGGAGATAAGGCAAAGATACCCCACGGACGCTCCGTAAAATGAACGAAGCATCTGCCAATTTAAGGCTGGCTTTCCCGGCCAGTTCAGCATCGCGGCTATCTTAACAAATAATTACCCGGCAATCCACGTTGGTGACGCCAAGTCGCGTAGCAGTTGTGAATGTGTGCAAGTGTAGAGGGCTCAGGATCGACCGCTTCATTCCAAACGATCTTATAGAGGAGGAGCTTGTGAATGCCGTGATTGAATGAGTCCAATAATGACAGTTCGAAGTATCTCAAGGGAGATTCAGGCAAGGGCAGGCTAAAGACTTTTGAAATCGATTCACTAAATAAGAAATCGCCTTTTGGTTTTAATTCCTGCATGTGATTTTTACCGAGGCCATAAACCCTCTTGTACATGCGGGAATGTACCTGGGAAATGAGGATCTGGCCTGCAATTTCCACCTGCTTACAGGCCGCGCCACCGTGCCGGAGAGAACTGACATAATATTCATCATTGATCGGGCCGTGCAGGTCGGTAGGAAATAAATTATACAATCCACCAGAACCGACCGTAATCAACGAGATAACCCTCGGAACTGAATAAGCGATCTGCACCTGCTTATAAAGGTTATTATTAAGAAACACATTGCCTTTTCTCCGATTGTAGATCTGGTTGTTCAATCCGACAACCGCCTGGTGAAAGAGGGAGATAAAATGATGTCGTCCATTTACGCCCTCATAATAATAAATCTCGTTATTATGAATTTTCTGACTTTGAATGAGTCTTAAGGAAAGTCGTGCAAGGGCATCTCTTTCGTCAAAAAAATCGTTTGGTTGAAGAGATTGCTGGCTGAATAAAATTTCGATATTGGAGGGCGGTTCTTTGAGGTCGGATGATGTCAATGTAAAAATGAGCGGGCTGTAGCCAGTAAACAGATGCTCATTCGTAATGTCTTTAATGATCCTCCCGTCCTTAATGAAGTAAGCATGAATAGGGTTTTGAAAGGATTCTTTAGCTAAGCACAAGTATTCCTGACGATAATGGAGGCCATTGAATTTGGTCAATATTTTCTTTACAATGCTCATGACTAAAACTAAGAAAATTTAGATTTGTTAATGCTCGACAGGTTTCCCAAAATAAGCATTGTAATGCCCACTTATAACCGTGCGGCTTTGATTGGGGAGACTATTCGGAGTATCCTTGCCCAGACGCACGAAAATTGGGAGCTGATCATTATTGACGATGGCTCTGAGGATGAAACAGAAAGAGTGATATCGCAGATTAAAGATCAAAGGATAAAATTTTACAAAGCGGGCCGGATAGCCATCAATGGGAAAATAAAGAATATCGGCCTTAAAAAGGCAAATGGGGATCTGATCGCGTTTATTGATTCAGACGACCTGTGGGCAGAAACCAAACTTGAGAAGCAAGTTGCCGCACTACAAGAATATCCGGAAGCCTGGTTTTCTCTTACCGGTGGGTTTAATTTCCGCACAGTTAATCAACCAGTCGATTTCTTCTATAAACAAAGAGAAGGGCTGCGTTACGGTGATATTTTCACCTCTATTTTCAAATCCGAAATTTCCACTACAACGCCTTCCTTAATTCTGCGTAAAGAATGTTTGGAGATTACAGGCAGTTTTGACGAGACAAAGCCTTTTTCCGATATAGATTTTATATTGAAACTGGCCAGTCATTTTAAGGCGGTTATTCTTTATGAACCTTTGCTTTATCGCCGGTTGCATGAAGCTAACGATAGTGGCGAAAATTGGGAGAAGGGATATCAGCAAGGGCTTTCCATGATCAGGTTGCACAAAAAAGCATTGCCACGATCGGTTGTTCATGAAGCCCTTTTTAAATTGTATATAAATTTTGGTGAAGATTGTTTATCCCATTCTCAACAAAGAAGTGCGATTGGAAAATTTCTCTTTGCCTGGAAAAACCGACCAATTAGCATAGTTCCTGCCAAGAAGATCAGTAAAGCAATTTTACACTGGGTGATTAATTATAAGAGAGATGCCAATGGCGGCCCCAGCATACGTGCAAAGCCCTGGACGAAGCCTGATTTTCCCAAAAGAATACTTGCCATTCGCCTGCAGGCGATGGGAGATGTTACAATAACCCTTCCTTACCTGCAGCATTTACGAAACTCACTGCCTGCTTCGGCCAAAATTGATTTTCTCACCAGAAAGGAGTGCGCTGACATCCCCCAAAATATTTTACTATTCAATAAGGTGATTTCGATAGCAGGCGGACGAAATTTCAAAAGACAACTTCTCCATACCTTTTTTCTTTTACCTGGTTTTTTGTTGCGACACTATGATGTGGTAATTGATTTGCAGAACAATGATCTTAGTGAATTGGTTCGGAAATCCATTCGCCCCAAGGCTTGGTCGGTTTTTGATCGTTTCACTTCAAGAGCTGCGGGCGAAAGGACAAGACTAACAATCGAGGCGATTGGTTTGGGAGAAAACCAGATCAATCCGGATTTCAAATTTAGGCGTGAAAACGACTCAGGTACGATATTAAGACGAAATGGGTGGAACGGAACGAACAATTTAGTAGTTCTTAATCCTGCCTCGTCCTTTATGAGCAGAAACTGGCCGCTTGAAAATTATGCGGCTTTTGCAGAGCTCTGGTTGGCGCGATATCCCAATACACAATTCCTCGTTATGGGTACTTCCGCTATGTCCCCCAAGGCCGATTATTTAAAAGACACGATGGGCGAAAAAATAATAAGTATAGTCAATCAAACAACTCCGTCGCAGGCTTTCGCTATTTTGCAACATGCCAGGTTTGTTTTGTCCGAAGATTCAGGATTGATGCATATGGCCTGGGTGTCGGGCATTCCCACGCTGGCATTGTTTGGAAGCACCAGGAGTGATTGGACCCGGCCATTGGGCAAGAAAAGTTTTTTCCTCGATTCCTCTGATCTGCCTTGTGGCAATTGCATGCAGGAAGTTTGCAGGTTTGGCGATGTTCATTGCCTAACCCGATACTCTCCTGAGTTCGTGGTTGACAAAGCCTTCGGAATGATGAAATCGTTTGCATAAGTTTTTTTCCAAGGAAATTTCTTTGAATGAAGAACAATTTACTTAGAGTAACATATTTCTTGTGTATTGTAGTCGCAGCATTCTATTGCTTCAAAAGGCCATTGTATAACTGGGATTTGCTGCCCTATTCGGCTCTTATTTTGAAAATGGATGGCTATGATTCAAATAAAGCATTTGCTTCTGCCTATCAATCGGCAAGCGACAATTTGCCTCCAGGACCTTACCATTTGTTGACAGACAGTACAAATGCCTATCGGTATGAACTGTCAAATAACGTTAACGCTTTCAATGAACAATTACCATTCTATGTTGTGAAGCCACTGTACACTTCTCTTGCATATGTCGCGTATAAGGCTGGCTTTTCGTTACCGCAATCTACCTTGGTTCCTTCATTTATTTCTTATTTATTGATTGGTCTTCTGTTTTTCCGCTGGCTGAGTTTGTATTTGCATTTGTCAATGTCTTTTTTTGTTTCATTACTCATTATGATCTCTTCTCCTTTGATCGAAGCAGCCAAGCTTTCGACACCGGATTGTCTGTCGGCTCTGCTGTTGTTGGGATCTTTTTATTTTACCGTTGAAAAACCCTCGTTGCCCCTTGCCCTTGTGTGCATGTGTTTGTCTGTCTTTGCGCGAATAGACAATGTCATTGCTTGTTTCCTGTTGATGACGGTTATTTATATCAGTAAAGATTGGAACAAAAAGGTCAGCTTCAAAAACTTCTTGTTGATAGCAATTCTCTTTACGCTTTGCTATACTCTTGTGGGGCTAATTGCCTGGCAGTTTGGATGGAGTATTTTTTTTTACAACGATTTTGCTGATCAGCTGCATCCCAAATTTGGATCAAAAAATCACTTTGGCCCTGCAGATTATTTCAGGCTAATGTATGAGCATGTCATGAGTGCTATCAATCGTTCCTATTTTACCATTTTCATGGCCTTGCATGTTCTGAATATTAGCAAAAGCGTTTTGTTCAGAATATTATCGTTTGACAAGCTATTTGGATTATTCATTCCAACCGTTTTATGTATCCGGTTTATTTTATACCCGGATATTTCTGACAGGTTTTATATAGCTTATTATTTAGTCATTGTTGCCTTGCTGGTCAGGAACTTTAGCCCTCGTTTTCAATTGTACGGCACTACCCGCCAAAAAGATTCATGACCTGCCTCGCACAATCTCTAATCGTGTAGCATTGTGACGAAATATATTTTGTCATCGGATCCTGCAAGATACTTAAGGCTTTACCGGCCATTTCCTCTTTGTTTTTTGCAATGTACCAATGAGGGAGCTCATTGTTCATCGGTTTGCAGAAACTTATTACATGATCGCCCGCACAAAGTGCTTCCATACAAACACCAGAGAAACCTTCGTATGAGGACGGATGTAAAAAAACTTTGGCCCGTTGCATTAGTTTCAATACTTCATTATAGGGAAGCTCACTGGTCATTTTTACATTGCTTTCTAAATTTAAATTGTCAAGAAGTAATTGTAACCTCTCTTTCCCTGGTCCTTTGCCAACCAGTAATGCTTTTACCTCCGGAATTTGGTTTTTTATTTCTGCCACGATCTCTAAAAAAATGTCATATTGTTTTAGCGGGATTAGCGATCCGACACCGAGAAGATCCACCTCCTTTCTGGTGGGGATATTGTCAAAGAGGGTTTCGTCAATGCCCGGCGGTATCACAAATTCGGGTTTTACTCCATGACTCTTTTCAAATTCATTTTGAATAAAGTCTGATAGAGCGATGAGTTCGCCTGAACGGGGTGGTAAAAGTTTTGGATACTTATTTCCCTTCCTTGCATCCTGGCCCAATATCCAGCAATAATGCTTGATACCGTGCGTATCCGCAAATTTCTTTCCTATGAATGCACATTCGTTATACCAGAAGCTAAGCATACCGACAATTTTGCACTCCTTATATAACTTCTTTAACGTTGAATTGACTCTTTTTCTGAGCAATAATTTTTGCAGGCCTCCCTTATTTCTTCCTCCAAAAGGGATCACTTTTATTTCAAACCATTCATATGCTCGGTGATGGTAAGGGTACTGCAAGGTTAGCACCACAATTTCCTGCGCCGGGTACATTTCCTTTAAAGCTCTTACAAATTGCTGTTGCATGGGCAGGCACGTGGAGTCTTCTTCCGATTCGGGAAAGCCGGGGCTAAGGATAATAAAAATTTCTCTATTGCTCATCGAGTGAAACGATTTTATTGCAATAAGACAGGCTTTGTTTATCGTGAGTGATCATAATGACCATCTTACCGTTCGCAGTTAGTTCTTTAAAATGTTTTAGTAGAGCGATCGATGAATCTTCATCCAGTTCATTGAATGGCTCGTCCAGTAGAACGAGATCGGCATTTTTATAGATCGCTCTTGCCAGCGCAATTCGTTGTTGTTGACCACCGCTTATATTTTTCCCATTTTCTGTGATTATTTTATCAAGTCCTTCCGGAAACTGTTGCATCATCTCATTTGTTCCCGATAACTTTAACGCTGTGGCCAAATTATCTTTCTCATATTCCTCTTCTTCAAAAGTAATATTGCGCCGTGCTGTATCATGAATAAAAAACGATTGTTGCCTGACGTAGGAAATGGAGGGCCAGTATTTTTTGATGTCTGGCGTGGCAACCCTCACTCCATTAATAAAAATTTCCCCTTGATCCGGCGTAAGGAATCCAAGTAATAAATTCAGGACGGTTGTTTTTCCTTTGCCAGATTCACCTTTAATGCCCAGGAAATCCCCTTTTTCAATCGAAAGGCAAAAATTTTTGAGCACGTGCAGATCATTGTACCGGAAGTTGATGTTGTTCAGTTGAATGGAACGAATAGCGACCTGTGGTGCTGTCGATTCAACCGTTGTTGATTCGTTTTTTTTCGTAAGGTCACTGAGCGCATATTCGTAGGCTCTTATTTGCCCTGCAACATTTATCAGCTTTACAATACCAGGTATGATTTTGTAAGCCGCCGCCATGAATGCTCCAATCGTTATCATGGCAGCATTATCGCCGCTTCCCGACCATTTGGCAATGGCAATCAGAATGAATAACCCGAGGACCGCAAATATTTCAATAATGCGGTTGGGCATGCTTTGCAATGCAAGTGAGTCAAATAAATACTTGCTGAAAATGCGTCGGTGTTTTAAAAACCGGTTTAGGAAAAATTCATTCCGATTGTAAATATTTGCTTCAACGTAGCCTTTTAGCGCATCGAGTAAATGTTGAAACGATTTTTCATTAGTATTCCGTATCTGTATTTTGGCGTGTGTCAGTCTCTTTTTAATGATATAAAAAACCAGGATCACGGGAGGAAGTAACATCAGTAGCAGCAACAGAAACAGTTTTGCATTGAATAAAATGATCGCTACGACCGTTAAGATGATAAGAAAGGACTGGGTAATGATTTGCTGGATGCCTGAAAGTATATACTGGCAAAATTCGAACGGCTGTAAAGAAATTTTACGTATTTGCACCGAAGAGTCTACGCTGATAAAGTCATTAAATTCGCCTTGTTGATAATTCGACAGGTTAATCCCCGAGATCCTCACCGCTACACCCGCGATAAAATTATACTGTGCTTGCGTAATAAAAAAAGCCGCTATATTTTTTGTTCCAAAAAGAACGAAGAAGATGGCGATAAAGGAAACGGATTGCTTGTTTGCAAGCCAGTCCGGCAAAACGGATAGATTTCCCTCCCCAGGCTGAATATAAAATTTGATAATCCAGAGGAGTAGAGCCAGTGAAAGTATATCAACCACGCTGACCACAATATCAAGCACACTAAGGGTAATAAACCTTTTTTTTTCTTCTTTTTCAAGAACTGACCACGTATGTTTTAAAATGCCCTTCACCCGGCTTCCTTCTCTTTTGTTAGATAAAAAAATAGCGGAAAAAACAAAAAAATAAAAATCGAATATTGTGTTTCAAAGACGGATTCACTGAAGCTGTAAACCAAAAGCAAGACTGTTACAAAAGTCAGCTCTGTATTTTTTCTTTCCCAGGCCATTTTTAGCAAAGACCAGCAAATCAATAAGAAAAGTAAACTTCCGATCAAACCTGTTTCGAGCAGGGACTCTAAAAATTGGTCATGTGTATTATAACCGATAAAACCTTTGTCACCCCTTTCTACCGTACCGATATACATGTTTTTGGCAATATATTTTTGATTTAAATAATTCTGTGCGTCTCCGGGACTGACCCCAATTAGCCATGCTTTGGTTTCATTTAAAATACCTGGCACAAATTCCCATTGAAGAAGCCTGAATTGAAGCCCGTTAAAATAATCTCCAGGGCTGAATTTTTCTCTTTTAATAAAGTGAAAATCGGTTTGTACTATTTCTTTGAACCG
>Ga0070684_100003590_pt1 | contig 11675 bp, 6 predicted proteins | sample KBSC723LmetaG_FD_65653 | JGI IMG/M metagenome (GOLD analysis project Ga0070684, IMG submission 65653) | Corn rhizosphere microbial communities from Kellogg Biological Station, Michigan, USA - KBS C7.2-3L metaG | ecosystem: Host-associated > Plants > Roots > Rhizosphere ...
GGAAATGCCATCGGCGAGACCGTGCGCCTGCCGCATTTCAGCAACGGAAAAGATCTCGAGCTGAAGGTGGTCGGTGTGGCCGAAGATGCGCCCATCAACCAGGTCGGCGAGCTTCCCGAGCCGTACATGTACATTCCTTTTCGCTTTTCGGACATGGGCGAGGTGACGTTTGTTGTTGAAACCGCGCAGAACGCGATGGCGATGGCGCAGGATGCGAGGCAGGTATTTATTCATGCCAATCCGCTGCTCGATCCCATGTTCATCACGTCGATGCCGGAGCTGATTCGCTATAGCACGGGCAGCTATCGCATGATGGCCGAGCTGGTGACGGTGCTTGGCGGCATCGGGCTCCTGCTCACCGTCGTGGGGCTCTACGGGTTCCTGTCGTTCCGGGTTACCAACCGCCGGCGCGAGATCGGAATTCGCATGGCGCTCGGAGCATCGCGCGGGGAAACTTCGCGGTTGATTCTGCGCGACACCGCGGGAATGGCGGCGGTGGGGCTCGTTCTTGGCCTGGCGACATCGATTGCCGCGGCGCGCGTGGAAGCGTCGGTGGTGTTCGGTGTGCGCCCGCTCGATACGTTTTCGATCGCGGCAGCGCTTGCGGTTTCGATCGTTGCAATTCTCGCGGCATCGTGGATTCCCGCGCGCAGGGCGGCTTCAATCGACCCCGTGCGGGCATTGCGAATGGAGTAAGAGATATTATGCAGAACACTATTCAGGACGTTCGCTACGCGCTGCGCCAGTTGCGCAAGTCGCCGGCATTTGCGGCTACGGTGGTGCTCACGCTGGGCCTGGGTATCGGGGCGAACGCGGCCATTTTCAGCTTGTTCGACCAGGCGCTGCTGCGCATGCTGCCGGTGGAGAAGCCGAAGGAACTGGTGCGCTTCCACTGGAGCGGCGCGTTTAACGGCTCGATGAGCAGCTTCGGAGGGGACTCGTTCAACTATCTCTCCTACCCGATGTATAAGGACCTGCGCGAACAGAACCAGGTGTTCTCAGGGATGCTGGCGTCAGATAAGGCCAACGTGGGGATCTCATGGCATAACCAGGCGGAGAGCCGCGACGCCGAGGTGGTCAGCGGGAATTACTTTCAGGTTCTTGGATTGAAGCCGGCGATCGGACGGCTATTCAGCGCACAGGATGAAACCGGAAAAAACGCGAACTCGGTGGCTGTGCTGAGCTACGACTACTGGCGAACGCGCTTTGACGGCTCGCCCACAATCGTGGGCCAATCGATTCTCGTGAACGGGCACCCGTTTACGGTCGTCGGGGTTGCGCCCGCGCACTTCGATTCCGCGATAGGCGCATTTCGCCCTTCGATGTTTGTTCCTGTCACGATGGTGGAACAGGCGATTCCGTGGCGCACTCCGATTGACGATCTGAAGAATCATCGATCGGTGTGGCTTACCGTGGTTGCGCGTCTCAAGCCGGGCGTAACGCTGGCGCAGGCGCAGGCCGGCCTTGGTCCGTTGTGGCATTCGCTGCGGGCCGCGGAACTGGCTGAGTCAAAGAACCAATCCGCACGATATCGCCAGAAGTTTCTCGATGAATCGCGCCTCACGGTGTTGGATGATTCGCGAGGATTTTCTCCGGGACGCACTGACCTCGAGAAGCCGCTCATCATTCTGATGAGCATGGCGGGACTGCTGGTGATCATGTGCGCCATCAACGTAGCGACGCTGCTGTTGCTGCGCGCTTCGGCGCGCGCTCGGGAGATGTCGATGCGCTACGCGCTTGGCGCGCGGCGCGGCCGGGTGATGTCACAGCTTTTCACCGAGGGCGGTATCCTCGGCCTCGCCGGAGCTGCCGCCGGACTCTTGCTTGCGCCCATCGTCACGCACACCCTGGTGCGTCTGATGACCAATGCGGATCCGGGGACCGAGCCGTATTCGGCCACAATCGACCATCGCGTGCTGCTGTTCACACTGGCGGTTTCAGTGCTCGCGAGCCTGGCGTTCAGCATTGCGCCGGTTCTTCATTTTTTCCGGCCCAACCTGGCGCAGTCTCTGCGACAGACCTCCGGAACCGCGTCGATGGAATCGCAGCGCTTCCGCAAGATCGCGGTGGGCGTGCAAATTGGCCTCACCGTTCTGTTGCTCGGGTGCGCGGGGCTCTTCGTGCGCACGCTCGATAACCTGCGCCACGAGCAGGTTGGCTATGTCGTGGATCATCTCGTCACATTCAGTCTCGATCCGTCGAACTCCGGTTACGGAGAAGATCGCGCTTCGCAGATCCTGATCAGCGCGCTGGACACGATGAATCGGCTTCCTGGCGTGACGAGCGCAGCCGGCTCGAACGACCCGGAGATGTCCGGCGACACGGAAACATCGAACTATTCGATCCAGGGATACAAGCCGAGCGAAGACGAGAAGATGAACTTCGAACAGCCGAGGATCACGGCGCGATTCTTTGCCACGCTGAAGCAGCCGATCCTGGCCGGCCGGGAGTTTACCGATGCGGATGCGAAGGGGCAGCCCAAAGTGGCAGTGGTGAATCTGGCTTTCGCCAAGCGCTTTTTCGGATCGGCTTCAAACGCGATTGGGAAGCAGATTGCGGCCGGGGCCGGCGACGATATCAAGTACGACACTACGATCGTCGGGGTGGTGGGGGATATTCGCCATACGGACCTGCGGACTCCACTTGGCGCGGCGGTGTACCAACCGTACCTGCAGATGAACCACCCAACCGGGATGTCGATCTACATCCGGACGGTGCAGCAGCCGCAGTCGATTGAAAGCGCAATCCGCGAAGCAATGCGGCAACTGGATTCGACGCTCGTTGTGGATGGCCTGCGCACGATGGAGGAGCAGGCATTCCGCAGCGCTTCGGACGAGCGGGCGCTGGCGATGCTCGCAATCGGGTTCTCGGTTCTTGCCATGGTGCTGGCCGGCGTCGGACTTTATGGGGTGCTGGCGTACGCAACCCAGCAGCGAACGCGCGAGATCGGCGTGCGGCTGGCACTTGGAGCGCAGCGTTCCACCGTGGTGGTGCTGATCGTCCGCGAAATGCTGCTGGTATCCGGTGTGGCGATTCTTGTTGCACTGCCCGCGACGGCGATGCTGGCTCGGCTATTCCGTAGCCAGCTGTATGGCGTGCAATCAACAGATCCGCTGACACTGGCGGCGGCCGTTGTGATGGCAGCCGTGATGATTGGCCTGGCGTCAGCACTGCCGGCGCGGCGGGCCGCGGGCGTTCAACCCATGCGGGCGTTGCGCACCGAGTAGGTCTGAGGAAAGGAGCAGATGATGCGAACCATCGGGCAGGATTTCCGCTACGCACTGCGCCGGCTGCGCAATGCGCCGGGCTTCGCGCTTGCCGCGATCTGCGTGCTCGCGCTCGGCATGGGGGCGAATGTCGCGGTGTTCACGCTCATCAGCGGGATCATGCTGCGGCCTCTGCCGCTGGAGAAACCGGATCACGTGGTGGCGGTGCAGCTTTCCGGACCGCAGCCGTATTACACGCTGAACTATTCCAACATGGTGCAGTTGCGGGACGCGGTGGGGCCACGATTGAAGTTCGGAGCGCTGCTCTACGGCGGGCCGCAGAACGCCAGCGTCGTAACGGCGTCGGGACGGTTCCAGGTGGCTTGTCCCAAGGTTACAGCCGGGTTGTTTGACATGCTGGGCGTGCGTCCGGTGATTGGGCGCGGGTTCCGCTCGGATGAAGACGAGCCGGGAAAGAATCGCGTTCTGCTGATTGGATATGACGTTTGGCAGAAGCTCTACCGGGGCGAAGCGGCGGCGATCGGCAGCACGCTGACGATTCGCAAGCAGCCGTACACAATTGTGGGCGTACTGCCGAAGGGGTTCTTCTTTTCCTACTACAGCGAGATGGCGGTATGGTCGCCAGCGGACTTGCCTCCGGGCGCCGCGAGCGCGATGGGCGGAAAGCTGGCGAACTGGGGAGAGATGTTTGCGCGCCTGCCTGCGGGAATGAACGCAGCGCAACTGGCGGCAGATCTGAGCCGGGTGCAGGCGGTGATTGCGCGCGAGGCGCCCGATGAGGAATTGCCGTTCAATATCAAGGTCACCGATTGCCAGACGCTGCTGAACCAAGCCGCGCGCAAGCCCTTGCTGCTGCTCTATGCGATGGTGGCGGGCATCTGGGCGCTTGCATGCCTGAACGTCGCGGGATTGCTGCTGGCGCGCGCGGTCTCAAGCAGCAAAGAGCAGGCGGTGCGTGCCGCACTTGGCGCAAGCCGCGTGCGGCTGCTGCAGCAGACCATGATGGAGACGCTGGTGCTGAGCGGAGCCGGAGCGCTGGCGGGACTCGGGCTGGGACAAGGCGCCATCAAGCTGCTCTGGCGGCAAATTAGACACGAGCTTCCGCTTACGAATGCGGTCCACGTGGACTGGCGCGTGGTGGCGTGCCTGATATGCGTCACGGTGCTCACCGCCGTGCTGTGCGGAGCGGCTCCAGCGTTGCGTGCGATGCGGCGCGATGTGCGCGGCGACCTGGCGGGAGGCGCCGCCACTGCGACCAACGCGGCAAATCGTACACGCGAAGTGCTGGTTGCGGGGCAACTGGCGTTGACGCTGGTATTCCTGGTTGGAGCGGGATTGTTCTTGCGAACGATTCACGCTTTGCGCGAGGTGCCGCTCGGCTTCACAGAGCAGAACGTGCTCACAGGGGGAATTATTCTGAACGGCAGCGGCGGAATTGACGACGACGAAAATGCCGTGGATCGGCCGAACGTGGTGCGGGACTCCTATGAGCCGCTGCTGGAGCGCCTGAAGGCGATTCCGGGCGTGCAGGTGGCGGCGCTCAGTTCCGTGCTGCCGATGCGGCGAGAGATGAGCGTCACGGTCATGACGAACATCGACCACAAGGACGTGCCGTATAACAAGGAGCCGCAGGCGGATGCCCGCATTGCTTCCCCGGGACTAGTGGAAGCGCTGGGAATCCCCATGGTGCGCGGGCGCTTCTTTACCGATGCGGACACACCGTCGTCGCCCCCTGTCGTGGTGGTGAACAAAGCTTTTGCCGACCGCTACCTTCCCAACCTCGATCCCATTGGCCATTCCGTCTCGATGGGCAAGGGGCGCTTCGGCGAGATTCGTATCATTGGCGTGATCGGCGATACCAAGCAGACCAGCCTGGCCCAGGCCACCAAGCCGGAGATCTACTTCTGCCTGGCGCAGACGGAGCCGGGCACACCCGTTTACGGAATCGTCACGGCATTCACCCAGGTGGCAATTCGCGCCGCGGTGCCGGCGGACTCACTGCGCGTACAGTTCGACAAGGCGCTGCACGAGGTGGCGCCCGAGGCGACGACCACGAAGGTGATGACGATCGGGCAGGCGGTGGAGGACTCGTACGGCAGCCAGACACTGATGGCCCGGCTGCTGGAGTCATTCGCCGGGCTTGCTCTGCTCATTGCCTGTGTCGGCCTGTATGGTCTTCTCTCGTTCACCGTAGCCCAACGCACGCGCGAGATCGGCGTGCGCATCGCGCTGGGGGCGCCCCAGGGCAACATCATTCACCTTATTCTGCGGCGCGCGCTGACGCTCGTCGCCATTGGCCTCGCTTTAGGATGTTCGCTGGCATGGTTCGCTACAAAGCTGGCCGGTTCGTATATCTTCGGCGTAAAGCCCCACGATGGCTTTACCTTCACCGCAGTCGCTTTGCTGTTGGCAGCCGAGTCGGTACTTGCCGCCTGGTTGCCCGCGCGGCGCGCCGCGAAGGTTGATCCTATTCTCGCTTTGAGATCGGAGTAAGAAAAATGATTGAATTGAAGAACGTAGAACGCAGTTACAAAACGGGCCACACGGAAACGTGGGTCTTGCGCCGCGTAGACCTCACCATTCGCGAGGGCGAGTTCGTCACCGTCATGGGACCGTCTGGGGCGGGGAAGTCGTCGCTGCTTAACGTGCTCGCGCTGCTCGATGATGGATGGCAGGGTGAGTACTGGTTTGCCGGCACTCCCGTGCACTCGCTGAATCGCAAGCAGCGCGCGGACCTTGCCCGGCAGCGCATCGGCATGGTGTTTCAGAGCTATCACCTGCTCGACGATCTCACGGTGGCTGAGAATATCGACCTGCCGCTTTCCTACAAAAATCTGCCCGCAAAGCAGCGCGCGGGAATGGTTGCGGATATTCTCGATCGCTTTCAGATTGTGGCGAAGAAGGAATTGTTCCCCAACCAGCTTTCGGGCGGGCAGCAGCAATTGGTCGGGATTGCGCGCGCGGTCGTGCATGCGCCGTCGTTGTTGCTGGCCGACGAGCCAACGGGCAATCTGCACTCCACGCAGGCGCGCGAGATCATGGAGCTTTTCCGCGAGTTGAATCGCCAGGGCACCACGATTGTCCAGGTGACTCACTCTGAAGAAAACGCGCGCTATGGGACGCGCATTCTCGAACTGCACGATGGCTGGCTGACGCGCGATGTCGCGGTAGACTCCTCCGTGATTACGGGGGCCCAGTGAACGAAGTTCGCAAGCAGGTTTCCTTTGAGGGCCGGATGAAACGTCATATTTCTTGTGTTCGCATGCGCCTGCAGGCGGTTGTTGTCATTCTTCTTCTGCAGGCAAATCTCTCGTTCGCCGTGGAGCCTATTGGATCGGGCGCACAGGCTCAACAGGGTGCGGCTGCCGCAGCACCTGCCGCTGCTCCTGTGCCGGAGCAGCCCGCTCCGGCAGGCGCTCCTGCGCCGGCGCCTACGCTTGCCCAGGAGATCCAGCAGCAGCAACAGCAGGCGACCGCACCGCAGCGGCCGTTTCACGTGGAGCTGCCTCACTCGCGCAAGCCACTTTCGCCCTATATGCCGAGCGACGCTCCGCCTCTCGATCTCGCGAACTCGCCGCGGCTGCAGAACCTGATCCGTGAGGGAAAGCTGTATATCTCGCTCCATGATGCGATTGCGCTTGCGATTGAAAACAATCTCGATCTTGCGTACTTCCGCTATAACTTTCCCATCGCCCAAACCGATATCGCGCGCACCAAGGCAGGCGGTCTGGCCCAGGGAGTCAACACCGGCATCGTGTCCTCGACGCAGGGCGGCTTCGGCGGAGGCAATACGGGCGGGGGAAGCTCCACCTCCGGTTCCACGGCAGCCGGCGCCGGCGGCATCGTTACGTCCACTCTCGGCTCGGGAACTGCGGTCGCATCTTTTGACCCTTACCTGAGTTTCAAAGGCTTCGTCGATCACAGCGTGGTGCAGGAGACGAATGCTTTCCAGTATGGAGTTCCAGTCTTCAAACAAAATCAAATTCAGGGTCAGGCGAATTTTTCAGAGTCATTTCCGTTGGGAACGAACGTGAACGTCAACTACTTCGGGCAGCGTTTTGCCAATAACAGTCCGTACGAGGCCGTCAATCCCACGCTCTACTCCAGCTTGACAGTCGTTCTTACCCAGCACTTACTCGCCGGACTTGGCGTAGGAACAAACGAGCGCTACATGCATATAGCGAGGAAGAACCTGCAGATTACTGACCTTGCCTTCCATGCCCAGGTGATTGCGACTGTCACCCAGGTGGAAAACATCTACTGGGATCTTGTGAATGCTTACCAGGATGAACAGGTGAAGGAGCATTTGCTTGCCTTCGCGCAGAAGACGCTTACCGATGATCAGAAACAGCTTCAATTGAACGCCATTCCGGCCATGCAGGTAACAAAAGATGAATCGGATGTAGCGACAAGCGAAGGCGATCTCACCGTGGCGCGCGCGACGCTTCGCTTGAACGAACTGCTCATGAAGAACGCCATCACCAAGATGGACGATCCCGCGATTGCCGAAATGCCGGTGATTCCCCTCGATCGCATCGGGACTCCTGATCCCAATGCCACCAAATCCACTGAAGATCTCATCGCGGAAGCGGAAAAGAATCGCCCCGACGTGAAGCAGGATGAAATCGCCATGCAGGTGGCGCAGATGAGCCTGAAATCCATTCGCAGTGAGCTGCTGCCCACCCTGGACGCTTATGGGGCCTATTCCGGAAACGGTGTTGCGGGCCCGAAAAACAAGAACTGCAGCCTTGGGGACCAGTGCATTTCTGATCTCCCCACCGATTTCCCCGGCATGCTGGCAAATACGTTCAACTACTCCGCTCCGGAATATCAGATTGGAATGACCCTTTCGATTAACCTGCGCAACCGGGTCAACAAAGCCGATCAATTCCGTGCCGTGCTCGAATACCGCCAAAAGCAGATTTCGTTTGAAGAGCAGAGAAAGAGCATACGGTTCGACGTGCGCAACTCGCAGTTCGCATTGCAACAGGCTGAGGCTCGCGTGAATGCTGCGCAGAAAGCCCGCGACCTGGCGCAGCATACGTTCGATGTGATTGAGCAGGAGCAGAAGCTCGGAGCCAAGTCCAGCAGCGACGTGCTGGTCGCGCAGCATGATCTTGGCGTGGCTGAGTCGGCGTTGGTGGCATCTCAAACGCTCTATGAAAAAGCCAAGGTGGATATCGATCGCGCGACCGGAGATACGCTGGAGCGCACAGGAGTATCGATCGACGACGCGAAGCTCGGCGTGGTGACGCACGCACCGTAGAATCACTGGAAGAAACCGTGCCCGCCGCTTTATCGCGTGTGCATTCCGAGCGGCGGGTTGTTTCCGGATGGACCGTGGTGCGTTCGAGGACCGGCGTAAACGCCGGAGTTGTGGAGGATTGATATTCCGAACAAGCAGCCAAAAATTCGCGTGCTGGTGGCCGACGACCAGTCGCATATCCTCGAAGCCGTCGAGTTGCTGCTGCAACCGCAGGGCATCCTGGTGGATTGCGTGCGCTCGCCGCAACTCGCGCTCGAGGCGCTGGGCCATGCCGATTATGACGTCCTGCTCATTGACCTGAATTACACGCGCGATACCACGTCGGGGCAGGAAGGTCTCGACTTGCTTGCGCGCATTCAGGAAATGGATGGACGGCTGCCCGTGATCGTCATGACCGCGTGGGGCAACATCGATCTCGCGGTGGAAAGCATGAAGCGCGGGGCGCGCGACTTCATTCAGAAGCCGTGGGAGAACGAGCGGCTGGTGAGCCTGATCAAGGTGCATGCCGAACTGCACCAGGCGCTGCGCCGGGCGCGCCAGCTCGAGCTCGAGAACCGCCTGCTGCGCTCGGAGGGCATGCCGGAGTTTGTCGCATCGGCGCCTTCGATGCAGCCGGTGCTGGAGCTCATTGCGCAGGTGGGCCCATCCGATGCCAACGTGCTCATCACGGGCGAGCACGGAACGGGGAAGGAAATCGTAGCCAAGCTGCTGCACGCAGCATCGCCGCGCTCGCGCATGCCGCTGGTGGCGGTGAATGCCGGCGGGTTGCCCGAGGGCACGTTCGAGAGCGAGATTTTCGGCCACGTGAAGGGCGCATTCACCGATGCGCGCACCGACCGCATAGGCCGCTTCGAGCTGGCCAACAACGGAACGCTGTTCCTCGACGAGATTGCCAACGTGCCGCTGCGCCAGCAGGCCAAGCTGCTGCGCGTGCTTGAAACCGGAGAACTGGAGCGCGTTGGGTCATCGCAGACGCGGCGGGTGGATGTGCGCGTCCTTTCCGCCACCAACGCCGAACCTCGGGAAGAGGTGGCATCGGGGAACTTCCGTGAAGACCTTTTGTTCCGCATCAATACCGTAGAAATCCATTTGCCGCCTTTGCGCGAGCGTCGCGAAGACATTCCGCTGCTGGCGATGCATTTCCTGAACCGCAGCCGCGCTCGTTATCGCAAGCAGGTCGCCGGCTTCTCCTCCTCCGCCATGCAGCAGATGATGCAGTACGCCTGGCCCGGCAACGTGCGCGAGTTGGAGCACACCGTGGAGCGCGCGGTGCTGTTATGCCGCGGCAACGAAATCGATCCCGCGAACCTGGCTATCACCGCGGCGCGCGCGTCCACTCCTTCGTTCGACAACATGAGTATCGACGAAGTCGAGTCGCTACTCATTCGCAAGGTGCTTCGCCGCTGCGATGGAAACATATCGCAGGCCGCTGATGTGCTGGGCCTGAGCCGCGCGGCCTTGTATCGCCGCATCGAGAAGTATGGCCTCTGATCGCGCGGTGCGCAGACGCCGCACGCGCTCCGCGGTGCGACGTGCATGGCTGTATTGCTTCTGGCTGTCGCTGCCGGGAATACTGCTGACGGCGATTCTGCTGTACCGCGAGCAGTTTTCGTCCGGGTCGGCGATTCTGATTGCATGCTGTCTGCTGCTCTACCTGGTGCTGATCGCGGCAGCGCTGATCGAAATCCTGGTGCGGCCGCTACAGACCCTTTCCAACGTCGTGGCGTCGATGCGCGAAGGCGATTATTCTTTTCGGGCTCGCGGAGCGGGTTCGCGCGACGCGCTGGGCGAGCTTGCAGCGGAAGTGAACGCGCTTGCTGATCTCTTGCAGAAGCAGCGCGTGCGCTCGCTCGAAGCCACCGCGTTGCTGGGGCGCATTCTCGAAGTCATGCACGCTCCTCTGTTCGCATTCGATCGCGAGAACGTGCTGCAGCTTGTGAACGCGGCCGGCACACAGCTTTTGGGAAGGCCTTACGCGCGCTGTTTCGGGCACTCGTCAACAGAATTGGGACTCGACGACTTGCTTAGCGCGACCGATCAGACGATTCATTCTTTCGGTGAAAAATCGACGCGGTGGCTGCTGCGCAAGGCGGCATTTCGCCAGGACGGCGCGCCGCACACGCTGCTGCTGCTGGCCGACGTCAGCGTTCCGTTGCAGGAAGAGGAGCAGGCCGCGTGGAAGAGGCTCATTCGTGTGCTTGGGCACGAGCTCTCCAACTCGCTGGCGCCGATTAAATCGATTGCCGGCAGCCTGCTGGCGCGCGTTGATGCGATGGAGGGCGATGCGGAGACGATGCGCGATTTCCGCCGTGGCCTCGGCGTGGTGGAGAACCGCGCCGACGCGCTGCATCGCTTTGTTCAGTCGTATCGGCTGCTGGCGCAGCTCCCGCCGCCGCACGTACGGGCCGTTGCGCTCGCGCCACTGCTTGAACAGGTGGTGCTTCTCGAGCAGCGGCTTGCAGTGATTCTCGAGCCCGGTCCTGCCGTCACGTTGCGCGCCGATCCCGATCAACTCGAGCAGATGTTCATCAACCTGCTTGCCAACGCGGTGGATGCCACGGTTGCCAACGATGCGCAAGCGGTAAATCTGGGCTGGCGGGTTGCCGATGGCACCGCATTTATCACCATCGAAGACAGCGGTATGGGCATCGCCAACACAGACAATCTGTTTGTCCCGTTCTACACCACCAAGCCGAAGGGAAGCGGCGTGGGCCTTGCACTTGCGCAGCAGATTGCACGAGCTCATGGAGGCGAGATCCGGCTGGTGAATCGTGAGGATGGGGACGGCGCACGCGCTACCGTGCGGCTGCCGCTGCCATAAAGCCGGCTGTTTGATTTAGCGGGCAGACTTCTCCGCGGCTTCCAACAGTCCGGTCACATCGCGCGAATTCGCCGCTGCTGTTTCGACAAAACCGAAGGTGCCGTGCTGCGCCATCTCGCGCGCGCTCAGCAGCAGAGCGCCCAGCGCGGCGCGGGCCAGAGCGCTGCCCGTGCTGATGCGCTTCACGCCGAGCCCAGAGAGTTCTGCCGCATTGAGCCGCATATCGGGCATGCCGGCCAGCACATTCACCGGCAAATCCACCGAGCGCACGACTTCGGCAATCTGTTCGCGCGTGGTGAGCCCGGGGGCATAAAGCACGTCGGCACCGGCCTGCTGGAATGCCTGCAAGCGCAGGATCGTG
>Ga0070684_100003594_pt1 | contig 11672 bp, 6 predicted proteins | sample KBSC723LmetaG_FD_65653 | JGI IMG/M metagenome (GOLD analysis project Ga0070684, IMG submission 65653) | Corn rhizosphere microbial communities from Kellogg Biological Station, Michigan, USA - KBS C7.2-3L metaG | ecosystem: Host-associated > Plants > Roots > Rhizosphere ...
CATTTTCCGGCGGCGGTGCTGGTGGTGCAGCACGTGGATGAGCAATTCACGCCGGGCCTGGCGTCGTGGTTGCGCCATTCGTGTTTGTTGCCGGTAACCATCGCGCGCGATGGCGAGACGCTTTCGCCCGGGGGCGTGTGGATCGCGGGCGGCAGCGAAGACCTGGTGTATGCAAACGGGCAAGCGAAGTACGTGGCGGGGCCGCCTGACGCAGTGCATAGTCCTTCGATTGACGCGCTGTTTTACAGCCTTGCGCATCCGCATCGCGCGACGCGCGTGGGTGTGCTGCTGACCGGGATGGGACGCGACGGCGCGGGCGGCTTGCTGGCAATGCGCCGGTCGGGCGCGTTGACGATCACGCAGGATGCGGGGAGCTCGGTGGTGTATGGCATGCCCAAGGCAGCAGCGGACATGAACGCGGCCAGCGAGATTCTGGCGCTGGAAGAAATTGGACCGCGAATTTGCGATGTGATTCTTCACCGGGCCGGCATGGCGAGATCGACGGGGAGCGGCGCGCGCGAGCAGGGTTCGGGCAAGAAGCAGATTCCCGTGAGCGAATGAAAGAAAGAAAGCAAGACCCGGACGTCGCGGCGCGCGGGTAAAGGATTGGAAGAAATGATGATCGAGGAAAAGGACGGAGGTCCCATGACGATGCAAGCAGCAACACCGGCGCCCATTGCGCTGACGGAGCACAATATCAAGGTATTGCTCGTGGACGATCAGCGCATCGTGGGCGAAACGATCCGGCGCATGCTGGCGGATATTCCCGGGCTGGAGTTCAAGTTCTGCGCGGACCCGACGGTTGCGCTGGAGGAAGCGGGGCGCTTCGGGCCGACGGTGATCCTGCAGGACCTTGTGATGCCGGGCGTGGATGGGATCGAGATGGTGCGCTCGTTTCGCAGCAACGCGTCAACGGCGGCGACTCCGCTCATCGTGCTGTCTTCAAAAGAGGAGGCGACGACGAAGGCAGAGGCATTTGCCGCCGGGGCAAACGACTACATGGTGAAGCTGCCGGACAAACTGGAGATTGTAGCGCGCATTCGCTATCACTCGAATGCGTACATTCTGCGATTACAGCGCGACGAGGCGTTCACGGTGCTGCAGGAGCAGCAAAGGGTGATTGCGCAGGAACTGTCTGAGGCGGCGGCGTACGTGCGTTCGCTGCTGCCCGCGCCCATGCAGAGCGACAGCGCGATTCCCACAGACTGGCGATTTATCACCTCATCGAGCCTCGGGGGGGATTCGTTCGGCTACCACTGGCTCGGACCGGATCAACTTGCGATCTACCTGCTGGATGTTTGCGGGCACGGCGTGGGTGCGGCGTTGCTGTCGGTTTCCGCCATCAACACGATTCGCAATTCCACGTTGCCGGATACGGACTTCTCGATACCATCGCAGGTGCTGAACGGGTTGAACCGCGCATTCCCGATGGAGAAGCAGGACGGGAAGTACTTCACCATCTGGTATGGGGTGCTGAACCGGGAGACCCGGGAACTGAAGTACGCGTCGGGCGGCCATCCGCCGGCGATCGTGATCTCGCCGAGCGGCGAAGTGCGCAAGCTCGATTTGCCGGGGATGATGATCGGAGCGTTTTCGTTTGCGACGTACAGCGACTCCAGCGTTGTTCTGGAGCCCGGCTCGAAGCTCTATGTCTACAGCGATGGGTGCTACGAAGTTTTCGGCGTGGACAAGCAGATGATGACGCTGGAGGAGTTCTGCGGCATTCTGGCTGACTCGGGGCAGGGGCACGAGGAACTGGACCGGGTTGTGAAGAAGGTGCAGGACTGGCAGGAGCGGCCGGACTTCGATGATGACTTCAGCTTGCTGAAACTGCAGGTCTAGCCTTCGCTGAGCCTCAAGTCTTCACGCAGCCACAGAGCGAGCTGGCGCACGAGCCAGACGTTGCGCTCGAAAAGGCTGGTGGCATAGTGCAGCGCGGCCACGTTTGTCGCGGTGGCATCGGCGTTTTCAAGCCGGTAGCGACTGCGCAAGCGCTCCATCATGCTGCCGCGATCATCCGTCAGCGATACGAGCAGATCGACGTCGGCGGTGTCGCGCGATTTGAGGGCGTCGCATGCGGTGAGCAGGATGGTATCGAGGGCTTCGACGAGGCGGCCGGGCAACTGCTCTCCTGCGTGCGGCTCGAGGATCGTAGAGAACTGAAAGACGTTTTCTTCCAGTGAGCGCAGCGTTTCCTGCTTGCGCTGCAGAGAGATGATGCGTTCGGCGAGGCGGGTATCGAGTGGCAGCCGGACGGTGCTCTCGAGGAAGTGATTGATTTCCTCGTTGAGAGCCATGGCGCCGGCGTGCAGACGCTTGAGCGGCCGAGAGCCAGTGGAGCGGGCCGCCTGCAGGTAATCCTCGAGCACGCGCAGGATGCGCATCTGCTCGAGGGGGACGAGGTCGGGAGCATTTTCCGGCGACGCGAGGGCTTCCGCGTCCAGGTATACGGGGCGGGACAGGTCTTCCTCGGGAGTGGGCGGGGAGACGCGCGCGAGCCACGCGGGCGCCCATCGCAGGCCCGCGATGGCAATGCCCGCCAGGATCAGGTTGAGCAGCAGGTACATGATCGCCATACGCCCTGAGTTGGTAGGACTGATCAGGTTGGCGAACGAGACAAGCAGCGGGATTCCGGTGAACCTCTCAATGAGCAGCAGCAGCGCGAGCAACAGGCTTGCGGACACGTTGGTGATGCCCTGATACATGGCAATCTGCCGAGGGATGCCGCGCAGGTTGCTGGACAGGAAGTAGGTTGCAATGGCGGTGCCCAGGCCAAGGCCGGCCATGGACATCATGGCGGGGAACTCACCGAGGATGCCGCCGTGGTTAATGGTGATTGCGATGGCGGCGGAAGCGCCGGAGGAGTGGACCACGGTGCGCATGGCGACGCCGACGAAGAACGCCATGTCGGGCCAGTAGTCGAAGAATCGCTCGACGCCCGCCATCGTAGGGTGGCTTGAAAGCGGCGCAAAAGCGTGCTTCATCATGTCGAGCCCGAAGAAGACGAGGCCGATGGCGAGGAGGGCTCCGATGGCGGGTTTGAGCCGGACGAGCAGATTGAATGCAAGGATGAGGCCGCAGATGCCAATGAGAAACAAGATGGGAAGGTGGAGATCGACAGCGGCGACGAAGACAAGCGCGGCGGTGCCGATGTTGGCACAGGCAAGCACGACCAGCGCGCGCCGCAGGGGAATGAGGCCTCCGGCGATCATGCCGGAAAGGATGAACGCCACAACCGAGGTGCTCTGGGTGACAGCGCCCGCGGCCACGCCAAGCAGGCCCGCGCGGATTGGGTGGTTCGTCGCGCGGCTAAGCAGCAGGCGGAAGCGGCGGCCAGTGACCTGACGCAGATTTTCGGAAATCCCGGCCATCCCCGTGAAGAAGAAGCTGATTCCGGCCAGGTACAACGCTATGAGTTCGATCATGTTCGGTTGTGTGCGTGGGACCGGGGGGAGTCCGCCGTGCAATTTTGTTTTGCACGATCATACCTGATGGCGATAGCCGCCAGGTTAAACGGCTTTGCGCGACAGGCGGGTGATGCGGCCGGTGTGGTTCCAGTCGGATACGTAAATGTTCGCGTCGCGATCTATGAAGCAGCCGTGGGCGGCGCTGAAGCAGACGGGCGCGATGGTGGCCGGATCCAGATCGTAGTTGGCCCACTGGCTTTTGCGCGGATTGTCGCCGAGGAACGCGACGGGAACATTGTCCCGATCGAGGATGGTGACGCGGCCTTCGAGTTCGGAGACGATGGCGTAATCGCCGTGGAAGCTGATCTGGCAGGGGCGGCGAAGGTGCTCCGTCACAGTCCGCACGTACTTGCCGTCGAAATCGAAGTGACAGAGGCGGCGGTTTTCGCGATCGCACACCAGCAGCAGGGGCTGGTCGTAGCGCGTATCGAGCGCCAGGCCGTGGCTGCAGTCGAGCAGGCCGGGTGCAGAGCCCTTGCCGGAGTAGCTCTTGAGGTAATTGCCGCTTTTGTCGAAGCGGAAGATACGCGAGTCGCCGTAGCCATTGGCGATGAACATAGAACCATCCGGCGCGGGCAGGGCCGCTGTGACGCGCCACTCATTGGGCGCTTTGAAGCCGGCTTCCGGTGGAGCGGTGATCTTGAGCACGGGCGTGCCATCGAGCTTCATTTTGACGAAGAGCCAGTTTTCGCGCGCGGTGCCTTTCTGCACGGTGGTGTAGAAGAATTCTTCGCCGTTCTCGACCGTGTGCACGATGGAGTGGACCTCGGGGAACTCGTGCGCGATGGTGCGGACGAGGCGCCCCTGTGCCGTGTAGACGAGGATGCCGGTGGCACTCTGGGTGCTGATGTAAATGTTGCCGGCTTTGTCCTGCGCGATGGCGCCGTGCGTGCCGCCGAAGGTGGTGCCGTCAGGCAGCGCGCCCCAGCCGGACGTGACTTCGTAGGTCCATTCGCCGTTGCCGGTCATGAGCGTTTGCATTGGCGTCTCCTGTGCGTTTGCGTGCGCGTATGCGGAAGTGGGCAGCCCAGCGGCGAGCGTGGCAGCGCCGGCCGAGGCGAGGAATGTGCGCCGGGTGGCGGTTCGTTTCAGTTCGGTCATGGCGTGCTCTTTGCGGATGCTGTGCCCACCTCGGCGGGCGTGTTGAAGAGATAAACGCGCCGCAACTGCGGCATGGATTTGAGTGTCGCGGCGGCCTGCGCGGTCAGGTGCGTGTTGCTCAGATTAAGGTAGGTGAGCTGCTTGAGCGGCGCAAGTTTTGCCAGACCTGAGCCGGTGATGGCGGTGCCGTCCAGGTGCAGCGAGCGCAAGTGAGCGAACGTGCGCAGAGTATCGAACCCGGCGTCAGTGACGGTGGTGCGGGAGAGCTCGGCTTCGACGATGTACGGTGCGAACTTCTGGAATTGGGCGAGCTGCGCGTCATTGAATGTGGAAGCGATATCGACGGTGCGGAGGATGAGACCATCCGACGGCTTGGCAGAGACGGGGACCAGCTTCGCGCCTTGCTGTTGCTGCATGCGCTGAATCTCGGGCATAAGCGCGCTGTAGTCGCCGACGGGCTGGGGTGGTGGTTCGCTCGACTGGGCAGCGGCGGCGAAGCCTGGGATGGTTGCGGCGGTGGAGGATGCGCCCGCGGTGATCCATGCGCGGATCATCTTGATTTCGTCAGGGGTGAGAGGCGTGCGCCCCTCGGCGGGCATGAAATGCTTGTCGCTCGTGGGGAGGGTGACGCGGGAGAGCAAGGGGCTGGCTTCAGGCTTGCCGGCGATCACGACGACGCCGTCCTTGCCTCCGTGCATGAGGTTCGGATAGGAATCGAGCCGCAAGCCGCCTTTCTCCGTACTGGAACCGTGGCACGCGACGCATTTTGAATCGAGGACGGGGTGGATGCGCTGTGCGTAGAACGAGGCGGGATCGGCGCCGATTCCAGGAGAGCCGAATGAGAACATGCTGCGCACTCCGGTGGGCATGTAGCGCGTCAGGTAATCGCTTCCGTGGCTGAGCGAGCCGCCCTGGTGGCCGGTGAAAAGCAGTGCGAGCAGCGAGAACGTGAGCATGGCGGGATAAGCGCGCGGCTGTGTACCTGCTGCCCATGCGGACCGGATCAGCGCGCAGAGCATGAGCGCGATGCAAAGGGTGATGGCTCCCCACAGATGACGCGTGACAGTCGAGCCAGTGTCGCCGCTACCGTAGGCGAGCATGTAACCCAGAGCAAGAGTGGGAAGGGCGAAGGCGACGGCGAGACGGAGGACGAAGCCGGCGGATTCGCGCAGGGCAGGGCGACGAACCCCAGCGTATTCGAGGATTGGTAGCAGAACGATGAGTCCGATCGGAATGTGCAGAAGCGCCGGGTGGAAGCGCCCGAAAAACTGCAGCCAGTCAGCGTGCGCGTGGCCATTGAGGCGGAAGACGAACGGCAAAAGAACAAGGGCAAAAGCAGTGGCGGCGACGCGCAATGCCGCGGACGTTGGAATCCGTGTTCTTTGCATGAAACTTCGGGCCGCGCCCGTGACTCGTTCGGCAGCGATCACGCGAGAAGTCCCTGGACGACGTATGCCGGCGCGGGACCGGTGAGGCGCTGATCGAGTCCCTGGAACTCGTACGTGAGTTTGTTGTGATCGATGCCGAGGCAGGCCAGGATGGTCGCGTTGAAGTTGCGCACGTGGACCGGGTCTTTCACGATGTTGTAGCTGTAGTCGTCAGTCTCGCCGTAAGTAATGCCGGGACGCAGGCCGCCGCCTACCATCCACGTGGTGAAGCAGCGCGGGTGATGATCGCGGCCGTAGTTGTCAGCGCTGAGGCCGCCCTGACTATAGACGGTACGGCCGAACTCGCCGGCCCAGACCACCAGCGTGTCGTCGAGCAGGCCGCGGCGCTTGAGGTCCGTCACGAGCGCGTAGCAGGCGCGATCGGTTTCCTGGCAGAGCACGGGGAGCACGCCGACAACGTCGCCGTGAACGTCCCATCCGCGCTTGTAGACCTGGGTAAAGCGCACGCCGCGCTCGGCCATGCGGCGCGCGAGCAGGCAGTTATAGGAAAACGTGCCGGGGATTTTTGCATCCGAGCCGTAGAGGTCCCAGGTGGATTGCGGTTCCTTGCTGAGGTCAGTGAGTTCGGGAACAGAGGCCTGCATGCGGAACGCCATTTCGTACTGCGCGATGCGCGCGTTGGTCTCGGGGTCGCCGACGTCCGACTGAGTTTGCCGGTTGATCTGCTCGACCGCATCGAGCATTTTGCGGCGGGTGTCGCGATCTACGCCGTCGGGGTCGGCGAGATAGAGCACCGGGTCGCCGCCGGAGCGCAGGCCCACGCCGGCATACTCGGATGAGAGGAAGCCGCTGCTCCAAAGGCGCGAAGAGACAGGCTGGTTGTTTTCTTTCGGATTTGTTTTCGTTTGCAGCACGATGAATGTGGGCAGATTGTCATTCATGCTGCCGAGCCCGTACGCGAGCCAGGAGCCGAGGCATGGCTTTCCGGGATTCATGTTGCCGGTGTTGATGAGCATGATGGCCGGTTCGTGATTGATGGCGTCGGTGTTGACGGTTTTGACGATGGTGAGGTCGTCAATCATGCGCGCGGTGTAGGGGAGCAACTCGCTGACCCAGGTGCCGGTCTGGCCGTGCTGCTTGAATGCCCAGTGCGACGGAGCGATGGGGAAGCGCGACTGGCCGGCGGTCATGCCGGTGAGCTGCTGGCTGCCGCGGACGGAGTCGGGGATGTCTTTGTTGAACTGGGCGGCGAGTCCGGGCTTGTAGTCGAGCAAATCCATCTGCGGCGGGCCGCCGGACATGAAGAGATAGATGGCGCGCTTGGCCTTGGGCGCAAAGTGCGGCAGCCCGAGATTGTTGCGCGTGGCGAGGGCGGGATTTTTTGTGTCGGCGCCATGACTGCGCAGTGCGGATTCGCCGAGGAGACTGGCGAGCGCAGCCCAGCCGAGCACTTTTCCGGAGCGACCGAGAAAGCGGCGGCGCGTTTCCATTGTGGACCACTCTTGCTTGAGCCCGGCGGGGATGGGCAGGCTCGTGATGTCGACTTCGGATTCGCAATCGGTGCAGAGCGGATGCTGCTTCATGGGGTCCCTCGGCTACTTGTTCAGCGTTTCGTCCAGGTTGAGCATTTCGCTGGCGATCATGGTCCAGGCGGCGAGTTCGGGTTCGGGAATGCGGGCGTCGGGCTTGCTTTCGCCTACGTGGACAAGGGCGTGCGCGGCTTTCGCATCGGCGGTGTAGTGCTTCTGCATTTGCACGAGTGAATTCTCGAGCACGGTAGCTGTGTGCGGCGAGGCGTCATGCGCGAGCAGGATCTCGCTCATGCGATCGATACGCGCCTGGGACGTGGGACCGGCTTCGCGCAACACGCGCTGGGCCAGGCCGCGCGCGGCTTCGACCCACTGCACATCGTCGAGTGTGACGAGCGCCTGTAACGGCGTGTCGGTGCGCTGGCGCCGGGTGCAGACGGTGTCGCGCGGCGGCGCGTCAAAGGCATCCATGCTGGGCGGCGAGGCCATGCGCTTGACGTAGGTGTACATGCTGCGGCGGTAGAGCGCGGGGCCGTGGTCCTGCACGTAGACGAGGGTGTCGCTCGATGGATAGCTCACCTGCTCCCACACGTTGGCGGGCTGGTACGGTTTCACGCTGGGGCCGCCGGCACGATTGACCAGCATCCCTCCGGCTTGGAGCGCGATGTCGCGAAGCATTTCGGCGTCCATGCGGAAGCGCGGTCCGTGCGAGAGCAAGATGTTGCGCGGATCCTTGGCGAGCTGTTCCGGCGTGGACTTCGCGCTCTGGCGATAGGCCTCGGACATCACCATGAGCTTGTACATGTGCTTGACGTTCCAGCCGCTCTCGCGGAACTCGAGGGCGAGCCAGTCGAGCAGCGCCTGGTTCGTTGGGCGCTGGCCCATGATGCCGAAGTCCTCAGTCGTTTCCACGATGCCGGTTCCGAAGAGCTCGTACCACATGCGATTCACGGTCACGCGCGCGGTGAGCGGGTTTTCGGGGCTTACCGTCCAACGCGCAAGCGCGAGCCGGTTGTGCGGCATGCCGGCCGGCAGCGCCGGAAGATAATGCGGGGTGTTGGCCTCGACGCGTTCCATGGGCGCGGAGTAGATGCCGCGGGCGAACACGTGCGCGTAGGCGAGCGTGGGCTTTTCCCACGCGACCTGGGTAATTGCTCCCCCGGTCGAGAGGCGATCGAGGCCCGCGTCGAGCGCGTGCATCTCGCTGCGTATCGCGCGAAATTGCGGGTCGATGCTGTTGAGGTAGAACTCAGACGCGACGTGCCACTGGTCTTCGTTCCACTGCGACGACGGTTTCGCGGCGAGCTCGGCCACGTAGTCCTCAAAGGGCACGCGACGCGTTTCGTCCGGCGTGAGCGCGCGACCGTACAGACGAATGTCCTGGTAGCGAAGCTCTTTTGCCGGATTCGTGTCTGGATAACGCCAGCCAAGCTGCATGGGCGCCGAGGTGCGGATCGTCGCAGCGTGCAGGGTGTCGCTTTCAATCTCAGTGGGCACCGGGTTGCCGTCGACGAAGATATGCACGCCTGCGGCGCGCCCGGAGCCGTCATAGGTGAAGAAGATGTGACGCCATGTGTCATCGGTGGGCAGCGGCGTGATAGTGGAGACGCGAATGGCGACGACAGGAGTGGTGTCCTTCGGCGGCTCTTTCTTCTCCGGCTTGGGCTCGTCTTTCTTCTTCGCTTCTTTCTTTTTGGGAGGCTCTTTTTTCTCCGGCGGCTTGTTGGGCGAGAGCTCCTTCTTCGTAAGGTTCTGCGGAGACGGGTAGTCGAAGGGCTCCTTTCCGTCAGGGTGCTTTTTGTCTTTGAGATCTTTGGGTGACTCGTTAATCAGCGCGACGGTGATGACGCCCTTGCGGACGGAGAGGTCCCATCCGCGATTGTGCTGAGTCGTGTCCATCTTCGCGATCATCGCGCCGGGCTTGTCGTCGATGGCGAAGAAGGGCGCGGAGCGGAACATGAACCATCCGCCGGCAGAGAAGGCCTGGGTGGATTCGAAGTCGCCGGAATTGCCCAGTATCACGCGAGAGTTTGATTGCATGCGGAAATCGGGCCAGAGCCACGTGGTTTCGCCCCATTCGGGAGGCACGACGGTCGAGCTGAAGCGAGCGGGGCTGGCGTGGGGCGCGGAGTTGTGCAGGACATCGCCGCTGCCTTCATCGAGTCGCAGGCGGACGAGCAGCTTGTCTGTGGAGACGGATTGCGGCGGGTTTTTCCCAGATGCGAGCCACTGACGTACGAGATCGCGTTCGCGCAGGCGCATGGAGCGCAGTTGCGCGAGCAGTTCGCCGCGATGCGCGTAAACACGATCGTAAGCGGCGCGATTGGATTCGGGCGGAAGGCGCAAAACCGGCGCCCACACCGGGCGATCGTCGTTGAAGGGCTTCTCGTCGATGTTGTTGAAGAACGCGCTGAGCGAGTAGAAGTCCTTCTGCGTTGTGGGATCGAACTTGTGGTCGTGACAAACGGCGCAGCCCACGGTGAGCCCCATGAACGTGGCGCCGTAAGCCTCAGTGCGCTCGCGCGCGATGTTGAAGCGCAGCTCTTCAGGGATGGTGCCGCCCTCGTTGCTGCTCTCGCCCAGGCGCACATAGCCGCTGGCGATGAGCGGGTCGAGGTCTTTGGCGGGCATCAGGTCGCCCGCGATCTGTTCCTTGGCGAATTGGTCGAAGGGCTTGTTGCTGTTGAACGACCGAATAATGTAATCGCGGTACGGCCAGATGTCGCGGCTATTGTCGAAGTGCAGGCCGTAGGTGTCGGCGTATCGCGCGTAGTCGAGCCAGTAGCGGGCGCGCTGTTCGCCGAAGGTGGGCCGCGCAAGAAGATTGTCAACGAGATGCTCGTAGGCGTCGGGAGACTTGTCGTTAACGAAAGCCCGGACTTCTTCGGGCGTGGGCAGAAGGCCGGTAAGGTCGAGGGTGACGCGGCGGATGAGCGTGGCGCGGTCCGCTTCAGCAGAAGGCGAAAGGCCAGCCTTATCGAGCTTCGCCAGGATGAAATTGTCAATGGGTGTTTTCGCCCAGCCGGGGTGCTGTTGCGGCTGCGGCACCGGCGGCCGGAGAGGCGCTTCAAAGGCCCAGTGCGGGCGGTACACCGCGCCTTCGCGAATCCATTCGCGGAGGGTGGCAATCTCGCCGGCGGACATGGGTTTGGCGTCGCCCTCTGGATTCTGCGGCATCAGGTAATGCGGATCGTGCGACTCGATGCGCTTGATGAGTTCGCTCTTTTCGGGATGGCCGGGCACGATGGCGTCGGGGTGGCCGGGACGCTTCTTCATCGCGTATTCGCCGAGGTCAAGGCGCAGGCCGGCCTTGCGCATCTCAGGATCGGGCCCATGGCAGGCGAAGCAGCGGGCAGCGAGAATGGGCTGCACATCCTGGTTGAAATCGACGCGGCGAGCGGAGGCGAGCTGTGCGGTGTGATGACGGCAGCCTGCGGGGCCGAAAAGGAGAGCAGTGAGGAGGATGGGCCAGCAGCGGCGGCTTGCAGCGCGGCTCCATTCGGGTGCACGATCCGTCAGCCAACGCAAACGAGAAGAGAGTGGCAAAGCACGGTACTCCTGGGCCTGTACAGCACGAGGGTTGAAATCGCTTCCATCAATGGAACTGAAAAACGGCGCCGGCATGTCGGGCGGGCCGGGGCGGGGATGTTTTCCAGAGAGCAAAAGTTTCTCACCGGAACAATACGCTTGTCCATTCCGGCGTGGGACGGATGCGGCTTGCTGGTGCGCCGCGGCGAGAATTCTCTGGCCCGCGGCGTTGCGTTAATGGAATAATCGGGCGGCGCCGGGCTCCCCGTCCTGCGCGTTCCCAAACTTCCCTGGTCCCCGAAAGGACAGTTCTTCATGTGTGGAATCGTAGGTGTGTTTTCGCGCCGTGAGCCGGTTTCGGTGGCGATGCTGGATCGTGCGACAGAGAGCCTGTATCACCGCGGGCCCGATGGGCAGCGGCACTGGATTTCACCGGACCGGCGGGTCGGGCTGGGGCATGCGCGGCTGAGCATCATTGACCTGACCACGGGCGATCAGCCGATTGCCAGCGAAGACGGGCGCACGCGCATCGTGGTGAACGGCGAGTTATATGGATACGAGGCGATCCGGCAGGAACTTCAGGCGCGCGGACATCGGCTGAGCACCAAATCAGACAGCGAGATTGCATTGCATCTCTATGAAGATTTTGGAGTGCACTG
>Ga0070684_100003595_pt1 | contig 11668 bp, 14 predicted proteins | sample KBSC723LmetaG_FD_65653 | JGI IMG/M metagenome (GOLD analysis project Ga0070684, IMG submission 65653) | Corn rhizosphere microbial communities from Kellogg Biological Station, Michigan, USA - KBS C7.2-3L metaG | ecosystem: Host-associated > Plants > Roots > Rhizosphere ...
CGTTTCGGATGTCCTTGGCTTCGTAGGTCTTCAAGCGGCCCCCGATCGGACGGACGGGAAACGGACCGGGATTCTAGCGCGGCCGTCCGCTTCGGTTCCTGCTCGTTCTCTGGCGGGTTCTCGCCTCTTCTGGGCGCCCGGAGCACCGGTGATACCCTCGCCCGGGTGGTGGAGGTGAGCGTTCGAGCGCAGGTGGGCGAGCGTGCGGTGGTGCCGCTCCTGTGCATCGCCGCGGGCGTCGCGATCGCCGTCGCCACCTGGCTGCTGCTGATCCGCGAGATCGAACCCGCGGGGTTCGCCTCGCTGGCGGCGGGGGCCGCCCTGGTCGCCGGCGGCGTGCTCCTGCGCCCGGACGACCGGCTCGGCCGCGTCGCGCTCTCGTTCGGTGACCGCCTGTTCGACGGCTGCGTCCTCGGTGCGCTCGCGTGGGTGTCGCGGACCGAGGATCCGTGGCTCGCGGCCGGCGCGCTGTTCGCGCTCGCGGCCGGGTTCCTCGCCTCCTACATCCGCGCTCGCGGGGGCTCCCTCGGGTACGGGATCGAGGAGGGCGTGATCACGCCGGCGCTCCGGTACGGGCTGATCTCGGCCGGTCTGATCGGCGGGTGGCGGTGGACGCCGTGGGCGGTGGCGGTCCTGATGCTGCTCGCGTCCGCCGTCCGGGCGAGCCAGGTCGTGAAGGAGGAGCGCCTGTGAGCCCGCGCCCGGACCCGGCATGACGTCACCGGGGGACGCGACGGGGACGAAGCCGGAGACCAGACGCGAGACGCTCGGCTACTGGGGCTATCGAACCGCCGAGTGGCTCGCGATGTCGCTGCCCGAGCGCATCGGCCGCCGCGTGTTCGAGACGCTCGGACGCGTGGCCCACCGGCGTCTCGCCGGCGTCCGGGCGACGGTGGCCGCCAACCAGGCGCGCGTGCTCGGCGCCGACCCGACCGACGAACACGTCGAGCACGCGACGCGGGAGGCGTTCGAGCTCTACGCGCGGTTCTGGTTCGACGCGTTCCGGATCCGGACGATGCCGGTCGAGGAGTTCAACCAGCGACTGGTGATGGTCGACGTCGAGAACATCGACCGCGCCCTCGAGGCCGGCAAGGGTGTGGTCTGTGCACTGCCGCACATGGGCAACTGGGACGCGGCCGGCCATTGGTTCGGCGCGAACGGGTACCGGATCGCCGCCGTCGCCGAGGAGCTCCGGCCGCCCCGGCTGTACGACCTGTTCCTTCGCCACCGCGAGGAGCTCGGCATGCGGATCATCGGGCTCACCAAGGACGGCCATGTCGGCCAGCAGCTCAAGCAGCTGTTGTCCGAGAACTGGTTGGTGGCCCTCGTGGCCGACCGCGATCTGACGGGCCGGGGGATCGAGGTCGTGATGTTCGGCGAGACGAGGCGGGTGCCGGCCGGCCCGGCGCTGCTATCGCTCAGCTCCGGCGCGCCGCTGGTCGTTTGCCCGATCTACACACGCGACGACGGGTGGGAGGTCCGGATCGGAGAGCCGCTCGAGTTCGAGCGCACGGGGGTGATGCGGGAGGACGTCGCCGCGCTCTCGCGCCTGATGGCCGAACGCTTCGAGCGCGCGATCGCCGCCAAGCCCACGGACTGGCACATGTTCCAGCCGGCGTGGCCGCAGGTCACATCGACGGCCGCCGCGCCGGCGACGCCGGCCGAACCCCGGTGAAGATCCTCCTCGTCTGCCCGTACGACTGGCACGCGCCGGGGGGGGTCCAGGTCCACGTCCGGCAGCTCGCCGACGAGCTCGGTTCGCGGGGCCACCGGACCACGATCCTCGCCCCCGGTTCGCGGCCGTCAGAGGATGCCGGGGTTCGCATCGTGGGGCGGCCGGTCCGCGTGCCCTACCGCGGCACGGTCGCGCCGATCTCGTTCTCGCCGGGGTCGTGGCGACGGATCCGGTCCGCGATGCGCTCGTTCGACCCCGACGTGATCCACGCCCACGAGCCGCTCACGCCGAGTACCTCGATGCTCGCCGTCCTGGCCGCGAGCGTGCCCGTCGTCGCCACGTTCCACGCGTCCCTCGATCGTTCGCGCCTGATGGAGCTCGCCGGGCCTGTGCTGCGTCAGGTGAGCGGGCGGATCGACGCCGCGGTCGCGGTCTCGGAGGCGGCAGCGGCGTTCCTGCGGCGCGTGGTGGACGTCCCGCTCGAGATCGTCCCGAACGGCGTCGACGTCCGCGCGTTCGCGCACCCGGGCCGGCCGGTCGAGGGCCTCCCGGCCGGCCCGAAGATCCTCTGGGTGAACCGACTGGACCCGCAGAAGGGGTTCGAGATCATGCTGCGCGCGTTCGGGGGGCTCGCTTCCGAGATCCAGGACGTGCACCTGCTCGTCGCGGGCGACGGGCGCGATCGCGTCCTGCTGCGCTCGCTGCCGAGCGAACTGCGGACCCGGATCCTGCGTCTCGGAACCGTCCCGCACGCCGAGCTTCCCCGGTACCACGCGGCGGCCGACGTCGCCGTGTCGCCCGCGACCGGACAGGAGAGCTTCGGGATCGTGCTCGTCGAAGCGATGGCGGCCGGCGTGCCGGTGGTCGCGTCGGACATCGCGGGGTACCGGGAGGTGGTCCGCCACGGCGTCGACGGGCTCCTGGTCCCGCCCAACGACGCCGACGCCCTCGCCGCCGCGATCCGACGGGTCCTGTCCGAACCTCAGCTCGCCGCCACCCTGGCGGCCGCGGGGCGAACGCGCGCGGAGACGTTCTCCTGGCAGGCCGTTGCGCCCCGCCTGGAGGCCGTCTACGACCGGGTCATCCACGCGACGCGCTAGGATGCCGCCGTGCCCACCTGGCTGTGGATCGTCGTCATCCTGGTCGCCCTGCTGCTGCTCGGCTGCATCTGGATCTACAACCGACTCGTCAAGCTCCGTGCCCGCGTGAACAACGGCTGGTCCCAGATCGATGTCCAGCTGCGCCGGCGCTACGACCTGATCCCGAACCTCGTGACGACCGTCCAGGGCTACGCGACCCACGAGCGCGAGCTGTTCGAGCACGTCACCGAGGCGCGGTCCCGCGCGATCGACGCGAACGCGGTCCCGGACCAGGCGCAGGCCGAGAACCAGATCACCCGGGGGATCCGACAGCTGTTCGCGGTGGCCGAGAACTACCCCGACCTGAAGGCCAACCAGAACTTCCTGGCGCTGCAGGAAGAGCTCACCGGGACCGAGTCGAAGATCGCGTTCGCGCGGCAGTTCTACAACGACCAGGTCATGCTCCTGAACACGCTCATCGGCTCGTTCCCCTCGAACGTCGTCGCTCAGACGTTCGGGTTCGGACCGCGGGAGTTCTTCGACATCGAGGACCCGGTGCGCGAGCCGTCTCAGGTCGAGTTCCCCAGGTAGTCCGTGTACGAGCAGATCGCGGCGAACAAGCGCAAGACCGTCCTGCTCATCTTCGGGGCGATCGTGTTGCTCGGGGCGGTCGGGTACGTGCTCGGGCTCTGGTACGGGGACGGGATCTACGGGCTCGTCGGCGCGGTGGCGCTCGCGGTAGTCCTGTCGCTCGGTTCGTTCTTCGGGGGCGACCGTCTCGTCCTCGCGTCGACACGCGCGCGCGAGGTGAGCCCGCAGGACCAACCGCGCCTGCACAACATCGTCGAGGGGCTGTCGATCGCGGCGGGGATCCCCAAGCCGAAGGTCTACCTGATCCCCGAGCAGGCGCCGAACGCGTTCGCGACCGGCCGCAACCCGGAGCACTCGTCGGTGGCGGTGACCGAGGGGCTGCTCGCGACGATGAACCGGGTCGAGCTCGAGGGCGTGATCGGGCACGAGCTCTCGCACGTCGTCGACCGGGACATCCTGGTGGGGACGGTCGTGGCGACGCTCGTCGGCGCGGTGGTCCTGATCAGCGAGTTCTTCATGCGGTCGTGGTGGTGGGGCGGCGTTCGCGGTCGCCGCGGCGGCGACCGGAGCGGCGGCGGCGTGGAGGCGATCATCTTCGCGGTCGGGCTCGTGTTGCTGGTGCTGGCGCCGATCATCGGGCAGATCGTTCGGCTGGCCGTGTCGCGGAACCGGGAGTTCCTCGCCGACGCCCAGGGTGCGCTGCTGACCCGGTACCCGCCGGGTCTCGCGAGCGCGCTGCGCAAGATCGGCGCGGCGTCGGGGATCCCGATGCGTTCGGCGAACAACGCGACCGCACACCTGTGGCTCAACCAGCCCTCGCGCATCCAGGGGCAGGGCATGGGCCCGCTCGAGAAGCTGTTCAGCACACACCCGCCGATCGAGGAGCGGATCCGCCGGCTCGAGGAGATGTGACGATCCGAACGAGATCGCCCAGGGTCGTTGAGACGCCTCCGAACGCCCGGTAGCATCTGCTCCCGCTGTCACGACCGGCACCGCGCTGCGAGCCGGCGACATCCCCCATAAGCCCGCGAACCCCCCGGGAGTCCCCGATGTCCGGAACCCATCGCACGAACTCGCCCCGAGCCCGCCGAACCATGACCCGCCGTGGCAAGTTCGTGGCCGCCGGTGCCACGGTCGCCGTGGTCGCGGCCGGCGGCCTCGGGTACTTCGCGCTGTTCCCGCAGCAGGCGCCGGCGTTCGTGCGCGACACATTGCAGAAAGTCGGCCTGGCGGACGACGGGGCCGGCGCACCCGACGCCACCTGCCCGCTGACCGGCGAGCCCGTCCCCGGGAGCGAGGTGCCGGACCGCCCGGCGCTCGCGGTCAAGATCGAGAACGCCCCCGAGGCGCGACCGCAGGCCGCGCTGAACGACGCCGACGTGGTCGTCGAGGAACCTGTCGAGGGCGGGTACACGCGGTTCATCGCGGTGTTCCAGTGCGCTGACTCGGATCGCGTCGGGCCCGTCCGCAGCGGCCGGACCACCGACCCGGATTACCTCCGCCAGCTCGGTCCGGCGGTGTTCGGCTACGCCGGCGGTCGCAACGTGGTCAAGCTCGAGGTGCCCAAGGTCGGCCTCGTCGACGTGAACTACATCATCGCAGCCGACGCGTACACGCGGGACGAGTCGCGCGCGGCGCCGCACAACCTCTACACGACGACCCATGCCCTCTGGCGCGCCGGGAAGTCCGAGGACGGAGCACCCGACCCGCTGTTCACGTACGCCGACACGTGGGACGGCGCCGCGAAGCGGATCCGCTCGGTGCACCTGCCGTATTCGGGCGTGTCCGACGTGTACTGGCACTGGAACGGCGCCAAGGGCGCATGGCTGCGTTCGCACGGCGAGGTCCCCCACGTACTCGAGGGCAACGAGCGCGTCTCGGCCACCAACGTGGTGGTCCAGGTCGTGGCCGTGACCGACAGCGACTTCCTCGACTCCGCCGGCAACCCCTCGCCCGAGGTCGACCTGACGGGCTCGGGCAAGGCGTACGTCCTTCGGGACGGGACGGTGATCCGCGGCCGCTGGGAGCGCGAGTCGCTCCACGACGTGACCACGTTCGTCACCAAGAACGGGACCGAGATCGCGCTCGCGCCCGGACGCACGTGGGTCGAGCTGGTCCCGAGCTGGGTCCCGGTCGGCCTCGAGCGCCGCTGACCGCCTGAACCCACTCGATGGGCCCGGGCGTGCCCGGCGGTACACTCAGGGCGTCGGATCCGAGCACGTCACGACCCCTTCGAAGGAGGACACCCGGGTGGAACGGGAGACCGGCACCTTCCGAGTGAAGTCCGGCCTGGCCGAGATGCTCAAGGGCGGCGTCATCATGGACGTCACCAACGCCGACCAGGCCAAGATCGCCGAGGACGCCGGCGCGTGCGCCGTCATGGCGCTCGAACGCGTCCCGGCCGACATCCGCGCCGAGGGTGGGGTCGCGCGCATGGCCGACGCCACCAAGGTCGAGGAGATCATGAACGCGGTATCGGTCCCGGTGATGGCGAAGGCCCGCATCGGGCACTTCGTCGAGGCGCAGATCCTCCAGGCGCTCGGCGTCGACTACGTCGACGAGTCCGAGGTGCTCACGCCTGCCGACGAGGAGCACCACATCGACAAGTGGGCGTTCACGGTCCCGTTCGTGTGCGGCGCCCGGAACCTCGGCGAAGCGCTCCGTCGGATCGCCGAGGGCGCGGCGATGATCCGAACCAAGGGCGAGGCCGGCACCGGCAACGTCGTGGAGGCCGTCCGGCATCAGCGGACGATCCTCCGCGAGATCGGCTGGCTCCAGAGCCTGCGCCCCGAGCAGCTCGTCGCCGCGGCCAAGGACCTCGGCGCGCCGGTCGACCTGGTCCGGATGGTCTCCGAGAGCGGGACGCTACCGGTCGTGAACTTCGCGGCGGGCGGGCTCGCCACGCCGGCCGATGCGGCGCTGATGATGCAGCTCGGGGTCGACGGGGTGTTCGTCGGCTCGGGGATCTTCAAGTCCGAGGACCCCGCGCCGAGGGCGCGCGCGATCGTCGAGGCGACGACGCACTTCCAGGACTCCGACGTGCTCGCGAAGGTGTCGCGCGGACTGGGTGAGCCGATGCCCGGGCTCGACATCAAGGAGCTCGGCGAGGAGGGTCTGCTCCAGACCCGCGGGTGGTGAGCCTCCGGTGAAGGCCGGGGTCCTCGCGTTGCAGGGAGACTTCCGCGAACACGCTCGTGTGTTCGGCGAGCTCGGGGCGTCGCCGGTGGAGGTTCGTACGCCCGAGGATCTCGCGCGGGTCGACGTCCTCGCGATCCCCGGCGGCGAGTCGACGACGATCTCCAAGCTCGCGCGCAGCGCCGAGCTGGTCGAACCGATCGTCGAGCGCGCGAACGCCGGGATGCCGATCCTCGGAACCTGTGCCGGGATGATCGTGATGGCGCGGCGCGTCGACGGTCTCGAACCGCTGCTGTCGCTCGTCGACGTCACCGTCCGCCGCAACGCCTACGGGCGCCAGGTCGACTCGTTCGAGGCCGATCTCGACGTCCTCGGCATCGAGCACCCCGTCCGCGGGGTGTTCATCCGGGCTCCGATCGTCGAAGAGATCGGCGGGGGCGTGCGCGTGCTCGCCGAACACGAGGAGCGTCCGGTCGTCCTGGAGCAGCGGAACCTGGTCGTGGCATCCTTCCACCCCGAGCTCGTGGGCGAGACCGGTCTCCACGGCTACGTCCTGGGGAAGGTGTGACGTGTCGGGTCATTCCAAGTGGGCGACGATCAAGCGCAAGAAGGGCGCGGCGGACGCCAAGCGCAGCAACCAGTTCGCGAAGCTCCTGCGCGCGGTGGAGGTCGCGGCGCGCGAGGGCGGGAGCGGTGACGTCAAGGCGAACATGACGCTCGCCTCCGCGGTCGACAAGGCCCGGAGCTCCTCGGTGCCCGTCGAGAACATCGAGCGCGCGATCAAGCGGGGGAGCGGCGACCTCGAAGGCGGCGCTCGGTACGTCGAGGTCACGTACGAGGGCTACGGGCAGGGCGGTGTTGCGTTGTTCGTCGAGACACTGACCGACAACCGCAACCGGACCTCGCAGGACATCCGGCACGCGTTCACCCGGCACGGTGGGAACCTCGGCGAGAACGGCAGCACCGCGTGGATGTTCGCGCGCAAGGGCTCGATCCAGGTCGAGAAGACCGCCTCGCCGGACGAGGAGAAGCTCCTCGAGATCGCCCTGGAGGCCGGCGCCGAGGACCTGAACGACGCCGAGAGCACCTGGGAGATCACCAGCGACCCGGCCTCGTTCACCGCGGTCCGCGACGCGATCGACGCCGCGGGGATCCCGATGCTCTCGGCCGAGCTCACGATGCTGCCCCAGAACACGGTCCCCGTCGAGGGCGGCCAGGCCAAGCAGGTGCTCGCGCTGCTCGAGGCGCTCGAGGAGCTCGACGACGTGCAGAACGTCTACGCGAACTTCGATATCCCCGAATCGGTGATGGCCGAGCTCGGCTGAGCAACGATCCGCTCAACCTCTCGCGTCGTTCGTGCGAGTCACTCGCATGAGACGAAGAGCAGGAGATCATGCCCGACTGCGGATCGTAACGGCGGAAGCGATCCTGGCGATCCTCGCGATCCTCGCGCTCGCCGCGTGTGAAGACGGCGAGAACGGCTCCGTCAAGCCGACCGAACAACCATCGACCGGATCGGCCCCAGCGGCAGCGCTGGGCGGCCGGATCGTCTTCAATCGCGGGGAGGGCGGGACGGAGAACATCGTTACGTACACCATCAACCCCGATGGGAGCGACGAGCAGCAGCTGTTCTTCGACGGACCTTCGGAGAATCCTCGCTGGTCGCCCGACGGCACCGAGATCCAGATCAACTGCTGCGGCGACGGGATGGTCGCGCATCTCATCGATCCCAGCACCCGCGAGCTGCGCTCGTTGGAGCCGCCGGATCCGGCCGTCGAGGTCTTCTGCGGCGGTGCCTGGTCCCCCGACGGCGAACGGCTCGCCTGCGAGGGCTTCGGGGTGGACGATCCGAGCCTGACCGGCATCTACTGGGTCCGCTCCTCCGACGGGGCCGATCTGGAGCGGATCACGTCCAACCCGGGTGGAGATGACATCCCCGGCGACTTCTCGCCCGATGGGGACCGTCTCGCCTTCGTGCGGCTGGCCAAGAACGGCTCCGCCGGGATCTTCGTAACCGACGTCGACGGCTCGGAACTCCGTCGGGTCTCACCGCGGGGCATGTTGGTCGACGACATCTTCGGAGGAAGCTGGTCCCCGGACGGGAGTCAGATCCTGTTCGTCGCTCGCGAGACCGAAGAGCACCACAAGGCGATCTGGGTGGTGAACGCCGACGGCACCTCGCCTCACCAGCTTCAGATCGATGGGACCTGCGGCGGCCCGCTCTCGGATCCGGGGTCGTTCGGGTGTTACAGCCCAAGTTGGTCGCCGGACGGCACGAAGATCGTGTTCGTTCGTTCGACCCCTGATCCGTCGGCTCCGGCAGGTTTCGTCGAGAATGTCTACACCGTGAACGCGGACGGGAGCGAGCTCTTCCAGGTGACCAGCGGCAGTGTCGACGACAACCCGGACTGGGGAACCCCACCGGCGAGCTCTTGAGGCCAGGATCGATCGCGCTCGCCGGCCACCGGAGCCTGCTCCTTCGGTGGTCGGCGGCGCACGACCCTCTTAGGGTCGGGATCTTGGGCGAACATCAACCCGTGACCCCCTTCGCGCGAGTGACCTCACAAGCGAAGATGGCGGCGGGTCGCCACACACCGCGAGGAGCAGGCTCGTGCTGGAACGGTCGGATCCGGTGGTCAGGTTGGCGCCGGAGCCATTCGAGGATTTCTATGGGCGGGAGTATCTGGCCGTGGTGGGTCTGGCGTACGCGTTGTCCGGCTCCCGCTCGGGTGCCGAGGACCTGGCACAGGAGGCGTTCCTCGCTGCACACCGTGACTGGGACCGGATCGGTGCCTACGAACGACCCGAGGCGTGGGTGCGGCGGGTGGTGGCGAACCTCTCGGTCTCGGCCTTCCGCCGACGGGCCGCCGAGGCGAAGGCACTAGCGCGCATCCTCTTCGAGCACGAGGAATCGCTGCCGGACCTCGGTGCCGGCGACCCTGAGTTCTGGGCAGCGATCCCCGCGCTCCCTCGGCGACAGGCGCAGGTCGTGGCGCTTTACTACCTCGAGGACCGGTCCCTCGCCCAGGTCGCTGAGATCTTGGACGTGACCTTGGGGACCGTGAAGCGCCACCTCCACACCGGCCGCCAAGCCCTTGCCCCGCGACTGCGATCCGAGGTGGATGAGCCATGACGATCGACTCCCGCGGCCGCCGCGCAGGTCAGGAGTTCCGCCGCGCGATCGATGACGTGCGTTCCTCCTCGCCGGATCGCGGGGCGATCGCTCGGTTCGAACGCATCCGCGTTCGCAAGCAGCGGAACCGGCGGATCGGCGCGACGCTGCTCGCGACGGGCGTGACCGTCGCGGCGATCGTGTTCGTGGGACGTGTGTTCGGGCCCGTGGACCGGGGAACGCCGGCAGCCCCGACCCTGCCGGGTGGTCTCATCCTCTACGGGGACTGGGACGCTCAGGGACAACGCGCCGATTGGTACACGGCGCGACCGGACGGCTCGGGTCTGCGGGACCTGCAACTCAGCGCGACGTGCGCGGTGTGGTTCCCGGACGGGGATCGGATCCTGATCACGGATGACGCAGCGGTGGGGCCAGGGCGGCCGCTGCGTCCGGCCGTGATCGATGCGGACGGTTCGAACCTCCGTCCGCTCGATGCCGTGTCGGACCCGGAGCTGAACCTCGGGTGCGGCGACGTGTCGCCCAACGGGACGCGGCTCGCGCTCGAGGGGTTCGGCCAAGGCGACGAGCCTGGGCTCGACGGGATCTACACCGTCCGCGCTTCGGACGGTGGAGGGCTCAAGCAACTCCTCCAGGGACCCGTCTCACCCCCGAGGTACTCACCGGACGGCACTCGGCTGAGTTTCTTCGGCACGAAGGAAGGGGTCAGCCCGACGGGGTCGGGGGCGCTGTTCGTGATGCGGGCCGACGGCACGGACCTTCGTCGCATCACGCCGTGGGGGTACGCCTTCGACGACCACGCGTGGTCGCCCGACGGAGCTTGGATCGTGTTCCAGAGGCCGTACGGACAGCTCTATCTGGTGCACCCCGATGGCTCCGGGCTCCACCGGGTCCCGCTCAGCCTCGGATCGGGGACCGGCGCGCTGAATCCATCGTGGTCACCCGACGGGGCATGGATCGTGGTCAGCCTCCAGCGAGCCGAGGAGTCCGGGATCTTCGTGGTCCACCCCGATGGCACCGGCCTGCGACCGGTGACCGGCGCGTCGGGAGTTCAGGCGCAACATCCCGATTGGGGAACACCCTAGGTACCATCGCACAGCCGAACAGCCTCCTCTTGACGCAGCCGGCGCCTGAGGTTACGACGAGAGTGAGCGACCGGCGGCAGCCAGCTGTGGCGGGCCGACCCTTCCGGTCGCAGACGGGAGGTCGAAGATGGCGGAGGGCAGCCTGTACGAACGATTGGGTGGCGTGTTCGCGATCGCTGCCGTGGTCGACCATTTCAGCGATGCGGTCGTCCAGAACCCCATCGTCGGCCAAGCATCGAAGAACCCGGAGCTCCATGAATGGCATACCAACAAGCTGGACCGGCTGCCAGGGCTGAAGTTCATGCGCACGTTGTGGCTGTGCAACGTCGCCGGTGGACCCTTCTCGTTCACGGCTACGAAGCCGGGAAGTACCCCGCTCGGGCTGGAAGAGGCCCATCGCGAACTTCGGATCTCCCCTGAGGAGTTCGATGAGGTCGCGGCCGAACTGGGACGCACGCTCGATCACTTCGCGGTCCCTCCCCGTGAGAAGGAGGAAGTGCTGGCGGCCTTCGCGGCGCACAAGGGAGAAGTGACCGAGGGATCGATGGCTTCGGCCTGATAGAACCCGCGTTCACCAGTCTTGCCGTGTCTATCGAGAACGGGTGAAGATGCGCTCCGTGAAGGTCCGGCGAAGCGCTAGCCAGGAACGCTGATGGGGGCTCAACACTGGCTGGCATCCGTGGCGAGCTCGCTGCCGGTGGAGGAGTCCCGCCGCTCTTGACCGAGGAGACGACAGCCTCGTCGTTCCCGGACGAGCCTGCGCGGCGTGTCGGTTCGATCGCCAAGGGGGCCGCCCTGGTTGGGCGGATCGGCGCGGATCCCCGGGATGACGAGGAGCTGCGCCAGAAGAAGGCGCTCCTCGTCCTGCTCGCGGTGCTGATCGCACCCGTGTCCGTCATCTGGGGGGTCCTGTACCTCGCTCTCGGTTCGTGGGTGGGCATCGCTCCGCTCGTCTACTTCGCTATCTCGGTGG
>Ga0070684_100003596_pt1 | contig 11668 bp, 6 predicted proteins | sample KBSC723LmetaG_FD_65653 | JGI IMG/M metagenome (GOLD analysis project Ga0070684, IMG submission 65653) | Corn rhizosphere microbial communities from Kellogg Biological Station, Michigan, USA - KBS C7.2-3L metaG | ecosystem: Host-associated > Plants > Roots > Rhizosphere ...
TTCGATCGTGTCGCTGCCGTCGCCCGGGTCCCAGACGAAGGTGTCGTTCCCGGAGCCGAGCAGCGCCAGGTCGTTGCCCCCGTTGCCGTCGACCGAGTCGTCACCGGTACCGCCCAGCAGGAGCTCGTTGCCCCTGCCGCCGGCGATCGTGTCGTTTCCGTCTCCACCGGCGATCGTGGTTGGAATGGCGTCGGTGAAGGCGCCGTTGCCGTCGTCGATCCGCACGCGGTCGTCGCCGGCCCGCGCATCGACGGCGATCGTCGCGACCCTGTTGCGCGTGAAGCTGAAGTCGGCCGAGCCGTCGTCTCCGAAATCGACCTGGATCGTGCCGGAATCGCCGGCCTTCAGGCGAAGGGCGATCGCGTCGCCTGCCCTCGTCCCCCTGACCTTCAGCAGGCCGTGCTGGAGGTGCGCGTGTCCGGCGTTGGCCCTCCTGGTCGAGGCCGCGGCGTTCCCCTGCCCCGCCACGACGCCGGTGGCGCCGGCGATGACCGCAGCCACGGCCACCGCCGACACTCCCAACCGCACGGCGCGCCGGCCGTTGAGTCTCATGAGGTTCTTCATGTGTGTACGTCTCCTTTCGAGGGAGCCGCGGGGTGCGGCTCGGGATTGACCAGTCGTGCGATCGTGGGCGCGGCGGACTGGCGTTCGCACCGTGGCCACCCCCCTGTCTTCTGAGGGGCGGTAGGCGCGGATGTGACTTTTCGCGCATGGGAGTTAGGCTGGAAGCCGAAATGAATGCGGTCGCGGCTCCCGAACCGCTGCTCGAACGGAGTGAAGAACTGGCGCGGATCGAGTCGGCGCTCGCGGACGCTCGCACGGGGCGCGGCAGGTTCGTCGTAGTCGAAGGGCCGGCCGGGATCGGCAAGACGGCGCTGCTTGCGGCGGCGCGAATTGCGGCGGCCGAAGACGGGATGCGCGTGCTGCGCTCGCGGGCGACGGAGATGGAAACCAACTTCGCCTTCGGAGTCGTGCGGCAGCTGTTCGAGCGGCCGTTGGCCGAGGCTTCGGACCTCGAGCGCGCCGATCTACTGCAGGGCGCTGCCGGTGTGGCCGCCGGCATGATCGGCCTCCCGGGCGCACACGCCGCCGAGGCTCCGCCTACTGCCGGGATCGATCCGTCGTTCGCGATCCTCCACGGGCTCTACTGGCTGTGTGCGAACCTCGCCGGGGCGGGGCCGCTCTGCCTGGTCGTCGACGACGCTCACTGGGCCGACGCCGCCTCCCTGCGCTACCTGGCCTTCCTACTCACGCGGCTCGAAGAGCTGGATCTCGCGCTCGTCGTCGCGACCCGCCCTCCCGAGGCGTACAGAGACACCGAGCTGCTGACGGCGGTGACGACCGATTCCTCCGCCGAGGTGATCCGTCTCGCGCCTCTGTCGAGGCCGGCGGTCGCCGAGCTGCTCGGAGCGGGGCTCGGTCGGGCTCCGGATGCGGACGTGGTCGATACCTCCCTGCGCGTGACGCGGGGGATGCCGTTCCTCGTGCGTGAGCTCGCGGAGGCACTGCGCGAGGGAAGCATTGGACGCGACATGGAGGCGTTCGGTCGCACGGTTCAACTCCGTCTTCTTCGCCTGCCCGACCCCGCTGCGCGGCTCGCGCGATCTCTGGCCATCCTCGAGCAGAGCGACCTGCTCCATGCGGCGCGCCTTGCGGGCCTCGAGGAGCTCGAGGCTGCGGAGGCGGCCGACCTGCTGGCGACGATGGGAATCCTCGAGTCGGGCCGGCCGCTGACGTTCGTGCATCCGCTCGTCCGCGATGCCATCTACTCGGAACTCTCCGGTGCCCAGCGCGCGCAGGGCCATCGCCGCGCCGCCCAGTTGCTCGCTGAGCAGCCGGGCGCCGACGCGCGCGTTGCCGAGCACCTGCTCGTCAGCGAGCCGGCCGACGACGGCTGGGTTGTCGACCGGTTGGTTGCGGCTGCGCGTGAGGCGGGCAAACAGGGCGCTCCCGAGTCGGAGGCGGTCTTCCTTCGGCGTGCGCTCGCCGAACCGGCGCCGCAAGGCGACCGAGCCGCATTGCTCCTCGACCTGGGGATGGCCGAGGCCAGCATCGGGCATGTCGACTGGCAGGAGCACCTGCGGATGGCCGTGGACGCCGCGCCGGACGCGGAGGCCGCCGTGAGCGCGACGATGGTGCTCGCCACGGGCCTCAGCCGCACCCAGCGTTTCGGCGAGGCGGTCGAGGTCCTCGACCGCGCGTCGTCCGCGCTCGACCCGCGAGACTCCGAGCTGACGCTCCTGCTCGAAGCTGCCGCCATTGCCCCCGCGATGAACGACCCTGCGACCGCACCGTCGGTCGCCCGTCGTCGTGAGACCTTGCACGAGCAGGTTGGCGCGCATCCGGCTCCACGTGAGCTGCCTCTGGCTGTGTCCGCGTTCACGTCCGTCCTCACAAACGAGCCGGCCGAGGTCGGCGTGGAGCTCGCGACCCGGGCGCTCCTGGCCGGAGGCAGTACCCCCGGCGGGTCGCGCGGCAGGCCTTGGTTCTCGTTTGCCACGTGGTTCTCGTTGACGACGTTCTCGCTCCTGTGGGCCGAGCGATACGCCGAGCTCCAGCCGCTGCTCGACGCCTCGATCGCGCAGGCTCGCGCAACCGGCGACAGCAGCCGGCTTGCCGTGGGCCTGGCAACCCGGGGGTGGCTCGCCCTCCTGCGCGGCGATCTCGACGGCGCCGAGGGAGATGCGCGCACGGCGCTCGCGGCGATCAAGCTTCCGGCGCCACCCATGTACCGGGTCATGAACGGAGGCTTGCTGGTCAAGACGCTCGTCGAGCGGGGCGAGCTCGACGCGGCGGAGGAAGTGCTTGCGCCGCTCGACTCGGGCGCCGAGAGCGGTTCGGTGATCGGCGCGGAGGTCCGCTTCGCGCGCGGCCGGCTCCGGATTGCGCAGGGACGAATTGCCGAAGGGCTCGAGGACTTCCTCGCCGTCGGTACCCTCCTGACGCGCGCGACGATCGTCTGCCCCGGGTACGTGCCCTGGCGATCGGAGGCCGCGCTCGCACAGCTTGCGCTCGGTGACCAGAGGGCAGCGGACGGTCTGGCGGAAGAGGAGCTTCTGCTCGCTCGGGCGTTCGGCGCCCCGCGCGCCTGCGGCGTCGCGCTGCGCGCCGCCGGAGTCGTGGCGGGCGGCGACCGCGGGGCGTCTCTGCTTCGTGAGGCGATCGGGGCCTTCGAGCGCGGGGACGCGAGGCTCGACCGGGCACGCGTGCTCGCCGATCTCGGAGCGATGCTCAGGCGCCGCAATCGCCGCAGCGAGGCGCGAGAGCTGCTGCGCGAGGCGTTCGACGCCGCCCACCGTCTCGGCGCTCGACCGCTCGCCGACTATGCCGAGACGGAGCTCCGCGCCACAGGTGCGCGCCCGCGGCGGGTCGTGCTCGCCGGGCTCGACTCGCTGACCGCCAGCGAACGTCGGATCGCCGAGCTCGCCGGTGAGGGCCTCAGCAACCGCGAGATCGCCCAGATGCTCTTCGTGACCGCTCGCACGGTCGAGGGCCACCTGACGAGCGTCTTCCGCAAGCTGCGCGTCCAGTCCCGAGAGGAGCTTCCCGCGGCCCTGGCCGACGGCGCTCCGGTCCCGGCTTAGCCTCTGGCTGCACGACAAGACCCGCCGAGTGGCGGGTCTTGTCGGTGAGTGGGTCTGCTACTTCGGGATGCGGAGGCTGACCGCGAGCTTGCGGGTTGCAGTGTTTCCCGCTGCGTCGCGGGTTTCGATCTGCACGCGCGTCGAGAGCCTGCCGTGCCGGGCGAGCGTTGCGACGCCCACGGCGAGCGGGATCGACAGCGTGCGGCTCTCCCCACCACGAAGGCTCACGCTATTCGACCCGAGGATGAGCGCTGCACGCACTCGACCGAGCCGGATCGTCTTGCCGGTGGTGAGCGTGATTGTCGTCTGGCAGCCGTTGGTCTCGGCCGCCGGGCACGAGAGCGGGACCCGTGCGACGAGGCGTCCGCGACTCCGTACGACCTTGAACTGTCCGAGCGTCGGCACGAGCGCCGTCGTGTCGGTTGCGGGTGGCGGCGGTGTCGCGTCGATCGTCTCGACTCCGTCGACCGCGTCGACCGTCACCGCGTCCGCCTGGGCGCTGTCGGTGCCGGCGCCTCCGCGAACGAGGTCGCCGCGGCCGTCCCGGGCGAGCAGTTGGTCGTCGCCGTCCTGTCCATCGAGCACGTCGCTATTCACGCCGCCGGCCAGCGTGTCGTTCCCGGTCCCGCCGAAGAGACTGTCGGCTTCCTCGGCCCCGGTCAGCGAGTCGTTCCCCGGGCCACCGTCGGCCGTGACGAGCAGGCCAGGCAGGCCGGGCGAGACCGTGAGCTGGTCGTCACCGCCGCCTCCGTCGACCGTGAGCGCCTCCGCGGCGAAGTCGACCGTGAACGGCACGAGATTGGTGCGGTCGATCGCTGCGAGCGCGCCGTTCGGCCGCACCTTGAACGCGTCGCCGGCCGTCGGCGAGCCGTTGATCTCAACGTCGTCGAAGCCGGCGTTTCCGTCGGAGACGTCGCTGCCGTCGCCGTTGTTCCAGACCAGCGCGTCGTTCCCGTCACCGCCGCTGAGCCGGTCGGTGCCGCGATCGCCGATGACGCGGTCGTCGCCGCCGGCGCCGTCCAGCTTGTCGTCGCCGTCGCCGCCCGTGATCAGATCCGGGCCGTCGCCGCCCGTGAGCGAGTCCACGCCGGCACCGCCGTTCAGCGACAGGAGCGTGAGGGGCGCGAGCCCAGCGTCGCCGTTGAACGTGTCGCCGCCGCCGAGGCCGTTCACGGTCAGCCGCTCAGCGCTGAAGTCGATCGTGAACGGCACCAGGTTGGTGCGGGTGAAGAGCACCCGGCCCGCGTTTGGCTCGGCCGTGAAGACGTCGCCCGCGGTGGCGGCGCCGTTGACCTCGACCTCGTCCGCTCCGGCGTTGCCGTTGACGACGTCCGTGTTGTCGCCGTTGTTCCACACGAGCACGTCGTTGCCGTCGCCGCCCTCGAGGTCGTCGTTGCCCTTGAAGCCGATGACGCGGTCGTTGCCGCCGTCTCCGAGCAGGTGATCGTTGTCCGATCCGCCCGTAAGGAGGTCGTCTTCGTTGCCGCCGTTGACGGTGAGCGCCGAGTAGTCGGCAGTCGCGAGCGCGCTCGCGTCGACGGTGTCCGCGCCGTCGCCGGCATTGACGACGATCTTGGCATCGTCGTTCGCGGCGAGGGTCGTCGCCTGACGGTTGACGGTGATGACCCCGCCCGCTGCGGCGAGGGTGATCGTGTCTGCCTCCTGGTCGCTCGTGACCGTCAGGGTGTCGCCGTTCACGTTGAAGGTGACGGCGGCTCCGGCGGAGGTCGGCGTCGCGAGGGCGACGGCCGCGAGTGCGGCCACGAGCGCGCCCGCCAACCAGTAGCCCGTGCGAATGATCGTTCTCATGTCGTCTCCTTGGGGTCGTGAGCTCGAGCTCGAGCTCTGATTCGCATCGCCTCGATCCTCGACGGCGGGGACGGCGATTCGCCCCGTGGAGACCCCCCGGACTTTCCCGCACGGCGAACGGGAGTAGGCTGGAGGCGCATGAAGACGGCCGCGGCCGCCGAACCGCTGCTCGAGCGGAGCGATGAGCTGGCGCGGATCGAATCGGCGCTGGCAGACGCGCGCGCTGGGCGCGGCCGGTTCGTGGTGGTCGAAGGGCCGGCCGGGATCGGCAAGACGGCGCTGCTGGCCGCGGTTCGCGCGGTGGCGGCGGAAGACCGAATGCGTGTGCTTCGCTCGCGAGGGAGTGAGCTCGAACGCGAATTCGCCTTCGGAGTGGTGCGTCAGCTGTTCGAGCCGGTGCTGGTGGAGGCCTCGGAGGTCGAGCGGGGTGATCTGCTGCAGGGCGCCGCCGGCGTGGCGGCCGGCATGCTCGGCCTCCCGGGCGCGCCGCCAGTGGGCCCGTTCTCTCCGAGTATCGATCCCTCGTTCGCGATCCTCCACGGCCTCTATTGGCTCTGCGCGAACCTCGCCGCCGCCGGACCAGTCTGCCTGGTCGTCGACGATGCGCACTGGGCAGACGCCGCCTCTCTCCGATATCTGGCCTTCCTGCTCACGCGGCTCGAGGAACTGGACATGGCGCTCGTCGTGGCCAAACGCTCTCGCGAGACAGGCACCGATGGCGAGCTGCTGACGACCATGACGACCGATCCGTCCGCTGATGTAGTCCGTCTTGCCCCCCTGACCAGAGCCGCGGTTGCCCAACTGCTGGAGGCGGCGCTCGGTGAGACTCCGCAGCAGGCCGTCGTCGACACGTCCCTGCGCGTGACGCGGGGGATGCCGTTCCTCGTGCGCGAGCTCGGGGAGGCACTGCGCGAGGGAGGCGCCCAGAGCGATGTCGAGACGGTCGCTCGCTCGGTTCGTCTTCGCCTCCTTCGGCTGCCCGAGCATGCGGCGCGACTCGCACGAGCGCTGGCCGTCCTCGAGTGGAGCGACCTGCTGCAGGCGGGGCGCCTCGCGGGTCTCGAAGAGCTCGAGGCCGCCGACGCGGCCGACCTGCTGGCGGCCGCGGGGATCCTCGACGCGGGTCGGCCGTTGAGCTTCGTGCATCCGCTCGTGCGCGACGGGATCTACGCGGAGCTCTCCGGCGCCGAGCGCGCGCAAGGCCATCGCCGGGCCGCCCAGCTACTCGCCGACCTGCCGGATACGCGTGAGCGAGTCGCCCAGCACCTCGTCGACAGCGAGCCGGGGGGTGACCGCTGGGTGGTCGAGCGGCTGGTCGAGGCCGCGCAGGCGGCGCGTGAGCAGGGCGCCCCCGAGTCGGAGTCTGTCTTCCTGCGTCGAGCTCTCGCTGAACCGCCGCCCCCGGGCGAACGCTCGAAGCTGGTCCTCGACCTCGGAATGGCCGAGGCGAGCGCCGGGCTCCCCGGCTGGGACGAGCACTTGCACGAGGCGGTTGCCGCTGCGCCGAACGCCGAAGCAGCCGCTGAGGCTGCGATGGTGCTGGCGCACGCGCTCAGCCGTGCCCAGCGCTACACGGAGGCGGTCGAAGTCCTCGATCGCACGTCGTCGGCGATCGATTCCCATGTCGAGCTCGCGCTCCAGCTCGAGGCCGCAGCCGTCCTGCCCGCCCTGAACGACCCCGTGACCGCACGCTCAGTGCCCCTCCGCCGTGAGACGTTGCGCGAGCGTGCAGCCGGCGATCCCGCGGCGCCGCCAGACGTGGTGGCTACGGCCGCATTCGTCTCCGTCCTGACGAACGAGCCCGCCGAGACCGGCGCCGATCTCGCGACCAGGGCGCTTTCCGCCGAAGGCAGCGCGCGACCGGCCGCGGACAGCGCGCCGTGGTTCTCGTTCGCAGCCTGGTTCTCCCACATCACGTTCTCGCTGCTCTTGGCCGAGCGGTATGCGCAGTTGCGGCCGCTGCTCGAGGGCTCGATCGCCCAGGCGCGGGTGACCGGAGACGGCGGCCGGCTCGCCGTTGGCCTGCGAGATCGAGGCTGGGTTGCTCTCCGACGGGGCGACCTGGACGCCGCCGAGGGAGATGCCCGAACGGCGCTTGCCGCCGCTGCGCTCCCCGCACCGTCCATGTACCGCGTCATGAACGGCACGCTGCTCGTCAAGGTGCTCGTCGAGCAGGGCAAGCTCGACGACGCGGAGCAGGTGCTCGTGGCGCTCGATCCCGAGGCCGAGCGCGGATTTGCCTCGGCCTGGGGCCATCGCTTCGCCCGCGGACGTCTACGCGTCGCACAAGGACGGGTCGCGGAAGGGCTGGAGGACTTCTTGGGCCTCGGCGCAGATCTGACGCGATCGATCGTGACCTGTCCGAGTTACCTCCCCTGGCGCTCGGAGGCGGCGCTCGCGCAGCTCGCACTCGGCGACCGCGAATCGGCAGCGCGCCTTGCAGAGGAGGAACTCGAGCTCGCGCAGGCCTTCGGCGCGCCACGAGCGCTAGGTGTCGCGAAGCGTGCGGCCGGCGTCGTCGCCGGCGGCGACCGTGGAGCGCTTCTGCTTCGCGAGGCGATCGAGGCCTTCGAGCTTGGCGATGCCCGCCTGGAGAGAGCGCGCGCCCTCGCCGATCTCGGCGCCCTGCTGCGGCGGCGCAACCGGCGAACCGAGGCGCGAGAGCTCCTCCGCGAGGCACTCGACGCCGCCCACCGCGCCGAAGCTGGGCCTCTCGCCGAACGTGCCGAGGCCGAGCTCCGCGCCACTGGAGCCCGCCCACGCCGGGTCGTGCTGACGGGGCTCGACTCGCTCACAGCCAGTGAACGTCGGATCGCCGAGCTCGCCAGCACGGGCCTCACGAACCGCGAGATCGCCCAGACGCTCTTCGTCACTGCACGGACGGTCGAGGGTCACCTCACGAGCGTCTTCCGCAAGCTGCGAGTCCAGTCGCGCGACGAGCTTCCCGCCGCGCTGGCGGCCGGCACTCCGGTCCCGGCGTAGCGCCGACGGCGACCGCACGCCAAGCGGCGAGGCGATCTAACCCGATTGGCCGTTGAAGCCCTGCCCGCCAAATCTCCCCTGCGGTGGCGCCGGGAGGTACTGGCGGCAGGCCTGGAAAGCCTCCTGCGTCTTGGCATCGAAGGTCGGCCTCTGCCGGGGTTGGCCCTGGGGGCGGCCGTTCGGCAGAGTCACGCCGTGGTCCTCGAGGCACTGCTGGAACTTTGCGAATGCCCGCTGGTTCAGCTGTGGCGGTTCTCCGCTCTGCGATGCAGTGCCGGCGTTCTTCTTGTTCGACCCGCACCCCGCGACTAGGAAGACCGCCGCTGCCAGGAGGCTGATCAGCACGAGGGGTTTCACGACCGCGCCTCCTGCTCGGCTGTTTTCTCGGCGGCGGCGAGCAGCCGCCCGTCCTGCATTCGAATGACGCGAGGAGCCTCCGCCGCGATCTCGACGTCGTGCGTGATCAGGACGACGGTGTGGCCGCTGTCGGTTGAGAGCTCCTTGAGCAGCGCCATGATCTCCTCGCCGGTCGCGGTGTCGAGGTTCCCGGTCGGCTCGTCGGCGAGCAGGACGTGGGGGCCGTTCGCGAGGGCGCGCGCGATCGCCACGCGCTGCTGCTCGCCGCCGGAGAGCTGCGACGGGAGGTGATGGGCCCGCCCGCCGAGCCCGACCGACTCGAGGAGCTCGGTAACCCGCTGTTGGCGTGCCTCGCCGTCGAGGCTGCCCGGAGCGAGCGCGACCTCGACGTTCTGGGCTGCGGTCAGCGTCGGGATGAGGTTGAACTGCTGGAAGACGAAGCCGATCGATCCCAGCCTGAGCTCGGCGAGCTCACCATCGCCGAGCTTCGCGAGGTCGCGACCCTCGAAGTCGATCTGGCCGCTGGTCGGTCGGTCGAGAGTGCCGAGGAGCTGGAGCAGCGTCGACTTCCCGGACCCGCTGGGGCCGACGATGACGAGGAACTCGCCGCGCGCGATCTCGAGGTCGACGTCGCGCACGGCGTGCACTTCGTTGCCGTTCTGTCCGTAGAGCCGGCCGATCCCCTGGAGCGAGTAGATCAGCTGGGGGTCGAGGTTGGTAACGGTCATGTCGTTCTCCTTATTCGATGGTGCGGAGGGCTTCAGCCGGCCGCAGCCGCGCGGCACGCAGGCCGCCGAGTGCTCCGGCGACGATGCCGCCCAGAGTCGCGAGCGCGACGGCGGCGACGATGAGGCCGATGCTGAGCGGAGCGCTGAGCGAGACGACGGTCGAGCCGGCGTTGTCGACGGCTCCCTGGCCGAAGGGCCCGAAGCCGAAGCCGGGGCCGTTCGATGTGGCCGAGGCGACGGTCGCCTTGAGGTCGATGCCGATGGCGTCGATCGCGAGGGCCCCTGCAATTCCGAGGATGACGCCGACCGCGCCGCCGAGCAGGCCCTGCAGCAGCGACTCGCCTGTCACCTGGCGGACGACGAGCTTCTGCGACCAGCCGACCGCCTTTAGCGTGCCGAGCTCACGGGTTCGCTTCGCGACCGACGAGAGCGTCAGCAGCGTGGCGATCAGGACCGCTGCCAGCAGTCCGACCAGCTCGAGCGCGGCGCCGAGCTTCTTGGTCAGGTTCTTCGCGTCCACCAGCGAGCCGGAGACGCGCTTCGCGAGATCCTTCGCCGTCGTCACGGACGAGCCGGCGAAGCTCGAGCGGATCGCCTTGGCGACGCCCGTGACCTTGTCGGCCGAGTCGGCGCGCACGTAGATCGTGTTCACGCGTCCGGCCCGATCGGAGAGCTTCTGCAGTTGCGCGAGCTTCACATAGACGTCCGAGGCCTGGCCGCCGAGCGGCGTCCTGGCGAGCCCGACGACGGTGAACTTCTTGCCGCCGAGCGTGACCTTGTCGTTGAGCCCGATGCCCTTGCGGCGGGAGTAGCTGATGTTGAGGATCGCCTCGCGCTTCGAGCCCTGTGAGAAGTAGCGACCGCTCGAGATCTGTCCCGCCGTGATCGCGCCCAGTGCCTTCTGCGTCTGGTCGACGCCCGAGACCGTGAGCGAGTCGAAGTTGATCGAGCGCGGGCCCTGCTGCCCGCCGGTGGGCGGGCCGCCGAAGCCTCCACCGCCGCCCTGGTCCTGCTGCTTGGGCACGGTGCCGGAGACGTGCAGGGCGGTGAGGGTCAGCCCGCCTGCCGCCGAGTCGACGTGGTCGATGCCCGAGACGGTCTTCACCTTCGAGGCCGGGAACGAGAGCTGCGACGTCGAGAGGAAGGAGTCGCGGGTGAAGTGGGCTCCGGGCTCGCCCAGATTGCGGAGCCCGAGCCGCGTTCCGCCGTTCTCCTTCTGCAGCTCCTCCCGCTCCTTGTCGGAGAGCCGCGGGAAGCCGGGGCCGCCTCCACTCGAGCTCGAGGTGGGGACGGAGATCGGGCGCGAGACGGACATGTCGGTACCGACGCCGGTCAGCGGCTTCAGCACCTGTGCCTGAGCGCGGTCGAGCCCTGTCGAGAGCGCGGTCACGGTGACGACGAGGCCGACGCCGACGCCGAGGCCCAGCGCCGTAAGCAGCGTGCGTCCCTTGCGGCGCCGCAGCTCGGAGAGCATGTAGGTGAGGTAGAACACGCGGGACTCCTTTTCGGGGTTTGTCCCGCTTAGAAGTAGCCCCGGCCGTTAAGAGCGCCCTGAGCCGAGCCTAAAAAGAAGATGAGACCCGACGTGGGGGTGAGATCGAGAACCTCGAGTGAACGCCCACGAAGCCCGGGAGGTCAGTCAAGCCCGTTCGGGCATCGCACCGCTTGCTCGCTCGAGCCAGATCTCCCGCCAATACATCAGCTCGCCTCGCGGACAGTCGCCTGTCTCCTTCGCGCACAGACACTGCGAATCGGGCATCGTCGTTCCGTTCTTGCGAACGTTCCGCAGCGACACGGTGTTGCTGAGCTCGATCATCTCGCCGGTCCGTTCGTGGATCAACCGGTCGACACGATCTCGAACCTCGGCTTGTCCGCCGCAGCATCTCGTCATCTCGGCGCAAACCTTCAAGCCCCGATTTGTCTTCTTGCGATCGAGAGTCGCCTCCAGCTCGGAACGACTCTTGATACGAACGGTTTCGCCCGGCTGGAGATTCAACGACACAACGGGCGCCCGTTCGTGAGGCCCACGCAGCCACTCGTGACCGTGCACGCGGTCGAGCAGCCTTTGCCAGAACCACACCGCCCACAACCTCAGGGTCTCCGTCACGGCACGATCCCCGTTTCGGATCTGCCGCCACATGATCCGAACACGCCACAGTTGCTTGTTCCCGGGGAACTCCTCCGTGGCGTTGAAGAGCTCGGTGGATT
>Ga0070684_100003597_pt1 | contig 11666 bp, 14 predicted proteins | sample KBSC723LmetaG_FD_65653 | JGI IMG/M metagenome (GOLD analysis project Ga0070684, IMG submission 65653) | Corn rhizosphere microbial communities from Kellogg Biological Station, Michigan, USA - KBS C7.2-3L metaG | ecosystem: Host-associated > Plants > Roots > Rhizosphere ...
CCGGGATTCGGCATGAGCGTGTCGCACTCCCACCGGCGGACCCGGCGGCGGTTCAACCCCAACATCCAGTCCGTTCGTGCGCTCGTCGGCCGCGGCACCCGCCGCCGCATCAACGTCTGCACCTCCTGCCTGAAGGCTGGCAAGGTCACCCGCTGACCCCACCATCAGGTCAGGGCTGACACCAGCAGGGCGATACCGCCGGCGGCGGCGAGCAGCAGCGTGGCCGCCCGCGCGAGGTCATGCGAAACCCGCGGTGCCAACACGGCGCCGGCGACCGACCCTGCGACCAGCGCCGCCACGAGTACGACGGCTCTTCGCGCGCTCCAGTCAGGGGCTCCGAGCGTCAGCACGGTCACGATGTTCAAACACAGGAAATAGGCCTGCAGCGTCGCGCGCAGGCGGCGCGGGTCCCACCGCGCACCGGTCGCATAGACCGCGACCGCCGGACCGCCGGCGGACGCGAGCACGTTCATCGTCGCCGACATGAGTCCCGCGACGATGCCGCCGGGGGTCCCCAGGTCCCGTGTGCGCCCGGCCGCGACGAGCACCACGCCGACGACGATGACTCCGCCGGCTGCGGCACGCAGCGCGTGCGAGTGCACCGACGACAGCAGATGCACCAACACCGGCGTCGCGACCAGTGCAGTGACCAGAACCGGCAGGACGCGTCGCAGCATGACGGCGCGATGCTCGCGCACCAGTACGGCGATGTTGACGAGCATCGACAGGACGACCGCGACCCGGACACCCTCGCGCGGTCCGAACACGGTGAACAACAACGGGCCGCTGACAAGAGCGAACCCGATCCCGCTGACCGACTGCGCCATCGCGCCGATGGCGACGCCGACCGCGGCCCAGGCCAGCGTCACCGGCTGGTGGTGATGCTCTTGCCGTAGCTGACCGAGTCCGGCTCACACTTGTAGTGACCGAAGCCTGGGACACGTTCGTAGCCCGCGGTCTCATACAGCCGCATTGCCTCCGGCTGCTTCTGTCCCGTCTCGAGCAGGACGCGCGTTGCGCCGAGCCCCCGAGCGAGAGACTCGAGATGAGCGAGTACGACGCGGGACAAGCCGCGACCACGTTGTTCCGGAACGACGTACATGCGCTTGATCTCAACGGTGTCGTCGTCGATGCGTCGTACGCCGCCCATCGCCACGGCATCGGTGTCGAGGTATCCCACGACGAAGCGCCCGCCTGGTGGGGCGAACTCGGCGGGGTCGACGGGCGTGGTGTCGGGCGCTCCGTAACGAACGACGTACTCCTGCTGAACCGCGTCGATGAGCTGCTGGGCGGACGGACCGTCGTACGGCTCGTCGCGCAGCTCCAGATCGCTCACGCGAGAGAAGGTACCCGCGAAGCGGGTTCCGCTGATGGGTGGTGGGTGGGGCAGTGGACGTGTTAGGCGAAGTGGTCGTGGCCTCTCATATTCGGCGGCGGCTCGTCAACGAAGACGACGCCGGGCTCGCCGGCCACGACCCGACCGACTTGTGTGAACGGCACCGGGTCACCGAGATCGGCGAGCATCGCCACTGCACGCAACGCCGCCTCATCCGACATGGTCGCGGCAAATGCGTGATCCTCGCCGCCTCCCGCGACCCAGGAGCGCGGATCCACACCGAGCTCCAGCGCAGCGTCCACGAGTTCGGCCGGAAGCGGCAGATCGTCGCTCGCCAGCTCGATGCGGACACGAGACGAGCGCGCCACATGCCCGAGATCCGCGACGAGTCCGTCCGACACGTCGATCATCGACGTCGCGCCGGCCGCCGCCAACCGCAACCCGGCTTCGTAGGGCGGCGTCGGGCGCCGATGCGCGTCGACAAGGTCGGCGGGCTCCGTTCGTCCGGCCCGCAGCAGCTCGAGCCCGGCAGCAGCATGTCCGAGGCGACCGGCGACGACGACCACCTGACCTGCCTGGGCCCCTGAACGGGTGACTGGTTCACGGCCCTGCAGATCACCGAGCGCGGTAACGGAGATGGTCAGCGTCTGTGAGCGGACGACATCGCCACCGGCCAGGCCGGCGGCCACGCGTGCGCACTCGTCCTGCAAGCCGTCGACAAGCCCGTCGGCCCAGTCCAGCGAGAGGTCGGTGGGTGCGGCCAGACCGACCACGATCGCCGTCGGGCGGGCACCCATGGCGACGACGTCGGCAAGGTTCTGCGCTGCGGCCTTGCGTCCGACGTCATAGCCGGTGGACCAGTCGCGTCGGAAGTGAACGTTGTCGACGAGCACGTCAGTGGTGACGACGGTGCGACCGTCGGGACTCGCGACGACAGCGGCGTCATCGCCGGGGCCGAGGAGAACGGCGTCCGTGGGCCGCAGCCGTTCGCGGATCCGGGCGATGAGCCCGAACTCCCCCGCATCCGAAACCGAGATGTCGCCAACTCCCCTCGTCCGATACGGTCACTCAACGCGTACAAGTCTCTCGGGTGCAAGGAGCAGCAGTGACGGTGCAGGCCTACATCCTCATCCAGACGGAGGTCGGCAAGGCAGCGGCCGTCGCCCTCGAGATCGCCGGCATCAAGGGCGTGACGATGGCGGAGGACGTGACCGGGCCCTACGACGTCATCGTTCGCGCCGAGGCGCGTAATGTCGACGAGCTCGGCAAGCTCGTGGTCGCCAAGGTGCAAGGCGTGCCCGGCATCACCCGGACGCTCACCTGTCCCGTCGTTCATCTCTGACCCGGGCCGCGTTCGTCGCGGCCATCGTCGGAACCGTCGCGGTCAGCGGTTGCTCGGGCCAAGGCACGGTCCGCGTGACACCACCCAGTCCGTCGGGGTCGGTCGCCATTGCCTGCGCGCGCCTCGTCAACTACCTGCCGTCGCAGCTCGACGGCCATCGGTCGCGCGTTGTCGAACCACGTTCACCGCTCGTGCACGCGTGGGGTTCGCCGCCCATCGTGTTGCGCTGCGGCGTACCGGAGCCGGCGAGCTATGACCCGGGTTCGCGATTTACGGCGACGGTCGACGGCGTGATCTGGTTTCAGCAGAGCCAGCAGAACTCCGTCACCTGGACCGCGATCCGGCACAGCGCTGACCTCGAGCTGATCGTGCCGACGTCGTACGCCGCTCAAGGCGGTTTCCTGGTCGAGCTGGGCAAGGCCATCAAGCAGACGATCGACTAGCGAAGACCGGTGCCGCGACGCAGCGCGTCCTCGAGCAGTCGGCTGACGAGCTCCGAATAAGAGACCCCGGTTGCCGCCCACATCCGCGGGAACATCGACGCGGGCGTGAACCCCGGCATCGTGTTGACCTCGTTGACGAGGATGGTCTCGCCGTCGACGAAGAAGTCGACACGTGCGAGGCCTTCGCAATCGAGTGCTTCGAACGCGCGCACCGCCATCGATCTGATGCGTTCGATGACGTCGTCAGGAATGTCGGGCGGGATGTCGAACTCGGTGCCGTCCGCGAGGTACTTGGCCTCGAAGTCGTAGAAGTCCTGGCCACCCGTGACCCGGATCTCGGCAGGCACAGACGCCTCCGGTCCACCTACACCGGCCAGGACGCCGCACTCGATCTCGCGTCCCGTCGCGGCCTGCTCGACCAGCACCTTGGGGTCGTGTCGATGCGCCTGCGCCAGTGCGGTGTCGAGGTCCCCCAGGCGGGTGACCTTCGTGATGCCGATGCTCGAACCACCGCGAGCGGGCTTGACGAAGACGGGCAGCCCCAATGCGCGGACGTCGACGGGTACGGATTGGCCGCGGCGTACGACGACGTAGTCGGGCACGGGGAGGTCCGCGGCCTTCAGCAGCTGTTTCATGTGGTGCTTGTCCATCGCCACCGCGGACGCGAAGACTCCGGACCCGACGTAGGGAACGCCAGCGAGCTCGAGCAGACCTTGCACAGTGCCGTCCTCGCCGTAGGCGCCGTGCAGCAACGGGAACACGACATCGACGCTGCCCAGCTCTTCGGGCACGTCGCCGGCGTCGAGGACGACCAGCCCCTTGGCCGTCGGGTCACCCGGCAGCGCCAGGGCCGTGCCGGTGGGGTCGACCGCCGGCAACGTGCGGTCGCGGATCGTCAGTGCGTCCGGGTCATCCGGCGCGAGCACCCATCGACCGTCGGCGCTGATGCCGATCGGGACGACGTCATAAGCGTCCCGATCGATCGCAGCAAGCACACTGCCTGCCGACACGCAGGAGATCGCGTGTTCGGTGCTGCGTCCGCCGAACAAGATGGCGACGCGCGGCCTGTTGCTCACGCCGCGACGCTACCGCCTCATCTGTCATAGGGACGGACGGCGCCGATGAGGTCAGGGCGCCAGGCCGAGCTGATCCGCACGTTGGCGCCGGTGTAGGGCGCCTCGACCATCTGCCCGCTGCCGATGTAGATGCCGACGTGGTGGATCGTGTTGGGGTCGCTCGTGTTCGTGGCGAAGAACAGCAGGTCACCCGGACGCACGGCTGACGTCGCGATCCGCGCGCCTTCCTGCCACTGGTAACCCGTCCAGTGGTCGAGCGTGACGCCCACGTGCGCGTAGGCCCACATGACGAGTCCCGAGCAGTCGTAGCTGTCAGGTCCGGCCGCTCCCCACTGATAGGGCTTGCCGATCTGCGACTCGGCGTAGTTGACCGCCCGCTGCTGCGTGGCTGCAGACACGGTGCCGGCGACGGTGCCAGTCGCGCCGCCGGCGACCGGTGCCGCGCTGGTCGCCTGTCGTGCCGCACGAGCGGCTGCGCGCGCTGCAGCCGCCGCCCGAGCTCGCGCGATTGCCGCCAACCGTGCGCGCTCGAGCGCGGACGCATGACGGCGCGCCTGTGTCAGGAGCGCGGTCAGGTGCTGTCGGCGCGCACTGACCGCATGGACGACGGAGATCTGACGATGCACGGCAAGCTGCGCCTTGCCGCGTGCCGCCGCGGCATCAGCGGCTGCTTGCCGGGCTCGACCCAGGACGATCTGCGCCTGACGCTCGACACTGACCTGGTAGACCCGCGCGGCGTCGAGCGCCTGCGTCGCGTCGCGTTGCGATTGCGCGATCACCTCGAGGGTGCCGACGCGATAGAGCATCGAGTCCGGCCCGTCTGCGCTGAGCATGGCGTCGACGGTGGACATGCCGCCGGTCATGTAGGCGACGGCGCCGTACCTACCCACTGTCGCTCTGGCAGCGGCTACCCGGTGACCTGCCGCGCGCAGGACGAGCCGTGCGGCAGACACGGCCTCCGCCGCGGCCTGCTGGCGCACGCGTGCCGCGTTGAACGCTTCGACCGCGACCTCGGCCACGTCGGCGAGCCGCTTCGACTCCTGCTGGGCGGCGGCGAGCCGATCGACCGCACGGGCGACCTGATGCTCGCGCCGGGCGACGGCCGCCTTGCCGGCGGCGACGTCGCGGGCCGAGGGGCCCGGATGGTGCGAGGCCGCAGCCGGCGGCTCCAGGCCGGCAAGCAAGGCAGCGGTCATCGCCGCCGCCAACAGGCCGGCTCGGCGCTTCCGCGCACCTGTCACATATGTGACTGTAGTGACTCATGGGGCCTGTGGGCAGTCCCGAAACGGGCAAATAGTCAGCCGGGGAGGCGGTCCAGCGCCTGGCTGAGGTCCCGGACCAGGTCCTCGGGGTCCTCCAGACCGATGCTGACGCGCACCGACGAGGGCGCGATGCCCGCCGCCGCGAGAGCCGCGTCGTCCATCTGCCGATGGGTCGTCGAGGCGACGTGGCTGACGACGGTGTGCGCCCCACCCAGGCTGGTCGCCACCTTGCCGACCCGCAGGCCGTCGCACAGCGCCATGCCGGCGGCCCGCTCACCGCGTGGCGTCAGCGACAGGATGGCGCCGTACCTCTTGCCCTCGGAGCCGCCCTCGAACAACTTGCCCGCGAGCGCGTGTTGCGGGTGCGTCGACAGCTGCGGGTAGTCGATGCGCTCGATCCGCGGATGGTCGGCGAGCGCCTCCGCGACGGCCGCTGCAGTTGCGCAGTGCCGGGCCATCCGGACGGGAAGTGTCAGCAACCCGCGGTGCAGCAAGAACGCCTCGTCTGGTGCAAGGTTGCCGCCCAGGTCGATCCGCGCCGCGCGAACGCGCGCCATCAGCTCGACGTCTCCGACGACGACACCGCCGGTCGCGTCAGAGTGACCGCCGATGTACTTCGTTGCTGATTGCATGACCAGCGACGCGCCCCAGTGCAAAGGACGACACACCACCGGCGAGGCAAAGGTGTTGTCGACGACGAGCGGGATACCTGCTTCGCGGCAGACCGCGGCGAGATTCGGCAGATCGGCGACAGCGGTCGTGGGATTGGCGATGGTCTCGGTCCAGACGAGTGCCGTCTCGGGCCGCAGCGCGGCTCGAACAGCGTCTGCATCATTGCCCTCGACGAACGTTGCGGTCACACCGAAACGTTCGAGCACATGTCGGAGTACGCCGTAGGTGCCGCCGTAGACGGCCGCCGGTGCGACGACGTGACTGCCCGACGAGCACAAGGCCAGCAGGATCGTCGACGACGCGGCCATGCCCGATGCGAATGCCTGCGCGCCAACGGGTTGGTCGAGGCCGTGTGCCTCGAGAGCCGCGACACCGAGTGCGAACGCGTCTGCGGTCGGGTTGTCGACGCGGCTGTAGGAGTAACCGGGCGCGCGATCGCCGAGCACATCGGCGTAGTCCTGCGCGGTGTCGAAGACGAACGCCGACGTTCGGTAGGTCGGTAGCCCCAGTGGTTGCTGTGCCGGCGGCGCGGGCCGTGGCGCGTGCACCGCGCGAGTGCTTTCTCCGTCGTCCCCGCTGCTCGGCGGCAGGACGGGGAGGTTCTTAGACATCGGCGTCGCGCTCGTGCTTCGGGTCGCGGCTCAGCAGTGACTGCAACATCTCGCGCACTGTCATGCCTTGGTGCACCACGAGAGCGACGTGCTCGGTGATCGGCACGTCAACGCCGTTCATGCGCGCGAGATCGAGGATGGACTCACACGACTTGACGCCTTCCGCGGTCTGGCGGGTGATGGCGAGCACCTCCTCGAGCGTCATTCCGCGGCCGAGGTTCTCGCCGAAGGTTCGGTTTCGCGACAGCGGCGACATGCATGTGGCCACGAGATCACCGAGACCGGCCAAGCCGGCGAACGTCATCGGATCGGCACCGAGCGCTTCGCCGAGTCGCGAGGTCTCTGCCAGGCCGCGCGTGATGAGCGATGCTCGTGCGTTGTCGCCGAACCCGAGCCCCACCGACATCCCGACAGCGAGAGCGATGACGTTCTTGACAGCGCCGCCGAGCTCACACCCGAGAACGTCGTGGTTGGTGTAAGGCCGGAAGTAGCCGGAGTTGCATGCACGCTGCAGCCGAGCCGCGACCTCGAGATCGGTGCATGCAACCACGCTCGCCGCCGGCTGACGGGCGGCGATCTCCTTCGCGAGATTGGGGCCGCTGATCACGGCGACGCGTTCCTCGGGAACCTCGGTCACTTCCATGATGACTTCGCTCATCCGCTTGGACGTGCCGACTTCGACGCCCTTCATCAGGCTGACGAGAACGGAGTCACGGCCGACGAGGTCGATCCAGCTCTTCAGGTTGTCGCGAAGGGTCGCGGAGGGGATCGCCAGGACGACGAGATCGGCTCCGGCAAACGCCTCCTCCGGGTCGGCCGTCGCACGCAACGTCGGCGGCAGCTCGACGTCCGGCAAGTAGTCCGGGTTTCGATGAGCGGCGTTGATCGACGCGGCGATCTCGGGGCGACGGGACCACAGCATCGTCTCGGTGCCGGCGTCAACCAGCACCTGGGCGAACGCGGTGCCCCACGAACCGGCGCCGAGCACCGCTGCCTTGGTCACGCTGTCTCCTTGTGCTCGACCGGAGAACCGGCTGCCTTCATGTCGTAGAAGTCGGCGGGCGCCGGTTCGCCGCGCAGCTCGGACAGCTGGTCGGCGATACGCCGCATGATCGTGTCGGTCGCGGCGTGCAGCAGATCGGCAGTCAACGGCTTGCCGACGTAGTCGGACAGGTCGACCGGGGGTCCGGCGAGCACGTGCATGGTGCGGCGCGGGAACAGCTTCGGCCGACGAGCCTTGTAGGGCAGGATCGCCTCCGGTCCCCACATGGCGATCGGGATCACCGGTGCACCTGACATCAAGGCCACCCGCGCGATGCCGGTGCGCGCCTTCATCGGCCAGAGCTTCGGATCTCTGGTGGCGCTGCCCTCGGGGTAGATCAGGACGCACTCGCCGCGTTCGAGTGCCTCGACGGCCGGGACCAGCGCCGCGGAGGCGTCGGTCGCATGCCGTGACACCGGAATCTGCTTGGCGCCTTCGCAAATCCACTTCATCGGCGGCTTGCGGAAGAGCTCGGCCTTGGCGAGGAACCGTGGCGGGCGATGGAGGTTGATGAGGAAGTGGCCGACCACCAACGGGTCGATCTCGCTGACGTGGTTGGCGGCAACGAGGATGCCGCCCTCGTGCGGAATGTTCTCGGTGCCGCGCCAGTCCTTGCTGGTCAGCAGGAACAGCAGCGGCTTGACGACAGACACGACGAGCCGGTACCAGAAGCCCAGTCGTAGCCGCCGTCGTCGCACGTTGCGAGGATGCCAGACATGGGCCGCCCCGCGGAGAGATGGGCGATCGTCGTGCCGGTCAAACGGCTCGACGACGCCAAGACCCGGCTGCGGGTGGACCCCAATGTCCGGATTGAGCTCGCTCTAGCGATCGCCGCGGACACCGTCCGGGCGGCGCTCGCCTGCCCGCTCACGGCCGTCGTGATCGCGGTGAGCGACGACACGCGAGCTAGGCCGGTCCTCCGCGAACTCGGCGCCGTCGTCGTACCCGACCGACCCGATGCCGGGCTGAACCCAGCACTTGTGCATGGAGCGGCGGCACCGGAAGTGCCCGCAGATGTTGGTGTGGCAGCGATTGCCGCCGACCTACCAGCGCTACGACCGGATGAGCTCGCGGACGTTCTTGCTGCGACCTCCCGGCACGGGACGGTCGTCGTCGCTGATGCAGCAGGCGTGGGCACCACGCTCCTGGCAGCTGCCGACGTGCGGCAGTTTCGACCCATGTTCGGCGCTGACTCACGGGCTCAGCACGTCGCGACGGGCGCCGTCGACCTCAGCGACGCCGCCGGCCCGTCGTTGCGCTGCGACGTGGACACGCTTGCGGACCTCGCGACCGCGCATCTCCTCGGCCTCGGACCCGCGAGTGAGCGGGTGGTGCGGGACCACGGACTCGTCGATCTGGCCCGGCAGGCAGACTGACGTCATGCAGGCGACAGTTCGCCGGTTCGACCCGCACACCAGGGTGGGCGACGTATTGCTCGACGACGGCAGCGTGCTGGCGTTTCCCGCGAGCGCGTTCGACGCATCCGGCCTGCGGTTGCTTCGACTGGGTCAGCGAGTGCGGCTCGACGTCGATGGTGACGGCAAGGTGACGTTCCTGACGATCGCCACGTTGGCCGACCCACTTCCGTACGACGCCTGACGCCAAAAAGCGGCGCCGGCTTGGCCGGCACCGCTCGTTGGTCGTGAAGTCAGCGCTTGGTGGCCTTTTTGGCCGGTGCCTTGCGCGCGGGCGCCTTCTTGGCGGTGGCCTTCTTGGCCGTGGCCTTCTTGGCGGGCGCGCGCTTGGTCGTGGTGGCCTTCTTGGCGGCGCCGCGAGCAGCCTTGGCGGCCTTGGCAGGACCGGCAGCCGCGGTGCGGGCGGTCGACCGAGCCGTGGTGGCCGTGCTCTTGGCCGCGGCCTTCGTCGCCGCGTCGGCAACCTTGCCGAGCTTGACGGCACCACTCACAACGCCCTTGAACTGCGTGCCCGGGCGGAACTTCGGCACCGAGGTCTTCTTGACCTTGACGGTCTCGCCGGTGCGCGGGTTGCGACCGGTGCGCGCGGCACGGTCGACCTTCTCGAAGACGCCGAAGCCACTGAGGGCGACCTTCTCGCCCTGGGCGACGGCGCGCAGGATGGTGTCGAAGACGGCATCGACCGCATGCTCGGCGGCCCGCTTGTCTACTCCAAGGCGATCACGGATCGCGTCGATGAGCTCGGCCCTGTTCACGTTGTCCCTCCGGAAGTTGTCGAGGCCTGCCCTCGACCCTCTGCGGAACCTAGTGGTGTGGTGCGCAGGAGACAACGATCTATGGGAAATTTTCTTTGATGTCGCAGGCTTTTTCTCGGGCGATCAGGCCGTGATCGGCAGCCAGCTCGACCGGCTCGACTCGTATTCGGTGATGTCGTCGGCCCGCTCGAGCGTCAGCGCGATGTCGTCGAGCCCGTTCATCAGCCGCCAACGGGTGTAGTCGTCGATGACGAACGACGAGGTCACTTCGCCGGCTCGGACCTCGCGCGTCTCGAGGTCGACGACGACCTCGGTGCGAGGGTCTTGCTCGACCAGAACGTTGAGGCGCTCGACAGCGTCGGCGTCCAGAACCACGGGCAGCAGACCGCCCTTGAGGGCGTTGTTGCGGAAGATGTCGCCGAAGCGCGGCGCGATGACGACCCGAAAGCCATAGTCCTGCAGCGCCCACACTGCGTGTTCGCGCGACGATCCGGTGCCGAAGTCGGGACCGGCGAGCAGCACTGTCGCGCCGTCGTACTTCTCGTCGTTGAGCACGAACGAAGAGTCGGCACGCCAAGCCGCGAACAGGCCGTCGGCGAATCCGGTGCGGGTGACGCGCTTGAGGTATTCGGCCGGGATGATCTGGTCGGTGTCGACGTTGCTGCGTCGAAGCGGCAACGCCGTGCCGGTGTGCACAGTGAACTTGTCCATGAGGTGACCTGTCGCTCGTCGGATCAGAGGTCTGCGGGTGCGGTGAGCCGGCCCGTGACGGCGGTCGCGGCAGCCACCGGTGGTGAGACCAGATGTGTGCGTCCGCCGGGTCCCTGTCGTCCTTCGAAGTTGCGGTTGGACGTCGAGGCGCTGCGTTGTCCCGGCGCGAGCTTGTCGGGGTTCATGCCGAGACACATCGAACAACCCGCGCCGCGCCACTGTGCACCCGCAGCCGTGAACACCTCGTGCAGACCTTCTGCTTCGGCCTGCGTCTTGACCTGCACCGAACCGGGGACGACGAGCACCTCTAGACCGTCAGCGACGTGACGACCGCGCAGCACGTCCGCCGCTGCGCGCAGATCCTCGATGCGACCGTTTGTGCAGGAGCCGATGAACACGGTGTCGACGGCGATGTCACGAAGCGGCGTACCTGCGGTGAGACCCATGTAGGTGAGTGCGCGTTCCGCGGCAGAGCGCTCATCGGGGTCGGCGATGTCGACCGGGTTGGGGACGGCTCCTGACAACGCCGCGCCTTGTCCCGGGTTGGTGCCCCACGTGACCCAGGGCGAGAGCTGCGTTGCGTCGATGTGTACGACGCGATCGAACGTCGCGTCGTCGTCGGTGACGAGGCTGCGCCAGTGTGCGACGGCGGCATCCCAGTCATTGCCTTGTGGTGCGTGCGGTCGCCCGCGAAGGTAGTCGAACGTCGTCTCATCGGGGGCGATGAGACCGGCTTTGGCGCCTGCCTCGATGGACATGTTGCAGACCGTCATCCGGCCTTCCATCGACAGTGCGCGGATTGCTTCGCCACGATATTCGACGACGTGGCCCTGTCCACCGCCGGTGCCGATCGCGGTGATGATGCCGAGCACCAGGTCTTTGGCCGTCACGCCGTCGGGCAACGCACCGTCGACCTCTACGGCCATCGTGCGCGGCGGCTGTTGCGGAAGTGTCTGGGTGGCGAGCACATGCTCGACCTCGCTGGTACCGATCCCGAACGC
>Ga0070684_100003598_pt1 | contig 11664 bp, 7 predicted proteins | sample KBSC723LmetaG_FD_65653 | JGI IMG/M metagenome (GOLD analysis project Ga0070684, IMG submission 65653) | Corn rhizosphere microbial communities from Kellogg Biological Station, Michigan, USA - KBS C7.2-3L metaG | ecosystem: Host-associated > Plants > Roots > Rhizosphere ...
GGTCCCCTCAGTTCGATATATTCATGCGAAAACGAACAATCCGTTTTCGATCCGCCATTATGCGCAATGGGAGGTCGCTGTCTCGCGCTTCCTGAGACACGTTGTAGCCGGGCAAGAGCACCTGAATCCTCCTCACCTGGAGCGGAACGAGTTCAACCGAATCGCAGACGAGCCCGATCCGCCCTATGACACATTCATCTGCCAGGAGGACGCCTACTCGATTATTCACCTCTTTTTGCATGATTACGACGACGACAGGGTGTTATCGTTTTGTGGGGGAAGTCCTTTTTTCGTCATGAGCGAGCAAGACGTGTGGAACAATAATAAGAAGGCGATCGCCAGTTATGTTTCCACCAAAAAAGATCTGAAGCTGATCTGGGAGAGAACTCCTAAGACAGAAAGAATAATCAGAATGTTCCAATCACTTCGCGCGCTTGGGACCGAAGACGCGATTTCGTTCACCTTTGGCGGAAGACTAAGGACGTTTTACGTCCTGAATATCCCTAACACGAACATTCATCAATTTCAGCGACGCGTGCGCACCTTGCCTTCTACTCCTCTCGATAAGGTACCCGAACAGCTCAGTTCTCTGCCCGAAGGTGCTAACATGTTCGAGGGCGGCCGAGGAAACGACGAGGGACAATTTGATTCTCCGACCGGAATGTGTGTTGATGGCAACGGAAATATTCTGGTCGCCGACACCGGTAATTGGCGGATCGAAAAATTCTCTCCAACTGGCACATTTCTGAGCATCATAGGAGCCAAAGGCAGTGGTCATGGGCAATTAGCTGATCCGAATGGGATTGCCATCGATCGCTCCGGCAATATTTACGTGGCAGAGATAGGCTCCAAGCACCGCATTCAGAAACTCGGACCTGACGGGACTTTCGTCGCTGAGTGGGCGCCTGGATTATACGGGCCGCGCCGGATTGCGATTGGCCCTGATGATTCGATTTATGTCGTCGATTCCGGTCGCAACCGAATCGTGAAGTTCAGTCCCGATGGTCAGGTGCTTACGACCTGGGGCAGCGAGGGAAGTGGCGACGGACAGTTCAGCGGCTTTAGTTCGGTCGCGGTTGAGCCTACCACCAATAAGGTCTATGTGGCCGATTCGCTTAACAAGCGGATACAGATCTTTGATTCAACTGGGAAGTTTCTAACAAAATGGGCAGTCCCCGAGTGGGGACAGCCACTTGGCTTTGAGGACTTGGCTATCGATCCAGAGAAAGGCCGTTTGTATGCGTCGAGTGCGCATACGAACATCATTCTCGTTTTTGATCTCCAGGGGAACAGGATCGGGACCTTGACGCCAAAGCCAGCAGATAAGCTCGAAGGGCCATCAGCCCTGGCATTGTCCAATCGGAAGCTCTACGTCCTAAACATGGCGGGGAATCGGGTGAGCGTGATCGAGTTGAATGAGTGAGGCTCATTTGATTCGGTTTTGCTATAAACTATCGATTATCTGTTGCTGTAGCCTACGCGACGCCGGATCAGCTATCGACTCTCTGCGATGTTGGCTCTGATTTATCTGGGGTTGGTGATTACTCTGGGCGACCTTCTTTGCCGGCGCTTTTACCGATTCGTGTCCGTGCCACATCGCCATGCAGGGGCCATATTGGTTGGTATCTTGCTCAGCACGTGGTTCACGTATCTGGCAGGGCTGGCTTTTGCCCATACAGCTGAACCTTTGCTGTGGGCAGACCTGCTGTTTTTCGTAGCCGCGGCTGCGGCGATCTTCTGGCTGTCGAGGAACTCGCCTAAAGTCCAGATGATTGAACCAGGCGCGCCCGGGCGGGCGGTTTACGACTGGATCACACTCGGCGCTCTTTTTGTCGCGGCGTGCGTTCTACTGATCGGAACGCTATATGTCAATAAACAGGGTCGGATACGCATCTCCGGAATGGAGGCTAGCGACTTTGCCCTGCAGTCAGCAATCGCACAGAGTTTTGCTCTCGGGCACAACTTGCCGCCCGAAAGCCCGTACTATTCCGGCCAACCAATTCATTATAATTTTCTTTTCTATTTTCAGGCCGGCAATCTGGAATTTCTCGGACTAAATCTAGCTTGGAGTGTGGATGTGCTTAGCGTGCTCGGCCTCACGAGCATGCTGGCCCTGTTGATGACTCTCGGCGAGTTGCTTTTCAATTCGCGTGTCGTTGGACGCATCGGGGCGACGCTCTTCTTCTTTCCGGGCTCCCTGGCGTTTGTTCCGCTTCTGAAATCTCAATCGTCTGGGACACCGGTCGTTTCCGTAAACCAGCGTCACCTGCCAGGCGCTATAGGCGTGTTCCTGCTTGTCTTGATCTTCTTGGCTGATCATTACCGGCAAAGACTGCCGCAGGCGCAAGCCAAAAGCCAAAGAGCAAACACCGAGGCTGATGAAGCTCAGCAGAAGGCGGGTTTGTTCCGACACCAGTCGTGGATAGCGAGGAACATGCTTGTGCCCGCCAGTGCGTTTATCTTCTCAGGCGTTTTGCTGGGTGCCTTGCCGCTTTGGAACAGCTTCGTTTTCACTGCCGCGGCAGCGGTCCTGCTTTTTCTAGTAATCCTGATCCCATATCGGCTGCCAGTGCTGCTGCTCGGAGTCCTTGGAATGGTGGTGGCTTTGCCGCAGCTCTTTTTCTTGCGATTGGGAGGTATCGCCCCGCAACAGCCGCTATTTCACGGGGGCGGCATTCTCAATAATCCCACCGTCCCCAAAGTCATTGCTTATATCGGGTACATGGTTGGTGCGAAATGGCCGGTCATAATTGTTGCGCTCATTCTTGCGTCATGGGTTCAGTGGCGGTTCTTCCTGGCCTTGTGCAGCTTGTTTCTGCTTACTGTTTCCACCGGTTTGAGCATCAAAACATCGGCCGGTTACAATTTTGTCAATATCTGGATGATCGTGGCTAATTTGTTTGCCGGTTGCGGACTCTGGCGCCTATGGAAGCTCAAAAGGCCGCCGATTATGGGCCCTGCCACCGCAATAGTGGTGACCGCGACGCTCGTTGCCGGAGGCGCCATCGAACTCTTCCCAATTCGCAATAGCTCCTACGTAGAAGTGAATTACGAGAAAGATGACTTGGTGACATGGCTCCGTAAAAACACAAAACCAAACGACGTCTTCCTGACCGACAGATTCTTTACCCACCCGATTCTGCTTGCTGGTCGAAAGATATTCCTCGGCTCGAATAATTCACCCGCCGCATATGATCTCGCGAAACGCGAATCGATCTATCGGCAGATGTTCGAAAGCAAAAATCCGCGACGAGTACATAAGCTGCTCAAGGATGATCACATTGAGTATGTGGCATTTGATGATGGCGTGCGCCATGGCGAGCTGATTAAGGAACCAAATGAACAAGTTTATACCACGTATTTTCAGAAGGTTTATGAAGACAAGGAGAACCGATACCGCGGGTTAGTGATTTATAGGGTTCCAGATTCTCTCCCCGCGACCGTTCCCAATGAGGATTTATCAGAGCCGCCTGTGACGGCCTTCCAAGGGGGAGTGGGGACCGGGAAGGGTCGGTTTAATACGCCACGGGCCATTGCAGTTGACACTACCGGAAACATCTTCGTCGCGGATACCGGTAACGAGCGGATCGAAAAGTTCTCTCCAACTGGCACCTTTCTGAGCATCATAGGAGCCAAAGGGAGTGGCCATGGGCAATTAACCGATCCGAATGGGATTGCCATCGATCGTTTCGGCAATATTTACGTGGCGGAGATAGCCTCCAAGCACCGCGTTCAGAAACTCGGACCTGACGGGACTTTCGTCGCTGCGTGGGCGCCTGGATTATTCGGGCCGCGAAGGATCGCAATTGGCCCTGATGATTCGATTTACGTCGTCGATTCGGGTCGTAACCGCATCGTGAAATTCAGTCCCGATGGTCAGGTGCTTACGACCTGGGGCAGCGAGGGAAGTGGGGACGGACAGTTCAGCGGCGTTAGTTCGGTCGCGGTCGATCCTATCGATAACAAAGTGTACGTTGCAGACCCGCTAAACAGCCGAATTCAGGTATTTGACCCTAGCGGGAAGTTTCTAACTAAGTGGTCAATCTCCGAGTGGGGACAGCAACTAGGCTTCGAGGACTTGGCTATTGATCCCGACAGAGACCGTCTATACGCGTCGAGCGGGCATATGAACATCATTCTCGTTTTTGATCTTCAGGGGAAGAGGATCGCAACCCTGGCCCCGACGCCGCCAGACAAACTGGAGGCTCCGTCAGGCCTCGCGCTGACAAAAGACAAACTTTTTGTCCTGAACACCGGTGCCGCGCGCGTAACTGTCATTCCTCTGCCGACCAGGTAACCGCAAACTATGACGAATAACATGCCGGTCACAGGAGGCGCTGCCGGTGTAACTAGCAAAGCCCTGCGAATTTTGCTGTGGGTCGCTGCTCTCGCCCTCCTTTTTAGCCTCTACACCTGGGGCGTTTCACAGAATCCACCAGGTTTCTTCCTGGACGAGTCAGCGACGGCCTACAACGCTTATCTGGTCTCCCGAACCGGCGCAGGCGAATTCGGCCCACGCTTTCCCATACTCTTCCAACAGTATGCAGTCAGTAACGCAACGTATATGAACCCGCTCGCGATCTATTGGATGGCGATCGTGTTCCGGTTCATTCCTCCGAGCGTTCCGGTCGCACGCATGGTGGCTGCTTTCTGGATGTTCGCGGCGTGTCTGTTGGTTGGCCTATTAGCAACGCGCATTTCTGGCCAGCGCAAGATTGGTGTCATCGTTGCAGGGACCGCGCTGCTGACGCCTTGGCTCTTCGAAGCCGGCCGATTGGTCTTCGACGCCCATTTGCCTGCTTTCACGGTCGTGTTGTTTTTGCTTGCGGCCTACCGTTTGGAATCCAAAGAAATGTGGAACTGGCGAGACATAGCAGCGCTCGCTGGCAGCCTCGGGTTGGTCACATATGGATATTTCAGCGGGCGCGCCTTGGCTCCTCTGTACGCGCTCGGGCTACTCTTGTTAGCGACCACAAAACGCCGTTTCGCTGGGATCATTATGACATGGCTAGCTTACGGCGTCACGCTGGTGCCACTCATTCTGTTTGATCGGTCGCATCCTGGTGTGTTAACAAAACGGCTCTACGAGGTTTCCTACGTCAGGCCTGACGCACCTTGGAAGCAAATCGGGGACATTGTACCTAAGCTTATCAACCGCTACCTGGAAGATCAGAGCTTAACACCTTTGCTTATTACGGGCGACTATCACCCGCGCCATCACGTGCAAGGCTCGGGCGGAGTGATACTTCTTGCAACATTCATTCTGGCAATGATTGGTCTCGGGCTGATCATTGTCCGCCGCTGGCGTGAACCTTGGTGGCGATTTGTGCTGTATGGACTTGTGGTATCCATTCTGCCAGGCGCGATTACCGACGAGCCTTTTCATCAGATGCGGCTGATGGGCTATGCCGTGTTCCTGCTGGTGCTTACAATCCCGGCACTGGAATGGCTGTTCGTGCGCGATGAAACAAAGCAGGGCGCGCACCGCGTTAACGAGGAATCGCAGACTGGCAAATCACCTGGTACCACGGGTCTCTGCTACGGCATCTCGCGCCCAATCCGGCTTGGCTTTCTTGGAATCCTTCTGGCAGCGACCGTTGCGCAAGCGATCGACTTCCAATTTGCCTTCCGTCAAAAAGGACTAGAGCGCGTTAATGAGTTTGACGTTGCGTACAAGCCGCTCTACGACGTCGCTGTCGCACAACCACAGCGGCCGGTCTATTTGGAGAATGGGCAATGGGGTCCCGCTTACATGGATGCGTATTGGTACGCCACTGTGGAAGGCAGGCCGCTATCTGAGTTTATTCGACTTCCCGATGGAACGAGGCCTCCACCCGGCGCAATTGTCCTTAGTTCGAACTCAGACTGCCAGAACTGCGACGTTATCCAGAAAAGCGGAGCGTATGAGCTTTACAGAGCGAAGTAGTAGAAAAACTTCAGCCCAGCCGCTACAATTATTGCTCAGGTTCGATCGATTCACTCACGATATAACGCGGACGGCCCTTAACCTCTTCGTAAATGCGGGCGAGATATTCGCCAATGATACCGAGGCTGATCATCAAAAGACTCCCAATGATGAGTTCCAGTAGAATAACGGTGGCGAAACCAGTTAAGGCGCGGCCCGCCAGTTTCAGGTAGAGCGTCTGGATCCCCAAGCCAACCGCAAAGATAAAAAAGATCACTCCCGCAAAGGTAACAAAGTGTAGTGGGAAGGATGAGAAAGTAGTTATCCCGATCAGGGCGAGCTTCGCACGCCTGAGGTAAGACCACCCCGATTTGCCTGCACGACGCGGAGCTACCTTAAAGGGAACTTGAATGGTTCTAAACCCCATCCAGGCAGTCATTCCCCGAAAGAAAACATTGCGTTCACGCATCGCCAGCCACGTATCGAGTACCCTGCGGTCTATAAGTTTAAAATCTGAAGCGCCTTTCAAATCAAAACCAGAAAGTTTGTTCAAGATGACGTAAAACGTCAGTGCACCAAATTTACTCGGCAAGGATTCGCGCCCGCGTCTGCGCTTAACCGCTTCGACAATATCTGCCCCCGAAGTCCTCCATGTCTCAATAAGGAGCGGCAAAAGTGACGGCGGATGTTGCCCGTCTCCGTCCATCACTATGACGGCATTGCCTCGGGCACGTTCCAAGCCGGCGCAAAGCGCCAACTCTTTGCCGAAATTTCTACTCAACCGGATCGCGCGCAGGTCGGCCCACATTCGCGCCGCATCCTTAATCTTTCCCCACGTATCATCGGGCGAGCCGTCATCAACCAGCACCACCTCAAACCGGCATCCGACATCTTGCAATGCCGTCTTCAAATCCGATAGAAGCTCTCTCAACTGCGAACCTTCGTTGTACAGCGGAATTACTACTGAAATCAGCGCGGCAGTCGGCGAAACATCATCCATTGAGTCAAATTGGCGTTCGGGCTGACCTACACTAATGCCGCAGCAAATATTTTGTCACGGATTTTGGCTAGGGCCAACGCCAGCCAACCGGTTGGATACACGTTTCCGATCGTTGACAAGATTGTGTCTGAATAATCGCGCTTTCGAGCGACCCCGAGTATGCGAGGGCGATGCCAGTGCCACACCGAAGATCATCGTGATTCTCTCGTTCAGCAATTCGAGGAGTGGTTTGCTGGAGCACCGATTCGCACTTGCGCGGCGACTTGGAAACGCCTATTAGCTTTACCCTCATGGTTCACCATATCGTCCTCTACAGATTGAAGCCGGAGGTCACCCCCGCCCGCGTGGAGGAGATGATGATGAACGCACGGATGCAGCTTCTGAAGATCCCCGAGGTCTTGAGCATCAAATGCGGCAAGCGAATCGACCCGGAAACCGACTGGCCATTCTTCATCGCCATCGATTTTGAGTCGATGGATAAGTCCACCATGTTCCGAGAAGACCCGATCTACGTGAAATTCGCGGAGGAAGTCATTAAGCCGAACACGGATGAATCGCTGGTGCTGGATTTCGAGATGGATCCCGGCAAAGACGTCAGGTTCTCGTAAGAAACAAACGACCGACGCGCCGGCGGTCGCGCCTACCATTGCTATTTTTGCCCGCTACGCGTAATTGTCGATGTTGATACGCCTTGGATACCTCTACTCGCGATATCCAGTGATTTCGCAGACCTTTTGCGATGCCGAGATGCTGGCGTTGGAACGACGCGGCGTGGAACTGGAAATAGGCTCGATTCACCCGCCATTGACGAGTCTTCGTCATGAACACCGGGCAAATTTGCGAGCGGAAGTCCGCTATGGGCCGCCGCCGAAAGTTGTGCATTTGATGGGACAGCTTGCGCGTCGCGACGGCAACTGGCCTGAAGCTCTCGTTGCGGAACACGAGGCCCAGTATGGCCCGCAGTTTAAACCGGCGCAACGCGCGCGTAACGCGCTTTTTTTTGCTGATTATTTTGTTCGCCGTGGTGTCGCGCATTTTCATGTGCATTTTGCCAGGCATGCGGCCCATACAGCGCTGTTCCTCAAGGCAACTAGTAAAATCGGTTTCAGTTTCACCGCACACGCACAGGATTTCATGGTCGATGTAGGCAGCGATGAGTTGTTGCGCGAAATGTGCCGCGAAGCTGCGTTCGTCGTTGCAGTCAGCAATTACAGTCGCGATTTGCTGGTGCAGAAATGTCCAGATGCAGCAGGAAAAATTAGCCGCGTTTATAACGGCATTAATCTGCGAACGCTTAAACCGGCCCCACCGAGGCCGCTCAATATGCGGCCGCGCATTTTGAGCGTTGGCCGGTTAATCGAATTCAAAGGTTTTCGCGATCTCATCGCCGCGAGTGCCGAGCTGAAGAAGCGCGGCATCGAATTTGAATGCGAAATCATCGGCGAGGGTCCGTTGCTAGAGGATCTTCAAAATGCCATCGCCGTCGCAGGACTCGACGGTATCGTTCGGCTGCTCGGAGCGCTGTCTCAGGAAGAAGTCTTACGTCGTTTCATCGATTGTGATGTGTTTGCTCTGGCCTCGATCGTCGATAACAAAGGTGCGAGCGACATCTTACCAACGGTTATTCTCGAAGCGATGGCTGCCGCCAGGCCCGTAGTCTCGACGCGACTTGCTGGCATCCCCGAAATGGTTCGCCATGGCGAGAGCGGCCTTCTCGTCGGTTCCGGAGATATCGTGGCACTTGCCGATGCGCTCGAATCGCTATTATGCGATCCGCAATTGCGAGAGCGATTCGGTACCGCAGGAAGGCGCATTGTCGAAGATAAATTCGATATAGATAAAAATGCCGCCCAACTACTTCAGCTTTTTGAATCTGCAGCAGTGCCGCGAGCACCGGTTCAACGTCCCAGCCGACACTTGCAGCATTGCGCCCATCTCATCTGGCAATGGCCAAATCCAAAATTGCTGACGCTTGACCGGGAGCTCAAGACTTTCGCTGGAGCACCGCTTTATGTTTGGCGTTCGGGCTCAAGTTTACCGGCCAAACGATCTGAGCGTCTCGTGTATGATCTGGAATTTCTGCCCGATGCGATGATCGTGGAAGCCGAATGGCAAGCGGACCGGGCTCGCGCACATGAAATCGAGGGCTGGCGTCGTGAGCTTCCGCCAGAATGCAACACTGCGGATTATCTCGAAGCTGCGCGGGTCGCGCTTTACCTCGCCCCGAAGCTCGCGCGAGAAGGAATCCGCCACCTGCATGCGACGGATTCGCGCGCCCTGCTGTGTGCATGGATTTTGCAGCGTCTGGCGAAAATCACGATCAGCGCGACAATTGAGTCGGCACCGGCATTCGCACCGGTCGTCGTGGAACGACTGCTAGGAAGCTGCAGCGGTGGCCGCGTTGCGGACCCGAAGATTCGAGCAGGTTTTGACGGGCACTTCCTCCCGGAACCCAAGTCAGCGCGCTGGCGCCAACTATTTGGCTCCAGAGAATTTCTCCAGCAATGGCGTAATCAGCTCGAGACGTGGAGCCGATGAAAGGAGTTTTTTCGTCGTGCTCTTTTCCATCATAATTCCCGCCTATAAGGCACAGCATTTGCGCCAGGCAGTTCAGTCCGTGCTCGCTCAATCGTGCGCTGACTATGAATTGTTAGTGGTTGACGATTGTTCTCCTTACGAGCTAAAGACCGAGTTAACGGATTTCCATGATCATCATATCTATTATCATCGAACTCCGCATAACCTGGGCGGACAAGATCCAAGCCGAACGTGGAATTTTGCTCTTCAACTGGCCCAAGGAGATTTGATCATATTGCTTGGAGACGATGACGAACTGGCGCCAAACTATTTGGAAGAAATGAAGAGACTCGCGGATCGGCATCCGGCTGCTTCGATTTATCGTGCGCGATTACAACTGACGAATGAAACTGGAATTGTGCTGGATTACGGCTGGCCGTTGCCGGAAACTGAAATGTGGGATGAGTTTCTATACTTTCGCCATCGACATAGACGATTGCAGTCGACCAGCGAAATGGCGGTCCGCGCCAGTAGCTTGCGAGAAATCGGCGGTTACGTTCCCATGCCTCTGGCCTTGGGCAGTGATGATCTCACCTGGCTGGCACTAAGCGTTAATCATCCGATCATCTCGACAAATCATACTTACGCGCGCTGGCGAAGGCACTCGCAAAGCATAAGCGATGCAGTGTGGTCCGAGAAAAAGCACAAGCCGTATTTGAATGAATTATATCGCAGAATCATTTTGTTTTTGAACGAGCATGAGCCATCAGTAATTAGCTCGGACTTACTCGAGAGGGTAATTCAGGAACGGTATCAAAAAACGCTTCCTCCGCCGCCGAAACTGCAGCCTAAACTTGGATTGGCTGTTTTGGCGAAAAGAAGCATGGGAGCATTGCTTCCACCGATTGCTGCAAACCTGTTTAGAACGATTCGGAAATCTGTTAAGGCGCCATCGGAAAATAGTAAAGATGGCCGGAGATAGACTATTATTTTTGCGGGAAACTTGGCCTTGGATGGGATCAGTGAGCGGATTTGATCCTTTTATCTCGGCGGTAGAAGCGCTCCCCGGTATTGCTTCAACAAGCATCTGGGTTCCGGACAAAATTCCATCGGCGGGATTCTGGGAGCGAATCCAGAGCACATTGAAAAGACCATCCTCTGCACCCAGAGCTCCTTCCCCTTTTACAACTCGCCGGCATGAATGGATCACGCACAGGTTTCTTTCCGCCATGTCTGCCTTTCCCGACGCCGTAGGCCTGCTGTCAGCAGGCGAGAATCAATATGGCGGCATCTTTTCTCGCGCCGCCCCGGAAATCCGTTCACGGCTCGTGGTTTGTTTTCATCAACCACCTTCATGGTGGCGGTTACATTGGCGAGACGTCAGTCTTCTGAACCGCTTAAAAGCAATTGTTTGTCTTTGTCAGGAGCAACGAGACTTCTTTACTGCGCTATCGTCTGCTCCTGTCATCATGCTACGTCACGGCGTATTGCACCATTTTTTTACGCCCGAATTCGATCGGTTGCCCGGAAGCCCCCGGTTGCTCTTTGTTGGGCACTGGCTTCGCGATCTCGACGTCTTGGAAACGGCGATGAATTTGATATGGCAAAATCATCGCGATATCGAATTGGACTGCCTGATTCCTGTTCACGCCCGCGACCATCCAGTGTTGACTCGACTAGCCACAAACTCACGGGTCCATTGGTATTCCGGACTGTCTCCGGAACAACTTCGTGAATTGTATCGGCAGGCAACGTTGTTATTCCTACCATTTATCGACGCTGCGGCGAACAACGGCATTGTCGAAGCATTAGCTTGTGGTTTACCTATCGTATCGACCCGTGTGGGCGGCATTCCAGATTACGTTCCTGCCGATTGTGGCCGCCTTTGTGCACCGGGCGATGCGAAAGATCATGCGTGCGCCATAATTGACTTGATAAATAATAAAGAATCGCTTCATCAGAAAAAGCATGCCTGCAGACGGTATGCGGAGAAAACATTGGACTGGAAGGATTCGGCACAACTGTTCCACGATCTCCTGGCATCGCTAAACTGATCCTGGCAGGACTGGGTGAAATTCATTTTGCGCTGGAGCCGCAGCGATCAAAAATCGAAAATCAACAATCCAAAATGAAAAAAGCCATTCTGCTCGCAGGCGGTGCGGGGACACGTCTTTATCCGTTGACCAAAATCGTCTGTAAACAGCTGCTCCCGATTTACGATAAGCCGATGATTTGCTATCCG
>Ga0070684_100003599_pt1 | contig 11663 bp, 10 predicted proteins | sample KBSC723LmetaG_FD_65653 | JGI IMG/M metagenome (GOLD analysis project Ga0070684, IMG submission 65653) | Corn rhizosphere microbial communities from Kellogg Biological Station, Michigan, USA - KBS C7.2-3L metaG | ecosystem: Host-associated > Plants > Roots > Rhizosphere ...
AATTGCCGCTGCCGCGGCGGTGGCTCAATTGCCGCTGCCGCGGCGGAGCGGCATGAGAGTCGGCGCCGGGTCCGTCGTCAGGAACTCCGTGACGAGCGACGCGCACAGCCGCGGCCGCTCGTGCAGCAGGAGGTGCGAGGTGCCGGGGACGACCGCGAGCTGAGCATCGGGTAGCGCGCGGTACAGGGCCAGCGTGTGCTCCAGCGTCACCAGGTCGTCGTCGGCCGTCATGACCAGCGTCGGGCAGGCGACGGCGGCCAGCTCGGCGGCCGCCAGGCCGGCCCGGTCGGCCGCGTCGGCGATCTTCGCTATGACGACGGGGAAGTGGTCGCGCCCGTCGGGTGACACCTCCGCGTACCGGGCGACGAGCGGCTCCGGGGGCGTGCCACCGGCCGTCGGCTTGAAGATCATCCCCGACGGGTCGAAGGCGCCGCTGATCAGCACCAGCCGCTCGACGAGGTCGGGCCTGCGCACGGCGGCCACCAGCGCCACGGCGGCGCCCGCGCTGTAGCCCACCATGCGCACCGGCCGGGCGCCGATCACCTTCTCGACGAACGCGATCGTGTCGGCGGCCATCACGTCGACGGTGATCGGGCCGGGGTGGTCGGGGGTGTGGCCGTGGCCGCGGCGCTCCGGCATGAAGACGCGGAAGTGGCCGGCGAGCGCGTCGAGGTTGCCGGTGAAGTCCCGGCTGTCGGTGAGCCCGCCGTGCAGGAGCAGTAGTGGTTCGCCCTCGCCGCGCTCGTCGTACCAGGTGCGCACGCCGTCCAGGTCCAGGTAGTTGTCCATGATGGTTATACGCTCGGGCGGCCCGGAATTCATCGCAGGTCGAAGAGCGGGATCAGTGCAGGGATCAGGAACGTGGTGGTCGCCGCAATCTGATCACCGGCCAGTTCGAGGACCACCAGCGCGAACGGCTCCGGGCGGGCGCCCGGCCGCGGCGGACGGTACTGCGCGAACGCGGGGCAGCCGTTCGCGGCGGTGGGCACCAGCAGCGTTCCCGCGCACGGGTGGCCGGCCGCGTGCAGGGCCTTGGCGATGTCGTCGCGGCCGCGCAGCCACCACGCGAACGGCGGCATCGACATGACGGCGTCGGCGCGCAGCATGGCCACCAGCGCGTCGACGTCGTAGCGCTCGAACGCGTCGCAGTAGCGGGCGAGCAGCCTGCGCTGGTCGGGATCGGCGGGCCGGTACGGCTCGACGGTCTCGGGATCGAGGTCGGCGACCTTCGTGCGGGCGCGTTGCAGCGCGCTGGTGACCGAGGCGACCGACGTGTCGAGCAGCGCGGCCACCTCGTCGGCCTTCCAGCACAGCACGTCGCGCAGGATCAGCACCGCCCGCTGCCGGGGCGGCAGGTGCTGCAGCGCCGCGACGAACGCCAACCGGATCGACTCGCGCTGCGCCGCCACGTCGGCGGGATCGGCTGTCCCGACGACGGCCCTGCCATCAAGCGCTCTGGCGTCGGCGATCGGCTGAACCCACGCGGACGCCGGCAGCGGCGCGCCGAGCTCACGCGCGGACGCCGGCTCGATGGCCGCTGCCGGGCCCAGGTCCATCGCGCGCGCCCGCCGACCGGCGCCGCGCAGCATGTCCAGGCAGATGTTCGTGGCGATGGCGTACAGCCAGGTTCGCATGCCCGCTCGCGCGGCGTCGTAGCGGTTCCGGTTGCGCAGGGCGCGCACGAACGCCTCCTGCACCGCGTCCTCGGCCTCGAAGGGCGAGCCGAGCATGCGGTAGCAGTAGCCGGTCAGCTCGACCCGGAACCGCTCCAACGTTTCGTCCATCGGTGCGACGATAGCCGCCGTCAGCCGCTAGCCGCCGTACGGGAACGCGCAGACGGCCTGGGTCTGCAGCACCCACGAGTTCGGTGCACCGGTTTCATCCACAATGGACTCGACGGTGAACTGGTCGCCGCTCGGCTCGAGCCTCGTGAAGTGCGCGTGGCCGTTCGCGCCGACCATCGCCGCGCCGGATCCCACCAGCAGCTTCGTGCCCGGACAGGCCAGCCCGTAGCCCTTGTCGCTGGTGGTGCTGACGGTGTCGTCGTCCACCACTTCGTAGCCGGGAAGCGACGACTGCTTCGCGCACACGGCGTACGCCCAGACGCTCCACGCCTTCGCCGAGCCGCCCTCGGTCTCGACCGCGCGCACCCGCACCAGGTTGGCGTCGGGAACGATGGTGAGATCGTCGAGGACGACCTCGCCGTCGCCGCCGCTGACCCGCCCGCCGGCCGACACCACGACCCGGTCGTCGGGGCAGGGGGCGCTGACGTCGGCGGCCGGGTCGCTGCCGGCCGACGTGTGGAACGTGACGACCTGGGTGTCCCCGACGAATCCCAGGTCGATGTAGACGTGCTGACCGCACTTCACGTACACGTACAGCCGCCAGGTGCCCGTGCGCTCCACGCCCGGAGCGGTCTGTGCGCCGGCGATCCAGCCGTTGACCGACGGGCTCGGCTGGCTCCGGACGATGTGTACCCGCCGGTCTCCGCCGACGACGTACGCGCCGCCGCTCAGCACCTCGGAGTCGTCGGGACAGCTGACCGACGCCTCCTTCGACGGCGTCGCGTCCAGTGCGCTCTGGGCGCTGTACAGGTGGATCGCCGGAGGCCGGGCGGATGCGCTGCCACCCGGCACCAGTAGCGCCATCGCGCCGGCAACCGCCATCGCGATCGCCGCGCGGACAATGACTCCTCGCATGGTCGTTCTCCTCTCAGGGTTGGTAGTCCTGAGAGGGCCGGCACCCGCCGACGCCAACAGGTTGTGATGTCAGGTACGCGACTCGCCCACCGAGGGAGGACCGTTCATCCCAGACCGGGAGTCCGACCCTGGGCACGGGACAGATCGAGAAAATCGCGGCCAGCCGGACGGTTGATGTCTGTCTAGGATGGGTGGCCGGAGCAGCTCACCACGACGGGGGACGGTACGCCCATGACTGAGGCGCCCGGCCGAGTGCGCGCTGTGGCGCGCGTCGGCGGTGTGCCCGCGCCGCCGCCCGGCCCGGTCGTGCTGGTCCGGCGCCGGCGGCCCGGGCATCTGGGCTGGCTCAGCGTCGGCCAGCTGCTGATCGCCGAGGTGTTGCTCGTCGGCGTGCTCGCGCTGGCCGGCGTCAACGAGTGGGTGATGATCGCGGCGGCCGTTGTGTTCCTCGCCGTGCTCGTGGTGCTGTTCGGCCGGCGGCAGGGCCGGTGGTGGACCGAGCGGATGCTGCTCTCCTGGCGGATCAAGCAGCGCCGCAACGCCGAACCCGGCCCGGCCCGCGACCCCCGGCTCGCCGCCGTGCGCGTGCTCAGCCCCGACCTCACCGTCAGCACCTATGAGGCCAGCGACGGCGAACGCGTCGGCGTGGCCCGCGACTCGACCGGCTGGTTCGCCGTGGCCGCCGTCGCGTATCCGGTGGTCGGCCGCGGCGGGTTCGTCCGCCTGCCGCTCGACCGCCTGGCCCAGGCCCTGCGCGAGATGGGCCAGCCCGGGTCGGTGGTCCAGGTGCTTGTGCACAGCGTGCCCGCGCCCACCAGCGAGATCGACTCCCGCAACCGCTGCGTGTCGTCCTACCGCGAACTGCTCGGGCAGCACGGCGCCGTCCCCGCCGACCGCACTGTCTGGGTCGCGGTGCGCCTCGAGGCGCAGCCGTTCATCGAGGCGTGGGTCGACGACCACGACCCGATCGACCAGGCCCCGGCCGTCGTCGCGGCGCTGATCCGCCGGATGGGCCGGGTCATCCGCCGCGACGCGCTCGGCTACCAGACCCTCGACGAGGGCGCCCTGCTGGACACGCTCGTGCGCGCCCTCGACCTGGAGCAGGATCCGGCGGCGGAGCAGCCGCAGGAGACCTGGGAGCAATGGCGTTCCGCCCACCTCACGCAGGCGTGCTTCTGGGTGCGTGAGTGGCCGGATGCGGCCCAGGGCGCCGCGATGCTCGAGCAGATCGCGGCGGTTCCGGCCGCGTCCACCACGATCAGCCTCGTTCTCGACGCGCAGAGCGAACTGACCGACCTGCGCTGTCTGGTACGCGTGGCGACCCGGCAGTACGGGCTGGCGGCAACCGTCGCGGCCATGGCGGAAGTGGTCCGGCAATGCGGCGGTGACCTGCTGCGCCTCGACGGTGAGCACGGTCCGGCCGTGTACGCGACGGCCCCGACCGGCGGTGGTGCGCAGTGACGCTGCACGGCCCGCCGCGCCACCCCGACGGCGACGATCCGCAGGCCCCGGAGCGTCCCGGGGCGCAGCCGGGCACCCATGCGCAGGGAAACGGCGGGCCCGTCCCGCCCCAGTCGACAGGCCCGGCGCCGGTCTACCACCCCGGGCAGTCGCTGACGCCGGGCCGGGCCGCTGTGCCCGGCCAGATCGTGGCGCCCGGCTCCGGCCAGGCTCACGGCCAGGGCGGCCCGCCTGCGGCGCCCGGCCACGGGGTGCCCGGCCCGGTGGCCGCACCGGGCCAGAGCACCGGGGGTCATGCGCCCGGCTTCGGCCCGCCAGCCCAGGGCCAGCCCGGCTCGGCGCAGGCGACGGTGCGGGCACCGGCGTCGCCCGGGCCGATCGGTGGGCCGGGCCCGAACGCACAGGGCCCGAACGCACAGGGCCCGAACGCACAGGGCCCGGGCGCACCTGGGCCCGCCGCTCCTCCGCAGCAGGGCGGCCCGGGGCAGGCGCTCAGCCAGAGCGACGTGCTCGCTCAGATCCAAGCACTCGCGCAGGCCCGCGCGGCCGCGCAGCCCGGCGCCGCCCACCAGGGCCAGGCCGTCCAACCGGCCCAGCCGGCGCAACCGTCGGCAGCGCCATCGCAACGCGTGCCGGCGCAAGGAGTTCCGGCACCGGGAGCGCCGGCTCAGGTCGTCGGGGGGCAGGCCGCACCGGTGACGCAGGCCGCGCCGGCCGGCGACAGCGCATCCACCGCGCGCATCGCGCCCGCCGTCGTGGGGGCGCGCGGCGCGGAGCAGGCGGCGGCTGCCGCAGCGGCCGCCGCTGCCGCGGCGCCGGCATTCGCGCCGCAGGCCGCGCCCTCGACGTTGATCCCGCCACGCCCGCCGGCGCCCGGCACCGTGTACGCGGGGACGGGTGGCGGGCCGGACGGCCGCGACCGGTTCGGGCGCCGCCGCGGACACGTCGGGCTGCGCATCGGCGCGCACACGGCGTCGGACCGGGCGCTCGAACTGCTCGGCATGGCGGTGCCCGGCGCTGGCCTGGTGCTCGGCTACGACGTCGACCAGACCACCGCCTCGATCCGGCTGTTCCGGCCGGAACCCACCCGGGTGGCGCTGGTGGGCGGGGAGTGGGCGTGCCACGTGCTGGCGCTGCGGGCGCTGGCGCTCGGCGCGCGGGTCGCCGTGTTCACGACGACGCCGGAGCGCTGGGACGGGTTCGGCGAGTGGGCCACCGGGCGCACCGGGCGGGTCGCCACGTTCACGCTCGACCAGACGGTCGTGGTGGCGGCGAGCGCGCACGAGCCCGCCCTGCTGCTGTACGACGCCGGCCTGACCGGGGTCGCGTCGAGCGCCCCGCTCGGGCCCTGGCAGACCCGGCTGACGGTGCTGCGCCAGCTCACCTCGTACGGCATCCCGGCCATCCAGGAGGCGAACATGGTGCTCGCCCAGCGGCTCACCCGCGCCGAGACCGAGGTCGTCACGTCGACGATGCGGCTGAGCTCCGAGGCCGGCAGCTGGATGCAGACGCTCAACGACGACGCGCTCGCCGTGATCGTCGGCGGTGAGGAGCGCTACGTACGGCTGACGCTGGCGTCGCTGGAACAGCAGCTTGGCGCGCCGCGACGGTGATAAGTGAATATGGAGTCGACACTCGTCCACAGACATTGGCGGGGAAATGGCGCGGACTCTCATCGTCTCGACAACGCAACCGGGCGCGTATCCGTCCATCCGCGATGCGCTGGAGGCAGCCACCGACGGCGATGTCGTCACCATCGCGGCCGGTGAGTACCCGGAGCCGCTGCGGCTCGAGGGTCGCCGCATCACGCTCGCGGCGGCCGACACCGGCCAGGTGCAGATCGGCGTGCGGCACAGCAACGAGCCCACGATCAGCTGCGCAGGCGGCGAGGTCACGCTGCGCGGCCTGGTGATCCGGTCGGCCGACGCCACCGCGGTGCAGGCCGACGCGACGGTCCTGACGATGTCCAAGTGCGAGGCCAGCGCCGGCTACGGCGCGGCGATCAACCTCACCCGCGGGTCGACCCTGGCCGGCACCGACCTGAAGGTCACCGGCGGCCAGTTCGGCGTGGTCTTCGACGACGCGGGCGGCACCCTCGACAAGTGCGAGGTCACCGGCATCTCCGACGACGGGGTGATCGTGCGGGTCGGGTCGAACCCGACGATCCGCAACAGCACGGTGACGAACTGCGGCTTCCGGGGCATCTACGTCTATCACGCGGCCAAGCCGACGCTGGAGCGGTGCGAGGTGTCGCAGACCGGTGACGCCGGCATCGCCGTCGCGTCGCAGAGTGCCCCGGCGATCCTGTCCTGCTGGATCCACGACACGCAGGGCGTGGGCATCCGGGTCGAGCGCGGCTGCCGCGGCTCGATCGAGGCCTGCCGGATCGAGAGCACCGCGAGCCCGCGCATGCTGATCGAGGAGGGCGCCAACCCGACGGTGATCGAGGCGGGCGACGGCGTGGTGGCGAGCCGGGTCGGCGTCAACGCGATCGAGGGCTCCACCCAGCAGGACACCGACCAGGTCGAGAAGCTTCTCGGGGAACTGGACTCGATGATCGGCCTGGCCGGCGTCAAGGCCGAGGTGCGGGCGCTCATCGACGAGATCCAGGTCAACGAGTGGCGGCGCAGCGCGGGCCTCTCGGTGGGCACGGTGTCCCACCACCTGATCTTCACCGGCGCTCCGGGCACCGGAAAGACCACCGTGGCCCGCGTCTACGGTCAGCTGCTCAAGGCGCTCGGCATCCTCGCCAAGGGCAAGTTCAAGGAGGTCTCCCGGCGCGACCTGGTGGGCCAGTACATCGGGCACACCGCCGAGAAGACCACCAAGGTGTTCGAAGACGCGCTCGGCGGCGTGCTGTTCATCGACGAGGCGTACACGCTGTCGCGGTCGTCGGGCATCGGCAACGACTTCGGCCAGGAGGCCATCGACACCCTGGTCAAGTTGATGGAGGACCACCGCGACGCGATCGCGGTGATCGTCGCCGGCTACACGGCCGACATGCAGGACTTCCTCGACGCCAACGCGGGTCTCGCGTCGCGGTTCGCCAAGACCTTCGAGTTCGAGAACTACTCACCCGACGAGCTGGTGCTGATCGCCCAGCGCATCGCCAGGATGGACGACTACGTGCTCGCCCCCGGCGTCGAGGTGGGCCTGCACGAGTGGTTCATCCAGATCGAGCGCGGCGAGAGCTTCGGCAACGCGCGCGAGGCGCGCCGCCTGCTCGAGGGAATGCGCAAGGCGCAGAGCGGACGGCTGCGCGCGCTGGGCCGGGTGCCGTCGCGCGACGAGTTGCGCTCCCTCGTCCTCGACGACCTGCTCGCCGCCGCCCGCTAGCCGAGTGATCGCCGGCCGCACATGATCACGTTGATCTTGCAGTTCTGGCGGAACAAAGCCGCCCGAATCCGGTCAGCAATCCCGCCACAACTGCAAGATCAACGTGATCATGTGCGGCAGTGAGCGCGGGCGACGGCATACTCGCACGCATGGGCTACCCCGATCCGGACGCGAGCATCGAGGCGTGGCGGCACAGCCTGGCCGCGATCGTCGACCTGTGCGCCGACCTGTCGCCCTCGCGGTGGGACACGCCGTCCGAGTGTCCGCTGTGGACGGTCAAGGACGTGTGCTCGCACCTGGTGGGCGGCGAGGAGTGGATGTGCGCAGGGCACCCGCGGCCCGAGCACGGCCTGGCCACGATCGCCGGCGACGCGGTGGCCGCCCGCCGCGACCGCGCCGGCGCCGACGTGCACGAGGAATTGTGCGCGGTGTTCGCGCGCCGGCAGCGCCAACTCGCCGACGAGCCACCGGACCCCGACGAGCCGACGTTCACCGCGTACGGCGTGCCGGTGGCGCTCGGGACGCTGCTCAGCCACCGCGCGTTCGACCTGTGGGTGCACGAGCAGGACATCCGGCGCGCCCTCGGCGTCCCGGGCAACCTTGGCACGGCCGGCGCGAGGCTCTCCGCCGAGATCCTGCTCGCGAGCCTGCCGCGGGTGGTCGCGAAGCTCGCGGCGGCACCGCCGGAATCGGTGGTGCGGCTGACCGTCGACGGCGAGGTCGCGTTCGACCGCGCGGTCACCCTCGACGCCGCTGGCCGCGGCCACCTCGCGCCGTGGACCGGCGCCGGTACCGGCGACGACCCGACGGCGCACCTGCGGATGGACTGGGAAACGTACTCCCGACTGGCCGCCGGGCGCATCGCGGCCGACAAGGCCGAGGTGACCGTCGACGGCGATATGGCGCTCGCCGACCGGATTCTCGCGAGGTTCGCCGTCACGCCGTGATCGTTCTGGCATGGTAGGCACGTGGGGGTTGATCTTCTGACGCGTGGCGGCGCGCTGGAAACGCGGGAAACGCTGGAAACGCACTGGTTGTGGGACGCGATGGCCGGCGCCACCGAGTTGCCGCGTCCGGTGCCGGCGGACGGCGCCGAGCTTGCCGACCTCGTCGACTGGGCGCGGGCGCACGCCGCGGACGGCGACGGGCGCTGCTCCGTCCTCTTCGAGGTTCTCGACGACGGCGGCCGCGCGGCGCGCGGCGCGGCACCACCGGGGATGCCGGGCGACCCGGACGAGTTCCCGGGCGGGTTCCCGGGCGGGTTCCCGGACAACAGGCAGACCGGGTACCGGATGTTCCGGGAGGCGCTCGGGCTGGTGCGGCGGCTGCGGGCGGCCGAGGCCGACCGGGCACGCGGCCGCTGGATCTTCCTGCGGCTGGAGACGGCGGCCACCTGGTACACCGTCGAGCGGTACTACGACCGGTGGCCCCCGTGGATGCCGCGCTGCCGCTACGCCGGCCCGTCGGTGCGCGGGCTCGGCCGCGAGATGAGCCGGCGCGCGCCGGAGTACCGGCCGCCGTGGGCCGATCTGCTCATGGCGTAACCGCTCAGCGGCGGCCGCCCTGCGGGAGCGCCGGGGGCTCGAGCCACTTGCCGCCCGTCGTGTCGCCCCAGCTGCCGTTGCCGAGGTACACGTACACCCGGCTGGACAGCGACCCGACCGCGGGCAGTCCGGGGATGGCCCCGTACGCCAGCCTCGGCACGCCCATCCATACCGGGCCGGTGAACGCCTTGGTCCGCGCCGCCATCGTCGCGGCTGTGGGCACGTCACCGGACGTCGAGGACAGCAGCTTCGTCAGCGTGATCGCGAGCTGGAAGTTCTGGACGCCGCCGTTGCGGGTGACGCCGCGCGCGGCGAGCGGCTCGAACCACTCGTTGAACGCGCGCACCTGCCACGCGGTCAGGTCGTCGGGCGCCGTCGCGTCGGGACTGATCGTGAACGCGATGTACTGCCAGCGCGGGTAGTCGCCGAGGGCCTTGACCACGTCGGGGCCGAGGCAGCCGGTGAACGTCAGGATCGGGGTGTCCACACCGAGTTGGCGCACCGCGTTGCTCAGCCCGACGCACTGTTGCGGCGTGCTGACCGCCGGGATGATCAGGTCGGCCTCCTGGGCCCGGCTCGCCGTGACGGCCCCGGTGAGGTCGGTGGAGTCGTAGGGGAACGTCGCGACCGTCGCGTTGATGCCGACCGCCTGGAGCGCCAGCTTGACCGCGTTGATCGCGAGTTCGGTGGCGGCGAAGCCGGCGGCGGCGATGAGCGAGACCTTCTTGGCTTTGACGAAGTCCCGGGCGTAGCTGACGATGCCGAGCACCCCGTACTGCCCCCCGTTGAGGTAGTACGCGTTGGGCGCCCGGGTGTCGGCGTCGGAGAACGGCAGCCCACCGAGCAGCGGCACCTTCGGTGCGAGCGCCGCGTGGAAGCCCTGGACGTCGCCCTCCAGGGTGCCCTGGAGCACGGCGGCCATCGACGGGTCGGCCGCGAAGTCCTGCGCACAACGGACCAGTTGCCCGGAGTCCGTCGGCAGGCACTTGCGAAGCTCGATGGGGTGCCCCTTCACACCCCCGAACTCCTCGTTGATGGAGCGGACCGCCTCCTCGATCACGAGCGTCGTCTCCGGCGACGCGGCGGCGCCCGTTTCGGTATTGATGAGCCCGACTCTGACCGGCGTTCCGGCCGCCTTTCCGGACGGCACTCCGGTGTATTGGGAAATGGTTCGCAGCGATTCCGGGCTGAGTCTGCGCGCAGCCGATCGACTTGCCGTGGGATCCGCCGAACCGTTGGGATTAACGCCTTTTCCGCACGCCGCCAAGGCGACGGCAGCGATGAGCGCTACGAGGGCGGCAACGGCCACTGACCTGCGCGAAGAGCGACTCACATTTGCGGAAGTTAGTTCTGCGAAGGTGTCCTCGTAAATGGGCTGATGGGCCCACCTGGCAGTCGGCTGTACGCATTGCGATTGCGCTTAGTAATTAACCTTTCGGCCACCGGGTGCGGCCCTTGCGGGCGACCGCGATCCCCCGCCCGGGTGTAAGTTTATGTGACCCTTAACGGCAGAGCGTAGCGGCGGGAGAGCGCTCAATGACAACGCATCGATCGCCCCGGATAATCGCCGCCCAGGGGGCCACCGCGATCGTGCTCTCGCGGGGCGTGGAGGAGCCGTCGGAGGTCGACCGGGCGACGCTCGAACTGCTCGCCGGGCGCGGCCACGCGCCGATCGGCGGGCTGTTCCGTTCGACTTGTCGAGGTCCGGTGACGGGGTGTAGTCGGACCAGCGTCACGGATCCGTCCGGTACAGGCCGCCGAGGAGGCCGAGGAGGCCGTCACCGCGGCGCTGGCACACATAGGCTCTGCACATGGTGCCGCCGCCGCGTGAGATGCAGGAGATCAACCGCAAGCTGATCACGGAGTTCCGGGAGAACGGGCGGGAACTGCCCGGCCGCCCGATCCTGCTGCTGACCACCGTGGGTGCCCGCACCGGGCAGCGGCGCACCACCCCGATGATGTTCGTCCGGCTCGACGAACGGCTGCTGGTGATCGCGTCCAACGCCGGCGCGCCGAAGCATCCGGACTGGTACCGCAACCTGGTGGCGAACCCGGCCGTCACCGTCGAGGCGGAGGGCAGAAAGTACGCGGCGACCGCAACGCCGGCGAAGGGCGCCGACCGCGACGAACTGTTCGGCCGGATCGTGGCGCAGTACCCGTTCTTCGCCGACCACCAGAGCGGGGTCGAGCGCACGATCCCGGTGGTCGAGCTGACCCCGGTCGAGTAGTAGGTTCCAAGGGTGACCAAGCAGAGTGCGAACATCGGCGTCGTCGGCCTCGCCGTCATGGGCAGCAACCTGGCCCGCAACCTGGCCAGCCGCGAGGGCAACGTGGTGGCCGTGTTCAACCGGTCGCCGGAACGCACCCGCCAGCTGATCGCCGAGCACGGCAGCGAGGGCGACTTCATCCCCAGCGAGACGATCGAGGACTTCGTCGCGTCGCTGCGGTCCCCGCGCACCGCGATCATCATGGTGCAGGCCGGCAAGGGCACCGACGCGGTGATCGAGCAGCTGGCCGAGCACTTCGAGCCGGGCGACATCGTCGTCGACGGCGGCAACGCCGACTTCCGCGACACCATCCGCCGCGAGAAGGTACTGAGCGCCAAGGGACTGCACTTCGTCGG
>Ga0070684_100003600_pt1 | contig 11661 bp, 8 predicted proteins | sample KBSC723LmetaG_FD_65653 | JGI IMG/M metagenome (GOLD analysis project Ga0070684, IMG submission 65653) | Corn rhizosphere microbial communities from Kellogg Biological Station, Michigan, USA - KBS C7.2-3L metaG | ecosystem: Host-associated > Plants > Roots > Rhizosphere ...
CATCTTCGCCGCCGTCGCGCTCAACCTCATCCGCCTCAACGCGTGGTGGCTCGGCGTCCCTATGCAACGCACCCGCACCACGCACCTCGCACGCCTCGGCCTATCCCTTGCCGCATAACCAAATTAGGCAACAGGGTCCTACAGGGCAACCAAGTGCCTGCGCTGGCCACGGCGTTGGTTGGCGTCAGCCTGCGGTGGTCTCCGAAGGCACCAGGCAGCAAGATCGTCTCCCAGATTTCTCCCAGCGCCGGGTAGCTGGGACGGGAAGCGAGTCGGCTACGACGGGGCCGTGATGCTTGTAGCTGTTGGTCGAGGACGCGTAGCAGCTCCTCGCATGCGCCGGATCGGAGGCGGGTTCCTCCGTCGCGCAACCCGAACAGCCCCGCGAACCGCGGAACTCGCTGGACGGGCGTACGGATGCGTCGGCCGTCGTCCAGGTCGATCCACAAGCGGTCTATGGCCATGACGTCTACGCCGAATCGGAATCGCTTGATCTCCTGCCATCCGACCGTGCGAGTTTTGAGCGGCCAGCGGACCCGCACTCCCCTGTCGCTAGTGACGAGCGCGGTGCGATGGAGCCGCCATGCGAACGTCGCGACCAGCGCCATGAGGGGTACGACGCCGACAGCGGCCAGAACTGGCGGGTGGCTTGTGAAGACTGCACCGACGAAGGCGAACGCGAAGACTGACGCAAACATGGCAACGAAGGCCGTCACCGCGCGGAACGGGTCTCGGTACGGTGGTCTCCAGATCGTCACAGCGCCGACGATGGCACTTGGGTACCACCCGACGTGTCCCCGCTTTGCCGCCATGTCGCTGGTCCGGCTCCGGGTTCCGCTGGGTGCCAGCACACCCGGGCGCACGTGGTCCTCGGGTGGCCTCGGGGTCGTCACAGTGCTGATGATGACACCTGAGTACTACGCACCACGCCGACGCACGGCCGCCACGTCACAGGTCCGGCTGCGGGGTCTGCTTGCGCTTGGACCAGAGATCTCTTTCGTGTCAGTGAGGACCGGCCCGCCGCGCCACCTGGATGTCTGGCTATTCGCCCTGCTCAGGCTGCTGGTCTCCGTTGGTCTGGTCGAGTCCATGAAGAGTGCGATTGCAAGATCTTCTCCCGGATTTCTCCCGGCGGCGGTCGTTGTGTCACGCGGCGTTCGCCACCTATCGCAACAGCATGAGGCCACCAAACACGACGGTGGTCTGTATAGCAACGCGCATGATGAGCTTGACGTGCGCCTCGTTGGCAGGAGCCAGCAGGCGGTCGGTACGGACGCTGACGGACTTGATCAGGCTGTCGTCATCGAGCAGACAGTGAAGAGGGTCTTCGTCCGGACCCGACGACCAATTGTTCGGGACGTCCTGCGGATGCTGGGGTCGCGTGGGGGCGTCGAACAAAGTCTTCAAACGGTTGTCGATGTCACTGCGGACGATAACGTGGCCTGGGTCTTCCGGTCGCAACATGGTGATATCGAGTTCTGCGCGGAATTTCCACTCTGGGTGGACAAGCGACGTGAAGCGACGGCCACCTACTTCAACGGGGGCAACCCGGTCCGCGTTCTGACCGATGCCTGGCTGGCGCCGAAGGTCCGCGAGCTGGGGGTGGAATGCAAGCCGCAGGTCGTGCTTCTGCTGGGGACGCGCATTGCTCGGCAGCGACCCGTCGTACGTGAGCGTGAAGTTCACGTCGAGAGAGTATGCCGCATCTGTTCGTCCGCCCTCGGCAATGAGCTGTCCTCGGTCGGCTACCCGGTGGCGCAGGCTTGCCCCGGTCGGGCCGCGCCGACCGGGTCCAGGTGGAGCGCCCCACTGGACGACCGACCTGGACCCGGGTGGCGCGGTCTGATGGCCTCTGGTGCGTCACCGGTGAGCGAGCGACGGCCTGTTGGCTACCCGGAGCGCCCGGCGCGACTGGAAGTCGCAAAAAGGTTCTTCCTTCAGGCCCGCCGGCGAGGCATTGATCTTGCCCTTGCCAAGGGGTGCGCGTCCCGCGTGACGACCCTGCCTGCCGTGGCCGCCACGCCGGTCCCGCAGCCGCAACTGTCCGGTGCTGCGCGTGTGGCATCGGCGGTGCGACCGCACCTCGTGCATGTTCGATACGCTGCGACAGTGCCCGTGATTGACCTCGATGCTGCGCCCGCCGACGCGTCTGGCCGTCGTACATCGCCGCGTTCGGCGTTGGGTGTGCTGGCGCTGGTCCTGGTGCTCGCGGTCGTTACCGGCGAGCCGGTGGCGGGGCCACATATAGTCCGGTTGCCGATACCTGCCGGTCAGATGGTGCGCTGCCGGCACGATGCGCCACCCGGCGGTTCGAGCGTGTCCGCATCCGATACGCCGGACGCTGTGGTGATTCTCGATGTTCGCACCGGCCAGCCGATTCTGGCGGAGATCCACTGCGCGTAGCGATAGCCGCGTGATCGCTGCCCAGTGCTACGCGCGTCGGTGCGCCGCCTGGACCCGCTCCAGCACGACCCCCGGTTGACCCGGACGCTGCCCGACGTCGTTGCGTGAGACGGCGCCGGGCTTCATGCTGCCCGGGGTTCCGTGCGGGCTGGTCGGGGTCGGCGCCGAGAGCGAAGCGGCAAGGCGCCGCGCTCCGGACGAGCCTGCACAGCGGCCGTTTGCGGCCGCCTTGAAGAAGCACTGAAAGTTCTCGCCCAAAACTATCTTGGACAAACTATCTTGGACAAATGTCCGGTCCCGGCTGACGCTTCTATGGCTTGTCAAGCTCCGCGGTCCGGGAGATCAGGCCAGCGGCATCCGGGCGATGATTGCGCGGAGGACATCAAGTTCGGCCTTGAGTGCCCGCTTTCCCTTGGTGGTCAAGGCGATCCAGGTTCGTGGCCGTCGGTCGGCGTAGCCCTTCTCTATAGCGAGGAGGTTGGCGTCCTCCAGTACGCGGAGGTGGCGCGACAGGTTGCCGTTGGTCAGCTGCAACGCCTGGGCGAGGTAGCTGAACTCCGCGCGACCCGCCTCGTGGACTATGACGAGGATGCCAAGTCGGGCCTTCTGGTGGACTATGTCGTCCAGCCCGGAGGCGGGATGGGCCGGCGAGTCGGCGGTCACGAAGTGCTGCCGGGCCGGGACGTCGTTCGGCGGTAGTGGATTGCCCATGCCAGTGCGGCAATGATATGCGCGATGCTCAGGGGCAGGCGTCCGGCGTTTCCGAACAGGAACATCATGATGTGGCTGTGCGGCGCGGGTAGGGAAACGCGGCGGTAGACCGTTACCTCGTTGCCCTCGATGTAGGTGGCCAGGCTCGTGTACCCGAGCACGGCGGCACAGGTGAAGGCCAGGATCTGGCTGCGCTCCATGACGGCCAGCGGTGCCAGTCCTAGGCCGATAGCGAATACGGGATTGAGGTACTGGTTGGGCTGGGTTAACACGTAGTGCAGCCGGGGTAGGTGGGGAGCGAGCAGGAGATGGGCTACGACGAGGACAGCGAATGGCGTCACACCGACGAGGACGTACCTGACCCAGGGATGCCGGATGCCGGTGCGTAATGCGTGACGGTGGTACCAGGCTGCGATGGCGATGAAGGCCAGCGGCACGGTGATCAGCCAGTAGAGCCCCTGGGCGGGCCGAGGCGGCCAGCCGGCGAGGTTGCCCAGCGGATGGTTGCTGGGGATGCGGTAGCCGCCCTCAGGCAGCTGGACCGGCGGTAGGCCTCGGTTGAGCGCTGGGAGGCTGGACGCCAGCACGAGCACCGCGCATATCGCGATCGGCAGCCAATCGGCGCTACGACGGTCGCGGCGACTACGGGTCACCAAGCGGCTCACACTATCGAGGGTCTCCTGAGCGGCCGCCTGCCACGGGGATGGGTGCAGCAGGTACGGCTCGCGTGACACCTGCCCGACTGGTTCCTTTTCCTCATCCGCGTTCTTGTCGCCCATGCCGACTAGTTTGGATTGCAAACCTCGAGCCGGCAAGCTGTGTCCTAGGATCGGTGCGCATCAGCCCGCCTCGGCCGGCCTGGAGCGCCGTACTGGGCCGGGTGCCGTCACCCGATGTGTCTTGACGCGGTTGACGTCGCTATCGCTTGTCAAATGTCGGTGCGCTCCATGAGCCGGAAGAGGTGTCGGGCCGTGTAGCGCTTGAGGCAGCGCCGAATCTCGTTGTCGGACTTCTGTTGTCCGCGTCGGCGGACCAGGTAGTGCTGCGTGGGTTCGTGGCCGTGGATCATGCGCCAGTTCACGATGGTGTGCAGGGCTCGGTTGAGGCTTCGGTCGCCGAAGGGGTTGAGCCGGTGCCGGGTGATCCGGCCGGAGGAGGCTTCCAGTGGGCTGACGCCGGCCAGCGCGGCGAATGCGGCCTCAGACCGACACCGCCCGGGGTGGGACCAGGCCACGATCAGGTGGGCGGCGCTGACCGGGCCGATCCCGGGTTCGTCCAGCAGCGCCGGCATGACGGCCTCAACCAGGTCGCGCAGCTGTCGTTCGTTGGCGCGGATTTCCTTGTCCAGTAATCGAATGCGTTGCGCGAGGCTCCGCAACGTCTGCCGCCGCACCCGGTCTTCCATCGGCTCACGCGGGTTAGCCCGAAGCACAGCGCACGCGGCGGTCTGCCGAGGCGTGGACAGCCGCCGCAACGGCTCCCGCAGCACATCCGGCGCGGTCAGCAGCAACGACTTGAACAGGTTCACCGCCGCCGTGCGGGTGGTGTTGACGTGGTCGCGGGCTACCAACAGGATCCGCGGTGCCTCGCGGTCGCCATCACGGCGCGGCTGCGCGTGACGCTTCGCGCCAAGGACGTTGCGGGCGGCCAGCTGGGCGTCGGCCGGGTCGGACTTGCCGCCCGGACGCCGTGACGCCCGCCGTGGCCGGCCGGCCTCCACAACCTGCTGTCCAGCAGCGATCAGCACCCGCAGCAGCCCGGCACCGTGCGAGCGGCAGCCTTCCACCGCCCACACCAGCTGCAGCCCCGGAGCCAGCTGCGTGGCCCAGGCCAGCAAGCCGGCGTAGCCGTCGGGCGTCGCCTCCACGGTCGTGGAAGCGATCTCCCGGCCGACCCGATCGACAAGACAGGCGGTATGCGTGTCGGTATGGGTGTCCACGCCGATGACGGCATCGACGGTCTCTGCGAGCATGTTCATCGCGGCCGTACTCCTTTCCGAGTCGGTTGCGGTTGGCACCGGCCTGGGTGGAGACACCAAACGGCATATCTGTCATGAGCCACGCCATCGCGGGCAAGCTTCTGATCAGGCCAGTCGGTGAGCCAGGCCGGTGCCGGCGACCGACGCGACGAGTCAAGCGCAGGGCACGCCGAAGCGGCCAGATGCTTTATGAGTCAGCGTCGATCGCCGGCACCGATCCTGATGGCAGCCACCCAGGACCGCCACCGGAGAGCCTCACAGATGCTTTATGAGTCAGCGTCGATCGCCGGCACCGATCCTGATGGCAGCCACCCAGGACCGCCACCGGAGAGCCTCACAGATGCGTTACAGGTTGGTTCCACATGATGCGTGCCACTCTGCCGAGTGCTGGTGGAGTTAAACGTGACCGAGCAGCGGTATCGAGCCGTTGTGGAGGTCCAAGCCGGGGCCGGGGACCGAGGTCGCCGAGCGGTTCGGGGTGGCGGCCTCGTCGAGTCCCTCGTACTCCCCAGCGGCGTCACGCTCAGCGCCAGCAGCGCGTCCCGGCGACCACTACCCGTACCGCGCAGCGCAGGTCACGGTCAGCGGGCACGGCGTGGCCGACGTGACCCTGCGCCGGGCCCGTCCGGCCGTGTGACTCCCGGTGGCCCCGGCTCGCCAGGGGTGGGGAGAGGCCGAACCGTGGATCGATCTACGGCCCGCGCCCGCCGCTTAGCCTTCTGTCGCTCGCAGCCGGAGGGTGACGACCTGGAACGGCGCCAGCGTGAGGTAGACCGTGTTGCCCTCGACCGAGACCGGGGCAAGCGCCTCGACCTCGGCGTTCTCCCGTTCGAGCAGGTCGCAGACCCGAACCTCGGCGAGATCGAGGGAGGCGGTGAGGCGGGTGCGGGCGCGGCCCCCGAGCGCCTCGTACAGTCGCACAATGACGTCACTGGACCGGTCGTCGGCCAGCTTCACGGCCTCGACCACGACGGCGGGGTTGGTCACCTCGATCAGCGGGGCGACCGGACCCGCGCCCAGGTGCCGGCGGACCGGCAGGTTGGCCCGGTAGCCCTCGCGCACCGCGTCGGCGATCTGCGCGCCGCAGACCAGGGCGTACTCGAAGCGGTGCGAGCCCTGGTCGGTGTTCGGGTCGGGGTAGCGGGGACTGCGTAGCAGCGAGAGCCGCACGGTGGTCGGCTGCGAACCCTGTGCGTCGCCGGGTGGCCGGCGGGTCACGTCGTGGCCGTACGTGCCGTCGTTGACCAGCGCCACGCCGTACCCGGGCTCCCCGATGTGCAGCCACCGGTGCGCGCAGATCTCGAACCTCGCCGCGTCCCAGGAGGTGTTGGTGTGGGTTGGCCGCTGCACATGGCCGAACTGGATCTCCGAACTGGAGTGCGCGGCCTGGACGTCGATCGGGAAGGCGACCTTGAGCAGGGTCTCCCGCTCGTGCCAGTCGACCTCCGTGGCGAACCGCAGCACGCGTTCGCCGGCCGCGAGCGACACGGTCTGGACGTACGCCGACTCGCGGTCGTGACGAAACACCAGTACCTGGGCCTGCCGGGGATCGTCCGCCTTGACCAAGATCTTCGTGATGTCGGTCAGGTCGCGGCGACGGTTGCGGTAGAACTCGTCCACGTCCCAAGCATCGAAGTTATTGGGCGTGTCCGGGTGCAGTTGCAGGACGTTGGCCGCGGTGCCGGCCCGGACCACTTCGCGGTCGGCGACCAGGTCCCGGATCGAGGACAGCGTCCCGTCCGCGCCGACGTGCACCCGGAGCAGGCCGTTGTCCAGCACCGTGCCGTCCGGTCCGGACCGCACCGACACGCACGCGGCATCACTGTCGCGCGCCGCTGACACGCTCAGCGCCGGAACGCCGGCCCGCTCGTGCGGCGCGGCGTTGGCGGTCAACAGCATCGACCCGGGGCCGGTCAGGGCGGTGAGCGCCGCGTCGATCACGCCTTCCAGCCGGTCCGCCAGCCGTGTGTACGCCTGCCGCGCCTCGCGGTGCACCCAGGCGATGGAACTGCCAGGCAGGATGTCGTGGAACTGCATCAGCAGCGCCTCCTGCCAGATGCCGTCGAGTTCCGCGTACGGATACGGGTGGTTGGACCGCAGCGCCGCGGCGGTGGACCACAGCTCGGCTTCGCGCAGCAGGTGCTCGGTGCGCCGGTTGCCGCGTTTCATCGCCGACTGGCTCGTGTACGTGCCACGGTGGTGTTCGAGGTACATCTCGCCGCTCCACACCGGGGCGTCGGGGTATTCCCGCTCCGCCTCGGCGAAGAACTCCGCGGGGGTGCGGATGGTGACCTTGGGCGACCCCTCAAGGTCGGCGACCCGCCTGGCCGTTTCGAGCATCTCCCGGGTCGGGCCGCCCCCGCCGTCGCCGTAGCCGAAGGGCAGCATCGACACGGTGGAACGCCCGTGCTCGGTGAAGTTGCTCACCCCGTACGCCAGTTCCTGCCCGGACAGCTCGGAGCTGTACGTGTCGGCCGGGGGGAAGTGGGTGAAGATTCGGCTGCCGTCGATGCCCTCCCACCAGAAGGTGTGGTGCGGGAAGCGGTTGGTCTGGTTCCAGGACATCTTCTGGCTGAGAAACCAGCGGAAGCCGGCCAGCCGGGCGAGCTGGGGCAGGGCGGCCGAGTAGCCGAACGAGTCGGGGAGCCAGACCTCCCGCGGCTCGACACCGAACTCCTTGGCGAAGAACCGCTTGCCCTGGGTGAACTGCCGCACCATGGCCTCGCCGCCCGGCATGTTGGTGTCGGACTCCACCCACATCCCGCCCACCGGAACGAACTGTCCGGTGGCCACCTTTTCGGCGACGCGGCGGTACACGTGCGGCTGGTGCTCCTGCATCCACGCGTACTGCTGAGCGGAGGAGCAGGCGAAGACCAGTTCCGGGTACTCGTCGGCGAGCGCCACGACGTTGGAGAACGTCCGGGAACACTTGCGGATGGTCTCGCGTAACGGCCAGAGCCAGGCCGAGTCGATGTGGGCGTGGCCGACAGCGGAGATCCGGTGGGCGCTCGGCACGGCCGGGGACGCGAGCGAGCGCGCAAGGCGGGCCCGGGCGGCGCCGGCCCCGCCGGCGATATCGGCGACGTCGAGCTCGTCGAGCATCAGTTCGAGGGCCCGGCGGATCTCGTGGCGGCGCGGGTCCGTTTCGGCCAGCGCCAGCGCCAGCTGATGCAGCACCTGTACGTCCAGGAGGAGCCCGTGTACCTCCTCGTCGAGCACCCCGAGCTCCGCGCGGTCCAGCCGGTACAGCGGGCGGTCCGGCACGGTCTCCGGATCACCGAGCGGTGACACGGTGCCGTCGAACCGCGGGTTGGCGGCTGCCTCGACGTACACCTCGACCCGCTCACCGCCGGCGGCGGGCCGCGCGATCGGTACGTAGGCCGTGCGCGGCTCGATGCCCTTGATCGGGGTCCCGTCGGCGGTGTACGCGAGGCCCTCCGACCGGAACCCCGGTCCGGCCCCTTCGAAGCCGAGATCGACGATGAGCTCGACCCGGGCCCCGCGCATCCGCACCGGTACCTCCCCGGTGAACCGGAACCAGGTGGTGCTCCAGGCGCGCCCCCATGGCTGCCCCACCTCGAAGGGTGCGTACGCCATCGCCAGCCCCTCGCACGCGGGTACCGGCTCGCCGGGCAGGTGCGCAGCCTCGACGTGCACAGGTTCGACATCCCGGTACAGCGCTGGGACGAGCCGTTGATTGACCGTGCGTTCGATCCGCTGGGTCAGGTTGGACAATGAACGGTGCACCGGAACTCCGCGAGGGGGAGTGGTTCGATCCGCTCGGATGTGGGATCGTGGCCACACAAACAAGCATACGATTCCGGCCATGTCAACGCGCCGCCCTGTTGTGTGGTGGTATCCCGCGGGTTCGTTCCGCACCTTGAGCGCTCGGTGTCTGGTACCGATCCCAGAGATCAGATGTGATCCGTTTCGGTGATTGGCCCGATCCGCGCAGCCCTGTGTCCCGGTGCCTGGTTTGGACGGCCTGCAACGCCGAAGGTCCAGGATCGATGTCGCGGTGACGCACCAACCTGTTCACCGCGGTCCACTCCCGCTCACCTGAAGAGTCCACATCGGACGCTCCCAGGTGCCCGTAACCCGCCCCACACCGGCACGAGACGGTGCCGGCCAGAGCGCACCTATATGCGTTCGCCGATGCCGATGCGCTGCTGGGTCTCCATGGCGCGTTCGACGGCGCGCTGGCGCCGCAGTGCCGCGGTATGTCCTCGGACGTCCAGCCCAACAGCAGCATGAGGTCCCCGGTGTCTCCACCGGCGCGTTTCCACTCGTGTGCGAGGCTGTGCCGCCACCGCGACGAGTCGGGCAGCGCCGTCCAGGCCGTATTCCCCGTCACCGAACAGGTACCCTCGTCCTCCGGCCGGACGACGAGGTCCATCGTGGACGGCACTGATCGCATTGGCCGCAAACGCTGCCAACTTATGCCGCCGCGGTGACTAGTGCCGCTTCCGGCAAGGTTCGCCCCGTTACCCGAAGACCGAACGTTGCTGGTCCTCGGATCGACGGAGGCATCGCCTGTCGGGAGCGGCAATCAGCTCATCGAGTAGTGGTCTTTCGATAAGGGCCGTCGGGCGGGATCATGGAACCCGTGAGCCGTCGGGCCAGTCCGGAGGAGACGTTTCGGCGTGAGGTTGGTGACGCGTTCGCGTTCCTAATCGAAAGGGCCGGTTTCTGCGGTCCCGAGTCGACGGAGAACCGGACGGGAGGCTTCCAGGTGCGCTTCCACCGGCCAGAGCTGCACATCGAGGTCAACTATTGGCCGGGGCGTGAGCCTACGGTGTCAACGATGGTGGAGCGGGGCGGCACGGACGATACGACAGCGCGCTACGCGTACCTGGAGTGCCTCTATGTCGCCGCCGGGTGCGGCCCCGCAGCGCACGTGCCTGGGTCAGCGCCAACCCCGCGGGCGATGCTCAAGCGGGTGCATGAGCATGCGGCCGCCCTGCACCGACTCCTCCCGATCCTTCTGACGCCGCAGGCGGAGGAGCTGTTCGTTCGGTGTTGGCTCCGCCGGCAACTGCCCGAGGGCTGATCGAGCCCTGTCCGCACCGCTCTGGCGCCGCGTCAGGCCACGTTTGCTCTCTCGACGATGCGGCGTAGGCGTGGGTTGTCGGTGTTGCGGTTTCGCCAGGCGATGTAGCGGCGGATCATGCTGGCCTGCTCGTCGTGGGTGGCGTGGTCGGTGCCGTCGAGGGTGAAGTACCGCAGGGCGGTGAACTGGGCCTCGATGCGGTTGAGCCAGCTCCGCCCGCAGTTGGCCAGCCCGGGTGGTCGCCTTTACAGGCAATCAAGGCTTCCTGCCGCACCACTGGGAGTCCCTTCGTCCCGAAATGCCGCGCGGTCAAGGAGTCCATCCACCGGGGTCACCGAAACGCACGGCCCCACGCATCCACCGGCGTAAGGCGCTCAAACCAAGGACCAGCTTCGCTAGACCGCGAGTAAAGGGTTCTAGGAGCGGCATGCTCAATGAATGATTCATTAAGGTCGACGTAATGGCCGGCCCCGCAGGCCGTTGACCTGCAGAAACCCCTACCTTGTCGGGACGGCGGGATTCGAACCCACGACCCCTTGACCCCCAGTAATCAGGTGGCCCAGCGGCATGCTCACGCACGTTTGCCCAGGTCACCTAGAGCATAAACCGGCCGAGTAAAGGAGTCCGCGGGTTCTACGGGTACCGGGCCGGCGATTGGATCACGGCCGGCGTTCACGGGGCCGTTCTATGTCCCCGCTCGTCAGGGTGTCCACGGCTCGCCCTGGGCGGCTGTGCGCGTGCCGCCATGACTAGGTCCCGTCGCTCCTCGAGCACGCGTGAGGCCATCATGCTGTTCCGAAGCACGTCGTAGGTGACGTCAGCGTCGAAGCCGGCCGCGGTTCCCTCGTCGATGGCCGCGGCGAGCGCGGTGATGAACGTTCGGGCCGTCCGATTGAGGATCGCCTTCAGTGACGATCCGGCGCCGCACTCGCCGACGTGGATGACTGTGGAACCGAGCATTTGCAGCACCGGATCGGCGCTCCGCAGGGCAGCGGTCTCGCCGCTGGCCAAGATCGTCAGTTCGCCGCGACGGGCACAGGCCGGCGGACCGGACACGGGCGCGTCGAGGAACGCGGCACCCTGCGCCTCCAACTGCGCGCCTAGTTCGACAGCAGTACTAGCCGCGATGGTGCCCATGTTGACGACGGTTCGGCCGGGGTACGCCGCCAGCACCGGGGCCGAAAAGACGGCACGGGCCGCGTCGTCACCGGCGACCACACACACGATCAGGTCGCTGGCGGCGACCACGTCCGCCACCGACCCGGCAGCCCGACCGACGCCTTCGCGTTCGAGTTCGGCGGCGCGGGCCGCCGTGCGGTTGAACAGCAGCGGAGCATGCCCGCAGTCGTTCAGCCGCCGCGCCATCGCCGCGCCCATCCTTCCGAGGCCGATGATGCCGAGCCTTACCGGCCCGGCCAAGGGCTGAGCGGGGGATGGCGACCCTCCGCGGTCAGCCGTTGGCGGAGTCACGTGGGATCCGCTGCAGCGCGGTGAGGAACTGCTCGCGCATCGGTACCCG
>Ga0070684_100003602_pt1 | contig 11656 bp, 7 predicted proteins | sample KBSC723LmetaG_FD_65653 | JGI IMG/M metagenome (GOLD analysis project Ga0070684, IMG submission 65653) | Corn rhizosphere microbial communities from Kellogg Biological Station, Michigan, USA - KBS C7.2-3L metaG | ecosystem: Host-associated > Plants > Roots > Rhizosphere ...
GCGGGGCCTCGGCAACCGGCGGGGCCTCGGCAACCGGCGGGGCCTCGGCAACCGGCGCACTTGCTGACTCGGCGGCCGCTACGCCGGCATGGGAATCGCCGACCGAACCGGACGGCTTCTCGGCCGGGATGGCCGGTGCATCGACCAACGTCTCAGATTTGGGGCTTTCCGTGGATTCGGCGTCTCGGGGAGGTGCCGGCGGCGCCTCGGACGGTGACGCGCTGACGGCCTCATCGGCCACGACAGCTTCGGCGGACGAGGCCACCGAGACGTCCTCGACGTCAGTCACCCTCGTCCCATATACGGTGGCCGATGCCACAGCGGCCCGTCCGACCGGCACCTCGCGCGGCGGCGAGGCGGGCGGCGAGGCGGGCGGCGAGGCGGGCGGCGCTGGCGGCGCGGCACGTGGCGCGGCAAGTGGCGTGGCGAACGGCGCCGGCGGCGAGGAGGGCTGCGCAGGCTGCGAAGGGGACGGCGAAGGGGACGGCGCAGGGGACGGCGCAGACGGCGAGGCAGGCGACCCACCCGAACCCGGCCACCACCACCGGCGCTGCTTGGGAAGCCGGGCGGGCCGCGGCCGTGGAGTCACCGTCGCCGCTCGCAGGAGCCGCTCCACCTCCACGAAGTTCGCCCGCGCGTCGGGATTCTTGCGCAGCAGCGCGCGCAGCACCGGCTGGAGCGGGCCCGCCCGCCGGGTCGGATCGGGCTCCTCGGTCGCCAGCGCGCTCAGCGTCTCGATCGCCGAGTTGCGCTGGAACGGCGAGCGGCCCTCCACCGCGAAATAGAGTGTCGCGCCGAGCGACCAGAGGTCGGCGGTTGAGCCGGAGATGCCGGACTTGGCCCGTTCCGGCGCGATGTACTCCGGAGAGCCCAGCACCAGCCCGGTCCGCGTGGTATAGGCGTCGCCCTCGATCGTGGCGATGCCGAAGTCGGTGAGGACGACCCGGCCGTCCTCGGTGAGCAGCACGTTGCTCGGCTTGATGTCACGGTGCTGCACCCCCGCGCGGTGCGCCGCCCGGAGGGCGCTCAGCACGTCGAGGCCGATCTGCGCGGCTCGCCGGGGCTCGATCGGCCCGTCCTGGGTGACCACCTCGTGGAGTGAGCGCGACGGGACGTACTCCATCACCAGCCACGGCTGGTCGTCCGACTTGAGAACGTCGTACACCCGTACCACATTGGGGTGATTGAGGCGTGCCGCGGCGCGGGCCTCCCGCAGGGCGCGCTCGGTCGCGACGTCCCGGTTGAGCTCGATCAGCTCGACGGGCAGCTGGATCAGCTTGATGGCCACATCGCGGTGGAGGCTCTCGTCCCAGGCCCGCCACACACGTCCCATGCCGCCGACGCCGAGTGGCTCACGCAGCTGGTAACGGTTGCCGACGAGATCGGGACGAACGCTCACCGTACATGTTTACCCTGCTCGAAATTGATTCACGCACCGGGTCACCGGGTCAAAGTGCGAAACGCCAGGTTCCGCCCGTGCTTCTGGCCGATGGCGAGGGCGAACCACAGCCGCAGCACGGCGTCGACCGTGTCGTGCTGGTCCTCGCCGCAGTACATCGGCCGCAGCCCGACCGCCGTGATGTGCGCCTCCAGCGTGTCGCGATCGCCGGCCGGGCCGGAGTAGAAGAGGTCAGCCGGCCCCCCGTCGAAGGAAGGGTTCTCGAAGTTCTCCCAGCCCAACGTGTTGAACGCCCGGGCATAGCGGGCCTCCGGCGCAAGCTCCGAAACCAGCTGGGCATGGTTGGCGACCGCGCCGCCGATGTTGTTCGCCGCGTCGATCACCAGCTTGCCGGCGAGCGCCGGCCCGTGCGTGCGCAGGAAGTCCTCGACCGCGCCGGCCGGCAAGGCGAGCAGGACGACGTCGGCCTGGGCAAGAGCCTCAGCAATGGAGTCAGAAGGGTGCCGGGAGCCGAACACGGTCGGTATCCCGCCCCGGGCGAAGGCCCGCCCGAGCGTGCCGCCGATATTGCCGGTGCCGATCACTGCGGTCGTCATGGTCCAAACCTAAACTCCAGACCGCCGGGCACGGCAAATAGTGTCGCCTTAGGATCATCTGGTGACCGATGTCCGCCCTGAAACGCGACTTCGCAAGATCGGCACGACGCTGGAGGATTTTGAGCGCGACCTGCTGAGCAACCTGTACTACCAGCGCGGCACGACCATGCAGTCGGCCAGCGCCCAAGACGCATACCACACCCTGGCGCTCACCATCCGTGACCGCCTGATCGACCGGTTCGCCCGGACGGCCTCGACGTACTACGAGACGAACCCGCGCTTCGTCTACTACTTCTCGGCCGAATTCATGCTGGGCAAGCAACTGCGCCAGAACCTGCTCTACACCGGGACCGAAGAGGTGGCCCGCGGGGCCGCGCTCTCTGTGCCGCAGCTCTCGCTCGAGCTGCTGGAGCGCCTCGACGTCGAGCCTGGCCTCGGCAACGGCGGCCTGGGACGGCTGGCCGCCTGCCTGCTCGACTCGCTGGCCACGCTCGACATCCCGGCCGTCGGCTACGGCATCCGCTACGACTTCGGGATCTTCAAGCAGACGTTCCGCGACGGCGCCCAGGTCGAGCGGCCGGACGACTGGACCTACTACGGCAACCCGTGGGAGTTCCCCCAGCCCGACGACCGGCAGACGATCGGCTTCTACGGCCGCACCGAAGCGGTGTCGGACGACCCGACCGGGCACCGCCGCCGGTGGATCCCCGGCGAGACCGTTCATGGTGAGCCGAGTCACATGCTGGTTCCCGGATACGGGACGCAGACGGTCAACCTGATCCGCCTGTGGCGGGCCCGGGCCAGCCGCGCCTCGTTCGACCTCGCCCGCTTCGGGGCCGGCCGCTACGGCGAGGCCGTCGAGGAGATGGTCCGCTCGGAGAACATCAGCAAGGTGCTGTATCCGGACGACAGCACCGAACTCGGCCGCGAGCTGCGTCTCAAGCAGCAGTACTTCCTGGTCTCCTGCTCGCTGCGGGACATCATCCGCCGCTTCCGGCTGAGCAACTCGGACTGGGACATCTTCCCGGACAAGGTTGTCGTCCAGCTCAACGACACCCACCCGGTGATGGCGATCGTCGAGCTCATGCGGATGCTTGTCGACGAGCACGGCCTGAGCTGGGACTACGCCTGGTCGATCACCCAGCGGGTGTTCAACTACACCTGCCACACGCTGCTGCCGGAGGCGCTGGAGACGTGGCCGGTGACCCTGCTCGGCCGGCTCCTGCCCCGCCACCTGGAGATTATCTACCTGATCAACTACTACCTCCTGGAGGAAGTCGGCCGGCGATACCCGGGTGACATGGACAAGGTCCGCAACCTGTCGCTGATCCAGGAGGAGCCCGAGCGGCGGGTCCGGATGGCCAACCTCGCCGTGGTCGGCAGCACGGCCGTCAACGGGGTCGCCGAGCTGCAGTCCAAGCTGCTGGCCACGACCACGCTGCGGGACTTCGCCGAGCTGTGGCCGGACAAGTTCCGCAACGTCACCAACGGGGTCAGCCCGCGCCGGTTCGTGCGGCTGGCCAACCCGCGCCTGTCCACGGTGATCTCCGCGCACGTCGGCGACGAGGGCTGGCTGCTGGACCTGGAGCGGCTGCGCCGGCTCGAGGAGATGGCCGACGACTCGGCCCTGCAGGAGCAGTGGCGGGCCGTCAAGCGCCTGAACAAGCAGGACCTCGCCGCGCACACGGCGCAGGCGACCGGGGTGGTCATCGACCCGGACGGCATCTGCGACGTCATGGTCAAACGCTTCCACGAGTACAAGCGGCAGCTGCTCAAGGTGCTGCACGTCATCACGCTGTACCACCGGATCCGGGCCAACCCGGGAGCCGACTACGTGCCCCGCACGGTCATCTTCGGGGGCAAGGCAGCGCCCGGGTACTACGCGGCCAAGCAGATCATGCGGCTGGTCAACGCGGTCGCCGACGTGGTCAACGCCGACCCGGTGGCGGCCCGGCACCTCAAGGTCGCGTTCCTGCCCGACTACAACGTGACCCGCGCCGAGCTGATCATTCCGGCCGCCGACCTGTCCGAGCAAATCTCGATGGCCGGCAAGGAGGCGTCGGGCACCAGCAACATGAAGCTCGCGCTCAACGGCGCCATCACGATCGGCACGCTCGACGGGGCCAACATCGAGATCTTGGACCGGGTCGGCCCGGACAACTTCTTCCTGTTCGGCCTCGACGCCTCGCAGGCCGCGGCGCTGCGGGCCGGCGACTACCGGCCGCGCGGCTACTACGAGCAGGACTCGGAGCTGCGGGCCGCGATCGACGCGATCGCCGAGGGCGTGTTCTCCCACGGCGACCGCGGCTCGTTCGCGTCGGTGGTGGACTCGATCCTCGGCCGCGACGAGTACTTGACGCTGGCCGACTACCGCCCCTACGTGGACAGCCAGGATGCGGTGGCCGCGGCTTGGACCGACCAGCACCGGTGGACGCGCATGTCGATCCTGAACACCGCGCGGTGCGGGTTCTTCTCCTCCGATCGGACGGTCCGGGACTACTGCGAGCAGATCTGGAAGGTGAAGCCGCTCCCGGTCAAGGAGACGTGGTAAACGGCGGGTAGCGCCTAGCCCTTCACCCCCGACGAGGCGACACCGCGGACGAAGAACCGCTGGAAGATGATGAACACGATGGCTACCGGGATGATGGTCAGCAGCGAGCCGGCCATCATCACCGGGTAGTCGAAGCTCTGCCCGCCGGCCCCGCCCCGGCCCAGCGTCGACAGGCCGAACGGCAGCGTCCAGTGGCTGGGGCTGGCCCGGACCACGATGAGCGGCAGCAGGAACTCGTTCCACACGCCCTGGAACGACAGGATGGTCAGCGTCAGCAGCGCCGGGCGGGCCAGCGGCAGCACGACGTGCCAGTACGCCTGGAAGATGCTCGCCCCGTCGATGCGGGCCGCCTCCTCGAGCTCCTTGGGCATCTGCTCGAAGAACTGCTTCATGAGGAAGATGCCGACGCTGTCGACGGCCAGCGGCAGGACCAGCCCGGCGTACGAGTCGAGCAGGCTCATCTCCTTGAGCACCAGGAAGCGCGGCACGGTCAGCACGATCGGCGGGACCGCGAGGACCGCCACCACGGCGGCGAAGATCGGCCCGCGACCGCGCCATTGCAGCCGGGCCAGGGAGTAGCCGGCCAGCGAGTCGATGAAGATGCGGGCGAGCGTGGCGAGGACGGTCACCAGCAGCGAGTTGAATGTCCACAGTGGAAAGTCGCTGTGCAGGAACACGTCGGTCCAGGCGCGCACCGAGAACTCGTGCGGCCACGGGGACGCGGCGTGGGCGGCGACGTCGGGACGGGTCTTGAAGGACGTGGCGGCCGATAGTACGAATGGATAAAGGAAGAACACGGCGAAAAGCGTGAGGACCGCGTAGCGAATCGCTCGGCGCATGCTCATCGCTCCTTTCGCAGCACCAGGCGCTGGATGCCGGTGAAGATCAGGATGATCACGAAGACGATGAACGCGATCGCGGCCGCGCGGCCCATGGCGGTGTTCTCGAAGCCTTCGCGGTAGACGAGGTACGCCGGGGTGAGCGTGGTCTTCTGCGGCCCGCCCGCGGTCATCGCATAGACCTGGTCGAAGACCTGCCAGGTGCCGATCACGCCGAGGGTGAGCACGAGGAAGAGCGTCGGCTTCATCATCGGCAGCGTGACCCGGAAGAAGCGCTGCCGGTTGGTCGCGCCGTCGATCATCGCGGCCTCATCGAGCTCCACCGGGATGCTCTGCAGGCCGGCCAGGAACATCAGCATGAACGTGCCGGTCGTCGTCCAGGTGGCCAGGACCATGATCGAGCTGAGCGCGACGCTCGGCCCGGACAGCCAGTCCCACCAGGACAGGTCGAGGAACTCGCCACTCAGCGCGCCGGGCGCGTGGTGCAGGCCCAACCAGCCGAGCACGATGTGGATCAGCCCGTCGGAGTCGTCCAGCCAGACCGTGTCGACCTTGCCGGGCAGCAGCGCGGACAGCACGGTGTTGACCACGCCGGCCGGGCTGAACAGGAACACGAAGATGAACGCGACGGCGATCGAGCTGGTGACCGACGGGAAGTAGAACGCGGTCCGGAAGAACGTGCGGCCCTTGAGCAGCTTGGCGTTGACCACGAGCGCGAGCAGGAACGCGAGGATCGTCTGGGCGGGGACGACGCCGAGCACGTAGTACAGGTTGTTGCGCAGGCTCTTGGCGAAGTCACCGCGGACGACGCCGGAACGGGCCAGCAGGTCCTGGTAGTTGTGCGCGCCGTTGCTGGTCGAGTCGGAGATCGGGGTGAGGCCGCTCCAGTTGCGGAAGCTCACCCACAGCGCGAGCAGGATCGGCGCCACGAAGAACGCGAGCAAGGCGACCAGCGCCGGGCTGACGAACAGCCACCCGGCGAGGGTCTGCCGCCCGGCGATGCGGCTCTTGCCCCGCCCGCGCGACTTGGCCTGCGCGGGCGGAGCGTCGACGACGGTGGTCATGCCGCCCCTTCCTCGCTAGCGCTCGTCAGGGCCGGCCTGACATGCTCCCGGACCTCGCGCAAGCGCTCGGTCATGACCCGAGAACGTCGGTGCCGGCCTTCTGGGTACTGGTGATCACGTCGTCCACCGACTTGTTGCCCTTGGCCAGGCCCTGGATGCCGTCGTTGAGGGTGTCGATGGCGGTCTTGAAGCCGGGCACGAACACCGACTTCTTGGCGTACTCGCTGCCGGACACGAACGCCTTCAGCTCCGGCTTGTCGGCCAGCCACTTGTCGGCCAGCGACTTGCGCGAGGGCATCACCGGGAACTGCTTGGTGACCGCGAACTGCTCGTCCGGCGAGGTGAGGAACTTGACGAAGTCGATCGCGGCGCTCTTGTTCTTGGACGCCTTGGCCACGCCGTAGCAGACCGAGAACGTCATCGTTCCCTTGCCCTTCGGCCCGGTCGGCAGCTCGGCGACCGCGTACTTGACGTTCGGGAAGTCCTGCTGCATCGCGCCGACAATCCAGTTGCCCTCGACGGTCATGGACGTCTTGGCCTTGCCGAGCGCCTCGCCGCCCCAGCCGGCGCCGACCGAAGCCGGGGTGCCGAAGTTGCCGGCCTTATGGTTGTCGGTCACGTACTGCAGCGCCTGGCGCATCTCCGGGGTGTCCATGGTCATCTTGGTGATGTCGTCGTTGGTCGGCCATGCGCCGGCCTCGGCCATGAACGCGCCCCAGCGGTAGAACTCGGGGTTCATCACCAGGCCCGGGTGGCCCGGCTTGGTGAGCTTCTTGGCCGCCGCGGCCAGCTCGTCCCAGGTGGTCGGCGGCTGGATGCCGGCGGCGGCGAAGTCGGCCGTGTTGTAGACCAGCTGCAGCGTGGAGAAATCCTTGGGCGCGCAGTAGTACGTGCCCTTGTACGTGAAGGACTGCTTGAGCGTGTCGTAGAAGTCACCCGGGTTGTCGACCTTGTCGCCGATCGGCTCGAGGACCCCGTTCTTGCCGAAGTCGGGCAGCTTGTTGTCGTTGATGTAGAACACGTCCGGCGGCTGCCCGCCGGCGAGGGCCGTGGTGAGCGCAGTGTCGTACTCCGGCAGCACCTTCAGCTCGACGGTGTTGCGGCCCTGCTTGTTGTAGTCGTCGACGGCCTTGCGCAGCACGGCGTCCTCGGCCGGTGAGGACGAGAAGGCGAACATGCTCAGCTTGGCGCCGGTGGCGGCGCCGCCACTGCCACTGCCGCTGTCGCCGCAGGCGGTGGCCGTCGTCAAGGCGAGCGCCACCACGGCGCCGAGGATCACTGCTGGTCGGGTGCGAAACATCGGTCTGGCTCCCTGGGGGTCGGTTACCGGTTGGGGGCTAAGCCGGCGCTGGACGCGCGGACCACGAGGTCCGGCACGAGCAGCCGGCCGGCTCGGTCTTCAGTGGAGGCTCCATTGAGGACGGTCATCAGCGCGTCGATCACGCCGTGACCGACCGCCTCGATCGGCTGGCGGACGCTGGACAAGTCGAGGACGGTGGCGGTCGGGGTGTCGTCGAAGCCGACGACGGCGACCTCGACCCCGGGGGTGAGGCCGCGGCCGTGCAGGGCGCGGACGGCGCCGGCGGCCAGGGTGTCGGTGACGGTGACGATCGCGGTGGGCGGGGACGGGCGGTCCAGCAGCACCGTGGTCAGCCGGGCGCCGTTGTTGAGGCTGTCCTCGCCGCGCAGGTCGAGGTCCTGCGCCTCGGCCAGCAGGCCGTGCTTGTCCAGCCCGCGCCGGAAGCCTTCGGCGCGCCGGTCGCCGACCGCGCCACCCTCCGGCCAGCCGATGAACGCGATGCGCCGGTGACCGCGGGCGACCAGGTGCTCGACGACCAAGGTCGTGCCGGCGACGTTGTCCACGTCGATCCACGGATGGTGCAGGTCGGCGCCGGTCTGACCGAACGCGGCAAACGGCAGGCCCTGGCGCAGCAGCGCCGGCGGCCGCGGGTCGTCGGTGTCGATACCGTAGAGCACGAGCCCGTCGATCGCCCCGGTCCGATACAGCGACAGCGCGGTGTCGATCTCCTCCTGCGGCTCGTCGGCGGTGAACAGCAGCAGGTGGTGGTCCTGTTCCCGGCCGGCCTCGGCCAGGGCGTGCAGGAGCCGGTCGTGGATGCTGCCGAGGTACTGCGGCTTGGCCGGCTCGACCCGGTAGCCGATCATCCGCGACGCCTGGGCGCGCAAAGACTGGGCCACCCGGTTGGGCCGGTAGCCGAGCTCGGCGATCGCCTGGGCGACCCGCTCGCGGGTCTCCGGCCGGACCCGGTCCGGGGCGATCAGCACATTGGAGACCGTCTGCCGGGAGACGCCGGCGGCGCGGGCAACATCGTTGACCGTCACCGTGGGTTTCTCCCGGCGAGGCTGCACAACGGGCTCCCGATGTCGTAGGGTGTGATTCCCCGTGTTGAACGTTCAAATCTGTCGGTCGACGAGATTTGAACGTTCAACACGGATGTTCGGGACGGTGTCACCTCACCGTGGGAGTTGTCAAGGGGTCCGCTATGGCACAGCCCTACCTACACGGGCACCTCACCTGCGTCGCCGCGCCGGCGACCTGGCTGTCCAGGCCGTCCGGGCAGCTCATCGACGGCGCCGACGGCCTCTACGTCAACGATCGCCGCATCCTGCGCCGCCTCGTGGTCACCGTGGACGGCGAGTCGCCCGAGCCGCTCTCCGCGCGCACCACCGGTGCTTCGGCCGCCGATTTTCATGGTGTACTGCGAAAGCTCGGCGACCCCGGGCCGGACCCGACGGTGACCCTGCACCGGCACCGCGAGGTCGAGCCGAGCGGCGGCACCGAGACGCTCACGCTGGTCAACCGGGCCCGTTCATCGATCACCGCTACCGTTTTGGTGGAGGCGGACACCGACTTCGCGCCGATGGGGCTGGTGAAGGACGGCCGTTCGCTGCCGGTAGTGGCGGGCTGGCGGGCCGACGACGGCGCGGCCGTGCGGCTCGAGGCTCACCCGGCGCCTTCGGAGGAGGGCCGGCTGCGCTGGCAGGTGAGCGTCCCGGCCCGCTCCTCGTGGACCGCGACACTGCGTTTTGTCCGCACCGACGGGCCGGTCACGGGCGCCCAGGTGCGCAGTTCGCTCGCGGTGACGGCCGACGACCGGCGCCTCGACGAGCTGGTCCGGCAAAGCGTCGCCGACCTTGACGCGCTGCGCATGCTCGACGAGTCGGACGTGTACTACGCGGCCGGCAGCCCTTGGTATCTGACGCTCTTCGGCCGCGACTCGCTGTGGACCGCCCGGCTCGCGCTGCCGCTCGGCTGGGAAACGGCACTCGGCACGGTCCGCGCGCTCGCCCGCCGCCAGGGCCGCCGGGTCGACCCGGACACCGAGGAGGCGCCCGGCAAGATCCTGCACGAGGTCCGGCCGCCGGACGCGGCGACCTGGCTGCCGCCGGTGTACTACGGCTCGGTCGACGCGACCGCCCTGTTCGTCACCACGATCGCCGACGCGTACCGCTGGGGGGCACCGGCGGCCGCCATCGCTCCCCTGCTGTCCAATGTGGAACAGGCGATGGCGTGGCTGACCGCGCACGCCGACTTCGTCACCTACCGGCCGACCGGGCGCGGGCTGACCAACCAGGCGTGGAAGGACTCCGGCGACGGCGTCCAGTACGCGGACGGGCGCATCGCCACCGCTCCCCTGTCGTTGAGCGAGGTCCAGGGGTACGCCTACCAGGCGGCCCTGGACGGCGCGTGGTTGGTCGAGGCGCTCGGCTCCGGTCGTGCCGCGGCCGGCTGGCGCTCCTGGGCAGGCGACTTGCGCAGCCGGTTCCAGGCCAAGTACTGGTGCACCGGCGCCCACCCGCCGTACCCGGCGATCGCCCTCGACGCGGCCGGCGCGCGGGTCGACGGGCCGGCGTCCAACATGGGGCACCTGCTCGGCACCGGCATCCTCGACGCCGAGGGGGCCGGCGCGGTCACCGAATGGCTCACCGCTGCGGAACTCGCCTCGCCGTACGGGCTGCGCACGCTCGCGACGAGCGCCACCGGCTACAACCCGATCTCCTACCACGCCGGCTCGGTCTGGCCGCACGACACCGTCATCGCCGTGCTCGGCCTCGTCCGCGAGGGCAAGCCGGCCGCCGCCGCGCGGCACATCAGCGCGCTGCTGGCCGCGGCCGACCGGTTCGACTTCCGGCTGCCCGAACTGTTCGGCGGCGACGGCGTGCCGACCCCGTATCCGCCGTCGTGCCGGCCGCAGGCGTGGGCGGCCGCGGCCGGTCCGGCGGTGGTGACCGCGCTGCTCGGCTTGCGCGTCGACGCCCCGGCCGGGCGGCTCGTCCTCGACCCGATCGCGCCGTCGCCGGTGGGCGCGTTCCGCGTCCGCGGGCTGCGCGTCGGCGACGGCTATCTCGACGTCGACGTCGACGCGGCCGGCCACGCGACGGTGCTGAAAAAGCCGGATGTGCTCAAATAGACAGGGCTCGGGCCCTGTACGCGCGGCCGGTGGGCGGCGCATCGTAAGCAGGTGGATCAGCGGGTCGGGCGGCCCGATGCGCCGGCGCGGGTCGGCCAGGCGCGGCTGCCCTACCTCGACCGGCTCAAGGTCATCCTCGTCGCCGGGGTCATCTTCGGCCACGCCTGGGTCGGCTACTCCGACCTCGGCTCGTGGGCCTACACCGACATCCGCGAGGTGACCATCGCCCCGGCGACCAAGACGGTCCTCGAGGTCGTGCTCGGACCGTTCGGGCTCTTCGCGATCGGGCTGTTCCTCTTCGTCGCCGGCCTGGTCACCCCGGCCTCGGTCGACCGCAAGGGCGCCTCCCGGTTCATCCGCGACCGGCTCGTGCGCCTCGGCCTGCCGATCCTCGGGTTCCTGGTCGTCTTCTGGCCGCCGGTGCGGTGGGCGATGGATCGCGCGGCCGGCCGGTCCCGTTCCGCGTTCTGGCCGCCCGATCTGGTGCACCTCTGGTACGCGGTCGTGCTGTTGCTCTTCTCGATCGCCTACGCCGGCTGGCGCCGGCCGCTGCGCCTCCCGGCCCGGCTGACCGCGACGCACCTGCAGCTGCTCGCCGCCGTCATCGCCGGGCTGTCGTTCCTCGTGCGGATCTGGCTGCCGCTCGACGGCGACGGCCCGCTCAGCCTGCACATGGCGCAGTGGCCGCAGTTCGTCGGGCTGTTCGCGCTCGGCGCGGCCGGGGCGCGGCGGGGCTGGTTCGACCCGGTGCCGGCGCGGCTGGCCCGCTCGTGC
>Ga0070684_100003606_pt1 | contig 11647 bp, 9 predicted proteins | sample KBSC723LmetaG_FD_65653 | JGI IMG/M metagenome (GOLD analysis project Ga0070684, IMG submission 65653) | Corn rhizosphere microbial communities from Kellogg Biological Station, Michigan, USA - KBS C7.2-3L metaG | ecosystem: Host-associated > Plants > Roots > Rhizosphere ...
CCCACATCCATCCCAAGGAACCACATCGTCATGCACCCTTCTTGTAAATCGCTTTTCTCTGCGCAGGCAGCATAGCAGTTTTGCCGCAAGTCGTGAAGGTTCGCCGGTCACTGCCTTTTAATCGTTCTCACCTCAACTTCGCCTCATATAAACTCGTACGCTCCACGAGCCCCATCGCACTTCCCCTGTCGCCGTCCACAAGCTCGAATACCTCGCAGGCCCCGACTCCTTGGTCATCGGCATCAAATGACAATGACTCTCCCATATCGGCGGCGGATGACGTGCAAGGCGATTCATCTGCCGCCGTCTCATCGAATGCCAGGATTAGGCGTTAACTAAGAATTCCCACCAGGGAGGCCAAGCCATGCAGCGTGTATCCCTATTGCTCACGGTCCTTACGCTCCTCAACCTCGGCCTGCTCGCTCTCACTCTGTCGCAAAGAGCCGCGCCGGTCTCCGCCGACACTGCGCCAGCAATTCTCCGTGGCCGCGGGCTTGAGATCGTCGACTCCACGGGAAAACTTCGAGCATCCATCTCAGTAATTCCGGCAGGCCCCGCGCGCAGAGCCGACGGCTCGTTGTCCGATCAATCCGGAAAGATCTATCCCGAGGCAGTTGTATTTCGTCTTATCCGTCCAGACGGTCGCCCATCGGTAAAGATCGCAACATCTCAGCAGGGATCCGGCATCGACCTCAGCGGAGGAATCGATCCCACCTACATGATCCTGAACGCCGACGGCGGGGACACATCCCTCACTCTGATCAATAAAGATGGGAAGCAACACGTCTTCGACGCCAACTCCCTGGCCGGCACTCACAAATAGCTAGTCTTCCGAAATTTTGACGGCGACCGAAAATGAATTCAGTCGCCGCTCTCCGCTCACTTCTTCCCGTACTCCAGCTTCGGATACCAATCCGTTCCCCTGCCCTCAGGCGTAATATCCAGCATCAGCCACAATGGATCCAGGTCCGGCGCACCCCGCGGATCCTGCCCCGGATCCGCCATCTCTCCGCTCAGCTCCCCGCTGTAAAAATGTCTCACCGTCCCGTCCCTTCGCGTAAACACGCTGAACCCCGGCACATCCGCATCCTCCGCATTCACATAAGTCCGTGTGTACTCCCCGCTCATGTCCGACACGAACCGGAGCTTCCCAAAACCGCGCTGCGCTTTGTACTGGATCAGCCGCTCGATCGGCGAGCGCCCCGTCACCGCAATCGCAACTCGCTCTCCAAGGTTTGTCGCAGTCCCATTCCAGGACGAGAGAAAAGACGTGCACATCGGACACGGAGCTTGGCGCTGCGGTCCAAACATCATGCTGTAAACCATCAGCGTGTCCTTCCCGCCAAATAATTCCGACAGCCCGATCGGACCCATCTCTGAAACAAACTGAAAATCTTTAGGTATCTCTCCGCCCGCGGGCAGAGCCCGCCTCTGCGCGGCCACCCGTTCAATATGCCGCCTTAACTCAATTTCTTCCGTCAGCAGTGCATTCCGTGCAGCACGGTATCCCGAACTCTCATTGGGATAATGGGCTGTATTCGTAGCCGCCAGTTGATCCGGCGGAACAAGCATTTGTGAAATTGGCATGGAACCTCCACCACCAGATTTTGATGCACTCCCCAGACGCCCCTCTAGCCTCCCTTCACCATTCGTCACTTTTTGCGAACTCCGCCCCCAATTTCCGCGTATACCCATCCAAGGCCGGGTCCGTCGTCACTCCGCCCAGCGCCAATCACGAGGATCAGGATTCCCATGACCTTCTTCAAAGATCAGCTTAAGCAGGTATTTCGCCGCCTGCTCCGCGCACCGCTTTTCACCTCCATCATCCTGATCACACTCTCCATCGGCATTGGCGCCAACGCCGTCGTCTTTGGAGTCGTCGATGGCGTCCTGCTCAAGCCCCTCAACTATCCCCACCCCGAACAGCTCATCGGAATCTGGCATAGCGCCACCGGCATCGGCTTCGACGAACTCAACATGGCGCCCTTCCTCTACTTCACTGACCGGGAGCAGAGCACCACGCTGCAGGACGTCGGCATGTACAACGGCGACTCCCTCTCCATCACCGGCGTCGGCCAGCCCGAACACATCACCGGCCTCGACGTCACTGACGGCGTCTTCCCCATGCTCGGCGTCAAGCCCGAGCTCGGTCGCATCTTCACCCGCCAGGACGACACTCCGAACGCGCCCAAAACCATCCTTCTCTCCCATGCCTACTGGCAACGCAAGTTCGGCGCTGACAAATCCGTCATCGGCCGCACCCTCACCGTCGACGGCACCGCGCGCGAAATCATCGGCGTCCTTCCCCGCGACTTCACCTTCCTCGATGACTACGACGCCGCCATCTTCCTGCCCATGCAGATCGATCGCAGCAAAACCAAGCTTGGCAACTTCAGCTTCCGCGGTATCGCCCGCATGAAGCCCGGCGTCACCCTCAAGCAGGCCAACACCGACATCGATCGCCTCCTTCCCATCGCCATCCACAGCTTCCCCGCACCCGATGGATTCCCCGCCGGAATCTTTGAGAGCGCCAAAGTTCGCGCCAATCTCCACACCCTCAAACACGACGTCATCGGCGACATTGGCAACGTCCTCTGGGTCCTCATGGGATCCATCATCCTCGTCCTTCTCGTCGCCTGCGCCAACGTCGCCAACCTGCTTCTCGTCCGCGTTGAAGGTCGCCGCCAGGAGCTCGCCGTGCGCTCCGCCCTTGGCGCTGGCCGCACCAACATCACTGCCGGCCTCCTCATCGAAAGCCTTGCCCTCGGCGTCACGGGTGGTGTCATTGGCCTTGCTCTCGCCTTTGGCGCTCTGCGCCTGCTCGTCTCTATGGCGCCTACCGGTTTGCCGCGCCTTCACGAAATCGGCATCAATCTCCCCGTACTCCTTTTCACGCTTCTCGCCACTCTCTTCGTTAGCGTCGTCATCGGCATGCTCCCCGTCCTCAAGTACTCCGGCATCAGCATGTACACCGGCCTTCGCGAAGGTGGACGCTCCGGCACACAGACGCGCGAACGCCAGCGCGCTCGCAAAGTCCTCGTCGTCATCCAGGTCGCACTCGCGCTCGTTCTCCTCATCTGCTCCGGGCTCATGATCCGCACCTTCCGTGCCCTCGCCAACGTCTCTCCCGGATTCACCGAGCCCGCGTCGCTGGAAAAATTCCGCATCTACATCCCGGAAACCACCATCCCCGAAACCGACAAACAGCGCGTCCTTCGCACGGAGCAGGCCATCGCCGACAAGCTCGCTGCCATCCCCAACGTCTCCTCCGTGTCCTTCTCTACTGAGATTCCGATGGATGGCCACGATTCCAACGATCCCATCTTTGCGCAAGACCGCACATACCGCGAAGGCGAACTTCCCCCCATCCGCCGCTTCATCTTCCCCTCTCCCGGCTACTTCTCCACGATGGGCATATCGCTGGTCGCTGGCCGCGAATTCACCTGGGCAGAGACCTATCAGAAACGACCCATCGCCCTCATCTCCGAGAACCTCGCCCGCGAATATTGGGGCTCGCCTGAAAACGCCATCGGCAAAAAGATTCGCGTCGGCACCACCGACGACTGGCGCGAAATCATCGGCGTCTCTCACGACGTCTACTACGACGGCGTCAGCAAAAAAGCTCCCAGCACTGTCTATTGGCCCGTCTGGCGCGATCGGTTCGAAGGACAGAAAGAAGACATCCGCCGCGGACTCACGTATGTCGTTCGCTCTCCCCGCGCGGGCTCAGCCGCATTCCTCACGCAGGTTCAGCAGGCCGTCTGGTCCATTAATGGTGAAATGCCTCTCGCTGAACCCGGCACCGTCGGCGAACTCTACACCAAGTCCATGGCTCGCACTTCGTTCACCCTCATCATGCTCTGCGTCGCCGGCGGAATGGCTCTGCTCCTCGGCATCGTCGGTATCTACGGAGTCATCTCCTACGCCGTCTCGCAACGCACTCGCGAAATCGGAATCCGCATGGCCCTTGGCGCGCAGCGCGACCACCTCACCGGCATGTTCGTTCGCCAGGGACTTCTCCTCGCCGGCATCGGAGCAGTCTTCGGCGTCGCCGCGGCTTTCGCCACCATGCGCTTCATGAGCTCGATTCTCTTCAAGGTCAGCCCCATGGATCCGCTCACCTACTGCCTCTCCACCGCCGCGGTCCTCGGAATCGCACTCTTGGCCTGCTACCTGCCTTCGCGCCGAGCATCTCAGGTCAATCCCGTCAACGCATTGAGGGCAGAGTAACTATCCTCTGCCCTTGGCAGCACAATCTCCTGAATGCGAATCACGCGTCGAGCGAACTTACTCGGCGCAAATCGCGCCTGCCCGTCAGAGCAGTATCAATCCGTCGCCGCCATCTGCTCCGCCGACATGATTTCCGGAAAGCGAAAATTCTCAACCTTCATCTGCACCGTCATCCGCTCTTGCAAACGAAATTGCGTGAAGCTCACCGGCGATCCAGAGCAAAGAATCCTGGGGCGCGCTGGAGCACCGGCGTGAATGTTCCAGGCATTCGAGAAATTCAGTTGGGGCGACCAAACCGAAGTGATTCCCATCTGTGCCGGAGCCATATCGAGATTCCCTGCCCAGGCAGTCGCCATCATCTTGCCCCCTTTTTCATCATTCGGCTTCGAACATGAGTCATCGGCCCACGGTGCTGTCACATACGTAAGCAGCGGCTGGCGCATCGCAGATCGGCACGTAATCGCAGAATATTCTCGTCTCTTCGCATACCACGACCACGGAGTGCAAATTCCAAACCCGTCGACGGTGAAATCTCCCTCCGGCAGTGCAATAGTCCGCTGCATCGTCTGCTTCGCGCTGATAAGCGCGAACTCGACATTCAAGCCAGTCGATGCACCCTTCCACTGCTCGTAAATTCTGCGTGGCAGGATAAAGCTGATCGACGACACATTCGAGCCCGGGAGAAAAGCAGCTCTGTCATACCTTTGCCACGGGGAGCGCCATCGCGTCCCGTCCGGCTCTTCGATCGTCACTCGCTGCGCTTGCGGCACCACTGCAAGGTCAGGCTGCAAAACCGAGGAACTTACCGGAATTGAGACCTCGAGTTCATCCTTGTCGCGCGTATCGCGAACGATTGGTTGCCGTAGTCCCTCGGCAGCATACGACATCTCGATCACCTGCGCAGCGGCACTCCGATTTGCCGGAAAGAACCTCTCCATCACCGCCCGATCCGGATCGGCCCAACTCATCCCCAACAGCAGAAGCAGCGACCCGCCTAGTACAATCCAGCCCATCCTTAGCCGGCGCATCGCATACATGATCCACACGGCCATCGAGCATCCGATGAGCAGAACGAAGAAGCCAATCTCTCCGCTAATCAGCTCCGGCGCCCCTCCGTTCCCTACCCTCGGGAGATAGGATGCGATCACGTTCACGACTACCAAGATCACCACAAAACCCAGCAGCACGAGCATCAGTCGCGCAAATCCTCGCGTAAGCGATGACAACGCGATCGCCGGAAGTATCAGAATCACCGTCACCAGCACCAGGTTCAGACCGAGGCCCAAGGCATACCCAGTGGGATTGAAACCCGCTTCCATCAGCAACCCGCATTGCGCCAGCAAGAATGGCAGATACAGGAACGCCCCCAGGAACAAAGCTTTCGCGGCCAAAAGCTTCGGCCATTCGTACGGCCTCGTCAGCCAGAATTGCGTGTCCCCAACCAGCCGCTCGCAATGCACAACCCGCGCGATCAACACAAGCCAGCTGACGGGCACCAGCACCACCAGGCAAGCGGCCAGGAATCCTCGTCCCCCTTCCCCCATTGAGAATCGCCCGGCAAACGTTTCTGCGACCATGCTGTTGTGCTGCCACGTCACTGGGTAAACCATCACAAACACTGCCAGAAGAAGCACGCTGACCGCAATCTCGGGCCAGAACCGTCGTGCGTCCTTCGTGAAAACCGCAGCAATCTGTTTCACGCACTCACCCCCTTCTGGCTCTCCATCTCTGCCCTGCTCGCCAGTCGTCCTCGCCCATTCTTCGCAATCGCCAGAAAGATCGATCGCAGCGTCATCGGATCGATGCTGACCTCGCGTGCGCCCGGAAATGCGCCAGCCACTTCCCTCTTTGTCTTCTCCGGCTCGTACCGGCTATCGACAAACCGCACAACGGAATCCGCGGCTTCCGCCTGCAGCCATGCAACAGGAATCTCTCTTGGCACCGAAACATGTCCCTCAAGCGTGACCGTCACCTCGCGGAATCGCCCTGCCAGCGATGCCATCTCTTCCTGAAACAGAAGCCGCCCGTTCTCCAGGAAGCCCACGTGGCTTGAAAAACTCTCGATCTCTGCCAGATCATGCGAAGAAAGAAAAATTGTTGTCTCCTCCGCACGATCCAGCAATCCCTCGATCAATTCATCACGCACCAGCGGATCGAGCCCTGAGAATGGCTCGTCCAGCACGATGACAGTGGGACGGTACGCAAGCGAACTGGCCAGTGCGGCCTTCACCCGGACACCCCGCGAAAGATGCTTCAGTTTCCGGTCTAGCGGCAAATCGAACTGACGCACCAGTTGTGATTCAAGTTCGGTGTCCCAGTCCGGATAGAAACTGCGGTAATACCGCAACAGATCACCCACCGTCATCCAATCCGGCATCTCCTGGTTTTCCGACACGTACCCAATCCGCTGAAATGCTTTACCCCTGATCCTTCTCGAATCCAGCCCCTGCACCTCGGCTATCCCCGAGCTCGGACCGAAGATATTCATCAGCACCTTGATCAGCGTTGTCTTGCCCGCCCCATTGGGCCCCACAAGCGCATAAATTGCACCCTGCGGCACTTCAATACCCACGCCGTCCAGCGCGGCAGTATTGCCGAACCGCTTCGTCAAGCTCCTGGTCAAAATGGCAAAACTCATGGTCTCTTTTTGCCCCCGTCCTGATTTGCCGCTTCCATCGGTTGCAGCCGTCTCCAGTGCGCGGTGAAGGAATTGAGCATCTCATCGAGTCCAATTCCCAATCGCCTGGCCTCAACCACCAAACCTTCCATTTCGCGCCCCAGAAGTTCCGTACGCTCTTCTTTGCTGGAATCCGGAATCTCTGCTACCACCGTGCCGATTCCCGGCCGGCTCTCAAGAAGGCCCTCACTCAACAGATGTGTCACGATCTTGTGAGCCGTATTGGGATTGATCTTCAGTTCACGGCTCATCGTTCGCACCGATGGGTAAGCATCACCAGGCTTTAGTTGTCCCGCTATCATCGCCTTCTTCGACGCATAGACAACCTGCTCGAACAGCGATGCACCGGATCGAAAACTTACTCGGAACGGAATCACATCTGTACTATAACAGATAGTACACACATCGGACCAGAAAAACAGCCGCCTGCCAACTCACTCGAGTCTTGTCCGCCTCTTCCAGGTGAAAGCAATGAGACGTTCTCGAAGTGAGAGCGATCACATGATCGTGTTCACGTTGCAGCCTGTTTCCCGAATCTGTGCATACTGGATTGAGAGCCACCACAACTTATCACGACAATCAACGATGGATCTTCAGAGCAAGAGCACTACCGGAATCACGGCTCTTAAGCCGAAACAGACAGGGGGGTTGTGCCTTCTCGCTCAATGTGCGGAATGGAAACACGATTCCTGGCCCTCTGAACAAAGGCCGGACTCATTCTGTACATCAAGCGGAGTGATCTAAGTCCGATATGTTGAATGATCTATCGCTAAACCCAATGCCATCTATTAAGTACAAAAAATGAGGTAAATAAACCAAACAGAATGTGCTGTTGGTTTCTCGAAAAGCAAGGCTGTAAACCCAATGTTATGTATTACGTAGAGCTAAACTCAATGGCATGTATTACGTACAGAAAAGTGAGGAATAAATCGGTCGAATTTCTCGACAGATGAACTCCCGAAAGATATCGCTCGGGATTTCGTTGAATGGCACATAGACCTATGTCAGGTATTATGTACCCATAAACCCAATGGCCTGTATTACGTACAAAAAGACGGGGGAGGGGTACACGTGGACAAGGAAAGGATCGCTTCCGGTTAAACTGAGCTAAACACAATGCTTTGTATTATGTACGCGTAAACCCAATGATATCTATTAAGTACGAAAAAATAGAGAATAACTCCCAACTCGGGGCCCGACGTCATCGGGGACTAAACTGAGCTAAACGCAATGCTTTGTATTATGTACGCGTAAACCCAATGATATCTATTAAGTACAGAAACCGGGGTGATATGCATCCAGGGCACCTGCCGCGGTTCTGCACAACCAGGCTGGGAGCTAGAAGCTAGTAGCTAGCAGCTAGCCCCGCTGTGCTACGCTTCACACCATCCGTGGCCAATTTCGAGAAAGCGCCGGTTGAGGTTCAGGAGATCCTCTCCAAACCCATCCAACAACTCGGCTTGAAGCTGGAAGGCTCCCCCCTGGAACGCTTCGTACATCAGCTCTACCAGGAGCTCGAGGCCAAGGGCCTGAAGAAGTTCCGCCCAAAATGCTACCTCACCGACGAGTGGGGCTGCCCCAATATGGAGCCCGTCATCGGCATCCCTTTTTACCTCGCCGATCCCAAACTCCAGCGCCTCGAGTCCGCCATGAACGATATTGAAGACGTGCGCCAGATCATGATGTACATGCGCCACGAAGCCGGCCACGCCTTCAACTACGCATACGCGCTCTACAAGACTGAAGAATGGCGTACATGCTTCGGCCCCTTCCGCCGTCCCTATCGCGACAACTACAAGCCGGTTCCCTTCTCGCGCCAGTTCGTTCGCCACATGGAAGGCTGGTACGCGCAAAAACATCCTGACGAGGACTTCGCCGAATCCTTCGCCGTGTGGCTCACGCCCCGCTCCAACTGGCGTCAGCGCTACAAGGGCTGGGGCGCGATGAAGAAGCTCCTTTACATGGATCGCGTTGCCCGCAAGCTCGGCGATACCGATCCCATCGTTGCCCATGGCGACACCGACATTACCGTCGATGAAATGTCCGTCACCGTCGGCGAGTTCTATGAACGCGCTCTCGATCAGCAACTCAGTCCCGGTGACCTTCCGCTCGACGCGGACTTGCGCGATATCTTCAGCGTCAGTCGCCGCCGCAGAAAAAATGTTCGTCCCGCAGTCGATCTTCTTCGCGAAAATCGCAAGACACTGATCGACAAGGTGAACTACTGGACAGGCGTACAACGTCCGCTTGTGAAAAAACTAGTCGAAACTCTCGAAGCGAAAGTGAGTGAACTCGGCCTGCGTGCCGACATAAAATGTGAAAGAGAATATTTGACTGAAGTCACTGCGTATGTAACTGCGCTGGCAATGAACTACATCACTCGGGGCAAATTCATTCTGCCCTGATTGGCGCCTTCAGACGAACTCGGGAGAGTAGGGGCAACATGGCAAACCTCAAAGTTACGATCTTGCACGATGTCTGGGAAGAAGGCCCGCCTGAGCCCGAGCCAGAGCCAGTCAAAGCGCCACGCGGTAAAAACGGCAAGCGCCCGAAGAAGAAGAAGGACCCGATGCACGATCGGGAAGAAATCTTTGAAGCGCTTACCAAGCTCGGCCACGAAGCCTCCTATTACGTTCTCGATGGCAAAAATCAGTCCCTTATAGCGCTCGCGAGATGCGGGGCCGATCTCATTGTGAATCTCACTGAGTCCTACGCCGGCGACGACAAAATGGACAAGAACATCGCTGCGTATCTTGAACTGCTCCACATTCCCTACACAGGCGGCGGCCCGCAAGCGCTTCTTCTAGCTCAGGACAAGTCAATCGCGAAAAAGATCTTCGACTTCCACAAAATCAAGACGCCCGACTTCGCCACCTCGTATAAAGGCCGCACCGATCACTCACATGACATCGAATTTCCTTTGATCGTCAAGCCTGTGTCGGAAGACGGCTCTATCGGAATCGACAACGGTTCGGTCGTCGAGAGCGTGAAAGAGCTGATGGAGCGCATCCACTACATCCACGAAGAATTCGACAGTCCCGCACTCATCGAGGAATACATTGAGGGCCGCGAGATTTACGCGTCCATCCTCGGCAATGACAACGCAGAAGTTCTTCCGCTTGTGGAACTCGATCTGTCCAAGCTGCCCAAGGGAACTCCGCGCATCGCCGGCCAGGACGTCAAGTTCGATCACGACACTGAGGCTTATAAGGTCACTAAATCCGCGCCGGCAGAAGACCTCAGCGAAGAGATCACAAAAAAACTCCAAGACACAGCGCTCGCTGCCTATCGAGCTCTCAAGCTACGCGATTACGGCCGCATCGACATGCGTCTGAACAAGAAGGGCGAGGTGTATGTGATCGAGGCGAACCCGAATCCGTGGCTCTCCAGCGCTGCGGAGTTCGCGATGGCGGCCAAGAAGGCGGGTTATTCATATACCGACATGATCGACAAAATTGTTGAGCTCGCCCGCGCCCGCTTGGTGTAAATGATCCGCCAGTTCCGCTGTCGTTCGCGGCATCATCGATTGTTGAGTATCCGCCCTTCAGATGCTCTGTATCCAAAATGCCTCTCGTTGCCGGAGAGCAACCACCTCAGGCAGATCCGCATTGGAAAGTAAGTATCAATATTCTGAAGCAGAATGAATACCCTTCGATGAGCGACCAGGCCCACCTTCACTCTCTCGATGCTCTCCTGTCCCAGGCGATGCAGTCGAACGCGTCGGACATCATCCTCGTTGCGGGTTCTCCCGCCACGTTCCGCGTACTCGGCGCACTTCGTTCCGATCCGGGGCCGGCATTGTCCGAGGCTGAAATTCAGAACATCCTGCTGCCACTGCTCACGCCTGCGCAGACGCAGCAACTGCAGGCGCTCAAATGTCTCGACCTCTGCCTCGTCAATGAAGGCGTGGGACGCATCCGGGCCAATCTTCATTTCCAGCGAGGAACGCTTGCCGCAGCCATTCGGCTTCTTCCTGCCGAGATCCCGACCTTCAAATCGCTCAATCTGCCGGAGCAGATCGCCACGCTAGCGGAGCGCCGGCAGGGACTGATTCTGCTCACGGGAGCTACGGGATGCGGCAAGTCGTCGACTATGGCTGCGCTCGTCAACCAGATCAACTCCAGCCGACAGGACCACATCATCACCATTGAGGATCCGGTGGAGTTCGAGCATCCGAATCGGCAATCGCTTGTGGAGCAGATCGAGCTCGGGATGGACACGAACAGCTTCGCCGAGGCGGTTCGCTCAGTCCTTCGTCAAGACCCGGACGTCATCCTTATCGGCGAAGTCCGGGACGGCGAGACGATGGCTGCAGCGATGACTGCAGCAGAGACTGGTCACCTGGTTCTGACGTCGATGCACACGAATGATGCCGCTCAGACGATCGGGCGCATCCTGGATATCTTCCCGTCGAACTTTCAGGCGCAGGTTCGACGCCAGCTTTCTCTCGCTCTTCTTGCGGTGATTCATCAGCGGCTCTTGCCGGCTGCGGATGGCTATAGTCGCTATCCTGCTGTCGAGATTCTTATCGCGACGAATGGGATTCGCAATCTGATCCGGCGTGGCGACGATCATCAACTTAGAGCTGTTATCGAGACGGGGCGCTCAGAAGGGATGTTGACGATTGAGCAGTCTCTTGCAGAACTGGTTCGCCTTGGGCGGATCACAACCGAAACCGCGCTAACCAATTGCAACCATCCCGAAGATCTGCGCAGGCATATGGGGCACTGAGGGGAAAAA
>Ga0070684_100003607_pt1 | contig 11646 bp, 10 predicted proteins | sample KBSC723LmetaG_FD_65653 | JGI IMG/M metagenome (GOLD analysis project Ga0070684, IMG submission 65653) | Corn rhizosphere microbial communities from Kellogg Biological Station, Michigan, USA - KBS C7.2-3L metaG | ecosystem: Host-associated > Plants > Roots > Rhizosphere ...
CGAGCGACAACGCGCACCCGCTGAACATCATCGGCTACTTCAAGAACGCGAAGCTCATCAACGGCGTCCTCGAGAAGCTGAATCCGGGCCTCGCCGCCCGCGTCATCAACGTCGAACGAAACATGAACTTCGTGCTGACGCTGAAGGAACGCATCGACGCGGGCGAGATGGTGGCGGTGCTCGGCGATCGCGTGGGCCTCGGCGATCGCGTGGTCGAGGTCGACCTGTTCGGCGCCCCGGCGCTGCTGCCCGCCGGCCCCTACTGGCTGGCGGCGTCGCTGGGCTGCCCGGTCTTCCTGACCTTCGGCCTCTTCCACGAACCGAACCGCTACGATCTCTACTGCGAGCCCTTCGCCGATCGCATCGAGCTGGCGCGCAGCGACCGGCACGGCGCGGCCCGCGTCTGGGCCCAGCGCTACGCGCAACGACTGGAGCACTACTGCCGCATGGCCCCCGACAACTGGTTCAATTTCTACCCCGTGTGGAAGGAGGCGGCGTGAGCCGCCACGGCGAGATCTCGACTGTCGTCTTCGGCGACAAGCCGCTGACGCTGGAGCAGATCTGCGACGTCGCGCAGGGACGGGCGCGGGCCACGCTGAACACGGCGCCCGAGTACCGCGCGCGCCTCGAGGCGAGCCGCGCGTCTCTGGAACGACAGCTCGCCGCCGGTCGCGTCATCTACGGCGTCACGACCGGCGTGGGCGAATCGTGCGAGACGGCGGTGCCGCCGGACCTGACCGACCAGCTCGCCATGAACCTGTTCCGCTTCCACGGCTGCGGGACCGGCGCGGCGCTGGGCACCGAGGAGGCGGCGGCGGTCGTCGCGGCGCGCATCGCTTCGCTGGCGTGCGGCCACTCGGGCGTGCGGCCGCTGGTCATCGATCGGCTGGTCGTGCTGCTGGAGAAGAAGATCCTGCCGCGCATCCCGGCCGAGGGGTCGGTCGGCGCCAGCGGCGATCTGACGCCGCTCTCGTACGTCGCCGCGGTGCTGGCGGGCGAGCGCGAGGTGACGTTCGCCGGCGAGGTGATGCCGGCGGCGCGTGCGCTGGAGCGCTGCGGGCTGGAGCCGCTGACGCTGCGACCGAAGGAGGCGCTGGCGCTGATGAACGGTACCAGCATGATGACCGGCCTCGCCTGCCTCGCGTTCCGGCGGGCGCAGAAGCTGTCGCGTCTCGCCGCCGCGCTGTCGGCGGTCGCCAGCGAGGTGATGCGCGGCAACCCGTCCCACTTCGACGCGCGCCTCTTCGCCGTGAAGCCGCACCCGGGCTCGGCGATGTGCGCCACCTGGATCCGCGACGATCTCGAGTACGGGCCGGGCGCCGCCGCGGTCGCGGGCGCGCGCGTCCAGGATCGATATTCGATCCGCTGCGCGCCGCACGTGATCGGCGTCCTGCTCGACGCGCTGTCGATGTTCCGCCCGATCCTCGAGACCGAGGTGAACAGCGTCAACGACAACCCGATCATCGACGCCGAACGCGACGAGGTCCTGCACGGCGGCAACTTCTACGGCGGTCACGTCGCGTTCGCGATGGACGGCCTCAAGACGGCGGTCGCGAACGTCGCCGATCTGCTCGATCGCCAGCTCGCGCTACTGTGCAGCCCGACCACCAGCCACGGCCTGCCCGCGAACCTCGTGGCGCTGGAGGGCGGGTCGCAGGTCGCGCACCACGGGTTCAAGGCGATGCAGATCACCGCGTCGGCGCTGACCGCCGAGGCGCTGAAGCTGACCATGCCGGCGAGCGCGTTCAGCCGCAGCACCGAATCGCACAACCAGGACAAGGTCAGCATGGGATCGATCGCGGCCCGCGATTGCCTGCGCGTGCTGGAGCTGACCGAGACGGTCGCGATCGTCGAGCTGCTCGCGCTCTGCCAGGCGGTCGATCTGCGCGGCGTCGAGAGCTGCAAGCGCCGCAGCCGGGAGCTTCACGCGGCGATCCGGACGCTGGCGCCGCGCAACGACGGCGACCGCCGCATGGACGTCGACATCGACGCCGTGCTCGCGTCGTTCCGGCGCGGGGACCTGCCGGTCGGCGCAGACGACCGCGGGTGATGGGGCCGGCCGTGCAACGCGCGCTCGCGGCGATCCTGATGTTGCTCGTGCCGCTCTCGGCCGCGGGCAAGAGCGTGAAGCCGGCGCCGGCCGCGGCCGAGAAGGCGCCGGCCGACATCGACGCGCTCCTCGCCGGGCTGGCGAAGGCGCCGGGCCTCTACGCCCGCTTCCGCGAGGAGAAGCACCTCACGCTGCTGCAGCAGCCGCTGGTCAGCGAGGGCAGCCTTTACTTCACGCCGCCGGCGCGGTTCGCGCGCCACACCGAGAAGCCGATCGCCTCGACGATGATCATCGACGGCAACCAGCTGCAGTTCGGCAGCGCCGACGGCCAGGAGAGCATGAACCTGGGCACCAACCCGGTGGCGCGTCTGTTCGCGGACGCGTTCGTGATGCTGCTGTCGGGGAACCGGGCCGGGCTGGAGAAGATCTTCAAGATGCAGCTGACGCCGAAGGCGGGCGGCGCTCCGGGCGCAAGTGCGGATTGGAAGCTGCTGCTCACGCCGCGCGTGGCGCCGATGGACAAGCTGATCAAGGAGATGGAGCTGCGCGGGCGCGGCCTGAACCTGAACGAGCTGGACGTGCGAGAGGCGAGCGGCGACTGGACGCGTACGTCCTTCAGCGCCGTCGACCTCAACCGCCGCTACACGCCCGCCGAACAGGCGAAGTTCTTCACGCTGCCGAAAAAATGACCGAGAGGCAGCGCAAGGGCGACCGATCGCGCCTGCCCCTCGTCATCGCGGCCGTCGCGGCGATCGGGATGCTGATCTTCTGCGTGCTGCGCCTGCGCGTGAACAACGACATCACCCACTTCCTGCCCGCCGGGACCGATCATCGTCTGGCGGACCTGTCGCGCCAGCTCGCCGATTCGACGCTGACGCGCACCCTGATCCTCGACGTCGGCGGCAACGATCCGCAGGCCGTGAAGGCCGGCGCCGCGGCGCTGGCGGCGCGCCTCGCCGCGCACCCGGAGGTCGCGTGGCTGGAACGCGGGCCGACCCCGGCGCTCGCGGAGGCGGTCTACAAGCTATACGCGTCGCGCCTCCCCTACTTCGTTTCGGATCAGCCCGAGACGGAGGTGCCCGTCCTGCTCTCCGACGCCGGCCTGGACCGGGCGGCCCGCGCGCTGAAGCAGCAGATGTCGTCGCCGATGGCGTCGATGTTCTCTCGCCTCGCGCCGTCCGATCCGCTGGGATGGTTTCCCGCGATCCTGCGTCGGTTCGAACGCGCGCGTGCCGGATCGCTCGAGGTCGACGGCGACCAGTTCGTGACGCCGGACCACCGCCACGCGATCATCTTCGTCGGCTCGCGCCACTCGGCGCTGGACGGCAGCGCGCAGCGCCCGCTGCAGCAGGAGATCCGGCGCGCGTTCGACGACGTGAACCGCCAGGCGGGCGGCGGCCTGGCGCTGCAGCAGGCGGGCGTCGCGCCGATCGCCGTCGACGCCGAACGACGGATGAGCGGCGACCTGACCCGGATCTCCGCGCTGTCGACGGTGGCCGTGCTGGTGGTGCTGATCCTGATGTTCGCGTCGCTCAAGAACATCCTCGTAGGCATGCTGCCCGTCATCGGCGGCGCGCTCGCGTCGATCACGGCGGCGCTGCTGCTGTTCGGTCAGGTGCACGGGCTGACGCTGGCGATCGGATCGACGTTGATCGGCGCGGCGATCGACTACCCGATCCTGCTGCTGACCCACCGCGTGCTGGCGCCAAACGAGCCGGCGAAGGCGACGCTGGACCGGGTCTGGATGGGCGCGCTGATGGGCGGCGTCACGACCGCGGCCGGATTCATCGCATTGATCTGGACGTCGTTCCCGGGTGTGCGCGAGATGGCCGTCGCGTCGGCGGTCGGAATGCTGGCGGCGGTCGCCGTCACCCGTTACGTCTTGCCACCGCTGTTGCAGGCCCGTCCGCGGCGCGCCGCCTTCCTCGAACGCGGGTCCGTCGTGGGCGAGCGCGCGCTCGACTGGCTGCGCCGCCACCGCCGCGCCGCCGCCACCTTCGTCGGGCTGACGGGCGTCGCCTGCCTGGTCGGGCTGCCGATGCTGCGCTGGCGCGACTCGCTGGCCGACATCAACGGCGCCGACCCCGCGCTGCGCGCCGAGACGGAACGCGTCCGCGCGCTGGTGTCGCGGGTCGACGAAGGCCGGCTGGTGATCGCCAGCGCGCGCGAGGAGGAGGAGGTGCTGCGCGTGAACGACGCGGTCGCCGCGCGCCTGGATCGTGCGCGCCAGGACGGCCTCGTGAGCGCCGTCGTCTCGCTGCATTCGTTCCTGTGGTCGGCCGACCTGCAGAACCGCAGCCGCGCGGCCGTCGCCGCCGTCCCCGACCTGGCGGGGCGCGCGATGGCGGCGCTCGAGCGCGAGGGCTTCAAGCGCGACGCATTCGAGCCCTTCCGCCGGAATGTCGCCGCGCTGCATGCGCCGACCGAGGTACCGCCGCTGCGGCTCGCGGACCTGCGGGCCTCGCCGCTGGACACCGTGGTCCGGCCGTTCACCGTGAAGCTGGGCGACGAGATCGGCGTGCTGACCTTCGTCCGCGATCTGAAGGACCCGGCGGCGCTGACCGCGGCCCTCGCGGATCTGCCGGGCGTGCGCATCTTCGACCAGGTGCGGTTCCTCAACGAGACGTATGCCCGTTTCCGCGTCCAGACGCTGCAGGCGATCCTGATCGGCCACGGGCTGATCATCCTGATCCTGTTCATCCGGTACCGGCGGTGGCGTCCCGTGCTGGCCGCGCTCGTCCCGGCGGTGCTCGCGGGGGCGGCGACGATGGGCCTGCTGGGACTGCTTCGCGTCGAGGCCAACCTGCTGCACGTGCTGTCGCTGCTGATGGTGCTGAGCATGGGCGTCGACTACACAGTCTTCCTGGTGGAGTGCGGCCGCGAACGCAACCTCGGGCCCACGACGATGAGCCTGTGGGGCGCCGCGATCACGACGATGCTGTCGTTCGGGTTGCTGGCGCTGTCGCGCACGCAGGCGCTGCGCGCGATCGGGTTGACCGTCGGGCTGGGGACGGCGCTGAGCTTCTTATTAGCTCCTTTGACGCTGGCGATCATGAAGACCGAGTGGACCAACGCGAAGGACAGTGATGCGCGCTAGCGCGCTGGCGATCGTCTTGCTTCTGGCCGTCGCCGGATGCGCGCACCACGACGCGCCTCCCCCGCGCGGCCCCGCTCCCCCCACCGCCGCCGAGCTGCCTCCCCCCGACTCCATCCCCGGCACCTTCACCCTCCGCCAGAAGCTGACCGCGACGTCGGCCAAGGGGGGCGGCAGCTTCGAGGCGGTGCTCCAGAAGCAGCCCGGGATGCTGACGCTGGTCGGGCTGACGCCGTACGGATCGCGCGCGTTCCTGCTGCAACAGACGAAGGGCGACGTGCAGTTCACGAAGTACATCCCGCGCGAGCTGCCCTTCGCGCCGACGTTCCTGCTGCTCGACATCCACCGCGTGCTCGCGACCTGGATCGGACCGCCGCTCGTGACGGGCGACCGGACGGCTCAGGTTGGCGCCGAGACGATTCACGAGCGCTGGCAGGACGGCAAGCTGATGGAGCGCACCTTCACCAGCTCGACCGCCAACCCGCCCGGCACGATCGCGATCACCTACACGGGCTACGCCGCGTCGAACGTCGCGACGCACATTACGCTGCGGAATGCACGCCTGGATTATCAAGTCGTGATCGAGACGGTGCCATTCCAGTGACCTCGTGTTGTAAATTCGTCGCTCCGTGTCCGCTGCATTTCCGGTCACCGCTTACGCTGCGATAAACGCCCTGGGCACGACCACCCGGGACGTCGTCGCCAACCTGCGCGAGGGACGAACGGGGCTCGGCCCCTGCCCGCTGGAGCTGCCGTTCGAGACGCCGGCGGGCGCGCTGCCCGAGCCGCCGCCCGCGCTGCCGCCGTCCCTGAGCGCCTGGGACAGCCGGACGACCCGCCTCGCCGTCGCCGGCGTGGACGAGATAACGCCCGCGCTCCGGCGCGCGATCGCCCGGCACGGCGCCGACCGCGTCGCGCTGGTCGTCGGCACCACGACGTCGGGGCTCGGGCGCACCGAGGACGCATACCACGAGCTCAAGCGCACCGGCGCGCTGCCGCACGACTACTCGCTGCACCGCCAGCACTCGTTCGGCGCCATGATGGAAGCGCTGCGCCGCGTGGCCAGGATCAGCGGGCCGTGCTTCGCGGTCTCGACCGCGTGCTCCGCCAGCGCGAAGGCGGTCGGCTGCGCGCAGCGGCTGCTCGCGACCGGCACCGCCGACGCCGTGCTCGTCGGCGGCGTGGACGCGCTGTCGCAGACCACGCTGCGCGGCTTTCACAGCCTGCAGATCCTGAGCTCGGTGTTCTGCCGCCCGCTTTCGCGCGAGCGCCGCGGGATCAACATCGGCGAGGGCGCCGCCTACCTCTTGATTGAACGAGAAGGCGACGCGACCGCCCGCCTGCTGGGCGTCGGCGAATCGTCGGACGCGCACCACATGTCCGCGCCGGATCCGACCGGCGAGGGGGCGCGCAGCGCGATGGCCGCCGCGCTCGCGCAGGCCGCCTTGCCGCCCGCCGCCGTCGATTACGTCAACGCGCACAGCCCGGGAACGCGCCTCAATGACCTGTCCGAAGGCCTGGCGATCACCGGGCTGCTCGGCGGCGGCGTCCCCGTCGCGTCGACGAAGGGCTACACCGGCCACCTGCTGGGCGCGGGCGGCGCGACCGAGGCGATCTTCGCGATCGTCGCCATCGAGCAGGGATGGATCCCGCGCAGCGTCGGGGCCGAACCGGTCGACGTCGACCTGGGCCTGAACGTCCCGACCACCCGCCTGGATACGCCCTGCCGCAACGTCCTCTCGAACTCGTTCGCGTTCGGCGGCAGCAACGTCAGCCTGCTCTTCGGCAAGGGGAACTGACGTGCGCGCGCGGGTGCTGGGGATGGGGCTGTGGATGCCGGGCTTTCCCGACGCGCAGAGCTGGCTGTCCGGCCGCGGCGTCGCGGGCGTGGACACGCCGAACGCGCAGTCGAAGCAGCGGCGCCGCAGCAGCTTGCTGGTGAACATGGTGGCGGACGTCGCGGCGCAGGCCAGCGCGGACGCCGGGGTTCCCCTCTCGCGCCTGCGCGTGGTCGTCGGCTCGGCGTTCGGCGAGCTGACCACGCTGGTCGAGATGCTGGAAGAGCGCGAGCGCGACGGCCTGCTGTCGCCGCTGCGCTTCCAGAACAGCGTGCACAACAGCGCCGCCGGCCAGCTGTCGATCGCGAACAAGAACAAGGCGCCGGCGATGTCGCTGGCCGCGGGCAACGACACCGTGGCGATGGTGCTGCTGGAGGCGATGACGCTGCTGGCGCTGGGCGGCGACGAGGTGCTGGCGATCGTCGCCGACGAGTCGCTGCCGCATTCGATCCACCCCGGACACCTCAGCCCCGCGATATCCGCGGCGCTGGTGCTCGCGGCGGAGGGCGAATCCGCCCCCGGCGCCTCGCCAGCGCTCGCGGTGCTGGAGGATCTCCGTCAGACGCCGTCGCCCGCCGCGGTGGAACGCCCGCAGGAGGTCGACGGCCCGTGCCTCGCGGTCCTGCCGCTCATCGCCGCGCTGGGCCAAGGCCACAACGGGCAGGTCAACGTCAGCCCGGGCGAGGATCCGCGCTGGTCGATCGTGGTTCGCGACGCGCGCATGGTTCGCGGCGCTGATGGTGCCCGCGCGTGACGACGACCTACCCGCCCATTGTCGAGCTGGTCCCCCACCGACCGCCAATGCTGCTCCTGGACCGCGTGCTGTCGTACGATGGCGAGTGCGTGGTCTGTGAAACCGTCCTCGAACACCATTCCCCCTTCGCCGAGCAGGGCGAGGTGCCGGCGCTCGTCGGCATCGAGTACATGGCGCAGACGATCGCCGCGGGCGCGGGGCTGTCCGCGCTGGAGAAGGGCGACGCCGCCGGGCGCACCGGCTTCCTCCTCGGCTGCCGCAACCTGATGATCGCCGTCGACAGCTTCCAGGTCGGCGACCGGCTGACGATCGAGGCGCGCCGCACCTGGGGTGAAAACCAGATCGGCAGCTTCGCCTGCAAGGTCCAGCGGGGCGCCGAGGTCTTGGTGGAGGGCGCGCTGACCGTGTACCAGGGCCCGCTCCCCGAGGAGATGACCCGATGACGCGGCTGGCCCTGGTGACCGGCGCGAGCAGCGGGATCGGCGCGGCCATCGCCCGCGAGCTGGCGGCGTCCGGCTGCCGCGTCCTGCTCAACTACCGCAGCAACGAGCGCGGCGCGGTCGAGGTCCGCGATGCGATCGTGGCGGCCGGCGGCGAAGCGACGCTGCTTCGCTTCGACGTCGCCAACGCCGCCGAGACGACGGCGGCGCTCGCGCCCTGGACCGGCGACGGCGACGCCGTCATCGACATCGTCGTCAACAACGCCGGCGTCGTGAAGGACTCGCCCTTCCCGACCCAGGCGCTCGCCGACTGGGAGCGCATCACGCGCACGTCGCTGGACGGGTTCTTCAACGTGACCCGCCCGCTGGTGATGCCGCTGGTCCGCCGCCGCTGGGGCCGCATCATCAACATCGCGTCGCTCGCGGGCCTGGTCGGCAACCGCGGCCAGGTCAGCTACTCGGCCGCGAAGGCCGGGTTGATCGGCGCGACGCGCTCGCTCTCGAAAGAGGTCGCGAAGCGCAACGTCACCGTGAATGCGGTGGCGCCCGGCCTCATCGATACCGACATGCTGAAGCAGATCCCCGTCGACGACCTGACAAAGATGATCCCGATGCGCCGCCTGGGACTTCCGTCCGAGGTGGCCAAGCTGGTGCGCTTCCTGGCCAGCGACGACGCCGCGTACATCACCGGCCAGGTGATCACGATCGACGGAGGGCTCGCGTGAGCGGCCGCCGCGTCGTCGTCACGGGCATCGGCCTCGCGTCGCCGCTGGGCAACGATCTGCCGACCGCGGTCACGGCGCTGCGCGAGGGCCGGCACGGCATCGTCACGATGCCGGAGTGGGCCGAGATCCAGGGCCTGTCGACGCGGCTGGCGGGCGTCGCGAAGGACGTCCCGTTCGAGGGCTACCCGCGCAAGAAGACGCGCAGCATGGGCCGCGTCGCGCTGCTCGCGACCTACGCGACCGAGCGCGCGCTCGCCGACGCGGGCATCGGCCCGGACCTGACGGCGATGCCGGACGTCGGCCTCGCCTATGGCTCCACGCACGGATCGTCCTCGGCGCAGGAAGAGTTCTGCCGCACGCTGTTCGCGCGCAATGGCATGCGCGGCATCCCGTCGACCAGCTACCTCAAGTTCATGAGCAACACCTGCGTCGTGAACCTGGCCAACTTCTTCGGCATCCAGGGGCGCGTGATCTCGACCTGCTCGGCCTGCACCAGCGCGAGCAACGCCATCGGCTACGGGTTCGAGGCGATCCGCGCCGGACAGCTGGACGTCATGGTCTGCGGCGGCGCCGAGGAGATGCACTTCACGCACGCGGTCGTCTTCGACATCCTCTACGCCACGTCCCGCCACTACAACGACCGGCCGGGCGAGGCGTCCCGCCCCTTCGACGAGAAGCGCGACGGCCTGGTCGTCGCGGAAGGCGCGGCGACGCTGGTCCTGGAGGAAGAGGGGCGCGCGCGGCGGCGCGGCGCCCACATCCACGGCGAGGTGCTCGGGTTCGGGACCAGCTGCGACGGACAGCACGTCACGCAGCCGTCGGCCGACGGCATGGCGGCGGCGATGAGGAACGCCCTCGCCGACGCCCGCATCGCGCCCGATCAGGTCGACTACATCAACGCGCACGCCACCGCGACCGACATCGGCGACGTCACCGAGAGCCAGGCGACGCTGGCCGTGTTCGGTGACCGGGTGCCCATCAGCTCGACCAAGGGACACACGGGACACACGCTGGGTGCCTGCGGCGGCCTCGAGTCGGCGTTCTGCCTCGCGATGATGAACGACGGCTTCCTCGTGCCGACGAAGAACCTCGACAAGCCCGATCCTCGTTGCGCCCCGCTGCGCTATCTGCGAAATGAAACGATCGAAGCAAGGAACATGAACATCGTGATGAACAACAACTTCGCATTCGGCGGGATCAACACGTCGCTGGTCTTCAAGCGCGTATGACGACCTCGAACGGCAACGGCGAGACGAACGGTCACACGAACGGCAGCAAGCACGACGTCGTCGTCATCGGCGGCGGGCCCGCCGGATCGACGGTGGCCAACCTGCTGGCGCACGACGGCCACGACGTCCTGGTGCTGGAGAAGGAGATCTTCCCGCGCTTCCACATCGGCGAGTCGCTGCTGCCGATCGACCTGCCGATCTTCGAACGGCTGGGCGTGAAGCTGGAGTTCAAGGACTTCATCCGCAAGGACGGCGCCGAGTTCATCGACGAGCGCACCGGCGCGACCGCGACGTTCGTGTTCCGCGAGGGGCTGCAAGGCACGCCGAAGCACGCGTACCAGGTCGAGCGCTCGCGCTTCGACCACCACCTGCTGAAGCAGGCCGAGGCGCGCGGCGCCAAGGTCCGCTACGGCGTCCGCGTCCAGGAGATGGCCGTCGAGAACGGGGCGGTCCGCATCGACACGAAGGAGCACGGGACCTTCCAGGCGCGCTACATGATCGACGCCACCGGACAGGACGCGTTCATGGCCCGGTCCAACAAGACCGTTCAGCCGCTGAAGGGCTTCGGCTGCGTGGCCGTCTTCCGTCACTTCGACGGGCTGGCGCCCGAGATCTTCGAGGAGCTGACCGCGAGCGGCAACATCAAGATCCTCATGGTGCCGGACGGCTGGGTCTGGGTGATCCCGCTCGCGGGACCGCGCCTGTCCGTCGGCGTGGTCAGCCGGCACGCGATCACGAACCCGGAAGAAACATTGGACAGGACGATCGCCGCGTCGCCGATCCTCCAGCGCCTGACCAAGGGCGCGACCTCGACCGAGCCGCGTATCATCCGCAACTTCAGCTACCGGAACCGCCAGCCGTACGGCTCGCGCTGGGGCTGCGCCGGCGACGCGTCGTGCTTTCTCGATCCGGTCTTCTCGTCCGGCGTGTCTCTGGCGATGCTGGCCGGCGAATCAGTGGCGGGGAAGCTGTCGCCCGCGCTGCGCGCCGGCACCGAGGACGACCCGAACCTGCTCGCCGCGCACGCGAAGCGGATGGAGATCGGCTACAAGACCTTCGCGGCGATCGTCTACCGTTTCTATCACGCGGAGTTGGTCGAACGGCTCTTCTTCCCGGAGACCGAGGGCCAGCCGCTGCGCGCCGGGATCACCAGCGTGCTCGGCGCGGACTTCTTCCGCGACGACAATCCCTTCCAGCAGATGCTGCTGAATTCGCTGACCACCGAAGCCTGGCCGGTCTGAACCGCCGGCCGCTTCAATCGATCAGTGAAGCTCGACTGACGTGCTGCTCGCCGACAGCGGGATGCCGATCCCGAGCAGGATCAGGCCGGTGACCAGGTAGATGATGCCGATCGTCTGGAAGGCGGTCTTCGTCTCACCGCCGATGTTGCTCGTCGAGCTTGCGAAGCTGTCCGCGCCCGCGATGTAGATCGTGCCGCCGGCGGCGGCCACGGCACCGCCGATTATCAGACCGATGCCGACCCAGTGCTTCACCGTCGATCCGGTCTGCGCGTCGA
>Ga0070684_100003610_pt1 | contig 11642 bp, 9 predicted proteins | sample KBSC723LmetaG_FD_65653 | JGI IMG/M metagenome (GOLD analysis project Ga0070684, IMG submission 65653) | Corn rhizosphere microbial communities from Kellogg Biological Station, Michigan, USA - KBS C7.2-3L metaG | ecosystem: Host-associated > Plants > Roots > Rhizosphere ...
CGAGCAGGGCTGCTCCGAAGTCATGAACGCGGGTCTTCGGATCAATTTCGCCGGCCTGCCGCGTGCCGAGCGAGACGATGCGCCCGTCTTCGACAACTACAACCCCATCTTCGAACAACTGCCGTCCGTCCCAGAGCCTCTTCGCTGTGAACGCTGTGTGCATAACTGACATTATTGCAGCCGGTTCTGAGCGGCGGGCGAGCCAGGCGCCGCGCCCTATTTCCCAATCAGTAAAACAAATCCGGGTGCGCTTTGTTAGGGTGTAGTGCATGAAACCCAGGGCGATTGCCGCAGCCACGCTGTTTGGAATGTCGACTTTGTTCTCCATCGCTTTCGCGCAGACGATCGACCTGCCGAGCAGCAAGCAACTGGTGGAGCCGGTGCCTGGCCATCCTCAGCGACTGAACAGCGAGCCTGTGTCGATGGCAGTGTCGCCCGATCACCGCTACGTGGTGACGGTGAATGACGGCTACGGTACCTTCGAGTCGAATTACGAGCAATCGCTGGCCGTCTACGACACTCAGACTGGCGCGCTCGAGGATTTTCCCGAGGAGCGGACCGCGCAGCGCGCCGGGCACCAGACGCTCTACTCCGGGTTGGTCTTCAGCCAGGATGGTTCGCACCTTTATGCCAGCATGGGCTCCGAGACAGACCCGCAGGGCGAGCGCAAGGGCGATACCGGAAATGGCATCGTGGTCTACAGCTTCAATGCAGGCAAGATCTCGTCGGACAGGTTCCTGCGCCTGCCGCTCGAACAGCTTGCTCCGGGCCACGTAACGCGGCTCATCGGCGAGCGCGAGGGGAACAAGGGAATTCCGTTTCCGGCCGCAATCGCGGTGCTCGGCTCGCCCGAACGGCTGCTGATTGCGGGCAATCTTTCCGACGACGTGCTGGTGGTCGATCCGGCGAGCGGACAGGTCGTGAAACGCTTCGATCTGTCGGAGAGCGATGCCGTTCCGGGGACCTATCCCATTGCGCTCAGCGTCACTCCCGACCAGCGCCGCGCTTTTGTGGCCCTGTGGAACGCGTCGGAGGTGGTCGAACTCGATCTCCAGAAGATGACGGTTCGCCGCAAGCTTCATTTGCTCAAGCCAGACGATCCCGTCAAGCCCGGTTCGCACCCCTGCGCCTTCCAGATTTCGCCCGACGGACGCAGTCTGTATGTCGCGCTGGCCAACCGCGATGCGGTGGCGGTGGTGTCGATCCGCCGCAGGGTGTTTCGGCTCAAGGGCTACTACGACACGCGGCTGCCGCACCAGAGCTATTTTGGAGCCGAACCGGTGGCCTTGGCGCTCAACGCCGACGGAAGCCGCCTCTACGCAGCGAACATGGGCAGCGATGCGGTTGCGGTGATCGATACCGGCAAGCTGACGCACAAGACTGCGCGCAGCGGGTTCGCCGAGCCTGTCGGATTTGTTCCCACCGAGTGGATGCCGCTGTCGATGGCCTTCAACGGCGGAAAGCTTTTCGTCGCCACGGATAAAGGAAAGGGAACAGGGCCCAACAACGTTCCCCAGCGCGACGCACCGGGATCAAACGAACGCCCGTCGTCCAGCACGTATATCGGGACGTTGCTGTACGGATCGCTGGCAGTGATGGACGCCGCAGAGATCGAACACGGCCTGCCGGAGATGACAGCCCAGGTGCTGAGCCAAAATCGCATGACCGCTGCGCAGGAGAAGATTGCGTTCGCGGGGGGGCGGCAGAATCCCATCAAGCACGTCATCTACATCATTAGAGAGAACCGCACCTACGATCAGTTACTCGGCGACCTGAAAAAGGACGGCAAGCAGGTGGGCAACGGCGACCCCGGGCTGACGACGTATGGCGCTTCGGTTACGCCCAACCTGCACAAGCTGGCGCTGCAGTTTGGCGTCCTCGACAACTTTTTCGATTCTGGCGAGGTATCGGGCGATGGGCACGTGTGGTCGAACGCCGCCATCGGCACCGACTATCTGGAAAAAACCTGGCAGCAGGCCTATCGCGGCGGCGAGCGCACTTACGACTTCGAAGGAGTGGTCGCGAACGGCTATCCCCTGGCGCAGAAAATTGCCGATGTGAACGAGCCGGCCAGCGGGTACATGTGGGTGAACCTGGCGGCGCACCACAAAACGTATTACCACTTCGGCGAATTCATCTCCACCATCTTCTGCACGGATGCCGAAGCGGCCCATCCACCGCTCAATCCGCAGCAGGGACCATTGCTCGCCCCCAAGGGATGCGCTGAGCCGACGATCCGGCCCGGAGAGCCGCTTCCCGAGGAGTGGGGCGGCGGCATCAACAAGTGGCCCTGGGCCATTCCGCGCATCTATTCGAATACCGCCACCAAGCCGGAGCTCGTGGGCCACTTCGCCCCGGAATCGCCGGACTTCGAGCTCAGTGTGCCCGACCAGATCCGCGTCGACATTTTCCTGAAGCACCTGAAAGGCTGGCTTGCCGATCGCGAGCAGGGCAAGGACACCATGCCGGAGTTCATTCTGCTGCGCCTGCCCAACGACCATACGGCCGGCACGACCCCCGGCGGCCCGACCCCGCAGGCGTCGGTAGCCGACAACGATCTGGCCGTTGGCCGGGCGGTCGACGCGATATCGCACTCGCCTTATTGGGACGACACCGCGTTCTTCATTCTCGAAGATGACGCCCAGAACGGCGCCGATCATGTGGATGCCCATCGCAGCATCGGGCTGGTGGTCTCAAAGTACGCGCCGCACGCGAGTGGGGGCTCGGCGGTCGTCGATAGCCATTTTTACTCGACCGTGAGCATGATCCACACCATGGAGAGCCTGCTCGGGCTCCCGCCCATGAACAACAACGACGCGTTCAGCTCGATCATCGCGCCCGAGTTCGCGGGGCCCGGCGATCAGCCGCCGTTTGCCGCGGACACTTCCAATCGCGACAATGGGCTCATCTACACGGCGAACAAGGCGAACGCGCCCGGGGCCGCGGCCAGCATGAAGATGAATTTCCGTCATGCCGACCAGGCGGACACGCAGAAGCTCAACGTGATTCTGTGGAAAGATGCCATGGGCGACAAGCCGGTGCCCGCCATGTTGACCAGTTGCAGCGCAAAGCGAAGCCGGACAGACGACGACGATTAAGGTGCGGGTTACAAGCGAATGCCCTCAGCCAATGCAGGGTTATGCGAGGTCTGTCATCCAGAAGGGTCATATTGCCTGCTTTGGCGAGCCCAGTACGAACAGACGCTTTGTAATGGAATCCATTACAGCGTAATATTTGACTATGGCTACTGCTACCGCAAGGAAATCGAGGGTCTACACCATCAGCTTGCCGCCCGAACTCGCCCTAAGGGCCGAGGCATTGGCTAAACGGGACAGCCGCACCATGAGTGAACTATTCCGCGAAGCCTTCCGCACCTACTCCGCAGAGCAGGCGCGAACGACGCTCAATGAGCTCGGCGAATATGCGGCGGCCCGCAATCCGAACGGCTACACCGAGGCTGATGTGCCTCGGCTCATTAAAGAAGTGCGTGCTGAGAAGCCGCGACGTCGCAAGGTGCGGTCTAACGGGTGATCGTCGTCATCGACACAAACGTCTGGATTTCTGCGCTTCAGTTTGCGAAACATCGAGGCACGCCGACTCTGGCGCTCGAAAAGGCCATGAACGAAGACGTGATTGCAACCTGCGAGGAGATTGACGCGGAGATCATGCGCGTCCTGACGGAAAAGTTCTGCTGGGAGCAACACCGGGCAGTGTCGGCGCTGCATGCGATTCTGGCGCGCGGCATCCGTGTAAGGATTCGAGGCACGGTAAGGGTGTGCCGTGATCCCCACGACGATATGTTTCTGGAGTGCGCCGCTCTTGCGAAAGCGGACTTGCTGGTTGCAGGCGACAAGGATTTATTGACTCTAGGAACGTACAAGGGAACGCGCATTGTCACGCCCTCGGAGTATCTGAGGGCCGGATAAAGGCGGTCAGAGCATAGGGATTCAATGCGTTTCTGTTGTTGTGAGCGCATGGTCGGCTTCCGTCCAGACCTGTCGCTTGCACTGCGTTGGTCCGATTTTGCCCCCGCAGCCTGGATGCGAGCGATACGTCCAAAAAGTTGGGGCCGATCAATGTCCGGCTTTCTGCGGCTTTGCCAGAAGCTCCTCTCTGATAGCGGGATCGTCGATGACATAGAAAAGGGCCCTCGGTGTCCCATTTTGTTCCATGTTTTCCCCTTCTCTGTACGGTTTCAGTTCGAGTACTTCCGTTACGCCCTTTTCGGTGATCGCTGTGTAATCCGAACTCGCAGGTCCACGCTTCAGGTCTGCGGTCCAGCAGTTTAGCTTGGCGAGCGTCTTGCCGTTCTTGTTTCTCAATATGAACTGCGCATCGCCGAATATCGGCAAGGACGAGTAGTTCATTGTGAGTGAAACATCAGAGCGCTCCAGCCCCGGGGGAATGACGATCCATTCAGGCAGTCGCGAAGCCTCCGACAATTCAAACGATGACTCAGGAAAGTACTCGCATCCCTTGATCACAAGAAAGCAGACAGCAACCGAACTCAGAACAATCAAAAGCACAGAGCGTGCGATTTTCATTGAGACAGATTTTCTCACTTCTTGACCGGGGGGAGTTGGACGCGCGTGCGGCAAAGAGACCTCTCGCAGAATCCGCGAGCAGCGTTGGTTCCGGCACGTTCGGCGGGTTTTCGCCCGGCGCTTCCATCCCTGGATGTTTACCGGTACCAAGCCCGAAATCGACCTGGCTGCCGCCACGGCGCGCCTTGGGCGTGGATGATGTCAAGTCCGTCTCTGATCTCCTGCTGGCGGCACTTCGTTGTACGAAGTGGGGCGCAGCTTTCGTATTCAGTGGAGGCATATCGTTGCAGGGAGTGGGAATTGACGAATCAGCAGAAGGTGAAGGCCCGTCTGGGGCTCGCGTTTCTCGGCCAAATGCTCAACTTCGAGGGAGCCGGTGTACACGAACCGGCTCGATGCGATATTCTGACCCTTCGCCCATGATCTTTTCCCGCGAATATATTGGTTACCTGGGTCGCCGCACGGTCAAACACCTGATCGACGCCAAGTTCATCACCACCAGCGACTTGAAAGCGACGGAACAGAGCGTCACTCAGGCGCTGATAGAAGAGCTGTCGCTCGAAGACCGCATCAACGAAGAGGTGCGCCTCATTCTCGACGCCTACTCCGACGAGATGCGCAAGTCCGGCGCACAATACGCCGAGATGTTCAAGAAGGTGAAGACCGAGTTGGCGAAAAAATATAAGGCGGTGCTATGAGGATCAGCCGCGACAAGCTCAACAAGCTGGCTCACACCGTGGCCGACACCCTGGCCGAAATCGACGCCGTAGGCTTTTTAGAGGATCGCAATACCATTCGCCAGGAAGCGCGTAAGGAACTTGAGAACCTTCTCACCGAGGAGGCGCGCATCGACGCGGCTGCCAAGGCCAAGATCGCCGGCCAGCGCAAGATCATCCTCGAAGGCTCGCAGGAGTGGGAAATCCTCTACCGCAAGTACTATAACGAGGAAGTGCGGAAGCTGGGTATTTGACCCGCAGTACTGCCCTGGACCTCGCCCTCTCTAAACATCTCCAATAAAAAAGATCCGGCGTCCATGAGGACGCCGGATGGAGTGACCGATGGGCCGGAGTTGCGGCCGTTCGGGTTTACAACAAGCGCAGATCGCGATCAGCGGCGATCCCCGGCAATGCTGGCTTCGGCCGCGGGCTTGCTCGATCCGGCCATCACGTTCTGGCCGAAGATGGCGTTGGAGCCCCACATCACGAACTCGGCATTCTGAGAGCTCGAGCCCCACATCACGAACTCGCCTGCCAGGGCATCGGAGCCCCACATGACGAACTCGCCCGCGGCGTCGGTCCCGTTGAACACGCTGGAGCCCCACATCACGAACTCGGATTGAGCCGCGCTGGAACCCCACATGACGAATTCGGAGTCTGTGGAGCCGGAGCCCCACATCACGAAGTTGGGCTGCAGTTGAAGGACGATCTGGCCGTTCGCGTCGAAAGCCGCGAGCGGTGACTCGGCCGCGCCCACCACTGCGGGAGCGAGGTCCGTGTCGTTGAGTGCGGCGTCAATGTCGAGCAAGCCGGCGCCAACCGTGAAAATGTCGGCCTGCAGATTGAAGGTTTGTCCGGTGCTGGGCTCAACCGCGACGCTGGCCGGCACAAGGTTCTTATAGGCGGTCTTCATCAGGCTCGCCTTGAGCTGGTCGGGAGTGAGAGCGGGGTTCTGCTGCAGCAGAAGGGCAGCAGCGCCGCTGACCATGGGCGCGGCCATGCTGGTCCCGCTAAGGATGAAGTAGTCGTTCGCCGCAGCGGTTGCGCCCTGGCTCACGAAAAGCGAATCTGGCACCTGGTTGTCGGGGTACTGCGCGTTGAGGGTTTCCCGTGGCGTGTAGAGAGAGACGATGAGGTTGCCCGGGGCCACGATGTCTGGTTTTACAACGTGGTCGAACAGCGACGGGCCCTTGGAGCTGTAGCTGGCCGGGACGTCATCGGTGCGGTCCGGCGTTCCCTTGCCGTTCATGGCGCCCACGGTGATCACAAACGGATCGTTTCCAGGGGCGGTGATGGTGCCGTAGCCATTGGTGCCGGCGTTGTTGTTGCGGCCTTCGTTGCCCGCGGAGACGACGACGAAGATGCCGGCATTCCACGCGCGTTCAACGGCCTGGCAGAGCGGGTCGTCTACATAGCTCTCATAGACGCCGCGGCCCATCGAGAGATTGATGACGCGGATGTTGTAGGTGTCCTTGAGCTGGATAGCCGTGTCGATTGCGGCGATGACATCGCTGTCCTGTCCGGAGCCGTCGGGCCCGAGGACGCGGAAGTTGACGATGTTGGCGCCCGGAGCGACACCCTTGAAGGTGTAGCTGTAGCCGGGGCCGGTGGAGTCAGCGCCGGAGCCGGCGATGATCCCGGCGACGTGGGTGCCGTGGCCGTATTGGTCACTGCCATCGCCGCCCGGGGAGAAGAAGTCCTGGCTATAGACGATGCGCGACGCCACGAGGTCGTCAACGGCGCTGACGCCGCTGTCGATTACGGCGACCGCGATACCCGAGCCGTCGAGTCCGTTGGCCCAGGCGAGCGCCGTATTCATGGTCTCGTTGTGGTAGTCGAGCTGCGCCGGCTGCCCAAACACGCTGGTGGATCGAATGCGGTGATCGATGGAGACGTGGACTACGTTCGCATCGCTGTTGAGGTTCGCCAGCGCGGCAGCGTTGACGCCACGATAAGACCTGAAGTTGAGGCGGCGGAATTGGCGCCCCCTCGCTCCACCATATTTGAGCACCCTGCTTTCTGAAGCGGTGCTGGGCGTTGCGGCGTACTGGATGATGAGGTCGACTCTGTCGCCTGATTTGAGTTTCTGCAATTCGCGCGAGAGCTTATTGCGGTTAGGTCCGGCGAACGCCACGCCGGTGCAAAGCAAGAGCGCGCTTGCGATCAGAATCGATCTACCCCACATCGCGCTCCGGGGTCGTTTCGGTTGATTCATCGGTTCTCCTTCGGTCGCGCCCGCGATACGGGCATGGAAGTTCCGGCTGGATGCAGAGGGGATTCCGAATTGAACGAAGGCTGAAAGAAGCGGGAATCGGGTCTGCACAATCATGGTTCTCCTCCGCCGGGAGTCGCAGCGCTCCAACTGGAGAGTGCCGATCCGGCAGATCAGGGGCGAGAGGCCTGATGAGAGGCTTCTCATGCACTGGGTCGGTCATCGGCCCTGCGTTAGAAAACCTTTAGATTCCGAAGTAACGTATGCGCCGGCGAATGGTGCGTGGCGGGTGGGCATGCTTCTAAAGCGCCGAATGGCGAGGCCGATGAACCGTTCAGCAGCATGCCGCCTTGTGGGCTGAATCTGCCGTGATTGCGGCGGCGGCAGCGGTGGAGGGAAGCGGAGTGGCGCAAGATTCCATGCCGATGCGAGCCAGCTTCTTTATTGTGCTCGTGATTTCGGTTGGAGTTTCGGGTATCGTCTACGCGCTGTTCCACTGGCAGTCGCACGATCTGCTGAAGTTCATCTGTTACCTGATCATTGCCGTGCTTGGCTCCACCATGAAGGTGAAGCTTCCGGGGATGAACAGCACCATGTCGGTGCACTTCCTGTTCATTCTGCTGGGCGTGCTCGAACTGTCGCTGGGAGAGACGCTGGTGATCGGCTGCGCGGCCGCGGTGACGCAGTGCCTGTGGAAGCAGAAGCCGGAGCTGGTGAAGCTGGCGTTCAACATCCTGGGCACGACCTCGATTGCGATCGTGGCAACGTACACGGCCTATCACGGGCTCGCCGGGTACTTGAATAACAGCATGCCCTTGCTGCTGGTGGTGGCAGCGTGCGCGTGCTTCACGGCCAACACGGTGCCGATCGCCATCATCATTGCGCTCACCGAGGGCCGGCCCCTGCGCGGCATCTGGAGCGAGACCTATTTCTGGTCGCTTCCGTTTTACCTGGTGGGCGCGGCGGTGGTAGGCCTGGTGAGTTTTTCCGACCGCTTCATCGGCTGGCAGGGGGCGCTTCTGGTACTGCCGATCATGTACTGGATCTACCGCTCGTATCACCTGTACCTGGGGCGGCTCGAGGACGAAAAGCGGCGGGTGGAGATCGAGGAGATGCACGTGCGCGCGGAGAAGCGGCACGTGGAGGAGGTGTGCGCGCTTCACCTTCGCACCATCGAGGGGTTGGCGCTGGCGATTGATGCCAAGGATCACACCACGCATGCCCATCTGCACCGGGTGCGGACCTACGCGGTGGAGATTGCGCACGACCTGGGTCTGACGGAATCGGAGATGGATGGGCTGCGGGCGGCGGCCCTGCTGCACGATATCGGGAAACTGGCGGTCCCCGACCACATCATCAACAAGCCGGGACGGCTGACGCCGGAAGAGTTCGAGAAGATGAAGATCCACCCGGTGGTCGGCGCCGAGATTCTGGAGAAGGTGGCGTTTCCATATCCCGTGGCGCCGATCGTGCGCGCGCATCACGAGCGGTGGAATGGGGAGGGATATCCCGACGGGTTAAAGGGCGAGCAGATTCCCATTGGCGCGCGGATTCTGGCGGCGGTGGATTGCCTGGATGCGCTCGCCTCAGACCGGCAATATCGCAAGGCGCTGCCACTGGACGAGGCGATGCGGAAGGTTGCGGAGGAGTCCAGCAGATCGTTCGACCCGAAGGTGGTGGAGGTGCTGCAGCGGCGCTACGTGGAACTGGAAGCCATGGCATGCGAGGGAATGGAAACGCTGGAAGAAGGGCAGAACACCTATATGCAGATTGTGCAGCGCGGAGAGCAGCCGGGCGCGGGTTTTGCGCTGGATGGCGCGCGGCGCGGGAACCAGTCGGACTTTCTGTTTTCGATCGCCTCGGCGCGGCAGGAAGCGCACACGCTGTTCGAACTGAGCCAGGACCTGGGCAACTCGTTGAGCCTGGACGAGACGCTATCGCTGGTGGCGATGCGATTGCGCAAGCTGGTGCCCTATGACTCGTTTGTGGCCTTTCTGCGCAAGGGCGACTTGCTGCTACCGGAGTTTGTGACGGGAGATCATTTTCGGCTGCTGTCGTCGCTTCAGATCCCGGTAGGCACCGGTCTGTGTGGGTGGGTGGCGCAGAATGCGCGGTCCATCGTGAACGGGAACCCGGCTGTGGAGGTGGGATTCGCGCACGATCCGCAGGATGCGTCGGAGCCGCGGTCGGCCCTCGTGGTTCCGCTGGAAGGCGTGACGGGATTGGTGGGGGTGCTGGCGCTCTATCAGACGGCGTCGGATGCGTTCACCAGCGATCACCTGCGGATTTTGCAGGTGGTGACATCCCGTGTGGCGTTGTTTGTCGAGAACGCTCTCAAGTTCCGGGAGGCAGAGAGTTCCGCGACGATCGATTACCTGACCGGCATTGCCAATGCCCGGGCCTTGTCGTTGCACCTGGAACAGGAACTGGCGCGTTGCAGCCGCGAGGGTTCGACGATGGCGGTAATGGTCTGCGACCTGGACGGATTCAAGCAGATCAACGACTGCTATGGGCACCTGGCGGGGGACAAGGTTTTGAAGCAGTTTGCGTCAGCGCTGACGTCGTCGTGCCGCGAATATGACTACGCCGCGCGCATGGGCGGGGACGAGTTTGTGATCGTGGCGCCGAATATGACCCCGGAGGCGGTGAGCGAACGCGCGGAATTGTTCAGCGGCCTGGCGTGGAATGCAGGGAAGGACGTATGCGGCGCAGGGTTCCTGTCGCTGAGCGTGGGAGCGGCTTTTTATCCCAGGGACGGAGTGGACGCCGAGCAACTGCTGGCCGAGGCCGATCGCGCGATGTACGGAGCCAAGCAGCGGCACTACGAGCGAATGGGCGGGGATAGCCGCAGCGGCATGGGCGGCCTCGAACTGGCGACGGTGAGCTGATGAGCGCATTGCGACGGCTGGGCCAACACGGGTTGCGCATCGCAGTGGTGCTGCTGGCAGGCGGGCTTCTGTCGTCCATGCTGGTGCGCACCGCCCCGGGGTTCGGAGTGGACGAGCAGGATCTCGACAGCCGGTTGACCGCCGAGAGCCATCGCGCGCTGCATGGCGCTCAAGCCACCGAAGGCGGATTCCTGCGATTTTATGTGGAATGGTGCGGGCGCGCGCTGCATGGAGACCTGGGAACATCGATCGCGTTGAACGAGCCGGTGCGGCAGTTGCTGGCGGAGCGCATGCCCGAGACGGCGAAGACGCTGGGAGCGGGGCTGGGGCTGGCGTGGATGCTGGGGCTTGGCCTGGCGCTGCTTTCATCGGTGCCGGCAATGCGCGGCGTGGGATGGGCTGCGTGGTTTGTGGCCAGCGCGCTGCTGTGCGTTCCGGCGGCGGTGCTGGCCATCTTGTTTGTGCTTGCGGCAGCGCCGGGCCGCCTTGCCGTGGGGCTGATCGTGTTTCCCAAGGTGTTTGAATTTACGCGCAACCTGCTGGGGCACAGCGCCGACCTGCCGCACGTGCTGGCTGCGCGGGCGCGCGGTGTGGGCGAGTGCCGGGTCTTGTTTCGTCATGTGCTACCGGTGACTGCGGCCCAGATTCTCGCGCTGGCCGGCGTGTCCGTATGCATGGGGCTTGCGGCCTGCATACCGGTGGAGGTGCTGTGCGATCTGCCGGGAATCGGTCAACTGGCATGGAAGGCGGCGCTGGGGCGCGATCTACCTCTGCTGGTGATGTTGACCATGCTGGTGACCCTGGCAACGCTCGCGGCGAACGGTGCCGCAGAGGCGCTGGCGGGAAACCTGAGGGGAGGCGAGGCACGATGAAGGTTCGAATCGCCGCACTTGTGTTTCTGGCCCTGTTGGCGCTCGGTTGCGTGCTCGCGGGATGGATTGCGCCCCAGGGATATGCGGAACAATTTCGCAGCGAGCCCGATGCGGCCTGTTCGCGCGCACACCTGCTGGGCACCGACGATCTGGGACGCGACCGGTTCGCGCGCGTGTTGTATGGCACGCGGGTTTCGCTGCTGCTGGCTCCGGCGGCGGCGTTGCTGGCCACGGCGCTCGCGGGATTGATCGGCGGCGCGGCGGGCTTTTTTGGCGGAGCCCTGGAAGGCTGCGTGATGGCTGTGACCGACCTCGTGTTGGCCATGCCGTGGTTCTTCCTGCTGATCACGGTGCGCGCACTCCTCCCTTTGAACGTGTCTCCGGCGCTGTCGGTGAGCATCACGTTCGCG
>Ga0070684_100003614_pt1 | contig 11638 bp, 10 predicted proteins | sample KBSC723LmetaG_FD_65653 | JGI IMG/M metagenome (GOLD analysis project Ga0070684, IMG submission 65653) | Corn rhizosphere microbial communities from Kellogg Biological Station, Michigan, USA - KBS C7.2-3L metaG | ecosystem: Host-associated > Plants > Roots > Rhizosphere ...
CGCGGCAGCATCGGCATCAGCGATATCTCGCGCGCGATGTTCGGCGCAGTGACCGACGACACGACGGTGCCGTACACGATGCCTTCGACGAGCCTGCCCTCCAGACTCGTTCGCTGAATGAGCTCCGCCACGGCCAGCTTGCCCAGCTCGATCGCCGTGAGACCCTTGAGCACCGTGCCCGCGCGCGCGAACGGCGTGCGGACACCGGCGATGATTGCGACACGGCGACCTGACGCCCCGAGTGCTGGCATCCGTGGAAACTGGCTTACCTTTGATCCAATGCAAGGTCAGCTCCCGACTCGCGCCGAGCGATTCGCGGCGCTCGGCGCCCCCGCCCGAGAGTTCGACCTACTCGTGATCGGCGGCGGGATCACGGGGTGCGGAATCGCGCGCGAGGCGGCGGCGCGCGGTTTGTCGGTCGCCCTCGTCGAAAAGAACGACTTCGCGAGCGGCACCTCGAGCCGCTCGTCGCGCCTGATTCACGGCGGCGTGCGCTACCTCGAGCACGGGCAGATCCACCTCGTGTTCGAGTCGAGCGCGGAGCGGAGGCAGCTGCTACGTCTCGCGCCCCACCTCGTGCGCCCGCTCGCGTTCACCTGGCCCGTGTACGCCGGCGCGCGCATCCCGCGGTGGAAATTGGGGCTCGGACTCACCGCCTACGACGCCCTCGCCCTCTTTCGAAACGTGCGGCGCCACCGGCGGCTCAGCACGCGCGGCGTGCTCGCGCGCGAGCCGGGGCTCGCGTCCGATGGGCTTCGCGGGGGCGCGCTCTACTACGACGCTGCCACCGACGACGCGCGCCTCACGCTGGCGAACGCGATCGGCGCCGCTGAAATCGGCGCGGTGGTCGTCAATCACGCGTCCGTGCGCGCTCTCGAGGCGCGCGACGGTCGAATCGTCGGCGCGCGCGTCGACGACGAGCTGACACGAGAGAGCGTCGACGTCCGCGCCGCCGTCGTCGTGAACGCGACTGGGCCATGGAGCGACACGGTCCGCGCCCTCGACCAGTCCGCACCGCTTCCGGGAGCGCGCAAAGCCGTGCGCGGAAGCAAAGGCACCCACATCGCGATTCGGCGGGAACGCCTCGGCAACCACGATGCGCTCACGCTGCTTTCGCCGATGGACGGCCGCGTGATGTTCGTGCTTCCCGCCGGTGCATTCGCCATCGTCGGTACGACCGACACGTTCACGACGTCGTCGCCCGACGACGTTCGCCCGACCGCCGAGGACGTGTCGTACCTATTGGCGACCGCCAATCGATTTTTCCCGGCCGCGAAGCTGGGGGCGAACGATGTCGTCGCGGCGTGGGCGGGTATTCGGCCGCTGTTGCCGTCGTCGCGCGAAACCCCAGGCGCCGCGTCTCGCGAGCACGCCGTGACCGTGAGCGGTGCCGGGCTCGTCTCGATCACCGGCGGAAAGTTGACGACGTACCGCGTCATGGCCGCCGACGTTCTGCGTGTCGTCCTTCGCGAGCTCGGACGCCCGGCGGGCGCCGCACACCTGACGCCTCTGCCGGGCGGCGACATTCGGTCGTACGAGCAGCTCGTTGCCGACATCTCGCGCGAGACCGATGACGCGTCGCTGAGCGCGCATCTCGCCGCGTCATACGGGAGCCGATGGCCACGGGTCTGGAGCGAGATCACGTCGGACGGCGGCGATACGCGCTTGGCCGACGGTCTTCCCTACACCGCCGGCGAGCTCCGTTACTGCGCGCGGAACGAGATGGCCTTCACGCTCGGCGATCTGCTCATCCGGCGCACCAAGCTCGCGTTCGAGACGCGTGACCACGGTGCATCGATCGCCGCGCGTGCCGCGGCGGTCGTCGCCGAGCCGCTGGGGTGGGACGCTCCGACGCAGAGCGGCTCGGTGGCCGCGTATGCCAAAGAAGTGCAACGAATCTTTTCAATCGAGGCCTGACCCCGCGGTTTTGCGCGTTCGCGCGGCGTCCACGCCTTCGGCCCGCGACGCCCCGGCCGGTAAGATTCTTGTCTAAAGACAGAATTCTTGGATAAAGATTCTTGGCTCCGAGCCGCCCAGAGCGGGTGGCTCATTTTCGACAAGGTGTTGCGGCATCGAGTGTTGGGAGGGCGGCACGAACGCTGCCTTAGGGGTCGGCGACCGCCCACCCGGCTTGCTACCTCACCACTACCCTGAGCTGACTTCGATGCGCCGTCGCATTCTCCTTCTCTCCACCGCCCTCGTTGCTGTCGTCGCGGCGGCATGCGTGTCCACCGACATTCCGACCGCGCCCAGTGGTCCGGCCGGGTCGGTGCCTACCGAGGCGACCGAGGCGAACGCCAGCCTCACGAGTCTTCTTGGCCTCGCCAATCCGATCCAGGTGACGCCGCTGCAGCGTACGACGCCGCTGGCGAACTCCGTGTCGACTTCGGCGACCATCGGTCCTCTCGGCGGTGCGTTGGCTCTGCCGAGCGCCGGCCTGCTCGTCGTCGTGCCGCCCCTCGCGCTGTCGTCGAAGCAGACGATCACCGTGACGGCGGTCGCCGGTTCGAACGTCGAATACGAATTCGCGCCGCACGGCCTCAAGTTCAACCTGCCGCTCGTCGTGACCCAGAACCTCAGCCTGACGCAGGCCAGTCGCAACGGGTTGGTGAATCCTCTCTCGCTCTTCGCCGGATATTTCCCCGATTCGACCAAGCCGACGTCGATCACCGAGCAGCTCAACGTCAACGTGGACCTGCTGAATTCAGTGGCGACGTTCACGGTGTGGCACTTCTCGGGGTACATCCTGGCCAGCGGAAGAGAGTAAGTCCTCTCCACGCTGTCGGGGAACGATGAACCTCGAGCCGATCCGCGGACATTCGGGGCACGCGGCCGAGGAGGCGAGACGTCTAACGGAGCTGGGGCGCGCCGCCGGGCTGGGGGACTCTCCTGACGACGCAGTCAGGTTGCACCAAGACGCTCTCTCCCTCCTCGGCGCGCACGAGGCGACACCTCTCGTCGCCGACGTGCTTCGATGGCAAGGCACGGTGCTTCGCGATCGAGGAAACCCGGTCGAGGCCAAGCCGCTCTATCAACGAAGTCTCACGGTCGCGCGGGAGCTGAGTTACAGCGCAGGCATCGCGCACGCGCTGAACTGCATCGGCATCCTCGCCTTGAACGCGGGCGACCTGCCGCTCGCCGACGATCTGTTCACGCAGGCGCTCACGGCGACGGAGTCGTGCGGCGAGCCGCGACTCGTCGGCATGATCCAGCAGAACCTGGGCGTCATGGCCGACATTCGCGGCAACCCGGTCGCGGCGATGGCGCACTACCGGGCGGCGCTCCGGACGTTCGAAGCGCAGAACGATCAGCAGCAGGTGTGCTGGGTGCTGAACAACCTCGGCATCGTCCACGCGAAGGACGGGCATCACGACGAGGCTCGCAAAGCGTACACGCGCGCCCTCGAGATCGCGACCGAACGCGGCGAGATGCTGTTCGAGGGAATCATCGAAGGAAACCTCGCCGAGTTGGAATTGATCTATGGAAACGTGAGCGCCGCCCGGCCGGCGATCGACAGGGCGTTGGAGATCGCGGAACGCAGGCGCGACAGCGCTCGCCACGCGATCGCGCTCAAGCTGGTCGGCGCCGCCCACCGCATGGGCGGCGACTTGGCGGCTGCCGAGGAGGCACTCGGAAAGGCCGCCCGATTGGCGGCGGTGTCGGGAGACGCGTTGACCAGCGCTGAAATCCGCTTTCAGCTGGCGTGCGCATTGGCGGCGGGGGGCCACCGAACGGTTGCCGAAGAGACCTGGAGTCGGTCGTTGCTCGCGTTCGAGCGCATAGGTGCCCGCCAGTGGGCAGCCCGAGTGCGCGATCGATTAACCGGCGGGGAGAACGGACGATACTTCTAGGGCCAAGCTTCAATCGCTAAGCCCCAATCCCGCCAGAGGTTCCGGTTGCTGCACGATGAAGATCGCACGGCCGCCGCGTCGGACCGCGCGCCTGACTTCGGGTTTCAAAACATCGTGGGCTCGAGCCCGCTGCTCCGCGAAGCCATCAGCCTCGCGAAGCAGGTGGCGGGCACGCGCCGCACCACGGTCCTGCTGATCGGCGAGACCGGAACAGGCAAAGAGTTGTTCGCGCGCGGCACCCACTACGCGAGCGCGGCGGCCGATGAACCCTTCGTCGCGATCAACTGCGCGGCGATACCCGAGGCGCTGCTCGAGTCGGAGTTGTTCGGCCACGAACGCGGCGCGTTCACCGGTGCGCACGCGCGCAAGCAAGGACTCCTCGAGCTCGCGGGTTCGGGAACGCTCTTCCTCGATGAAGTCCACCATCTGCCTCGCATGCTCCAGCCCAAGCTGCTGCGCGCGCTGGAGTCGCGTCAGGTGCGTCGCCTCGGCGGGTTCGAGGAGATCGCGATCGAATGCCGCATCGTCGCGGCGGCCAGTCCGCTCCTCGAGCAGGTGGTGGCCAGCGGCGAGTTTCGGGAGGACTTGTACTACCGCCTCAACGTCTTCTCGATCACCCTGCCGGCACTTCGCGACCGAATCGAGGACATCGAGGTCATCGCCCGTCATTTCCTCGCGCACGAGACGCGCGAGCACGGACAATCCAAGGCGTTCTCCGCCGATGCGTGCGCCGCGCTGCGCGTACATCGCTGGCCCGGGAACGTGCGCGAGCTCAAGAACGTCGTCGAGCGCGCGGCGATTCTGAGTGGCGACTCGTCGATCGTTCGCGCCGAGCACCTGATGATCCAGCGGCGAGCGGCGAAAGCGAGCGGACCCGACGCGATCGGTGAGATCAAGATTCCGACCAACGGCAAGTTGCTCGACGAGATCGTCGCCGAAGCGGTGACGCTCACGCTCAAGATCACGAACGGGAATCAGGCGGCGGCGGCGCGCTTGCTCGGCATCTCGCGCCCGACGTTGGCGAAGAAAATGACCCGTCCTCCCGCGCCTACGCGCGCCTCGGTGGCGTGAGCGCGCAGAGCACGGCGTTTCCCCTGCCCCTCAGCGGCGCGGCGGCGCATCTCGTCGTCGAAGCCGAAACCGCCGAGCGCGCGGGCAATCGAGAGCTCGCGCGACTTCTCTACGACCGCGCGCTGCGGCTGCTGCGCGAGAGCCGGGCGGCCTCGACGATTCTGCGGCGCATCGCCCGCTCGTATTGCGACGACGGCCAACTCGACGTCGCGCTGGACTGTCTCGACGCCGCGCTCGGCTCGGCCGAGGCGCACGGCGCGCTCGCGGACATCGCTCACGCGAAGAATCTCGCCGGCAACATCCTGCTGACTCGCGGCGATTACGCGGCGGCGGAACCGATGTACGCGCGCGCGCTTTCGTTGGCCGTCGAGACGGGGGAGCGCCAGCTCGAAGCCATGGTGGCGCAGAATCTCGGCGTCATCGCGAGCATGCGCGGCGACTTGCCCGCGGCGCTCGAGCACTACGCGACGAGCCTTGTCGTCTATCGGACGCTCGGGATGCAGCGGCAGGTCGGACACGCGCTCAACAACATGGCGCTCGTCTATACGCATCTCGGCCGGCTCGACGAAGCGCAGGCCGCATACGACGAGGCGATCGTGTTGTGCCGCGCGGCCGGCGACGTGCCGCACCGGCTATTGGCGCTGACCAACGCCGCCCGGCTGCACCTCGTGCGCGGCGACTTGAACGCCGCAGACGCGCTCTGCCAATCGATCCTTCCCGAGGCGATCGAAGCAAACGACGACCGCGCCCTCGGCGAGACGTACAAGCATCTGGGCGTCATCGCCCGCGCGCGCGGCGACTTCGAGAGCGCCGAGCGCCATTTCGCCGCCGCGTACGACAACGCGATACGCCGCGAGGATCTGCTGCTCGCCGGCGAGACGGCGCGCGACCAAGCCGAGTTGTTCGAGCTGTTGCACAAGAATCGCGAGACCTTGCAGGCTCTCACGCAATCGCACCGCCTGTTCACCAAGCTCGAGTCGCAGCGCAACCTCGCCGAGCTGCAGGAGCGGGTCGAGCGCCTCGAGGAGCGGTTCTACCTCGTCGTCGCGCGCTGGGCGAGCTCGATCGAATCGAAGGACAACTACCTGCGGGGCCACTGCGAGCGCGTCGCCGATTACGCGTGCGCGCTGGCGCGAGACATCGGGTTCGACGAGATCACGATGTTTTGGTTCCGCATCGGCGCGCTACTCCACGACGTGGGAAAGATCTCGGTGCCGACGGAGATCTTGAACAAGCCCGGCCGGCTCACGCCGCGTGAGCGCGAAGTGATGGAAGGCCACGCCGCCGCGGGCGCGGAGCTCCTCGCGGACATCGAATTTCCGTGGGACATCCTGCCGATGGTGCGCCACCACCACGAGCGGTGGGACGGCGCGGGATATCCGGACCGCATCGCCGGCGAGAACATCGCGCTCGCGGCGCGGATCGTGTGCGTCGCCGACGTGTTCGACGCGCTGACGACCGACCGACCCTACCGCGCCGCGTTCTCGCGCGACGAGGCGCTGACGATGATGAACAACGACCGCGGGAAAATCTTCGATCCGTACCTGTTGACGCGGTTCAACCGCATCGTTCAGGAAGAGGCGGCGGCTATTCCTCGCCGCCGCCGCGGTCGTGTATCGTACGGAGCTCGACGACGCGGAGCTGGCGCACCATCGTCGGCAGCCTGAGGTAGGCCACCTCGCCGACGGCCTTGCCGAGCAGCGCCCGGCCGATGGGCGACGCCATCGTGACGTGTCCCTCCTCGAACTCGATCGCGTCGCCGAAGACCAGATAGTAAGTCTCGCGGCCGCCGGCTTTCTGATCCTCGAGCACGACCTTCGATCCCAAACCCACGCGGTCCGACGGGATCTGCGACGGATCGATCGCCGAAAGCTTGCTCAGGCGCTCGCGCAAATGCCCGAGGCGCGCCTGCACGAATTGCTGGCGCTCGAGCGCGGCCTTGTATTCACTGTTCTCACGGAGGTCGCCGAGCTCGACGGCTTTGCGAATTTCCTGCGGCAGCGTGACGTTGAGCTCGTACTGTAGCCGTTCCGCTTCCGCGGCGAGTTTTTGCTTCAGCTCTTCGATCATATCGCCCGGTCGCGAGCGTTTTGAGTCCAGGGAAAACTTACGCGCCCGGCCGACAGGCCGGGCGCGTGGCTCACCGTTCCAAGTTATCCCGCGTGCGCGCCGCTGGCAAACGACGCGTCGGACGACCGGGCGAACTCGGCGCGCAAACGCTCCATCATGGCGTCGCGCCGATCGTACAAGCGCTTGAGCGGGCGGTCCGCGTGCCGCGCCTTGGCGTACGACGTGAGCAGCGGCAGCGCGACGGTCGAGTCCATGTAGCACACGACGGCGTCGGGCAATCGATCGGGATCGATCTTGCCCCAGCTCACGGCTTCGGCGGGCGTGGCGCCGGAGAGGCCGCCCGTGTCGGGACGCGCGTCGGTGATCTGCAGGAAATAGTCGTGTCCCTTTTCGTCGATGCCGAGCACTTCCTGAATCTGCGGCTCGGTCTGCAGCATGAAGTTCTTCGGGCTGCCGCCGCCGCAGATGAGCACGGCCGACTTTCCGCCCGATCGTTTGGCGTCGAGCACGATCGACGCCGTCTCGTTCACATCGAGGTTCGGGTCGATCGTGCACTTGTTCCCCTCGAGCGCGAGCGCGGCGACGTTCATGCCGATCGACGAATCGCCCGGCGAGGAGGTGTAGATCGGCACGCCGGCGTTGTACGCCGCGGAAAGCAACGACTTCTGTCCGACGGCGAGCGCTCGCTCCCGTTCGCGCACGTACTTGCCGCACAGATTGTGGAACTCGGCGCTCGACATCGCGCGCTGAAACTCGGGTCCTTGAATGACGGCCCGAAAAAAGGCGTCGGTCGACAGCAGCACGTCGTAGTCGAAGAAGATGTCGTAGATGCGCACGACGCCTTCGTCGCGCAGCACCACGTCCGACTCCTGCGGATTCCCGCGGTGCATCGCGAGCCCGAGACCGAAGTGCGTGTCGTGATAGAGATTCGCGCCGGTCGAGATGATCCAGTCGACGAACCCGCTCTCGATGAGCGGAATGAGCGCCGCCATGCCGAGCCCCGCCGGCGTGAGCGCCCCGGTGAGCGTCATGCCGACCGTGACGTCGGGATCGAGCATCTTTTTGGTGAACAGTCCGCACGCTTCTCGGAGGCGCGCCGCGTTGTAGGCGAGGAACGCGTTGTCGATCAGATCCGCGGCTGTTTCGGTTCCGCTGATCGCCTTGGGTTCGATGCGCGGCCCGCGGAGATACTTGCTCTTCTCGCGCGCTTCGTGCTTGGCGCCCGAGCGCTCGCGCTCCTCTGCGGCCGCCTTCTGCGCGCCCTTGGGGCCGGCGGCCGATGGTTTGTTGTCGGAATGCTTCGCCATGTCGTCAGCGTCCCCCCCCGTTTTGCGCTTCCCACGCCTGAATCACGGCGTGCGCGGCTTCTTGGGGGTCGTCGGTGAGCAAAATCAAATCCAGGTCTCCCGGTGAGATTTTCGCTTCGCCCAACACGCGCGACTGGATCCAGCGGATCAGCCCGGCCCAGTAGTGTCGGCCGAACATCACGACCGGGAATTGATAGATCTTGCCGGTCTGGATCAGCGTCAGCGCCTCGAAGGCTTCGTCGAGCGTGCCGTACCCGCCCGGGAAGATGATGAACGCGTTCGAGTATTTGATGAACATCGTCTTCCGCACGAAGAAGTAGCGGAAGTTCACGAGCGTATCGACATATGGATTCGCGCCCTGCTCGAACGGCAGCTCGATATTGCAGCCGATCGACTTGCCTCCGCCGAGTTTGGCGCCCTTGTTCGCCGCTTCCATGATCCCGGGACCGGCGCCGGTGATGATCGCAAAACCCGCTTCAGCGAGCAGCCTCGCTACTTCCTGCGCCGCCTGGTACTGAGGATCGTCCGGATGCGTGCGCGCCGATCCGAAGAGCGACACGCCGCGCTTCACGTCGTGCAGATTATCGAAACCCTCGATGAACTCGCCCATGATTCGCATCACGCGCCACGGATCGCTGCGCGTGAAATCGTGCGTGTCGCTGGGTGCCTGGAGGAGCTTTTCGTCTTCCGTGGCGATCGCGTCGTAGTCGCGGATCGACGTGTCGACGATCTTTCGCGTCGCGCCGGAAGACCGCGCGCCGCGCTTCTGCGATGGCGGAGTACGCCCGGCGGCGCGGTGACCCGCCTCGGTGCGCTCGCGCAATCCTTCCTGTGAGTCGAGCGCGGCTTCGGCGAGGAGCTGTGGACTGGCGTGCTTTCCGCTCGCCGTACGTGCCGATTTTTGCCGGCCTTTCTTCGCGCGCGGCGACGTCGCCGTCTCGGGCGCTTTCTCCCCGCGCTTTCGTTTTTCTGGCATGCGTGGAGTCTACGGGGTTGAGGCAAGGCAGCACAGAGGCGACCTTCCCACAACCCTCATGCAATCCGCGTTGGCCAAATTTGCGTCCGTCGTCATGCTCCTTGCCGACGGCGCGAGACCCGAGACGATCGCGACCGCTCTCGACAGCGGTGCCGTACCGGCGCTCGCCCGTCTCCGTGAGGAAGGCGGCCTGTATTCCGTGACGTCGTGTTTCCCGTCCGTGACGGGGCCGGCGTATGCGCCCTTCCTCATGGGCCGCTTTCCCGGTTCGATCGGCCTGCCCGGTCTCCGCTGGTTCGATCGCGCGCGCACGGTGTGCTCCTTTCCCGACTACGCGCGCAGCTACGTCGGCTACCAGATGCGCGCGGTCGATCGCGACATCGACGTCGGCGCGCCAACAATCTTCGAGCTGTGCACGCCGAGCCTCGGCGCGCTGAACGTGATCGGCCGAGGGCTGGCGCAGCAACAGCGCATCGGCTCGATCAGCGCGCGATCGGCGTTTCGCGCGGCACGCACGCATTTCGCCGGCAACCTCGCGGGCTGGCTGCAGATCGACCGTGACGTCGCGAGTCAGGTGCGCCAACGCGTGCGCGTCGAGCGTCCTGAGTTCACTTTTGCGGCGCTCACCGGCGTCGACAAGGTCTCACATTCACGCGGCCAGAACGACCCGATGATCCTCGACGCGCTGAAGATCGTCGACGACGCCGCGGCGGGGATCCGCGCGGATGCCGAGCGCGATGGCCGATGGGAAGGCATGTCCCTTTGGATCATCAGCGATCACGGACATTCGCGAGTCACGCAGCATGAGGATCTCGTAAAGGTCGTGCAGGACGCGGGCTTCCGGACGATGTCGCATCCCTGGCTCTATTCGCGGTCGCCGGAGGTCGCGGTGATGGTGAGCGGCAATGCAATGGCGCATCTGTATGTTGACCTTCCCTCGCGGGTTCGCGCGAACAAGCTCGACGCCCGGTATACGGCCCTCGGAAAGGCGTTGCTCGCCCGCCCGTCGGTGGACTTGATGCTGATGCCCGGAGACGGCGGCGCGCTCGTTTCGAGTGCGAGCCGAGGATCGGCGCTCGTCTGGCATGACGCGCGCGGCTATCACTACGTTCGCGAATCGGGTGATCCGCTGAAGATCAGCGCAAACCTGTCGGCGGTTTCTGCCGACGCCGCATACGATGCGACGATTCAGACTGATTATCCGGACAGCGTCGTCCAGATCGCCCACCTCGCGTCGTCGCCGCGCGCAGGCGAGATCATCCTGTCGGCGGCGCGCGATTGGGATTTGCGCGCGCGCTACGAGCCGATCCCGCACTTCAGCTCTCACGGCGCGCTGCACCGCGAGCACATGATGGTGCCGCTGCTCGTGAACCGGCCGATTCATGGTACTCCGAAACGGACGGTCGATGTGATGCCGAGTGCGTTGGCGGCGCTGGGCAAGCCGATCCCGCCGGGGCTCGACGGCCACTCATTCCTTTAGAAGGGCTCGCGCGCTGGACGACACGCGTGTGATCTACGCACACTCCCGTCCGTTTCCCGCGACACCCAGCGTCTCAACCAATAGACACCCCGCGCAGCGTGTCAGGTTGCAAGCGGTTAATTCATGGGCATTTGGCGACTTCGATCCGCCTGGCTCCAATGGTGCCATATCAGATGCCCAATGGGCGCCTAGGCGCGCTCGAGCATTCTGACAGGGAGCGATGAATCATGCGCACGCATATCACGAAAGCACTCGGCATCGCGGCCGCCGCGATCGCGTTGGCGACGTCGGCGCAAGCCCAGGGGCACGGCCGGGGTCACGACAAGGACCGCGATCGACAGCACGATGACCATGGTCGCCCGGAAGTCGTGCATCGCGCGAACGGAGACATCCGGCTCTACCCGGACAATCAGCACGTGCCGCCCGGCCTGGCGAAGAAGCCGGGACAGATGCCGCCGGGGCAGTACAAGAAGCGCTATTCGCCGCTGCAGGGCGCGAACACGCTCAGCGGCGTGCTGCGCCGCCGCGGCTACACCGTCGATCGCATCGGAACGTCAGGCGACTCGCGCGTCGTGTACTACCGCGGACGCGACGGCGTCATCCACCGCGCGATCGTGAGCCCGGGCACCAATCAGCTCGGCTTCAGCAACGTGCCGTCGTCGTTGTTGCAGCAGGTGATGTCGTCGCTCTACGGCTACTAGACGCGACCAGATGATCTGGGGAAAGGCGCAGGGCGATGAGTCGCCAGACTCATCGCCCTGTTCCTTGCAACGGCGCACAGCTATCCAATGAAATCGCTGATGACCTGTGGCGTCGCCGTGTCGAATCCGACCACGTCGAGCATACCGGCATCGTCCGGATCCGCGATGCTGAATCCGTTCGA
>Ga0070684_100003618_pt1 | contig 11636 bp, 12 predicted proteins | sample KBSC723LmetaG_FD_65653 | JGI IMG/M metagenome (GOLD analysis project Ga0070684, IMG submission 65653) | Corn rhizosphere microbial communities from Kellogg Biological Station, Michigan, USA - KBS C7.2-3L metaG | ecosystem: Host-associated > Plants > Roots > Rhizosphere ...
GTCGCAATCGATTTTCCCGACATCTCGCGCGCCATATCGAAGTTCATGGCGTCGCCCTCATAGTTCTTGACGATGAACAACACGCCTCCCCCCGTGTCCGCTGCCTCCGCAGCGGCGAGAATGAGATCGGGCGTAGGCGAGGTGAAGACCTGGCCGGGACACGCGGCATCCAGCATTCCGTACCCGACGAATCCGGTGTGAAGCGGTTCGTGTCCGGAGCCTCCACCCGACAATAAGGCAACCTTGCCGGGCTTGAGCTGGCGACGCTGCACGAACGGCGCATGCTCCCCCATCCGCACGATGTCGGAATGCGCCGCACAGAATCCGGCAAGACTTTCGTTCACCACATTCTCGACGGCGTTGATCAGCTTCTTCATCCTGGCCTCCCCCGATAAGATTCCGCCGGCATCAGGTGTCCTCGATCAGCCTTGCGAGTTTCTCCGCGAATTCACTCAGCAGTGAGTCCAGCTTGTGGTTCTTTTCGCTCCCAAGATCCGGGAGCATGAGCGTGAGACGCCTGCCGCGTTCACGTTCCTTCAGGAGAAGCAGCCGCCGCGGGTGCGCCCGGTGATAAGCCTCAAGAAACCGGTCCCTTTCCTGCACCGAGAAATGGCAAAGCTGTATAATGGGGTGGACGTGCTGGGCCGGGATCGGCGTCTGATATGCCGGGTTGGCAATCTGGGTGATGAAGCTGCGGTTCTTGCCGAGCGCTTCGGCCAAACGTTGGCGCATGCCGGAAGGCCGCCGATCCAGCACATCGCGAAGGATAGCCTTGTAGGCCGCGATAAGACCCTGCGAACCGGCAGGCGTTGCTTGCGTGCTCATGCGGCGGAACCGGTATAGCGGGCGATCGCGGCCTTTACCGGCCCCAGTGCTCCCAGCGCTACCGAAAAGGTGCGCAAGCCCTGATCGAGAAGTGCTGCGACTTGCGCGGGTTCGCCCGCAAGATCGCCGCACAGGCTCGTTTCACGGCCGGCGCCATCGGCGTATTTCACGACATGCCCGATCAGGCCGAACACCGCGCGAGAGGGACGCGCGAGATCAGCGAGCTGCGGTTCGTCCCGGCTCGCCGCCGCCACGTACTGGATGAGATCGTTGCTGCCGATTGAAAAGAAGTCGGCCTTGAAGTCCTCGATGGTAAGCGCTGCCGCCGGCACCTCGACCATCATGCCGAGCGGCGGCATTTGCGCTTCCCGGCCCTCGCGACGCAGATCCTCGACGGCTTGCTCGAGAAGTGCGCGGCACTGGTCGAGTTCCTCCGGCACCGTGACCATCGGAATCATCACCTTGAGGTTCCCTGCTACTGCGGCGCGCGCCAGCGCCCGCAACTGCTCGCGAAATACGTCCAGATGCCGCAGTGACAGCCGCACCCCGCGCACGCCGAGAAATGGATTGAGGTCTCCCGGTTGCGTCAAACCGGCGATTGGCTTGTCGCCTCCAGCGTCGAGCGTGCGGATCGTCACGGGTCGGCCGGCGGCCCACTCCACCATGCGCTTGTAGATCTGATATTGCTCTTCCTCGGTTGGGAGCTTTTCGCGCCCCTGAAACAGAAACTCGGTCCGCATCAGGCCAATCCCGTCGACGTGGGCAGGATCGAGGTCGTTGAGCTCGGCGAGGCCGGTGACATTGATCATCACCCGAACCAATTCGCCGGTGGCCGTAAGCGCGGGGCCACTGAATGAAGCAACGGCTTGCCGAACCTGCGATTGCTCGGCACGACGCAGACAATAGGTCGCCCGCATGTCGGTGTCGGGATCGACAACGAGAAGGCCCGCGCCTCCATCAAGCAGAGCGTCCCTCCCATTTTCAAGACGATCGACATCTACTCCCACAACCATAGGCACGCCGCGCGATCTGGCGAGAATTGCGACGTGGCTGCTGGGGCTCCCCCGGCGCAATACCAACCCGCCGTCCTGCCAATCGGTGGCCAAAAACATTGAAGGCGGCATATCGTCGGCCGCGACGATAGTTCCAGCCGGCACGACCTGATCGGTCTCACCTGCCAGATGTCTGAGTACGCGATCACGGAGATCGCGCAAATCGGATGCACGGGCGCGAAAATATGGATCATCGGCCCCATCGTACGATGCGATTTCCGGGTCAATCGCTGCGCTCCACGCCTGATTGGCGGCCTCGCCACTGGCGATCAGCGCAAATGCCGGCGCTGCAAGATGGTCGTCTTCGAGCAGCGCTATCTGGAAAGAAAGAATAGCTTCCGCGTCAGCCTGCCCTGCTTCGCGCGCGAGCACGCCGAGATCCGCTTTCGACGCCGCGAGGGCATCGACGAGGGCTTGGTGCTCCTCCGCCGCAGATCCGCATGGTCGGGCATCGTGTTTCACGGAGGCCAAACACACAAGCGGTCCCAACGCGATTCCGGGAGCGGCCGACCTCCCCTCGATGCGACGAGCAGCTCGATGCGTCCTATCGTCCATCCTGAAAATCTCCGTCGACAAGGGTCACCAGCGCGTCCAGCGCGTCCTTCGCATCGGTCCCCTCCGCGCGAAAATAAATGGTCGAATCTTTCGGCGCTTTCGTAGCCATTACCTTGACGATGCTCTTTGCGTCGACCCACGGGCCATCCGGCGAGAGGCCAAGATCGATACGCGATTCAAAGGCCTTCGCAAGCTTGGTCAACTTGACCGACGGCCGCGCATGCAACCCGACCTCATGTCGCATCAGCACCGATGCCCGAACCTTATTCATGGCGCTTGCCCCGCATCAGACCGGCGTCAGTTCTTCAGCGGTGCGACGCACGGCCTCAAGGGTCGCCCCCGAAGCTGCTTCGGTCGCCGCCATCACTGCCCCTTCGACCACGGGCGCGTTGCAAACCACGACGCGGCCGCGGCGCGATTCGGGCAACATTTCGATCGCCATCTCGCTGTTGGTTTCTGCGCCGCCGAGGTCGACCAGAATGGCGACGCCGCTCTCCGACCACGCCCGGTCGATCGCCGCCATGATCGCTTCGACGCTTGTACCCAATCCGCCGCCCGGATCTCCGCCGCACCAGCCGAGCGGCACTTCATGGCCGACCATTTGCTCAACCATCAGCGCAGTGCCCCGCGCCACGTCCGCCGAGTGCGACACAATGACAATTCCAACATTTTCGCTCATGCCAGGCCTTCCATAACATCTGCGACCGCGTCGACTATCAACGCGGAGGACCGTGCGCCGGGATCCATGTGACCGACGCTGCGCTCGCCCAAAAATGACGCGCGACCACGGATCGCCCGCATCGGAATCGTTTTCTGCGCCGCGGCCCTGGCGGTTTCCTTCAGCCGCACCGGTAGCCCGGCCCCGCCTTCGCGCAAAACGGCGAGCACCGGAAAAAGTACGTCGAGCATGGTCTTTTGGCCGACGTCAGACTTGCCGCGCGCCTTGACCGCTTCGATTGCGGTGGCAAAGGCATCGGCGGCCTGGTCACAGCTCACCTCATCGTGCAGCGACTTGCCGAGTGACATGAACAGGGTCCCGTAAAGCGGGCCGGACGCGCCGCCAACTTTCATGACCAGGGTCGTCCCCACGCCCTTCAGGGATTCGCCAAGGTCCTTGGCGGCGAGTTCATCGACCGCGGCCAGCACAGCTTCAAAGCCGCGGCGCATATTGGCCCCGTGATCACCGTCGCCAATGGCGCGATCGAGATCGGTAAGTTCGTCGGCGCTTGCAATCACGCGTTGCGCCACGGTTTCAAACAGGAGTTTGCGCGCCTGGCGGTCGATCATCATGCATGCCCCCGGAATGCGTCAGCAGCGACCCGGTTACCGGCCTGATCGAAATAAAGCGGTTCAGTAAACTCGAGTGAGACCTGATCCCCTGCCTTGAGCGGCTGGACCGGGTCCGCAAGCGTTACCAGCGAATGGGTATCAAGCTTGAGATGGACGTGGTTCTGGTCGCCGAGATGCTCCACCCAATGGACCCTTGCGAGCGGTCCCGGACGATCCACCGAAGAGATCCTGATATGCTCGGTCCGTAAGCCCACGGTTCGCACCTGCGGCGGCACCGCATCGGCACCCAGAAGCTCGGCGGGGATGAGGTTGATAGCCGGGGTGCCGAGCCGGCTTGCCACGTAGGCGCTGTTGGGCCGTTCATAAATTTCGCGCGGCGTGCCGAGTTGAATCAGAACGCCCTCGCTCATCACGCCGATCCGATCCGCCATGGTCATGGCCTCGATCTGGTCGTGCGTCACATAGAGGATCGTCGTCCCCAACTCGCGCTGGATGCGCTTGAGCTCCAGGCGCAATTCCGCGCGAAGTTTGGCATCCAGCGAGGACAGCGGCTCGTCCATCAGATAGACCGCAGGCTCGCGGACTAGCGCTCGGCCGATGGCAACCCGCTGCATTTCGCCGCCGGAAAGAGCGGTCGCCCGATTGCCAAGCTTATGCTCGATATGAAGCAGCTCCGCTACCTGCTGGACCCGACGGCGCACCAAGTTCTCATTCATGCGTCGTGCCGGAGAACGAAGTGGAAAGGCCAGATTGTCGTAGACTGTCAGATGAGGATAAAGCGAATATTGCTGAAATACGAACGCGACGTCGCGTTCGGCCGGCACTTCGTCGGTCACCACGCGCCCCTGGATCAGCACGTTGCCGCGATCGGGCCGCTCCAGGCCCGCAATCAAACGCAGCGTCGTCGTCTTTCCAGCACCGGTCGGGCCAAGCAGCACGACAAATTCACCGTGCGCGATGGAGAGCGAAAGATCACGGACCGCCTCGACGGTACCGTAGCTCTTGCTGACCTCTAATAGTGCGACCTCAGCCACGGGATCCTCCTGCATAAAGCGCCGAGGGCAGCGCCCGTCCGCTCATTGCATCGAACAGGGAGAGCCGATCCGGCCGCAGCGCGAGCCCGACCGATTCGTCGATCCGGACCGTTTTGCCTGACGGCAGTCGAGCCTTTAGCTGGCCGCTGGCCGTTATCACCGTGACGATTTGCGTCGTACCCAGATATTCGGCGCCGATCACCCGACCTCGCAGCGGCGAGGCGTCGGCGAACGATACATTCTCGGGCCGCACACCAAGCGCGAACTTGCCTTCAGCACGATCCTCGAATACCTCCGGCATTTCGATAGCAACGCCGTCGATCCTGATACTGCGATCGCCGCGCTGCAGTGCGGCCTGGACGCCGATAAAACTCATTGGCGGCGCGCCGATGAAGTCAGCCACGAACATCGAACTGGGGCGATCGTAGATCTCCTGCGGTGTGCCGATCTGCTCGACACCGCCTTGATTCATGATGGCGATGCGGTCCGCCATCGCCATTGCCTCAAGTTGGTCGTGGGTGATGTAGATAGTGGTCGCATCGATGCGGTCGTGCAGTTCGCGCAACTCGCCGCACATCAACCTGCGAAATTCGGAATCGAGCGCCCCCAAGGGCTCATCCATGAGAAAGGCCTTGGGCCGGCGCACGATGGCGCGGCCGAGCGCGACCCGCTGCCGGTCGCCGCCGGAGAGCCCGCCGACCCGACGCTCAAGCAGATGATCTATTCTCAGCAATCTTGCCGTTTCCTCGACGCTTTGCCCGATCTCGGCGCGCGGGTAATTCTGGCATCGCAGGGGAAAGCCGATATTCTGGCGTACATTCATGTGCGGATAGAGCGCAAATAGCTGGAACACAAAGGCGATGTCCCGCGCCGAGGCGCGCCGCGCGGTGACGTCTTCGCCATCAAGCAGGATGCGGCCGGCGGTCGGCAGCTCGAGGCCCGCGATCATGCGCAAGGTTGTCGTCTTGCCGCAGCCTGAAGGGCCCAGAATGACAAAGAACGAGCCGTGATCGACGGTGAAGGTCACACCCTTGACGGCGGCAAACGTTCCGAATGTCTTGGCAACGCTTTCGAGCTTGATCTCTGCCATGGCGCTAATCCGGAAAATGACTGACGATCACAAACCCCAGGGTTCCGGCCAGGATCGTGACGAAGGAATAGCTATACAGGTTCAAGGACAGCGGCTGCATCAGCATCAGAGCTCCAAGGCCGATCAGCGCCATCGCAACGGCTTCGCAAGGGCCGCGACGGAGCCATAGCGGCCATCTTGATGCGTGACGTGCGATCTTCTCCGTCATTTGCGCACGGCCCCAAAGGTGATGCCGCGCAACAAATGGCGGCGCAGCAAGATGGTGAAGCACAGGATCGGGACGAAGAACAACGTCGTCGCGGCTGCGACCGCGGGCCAGTCCTGGCCACCCTCGCCAATAATGAACGGGATAAACGGCGGCATGGTTTGCGCGTCCCCGCTGGTGAGCAGCACCGCAAAGGCATATTCGTTCCAGGCGAAGATCAGGCAGAAGATCGCGGTTGCCGCTATGCCGGTGGTCGCCTGTGGGAGCACCACCTTGAAGAATGCCTGCAGGCGCGTGTAGCCGTCGACCATCGCGGCCTCTTCGTACTCGCGCGGGATTTCATCCATGAATCCCTTCAGCAGCCACACCGCCAGAGAGACATTCACGGCGGTGTACAACAGGATCATACCGAGTTTGGTATCGGTGAGCCCGAGATACCGGAACATCAGATAGATCGGGATCGCAACCGCAATCGGCGGCATCATCCGTGTCGACAGGATAAAGAACAGCAAATCGTCGGCGAGAGGCACGCGAAATCGCGAAAATGCATAGGCCGCGATGGTGCCGAAGCATACGGCAAGAAAGGTCGAGCCGAAGCCGATGACCATCGAGTTGACAAAGCGCGGCACCACCTTTGAGGGCCCGCCGATCACCATGTTGCGAGAGCGTACGAGACGCTCATACCAGGTCTGTGGCGGAGGCAGGCTTGCCAGGAATTCGGGCGTCTGCCGCGAGCGCGTTGTAAATAAGTTGACGTAACCCTCGACGGAAGGCTCGAACAGAATTTTGGGTGGATACGCGATCGAATCCGGCGGGGTCTTAAATCCGGTGAGGAATATCCATAGCAACGGCAGGATAGTTACGATCGCGTAGGTCGCGACGATGAACGAGGCGAACATCTTCGACCGTGACGACGGCTCGGCTACTGAATGGGCGCTGACGGGCGTTTTCATCGCTGCTTCACCCGGTTGAGGGCTTTTACGTAGATATTGGCGGCGCCAAAGACGGTGACGAAGAGAATGATAGCCAAGGCCGATGAATAGCCGGTGCGCCATTTCTCGAATGCCTCGCGCTTCAAGGTGATTGACGCAACCTCAGTAGTAGATCCCGGGCCGCCCGAGGTGAGCAGATTCACCATGTCAAACATCTTGAAGTTCTCGATCGCCCGAAAAAGAATGGCGAGCATCAAGAACGGCATCACCATCGGCAGCGTGATGGACCAGAATTGCCGCCAGGGGGATGCGCGATCGACCTCGGCCGCCTCGTAGATGTAATCGGGGATCGAACGCAATCCCGCGAGACAGATGAGCATGACATAGGGCGTCCACATCCAGGTATCGACCATGATGATGGACCAGGGGGCCAGCCGTACGTCGCCGATCATCTGAAACGAACTCGGATCCAGGCCGGTCAGGAGTGCGATCGCGCTATTGAATAGCCCGATCTGCGGTTGCAGCAGAAAGGTCCAGAAATTGCCGACGACCGCCGGCGATAGCATCATCGGCAACAGAATGATGGTCGTCCAGAAACTGTGACCGCGGAAACGGCGGTTGATCAGGAGCGCCAGGCCAAATCCGAGCACCAATTCGAGCGCGATCGACCACAGCACGAAATGAGCGGTGGCCTGCATGGCGTGCCACACATCGGGGTCAGTGAGGATATCGCGGTAGTTGTCAAGACCGAGGTACCTGATAGGCGCATTCGGACGATTGGCCCGATAGTTCGTGAACGAGAGCTGGATCGTCCACAGCAGCGGGAAAATGTTGATCGCCAGCAGCAGTAGCACCGACGGCGTAATGAACAGCCAGGCAATCGCTCGGTCGGACAACCCGCCAAATCGCAATGCCAGTCGGCGTGGCGTCCGGGCAACGGCCCGCTCGGCAAGAGTGCTCATGTGAGACCTGTCGTTCACGGATCGGGACACGCTAAAGGAGATGGTCTCCCGACCCGAAGATCGGGAGACCCGCGGCTCATCAAGCTAGATCTTACCTTCTTCCTTGAACACCTTTTGCCAATCCTTGACCAGAAGGTCGAGCGCTTCCTGCGCCGTTCCCTTGTCGGCAACGACGTAGTCATGGACGCGCTTCTGCATGTCGAGCAACAGTTCGGCATAGGCCGGCTCCGCCCAGAAGTCTTTGACGATATCCATAGACTTCAGGAAGTCGGCAGCAAAGGGGGCGCTCTTTGTAAAGCCGGGATCGTTGAGCACCGCCTTGTGGCAGGAATAGCCGCCAAGCGCCCACCACTTTTTCTGAACATCGGGATTCGCGAACCATTTAATGTAGGCAAGCGCGTCGTCCCGGTGCTCAGAATAGGAGACGACCGAAATCCCCTGCCCACCTAGCTGGGTAAAGTGGAGCTTCTGCTTTGGATTGACGAAGAAGCCGATCTTGTCGCCGCCAACGTTTGGATCCTTGTAGAGGCCGGGAAAGAACGCGAAGAAGTTCATCTGCATCGCGACCTGTCCGGACTTGAAGGCGTCCAGGCCCTCTGACATATAGGCATTGCTCATTCCCGGCGCCGTGCAGCACTTGTAGAGCGACTTATAGAATTCCAGTCCCTTGGCCGCGTCGGGCGAGTTGACGAAACCGTCCATGTGATAGGGTTTCTTCGGATCGTCGTATTGGAATCCCCAGTCGTAGAGCGCGTTGGTCACGCCCATCGTGATGCCTTCGGAACCACGCTCGGTATAGATGTAGGCTCCGTAGACCTTCTTGCCGTCGATCTCCCGTCCTTGGAAGAACTCGGCGATCTGCTTGAGTTCATCCCAGGTCTGCGGAGGACCAAGGTCGCGGCCATGCTTCTTCTTGAATTCGGCTTGAATCTCCGGCCGGGCGAACCAGTCCTTGCGATAGGTCCAGCCGATCGCGTCGCCCATTGCCGGCAACGCCCAGTAGTTCGGAGTGTTCTTGGGCCACTCGGAATAGCCGACCACAGTCGCCGGCATGAAATCGTCCATCGAGATTTTTTCTTTGGCAAAAAAATCGTTGAGTTTGACGTAGTGGCCATTTTCGGCGGCCCCGCCGATCCATTGGCTGTCACCGATGATGACGTCGCAAAGCTTACCCTTTGAATTGAGTTCGTTGAGGAACCGGTCCGCGTAGCTCGTCCACGGGACGAACTCGTATTTCATTTGAATTCCGGTCTTGGTGGTGAAGTCTTTCGAAAGTTCCACCAAAGCGTTGGCCGGATCCCACGCCGCCCAGCACAACGTCAATTGTTTTGTCTGAGCAACCGCCTGACTGCCAACACACGAGGCGGCAACAAACACGGTCGCCGCCAATGCACGCACCATTTGGATCATCACAACCTCCCTGTTGTTGCAGGCGATTGCCTGCCTGCCCTGCCAATCACACTTCGCCTTTCGGCAGTCATGCACGCGGACTAAAAGCCGCCGCCGCCAAGTCGCAGGAATCTGTTTAGTGTTCTTGTTAAGTAACAGACTTTCACTAAACAGAGTTTCTGTCAACGGATGCCATCGGTTTTTTTTGAGGACGAAGTTATTGCTGCAGTGCAACCGCTGGAGGCCAGCGTGCTGCGAGAGGCGAGCGAAGCCGAAATCCCCAGTCTGTTTAGTAATTTGGCTATCGGCTTTCTGCGTATGTGCACGCAGGGCCACCATTGCCGCGATCAATAAAGTCGGGGCCATTGGCGTAGCGAAGGCAGGTCAAAGCGCTCGCCACAAGAATTTTCTTCGGCTTATTTTTCCGATGTCTTCAGCAGCATCGCCGCAAGTAGCGCGCCGTTATTGGATTACTGCTTCGAAGCGCGGGCACGCAGGTCGGCGATGGTCGCCCGCGTCGAAATCTGCTCAGGGTCTGTGCGGAGTTCGATCAGTGCGGCCCGGCCCGCGGCGAGGGCGCGATCCAACGCAGGCGCAAATTCGTCGCTGTGCACAACTCGCTCGGCGTGCGCGCCCATCGACTGCGCCATGGCGACGAAGTCGGGATTGACGAGATCGGTGCCGACAACGCGCAAGGGATGCTCACGCTCCTGATGCATTCTGATGGTGCCGTACATGTTATTGTTGAACAGCAGGATGATCGGCTTGCCGCCATGTTGCACGGCGGTTGCGATTTCCTGTCCGCTCATCATGAAGCCGCCGTCGCCGACGCAGCCGATCACCATGCGATCCGGATGGATCAGGGATGCGGCCACCGCCGCCGGCACGGAATAGCCCATGGCGCCATTGGTCGGTCCGATCTGCCGGCCCGGCCGCGCATAGCTCAAATAGCGCTGCGGCCAGCCGGTGTGATTGCCCGCATCGAGCGTAACGATGGCGTCCTCGGGCAGCCGCTCGCGCATATGAATCATCGCCGCGGCAATATCGAGCGCCATCGCGCCGCCGGGGGCCTTGATTGCTTCGAGGTAGTCGGCGCGCGCGGACGCAAGCCACGCGCTCCATTGCTCGCGAGCAAACCATCGGCAATCGCCGAGACCTTCCAGAAAATTGTCGGAAGACGCCTGGATTGAAAGCTCGGGCGTGAAGACCTTTCCGAGTTCATCCGCGTCGGCATGGATGTGGATCAGCTTTTGACGCGTCACCGGCGCGTCGAGAATGGTGTAGCCCTGGGTGGTCATTTCGCCGAGCCGTGCTCCGACCACAAACAGCAGATCGGCATCCTTGAAGCGCTGTACCAGGGCGGGCGGGCCGGAAGTGCCGAGATCGCCGGCAAAATTTGGAGATCGGTTGTCGAAAATATCCTGGCGCCGGAACGAGGTCGCCACCGGAAGGCCGTTGGACTCGGCGAAAGCCCGCAACTGATTGCAGGCGCGGTCACTCCAGCCTGGACCGCCGACCAGCACCATCGGCCTTTTCGCGACGCTCAGCAGCTCACGGATCCGCGTCAATACCTCCGGCGCCAGGTCCGGCTGAACCGGCCGATAGCGAAGGGCGTCGCTGGCCTGCGCCACCTCGGTCAGCATGTCTTCCGGTAGTGCCAGCACCACCGGACCGGGGCGACCCGAGGTCGCGATATGGAAGGCGCGCGCAATGTATTCGGGAATCCGGGCAGTGATATCGATCTGCGTCGCCCATTTGGCGACCGGGCCGAACATCTGCCGGTAGTCGATTTCCTGGAATGCCTCGCGGTCCATCATCTCGCGACCGACCTGGCCGATCAGCAGGATCATCGGGGTTGAATCCTGGAACGCGGTATGGACGCCGACGGCGGCATGGCAGGCGCCGGGACCTCGCGTCACCAGGCAGATGCCCGGCTTGCCGGTGAGCTTACCGTAAGCCTCTGCCATATTGGCCGCTCCCGCCTCGTGACGGGCATTGACCAGCTTGATGCGGTCGCGGGCATCGAATAGCGCGTCGAGCACTTCCAGATAACTCTCGCCCGGCACGCAAAACGCCATGTCCGAGCCATGAATGAGCAATTGGTCGACCAGCAATTGTCCACCGGTACGGGTATTGGAAATCGGGATATTCATGCGTCTCTCTGATCGCGTGCGAGGGAGCGGGTCAGGCCGGCAGGCCCGTGAGTTCGAGGCTAAGCGCACGCAATCGTTTGCGGGCGGTCTCGTCATAGGCCTGTGGATTGACTTGCGATGGCTGCATGCCGTTGAAGAATAGTCCGCTC
>Ga0070684_100003623_pt1 | contig 11630 bp, 12 predicted proteins | sample KBSC723LmetaG_FD_65653 | JGI IMG/M metagenome (GOLD analysis project Ga0070684, IMG submission 65653) | Corn rhizosphere microbial communities from Kellogg Biological Station, Michigan, USA - KBS C7.2-3L metaG | ecosystem: Host-associated > Plants > Roots > Rhizosphere ...
GGGACGGATCGTGTCACAGGCTGTGCGCTCAGGCTCCCCTCAGTGCCGACGCGGCTCGAACCGCCGCGCCGGCGGCGTCGCTTGCGGCGTAGACGGCCGAGGGCGGATAGCTGTCAACCAGCTGGCGGCGGACCAGCCCGGCGGCTTGGAGATCCTTCAGCGCGAGGGCCAGCGCCCGCGGGCCGGCGGCGGGCAACCGCGCGCGAAGCTCCGAGAACCGGCGCGGCCGGGACAGCTGCGCCAGCACCGGCAGCGACCACTTGCGAAGCGCCACGTCCTCATGGCCGGTGATGGCCTCGAGCACCCCGGCCACGGCCGGCGCCAGCCGGTGGCCGCGCGCGGTGAGCACGTACTCCGGGCGCAGCGGATGGCCGTAGCCAGGGTTGCGCTCGACGAGGCCGGCCTCCTGCAGCGCGGCCAGCGTGCGGCGAAGCGACGCCCCCGACACCCCCAGCTGGCCGGAAAGGGCCGCCGAGCGGCTGCCGCGCGTGCGGGAGATCTCTGCGAGCACGGGGATGCTCCAGCGGTTGTGAGAGAGCAGGGTCAGAGTTGACACGTTTATGTACGTAGTATAAAAACGTTCTACAGACAGGGGAACACCGCCACGAGGAGGGCCCGATGGCAGCGCAGATCGAATGGGCAGGGGAGTCGACCGCGGCGCTCGAGGTCACCGACTACGACCGGTCGCTGGCGTGGTACCGCGACGTGCTCGGCTGGGAGGTGGTCTTCGAGCTGCGGGAGTGGGGGTGGGCCCAGCTGCAGACGCCCGTGGCCGGGCTGCTGGTGGGGATCGGCCAATCGGAGCAGGTCAAGGAGGGCGGCGGCGCCACGTTGACCTTCACGGTGCGCGACATTGACCGGTCCCGCGGGTACCTGGAAGCGCAGGGCGTCCGGTTCGACGGCGAGACCAGCCAGGTCGAGGACATGGTGCGTCTGGCCACCTTCTACGACCCCGACGGCAACGCGCTGATGCTGGCCCAGCAGCTGCGATGAGCCTCGTCCCGCACACCGCGGTGCTGCTGCGCTGGCCCGATCCGCTGCCGGCGTTCTCCGGCGACGAGTTGGACGCCCTCCAGGAGCGGCATCTGGCGTACCTGGCGAAGCTCCGTGAGTCCGGCGCGCTGCTCGCCTCAGGCCCCTTCGACCACCAACCCGACCAGCGCTGGCGCGGGCTGTCCATCTTCGCCGTCGGCCTCGAGGAAGCCGGCCGGGTGATGGCGAACGACCCGTCGGTCAGGGCCGGCCGGCTGGAGCCGGTGGTGTTCACCTGGCTGGTGCCGGAGGGCCTGATCGCCTTTCCGGGACCCCGCTAGACCCCGCTCAAGTACGCTCACGCGCATGGAGCTCTCGTATGTGACGGCGGGCGAGTCGCACGGTCCCGGGCTGACCGTCGTCGTGAGCGGCGTGCCCGCGGGGCTGGAGCTCGACCGCGAGACGATCCGCCGCGACCTGGCTCGGCGGCAGGCCGGCTACGGCCGCAGCCCGCGGCAGAAGCTGGAGCAGGACGATGCCGAGGTGACGGCCGGCGTACGCCACGGCCGCACGCTGGGCAGCCCGATCGCGATGTTCATCCAGAACCGCGACCACAGAAACTGGACGCATCCGATGAGCGCCTGGCCGGTGACCGAGGCGGAGCTCGAGGAGTACGGCTGGCGGGGCAAGCCCGTGTCGCTGCCGCGGCCCGGCCACGCCGACCTGGCGGGTGTCCTCAAGTACGGCCATGAGGACGTCCGCAACGTGCTGGAACGGGCCAGCGCTCGGGAGACCGCGGCCAGGGTGGCGGCCGGCGCCGTGGCCAAGGCCATCATCGGCGCGATCGGAATCGAAGTGCGGTCGCACGTGCTCCAGGTCGGCAGCGTCCGGGCGACCGCTCCCGCCTGGCTCCAGGTGGAAGACTTCGACCGCGCCGAGCGCTCGGAGGTGCGCTGCCTCGACCCGGGTGCGGAGCGGGCGATGATCGAGGAGATCGAGGCCGCAAAGCGCGAGCGCGACACGCTCGGCGGCGTCACAGAGACCCGCGCGTTCAACGTGCCGCCGGGCCTGGGGTCGCACGTGTCGGCCGGCCAGCGGCTGGACGGCCGGATCGCGGCGGCGATGCTGTCGATCCAGTCGGCGAAGGGCGTCGAGATCGGCGATGCGATCGCCGGCGCAGGTCGCCGGGGATCGAGCGTGCACGACGAGATCCTGCACTCCCAGGAGCGTGGGTATTACCGCCAGACCGATCGCGCGGGCGGTCTCGAGGGGGGCATGACGAACGGTGCCGACCTGGTGGTGCGGACGATCTGGAAGCCGCTGCCGACCCTGATGCGACCGCTTCGGTCGGTCGAACTGGGCAGTCACGAGCCCCGCGAGGCCCACGTCGAGCGCAGTGACGTGACCGTGCTGCCGGCCGCCGCCGTGGTGGCCGAGGCGGCGCTGGCCTTCGAGCTGGCCCGGGCGGCCCTGGAGAAGTTCGGCGGCGATTCGGCGGACGACCTGGTGGCCGCCCACGGTGCCTACCTGGTGCGGATCTCCGGGGCATGATCCCCGGTCCTTACCGGAACCTTGCTCTGATCGGTTTCATGGGCGCCGGCAAGAGCTCCACCGGCCGGCTGCTGGCCGAACGTCTGGGCTGGGACTTCGTGGACGCGGACGCGGCGATCGAGGCGGCGGCCGGCCGGCCGATCGCCCGGATCTTCGAGGAGGACGGGGAGCCGGCCTTCCGGGCGCTCGAGGAGCGTGTCGCCGGCGACCTGCTGCAGCGGATCGACACGGTGCTGTCGCTGGGTGGCGGCGCGGTGATGTCGCCCCTCACCCGGGAGCGGCTGCGCGACGGCTCGTTCACGGTGCTGCTCGACGTCTCCCCGCAGACCGCCTGGCGGCGGATCGAGGCCGATGCCGGTGACCGGCCGTTGGCCGCGGACGCCCGCGGGTTCGCCCGCCTCTACGAGCAGCGGCAGGCCACCTACCACGCCGCCGCCGACGCGCTGGTCGACGCCGATCTGGCCCCCGGTACCGAGGCGCTGCTGGTGCCGCTGGCCCGTCCCGGGGTGCTCACCGAGCTGCCCCGGCTGGCAGCGGCGCGGCGGATGGCGCTGATCGCCGATCGCTCGGTGCTGCGGCTGGTCGGCCCGCCGGCCGAGCCGTTCGTGACCGTGCGGCTGCCTCAGGGAGAGGCTGCGAAGACGGTCGCCGTCGCCCGCCAGGCCTGGACACGTCTGGCCGACCTGGGTCTGGAGCGGGGAGACGTGGTGGTCGGCTTCGGGGGCGGTGCGGCCACCGATGCCGCCGGCTTCATCGCCGCCACATATCAGCGCGGCGTACCCTGGATCGCGGTTCCCACCTCGCTACTGGGCATGGTCGACGCTGCTATCGGCGGCAAGACCGCGATCGACCTGCCGGCCGCCAAGAACATCGTGGGAGCGTTCCACCAGGCCGAGTGGGTGGTGAACGATCCGGCGGTGCTCGAGACCCTGCCGCTGCGCGAATGGTCGTGCGGCTTCGCCGAGGTGATCAAGACCGGCCTTTTGGCCGGCGGCCGGCTGTGGGAGATGGTGCGGGGATGGGAGCCCGGCCGCGGCACCGCGGACGCGCGGCTGGAGCTGATCCGCCGCTGCGCCGCCTACAAGGCGCACGTGGTCAGTGTCGACCCCGAGGAGCGCGGGCTGCGGGCCGTGCTCAACCTGGGGCATTCGATCGGCCACGCCGTCGAGGCCGCCGCCGGGTACTCGCGGATTGCGCATGGTGAGGCGGTCGCCATCGGGCTGTTGCCGGCGCTGTGGCTCTCCTCGCGGCTTGCCGGACTCGACCCGGTTGTCGAGGAGGAGGTGCGGGAGCTGCTCGTCCGCCACGGCCTGCCGACGGTGGCGACCGGCCTCTCGGCAGAGGAGGTGCGGGTCGCCCTGGCCAGGGACAAGAAGGCCAGGGCGGGGCGCATCAGGTTCGCGCTGCTCGAGCGGGTCGGTAAGCCGGTGCACGACGTCGACGTGCCCGACGTCCTGATCGCAGAGGCCGTCGGGCGCGCCCTGGGCTGATCAGGACCCGGCCGGCATCAGGGTCAGCGGGATCACGACCTGGTGGGGCGGGGTGCCCGTCCCCGCCGCGTCGTCGTCGTGGACGATCAGCGTGACCTGCGTCCGCCGGCTGACGCTGAGGTCGATCGTCTTCTCGTAGCGGCCGCGGCAGCCGGTGCCGCAGGTGGCGGTGGTGAAGGTCCTCGCCAACACCTTGCCCGATTCCGTGCGCACCTCGATGCCGACGTTGGCTTCGAACACGTTGGCTGTGCCCTTGACCAGCAGCGGGCCGGACACCGTCTCGCCGATGCCGGGGCTCTCGACCAGGATCGGCGGCAGCAGGTCGGCGAAGCTCGACCGGCGCATCGGGTCGGGCAGGACGATGCCCTCCCCCGAGAACACGGTGGTGTCCTTGCCGTCGAGCTTCAGGCGCACCCCCTTGACGGTCGGGAACTGGGTCAGCGTGTACACCAGCTGTGCCAGACGCATCTGCTCAGACAGCGAGCCGCCGCCCGATGCGTACTCCGAGCTGAGGTCGACGGTGGCGATTCCGTCGCCGATATCGAGCCCGAGCAGCTGGGTGCCGGCGGGGACGACGGAGCCGACGCCGGCCGCCCGCAGCTCGGCGGAGGGGCCGGCCAGCAGAGCGCGCACGGCCGCGGAGCCGATCCCCGGCTGGCGGTCGACGGGCGTGGTGGCGTACCACAGCGTCTCGCCGCGAATGAACCAGGTCTGGACGGGCGTGGTCTCGGCCGGCGCCGGCGGCGGGGTGCTGGAGCCGCCACCGGAGTCGGGGGGAGGCTGGGTGGCCGGCGGCCCGCTGGACGCCGGTCCTCCGCCGGGCGAGACGCTGGAGACGACCTGGGCGCTGCCCTGGCCGCACCCGGCGGCCAGCAGTGCGATGGTGGCGATCACGAACGGCGATCTCATGGCTTCCCCTCCTCGATGGTGATTGCCGTCCCATCGTCCGCCGGCGATGCAACAGCGCCATCACCGGCAGGTAACGGTTCCGCAACAGGAAGCACCAGCATGAAGCGGGCCCCGCCGCCGGGCGCATTGGCGGCGAGCAGGTCCCCACCCATCGCCCGCGCGTGCTCGCGGGCGATGGCCAGCCCCAGACCGCTGCCGCCGCCGCGGGCGGCGTCTCCCTTCGAGAATCGCTGGAAGACGGACTCCAACCGTTCGGCGGGGATGCCCGGCCCCTGGTCGGACACGGTCAGCCGCAGGCCGCCGTCCGCCGTGCCGGCCTCGACCTGCGCCGCGCCGCCGCCGTGGGTGATCGCGTTTCCGATCAGGTTGCCCAGCACCCGCTCCAGCCGGCGGCGGTCGGATGCGATCGGCGGGACGTCGATCTCGACCGCCACGGAGCCCGCCCAGCCGTTGGCCGCCACGATGGCCTCGACCAGCCGCCGCAGGTCGACCGGTTCGATCGACGACGGCTCGGCTCCGGCGTCCAGCCGGGAGATCTCGAGCAGGTCCTCGACCAGCCGCGACAGCCGGGCGACGTCGGACGTCAGCAGCCGCGATGCCCGCTGGGCGTCGGCCGGCATCTGCTCGAGGTGCTCGCGGAGGATGGCGGCCTCGTTGACCAGCGCGGTGAGCGGCGTGCGCAGCTCGTGGGCGACGTCGGCGGTGAACCGCCGCTCGCGCTCCCGGGCAAGTGAGAGGGCCTCGATCTTGCCCTCCAGGGCGTCCGCCATCTGGTTGAACGATGATGCCCACTCGCCGAACTCGTCGGCGCCGCGGCCGGGCAGTCGGGTGTCCAGCAGGCCCTCCGCCAGGGCGCGGGCGGCGGCGCTGGCCTCGGCCACCGGGGCGAGGATGCGACGGGCGAGGAAGACGCCGACCAGGCCGCTCACAAGGGCCAGCACCAGCCAGGCCGCGAGCAGGATCAGGAGCAGCTGGTCGAGGTCGTCCTGCAGCTGCTGCTCGTCGAAGAAGAAGTACAGCTGGGAATGTGGGGCGGGGGCGCCCACCACCAGATAGCGGGTGCCGTCCACGGTCGTCCACCGGTAGGCCAGGTTTCCCTCGTCGACCAGGTCGCGAACGTCGCCCGGCACCGGCAGCGTGTCGGCCGGCTGGCGGCCGCCGACCACGGGCACGGTCTGGAACCCGGGCCGTGTCTGCAGCCGGTCGAGCAGCCGGTTCATCGACGCTGTGTCGCCCCTCAGCGTGGCCCGGGCCACCTTCAGGTTGGCATCGGCCTGAACGACCGCCCGGTCGACCGCGTCGTTCATCCGGGACTCCCGGACGACGGCGTAGGAGCCGGCCGCCAGCAGGCCCGACGACACCGCGCCGACCAGGGCAAAGGCGATCGCCAGCCGCCGCCGCATCCTGCCCGGCGACGGCCGCGTCGCGTTCACGAGGGCTCCTGCAGCCGGTAGCCGACTCCGCGCACGGTGACGATCAACGCTGGGTGGGCGGGGTCAGCCTCGACCTTGGCCCGCAGCCGCTGAACCGCGACATCGACCAGTCGGGAGTCGCCCAGGTACCCGTAGCCCCACACGTTCTCGAGCAGCAGGTCGCGCGAGAACACGCGGCCGGGGCGGCGGGCCAGCTCGGCCAGCAACCGGAACTCGGTTGCGGTCAGCGCCAGTCGCCGGCCGCCCCGGCGCACCTCGAACGCCTCCTCGTCGATCTCCAGGTCACCTACGCGCAGCGGCCCCTGGGCGCCGGCGCCGGCCGTCCGCCGCAGCACCGAGCGCAGCCGCGCCACCAGCTCGGGCACCTCGAACGGCTTGGTGATGTAATCGTCCGCCCCCAGCTCGAGGCCGGCCACGATGTCGGGCGTCTCCGCTCTGGCGGTCAGCATGATGATCGGGACCTGGCTGGTGCGGCGGATCTCGCGGCACACTTCCAGCCCGTCCAGTGACGGCAGCATGACGTCCAGCACGATGGCCGCATGGCCGCCGGCGCGGAAGCGGTCGAGCGCCTCCCGGCCGTCGCCGACCGGGGTGACGGCGAAGCCCGCCCGCTGGAGGCCGAGCTCCACAACCTCGCGGATCGAGCGATCGTCCTCCACCAGCAGGATGCGCACGTTCACCTTCCAGACAGTACAGACGGCCGCCGCTGGGCCGCGGGAACGGAGCAGCCGATCCCCGCGGCCCCCCGTGACGTCAGGGGTCGAGCACGACCGGCACCCGTACCTGGTGCTGGGGCAGGCCATCGCCGTCCGTGTCGGCGCTCTGCACGATCACGGCGCCCACCTGCGACCGGCCGACGGTGAACGGCAGCGCCGCCCAGAAGCCGCCCCGGCAGCCGCTGCTGCACGTCGCCCTGCCGCTCCAGCTGGCGATCACGGCGCCGCGTCCGTTGACGACCCGGGCCGACAGGTAGCCGCCGGGCACGTCGGCGGTGCCGTTCACCCTCACCAGCCCCCGAAGGTGATCGCCGATCGCCGGCGACCCGATGGTGATCGCCGGCAGCAGCCCGGCGAAGTCGCCGCGCGTCATCGGCGAGGGCACCGGCACCTCCCCGATCCTGCTCACGTAGCGGCCGCCGACCTTGAGCCGCACCGAGCGGATGCCGGTGAACTGCGTGGCCGTGAACGTGAGCTGTGCCATCCGCATCCGGATCGACCGCCAGGTGCCGCGCTGGGCGAAGGCGGCGGTCAGATCGACCGTGGCCACCTCACTGCGCACCGAGATGCCGCGAAGCCCGGTGCCGGCCGGGACAGCGCTCGACACGCCGGCGGCGGCCTCCGCGGCGTCCGGCCCGGCGAGCATCGCCCGGATCGATGCCGAGGCGGGGGCGGTGGTATAGGCCTGTGACCGCGAGCTCAGCCACAGGTCGCCGGAGCGCTGGAACCACACCCGGTAGCTAGTGGTGGTGGTGGCGGCGGTGGCGGCCTCCGCCTGGGCAGCCGCCGGCAGGCCGTGGCCGGCCAGAGCGCAGGCGGCGACCAGCGCCGCGTACAGCATTCGTCTCATGATTCCTCCTCCAGGGTTGAGACGCCATCCTGCGGGCACGGGCGGCCACGTGTCTGTCACGAACCGTGACAGGCGTGTATCGATCTGCACCGGTCGCATCCACTACGCTCACGCCCCATGCAGATCTCGGTGCTGAACGGCGTCAACCTGAACATGCTCGGCCGTCGCGATCCCGAGCAGTACGGCAGCCTGACGCTGTCCCAGCTCGAAACCCAGATCTACAGCTGGGCCAGCGAGCTGACCCTGAACGCACGCTGCTTCTCGACCAACCACGAGGGCGCGTACGTCGAGCTGATCCACGACGCTTGTGACTCCGCCGACGGTCTGGTGGTCAACCCGGGCGCCTGGACGCACTACAGCTACGCCGTCCGCGACGCGCTCGAGATCTTCGCCGGCCCGGTTGTGGAGGTACACCTGTCGGCGATCGAGCAGCGGGAGGAGTGGCGCCGGTCCTCGGTGGTGGCCGACGTCGTCACCCATCGCATCAGCGGGCAGGGTGCCGACGGATACCGCCAGGCCCTCGAATACCTGAAGGAGCGCGCGGGATGAGATATGCGGATCGGCTGCGGCGGCTGGGAGACGACATCGAGCGGCGGGGCGGCGGGGCGATGCTGGTGTCGAACCCGACCAACATCCGGTACCTGACCGGGTTCTCGGGATCGAACGCGATGGTGATCGTGCGCCCGGGCGACGCCGTGTTCCTGACCGACTTCCGTTACCTCGAGCGGGTGCGGCCGCTGGCCGAGTTCATCGAGGTGAAGCAGGTCAACCAGGAGATCCTGGCGCCGGCCGCCGAGCAGCTGGGCTCGATGCTCGGCACCGATGCCACGGCTGGCTTCGAGGGCGACCACCTGTCCCACGACCGCCACCAGGCGCTGGCCCGCGAGCTGGACGGCGCCAGGCTGACCTCGATGAGCGGGGCGGTCGAGCAGCTGCGGGTGGTCAAGGACGACGACGAGCTGGCCGTCATCCGCAGAGCCGCCGCATTGCTGGAGCCGGTCTACGCGGGGCTGGCGGGCCGCGGGCTGGGTGGTCGCCCCGAACGCGACGTGGCCTGGCAGATCATCGAGCTGCTGCACGGCGCCGGTGCCGACGGTCCGTCGTTCTCGGCCATCGTCGCCTCCGGCGAACGGGGCGCGCTGCCGCACGCCGAGCCCGAGGACGTCGCGATCCCCCGCGACACCCTGGTCACGATCGACCTCGGCGGCATGGTCGACGGTTACTGCTCGGACTGCACGCGCACCTTCGCCACCGGCGACCTCCCCGACCCGCTGGCCGAGGCCTACCGGATCGTGCAGGCGGCGCAGCAGGCCGGCCTCGACGCCGTCCGCCCCGGCGTCACCGGCCAGCACGTCGACTCGGTCGTCCGCGACCTGATCGCGGAGGCCGGGCACGGCGAGCACTTCCAGCACGGCACCGGGCACGGTGTCGGCCTGGACATCCACGAGGCGCCCCGCCTCAACCGCACCAGCGACGCAACCCTCGAGCCGGGCATGGTCGTCACAGTGGAGCCCGGCATCTACCTGCCCGGCGTCGGCGGCGTGCGGATCGAGGATCTGGTCGTCGTTACGGCTGACGGCGCCGAACGTCTCACGGGCTACCCTAAAGACCTCATCACCACCGGCTAAGACGGCGAAGCGAGCAGATGGCAGAGACGGTTTCCACGAACGAGTTCAAGAACGGCATGCACGTGCAGGTCGACGGCAAGGTGTACCGGATCGTCGAGTTCCAGCACGTGAAGCCCGGCAAGGGCGGCGCGTTCGTGCGCACGAAGCTGAAGGCGCTGGAGAGCGGCGGGGTTGTCGACAAGACGTTCCGGGCCGGCGAGAAGATGCCACGGATCCGCACCGAGGTGAAGAACGTCACCTACCTCTACAACGACGGCAGCGACGTCCACCTGATGGATGCCGAGTCGTTCGACCAGATCGCCCTGCCCGCCGACACCCTGGCGGAGGACCTGCGGTTCATGCGCGAGAACGACACCGTGCAGCTGCTGCTGGTCGACGGCCGGCCTTCGGCTCTGCAGCTGCCCGCCTCGGTCGACCTCGCCGTCAGCGACACCGAGCCGGGGGTGAAGGGCGACACCGTCTCGAACGTGACCAAACCGGCGACGCTGGAGACCGGCGCGGTGGTGCAGGTGCCCCTGTTCGTCAACGTCGGCGACACCGTCCGGGTCGACACCCGCGAGGCCCGCTACATCTCACGCGCGTGACCCGCATCGTCGACACGACGATCCGCCTGCTCTCGCAGCAGCCCCTGGTCACGACGATCTCGACCTCCCGGCTGCTGGAGGTGGCGGAGATCCTGGACACCGCCGGCTTCGCGTCGCTCGAGGTGACCGGTGGCGGCTGCTTCGAGGCTGCCGTCCAGCGAGGGGTGGAGAGCCCGTGGGAGCGGGTGCGCGCGCTGAAGTCGCGGTGCTCGCGAACGCCGCTGCAGATGGCCGTGCGCGGCCGATTCCTGGTCGGCGCGCAGCCGCTCTCGGACGACCTGGTCAGGCGCTTCATCCTGGTGGCCGCGGAGAGCGGCATCGACATCTTCCGCCTGCACGACCCGCTGAACGACGTCGAGAACATCGCCTCGGCGGCGGCAGCCGTGCGCGAGGCCGGCTGCCGGTTGTATGCCGGGCTGGCCTTCTCGGGCTATATGCCGAACCTGCCGCGGGTGGTCGAGAAGGCTCGCCGGCTGGCGGACATGGGCGCCGACCACCTGATCCTGAACGATCCCGCAGGGGCGCTCGACCCGGGCACCTGCGACCGCGTGATCGGCGAGCTGCGGGAGGCGGCCGGGATCCCGGTCGGCCTCTACTGCCAGGGCACGGGCGGCAACGCGCTGGCGATGGCCATCGAGTCGGCCCGGCACGGCGCCGAGCCGATCGCGGCCGCCGCCTACCCGGTGGCCTGGTCGCTGCACCGCGTGTCGGCCGAGGTGCTGTGCGACGCGCTGTCCGGCCTCGGCCTGGAGCACGGCGTCGACCAGGACCGGGTGTGGGAGGCCTCGCGCTTCATCGACGAGCACGTCACCTCGCAGATGCCTGCGCTGCCGATCCCGCCCCGGATCACGCTTCGCACGGCGCTCAACCGGGTGCCGGTCGGCCTGGTCGCCGACCTCGACGCCCGGCTCCGGGTGCTGGGCGCACCCGACCGGCTCGACGAGGTGCTGGAGGAGTTCAAGCGGGTGCGGATGGACTGCGGCATGCCGCCGCTGGCCCAGCCGGTGGGCGGGGTGCTGGCCGGCCAGGCCGTCCGCCATGTGCTGTCGGCCCGGCGCTGGGCCGAGGTGTCCGAGGACATGGCGCTCTATCTTTCCGGCGCCTACGGCACGCCGCCGCAGCCGATCGCCGACGAGGCGGCGAAGCACGCCACGGCAGTGCCGCCGCCGCACGAGCAGCCCGACATCGACGAGCTGCGGGCCGAGAGCAACGCCTCCAGCGAGGAGGACCTGCTGCTGGTCGCCCTGTTCGGCGACGACGCCAACCGGCTCCTGGCCACGCTGCGAAGCCGCGGGGACCGCGAGGATCTGGTGGGAGACCACCTCGACCGGTCGGAGGCGGCCCGGATCCGTGAGCTGATCGACCTGGTCGAGACCTCGGACGTGGGTGAGGTGACGATCGAGGATCAGGGAGTCAAGATCACCGTCCGCAAGCAGGACGACAGGCCGCTGGCACCCGCGGCGACGGCGCCGTCGGCGGGGGTGGATGGCGGCGGGG
>Ga0070684_100003627_pt1 | contig 11627 bp, 14 predicted proteins | sample KBSC723LmetaG_FD_65653 | JGI IMG/M metagenome (GOLD analysis project Ga0070684, IMG submission 65653) | Corn rhizosphere microbial communities from Kellogg Biological Station, Michigan, USA - KBS C7.2-3L metaG | ecosystem: Host-associated > Plants > Roots > Rhizosphere ...
GTTCTGCCAGACGCCCGGCAACAGCGGGCAAGGCGTCTCCTTCCAGTCGGTCAACTTCACCACCCGCTACATCCGCACCTTCGAGCACACCGTCTACCTCGCCAACAACGGCGGCACCAACCCCTGGGACACCACCGTGTCCTGGGCGGACGACACGAGCTGGCTGATCGCCGCCCCGTGGGCGCCGGCCCCCTGACTGGTGAGTTCCAAGATGTGTTGGCTACGGCCGTTTCCCAGGAAACGGCCGTAGCCAAGACGTATGCCCCTGATGTCGTTGACCGCCGACCCCGAGGCCCGGATCGGCGCGCTCGGGAAGCAGGCGATCAGCTAACTCGACGTCCAGGGGCGCAGCTTCTCCGGATTGCGAACGGCCCAGATGTGCTTGATCCGGTCCCCGACGACCTGAAATGCGAAGACGGTCGCGATCGCACCGTCAATGACCACGACCAGGCCGGGCTGGCCGTTCACGATGCGCTCGAGGATCGTCGGCTTGGGAGCCAGCCGGGCGAGCTCGATCCAGGCGTTGGCGATCTGCTCGCCGCCGTTCAGCGGCTGGAGCAGGGCGGGCACCAGGCCGCCGCCGTCGGTGATGGAGGTGGCGTCGGGGTCGAGCACGCCGATGAGCGCGTCGATGTCCTTGGCCTCCCAGGCGAGCTTGAACCGGCGGACGGTGCCGGCCTGCTGGGCCGTCGGGACGGTGGGTCCCTCCGAATCCCGCAGGCGGCGGCGCGCCGAAGAGGCCAGTTGGCGGCAGGCCGCCGGGGTCCGGCCGACGATCTCGCCAACCTCGGCGAACGAGTAGCGGAAGACCTCGTGCAGGATGAACGCGACCCGCTCGGCCGGGGTCATCGACTCGAGCACGACGAGGAACGCCATGTTGACCGACTCGTCGAGGGTGACGCGGTCGGCCGGATCGGCCGGGTCGGCCGGGGTGACCCACTCGGTGGGCTCGGGCAGCGGCTCGGGGAGCCACTCGCCGACGTAGCGCTCCCGCCGCACGCGAGCCGAGCCGAGCACGTCGAGGCAGATGCGGCTGGCAACCGTCGTCAGCCACGCGCCCGGCGACGCGATGTCGTCGCGTTGCTGCGGGGACAGCGCATACCAGCGGGCATACGCCTCCTGCACCGCGTCCTCGGCCTCGGCCAGTGAGCCGAGCAACCGGTAGGCGAGGTTGATCAGCTGGCGCCGCTCTCCGATCACGTTCGTCATAGCGTCTCCCTTCACCTGTACAACGAAACAGGGCGCCGAACTGTGAGGCCTCACATTCCGCGCGGCTGGTCCGTCGGACCTGACATGGAGAGCAACCTTCACGATATCGCCGACCGCGTCGAGATCGAGGCGCTGCGCGGCGAGTTCACGGACGCGGCCATGATGCGCGACTACGACCGCCTCGCTTCGCTGTTCACGCCCGACGGCGCGCTGCGGATGCCCAACATCCCGGCCGACCTCGACGGCCAGGACCAGATACGAGCGTGGGGCGCGCGGGTGCCGGAGTTTGTGGACTTCCTCGTGCAGACCACGCATCCGGGCACCATTCAGTTGAACGGTGACACCGCGTCCGGCCGCACCTACTTGCAGGAGATCGGCCGCGCCCGCGACGGCCGCCAGGGCATGAACTTCGCCATCTACCACGACCACTACCGGCGAACCGACGAGGGCTGGAAGTTCACCGAGCGGATCTACGAGGTCCGGTACGAGGACGACAGTCCCCTCACGGGCGCACCGCCGACCAGTTTCACTGAGGCGGCGTCTGAGGAGCGCCTCGAGCGCGCGGCGGCCGCCCTCAAGTCCCACGGGTTCAACGTCGAGATCCTCGACGACGTCGCCGCCGCCCGCGACCGCATCAAGGACCTGATCCCGGAGGGCGCCGGCGTGTTCACCTCGTCCAGCGAGACGCTGCGCCAGTCGGGCATCGACGACGACCTCAACGACAGCGGGCGGTACCAGTCGCTGAAGTCACGCACGCTGGGCATGGACCGGGTCGCCGACGCCGGCGAGATCTGGCGGCTGATCGCCAGCCCCGACTACGTGGTCGGCAGCGTCGCCGCGGTCACCGAGACCGGCTCGATCGTCGTCGCCTCGGCCAGCGGCAGCCAGATCCCTGCCTACGTCAACGGCGCGACGCGCGCGATCTGGATCGTCGGGGCGCAGAAGGTGGTGCCCAACCTGAGCACCGCGATACGCCGGGTCGAGGAACACGCATACCCGCTGGAGAATGTCCGGGCCCAGAAGGCCTACGGGGGACCCAGCGCGATCAACCGGCTGCTCGTCCTCAACGGCGAGCATGTCCCGGGGGTCCGCACGGTGCTGCTGCTCCGCGAGGCCATCGGCTTCTGACCCGGTCAGCGGTCGTCGGGAGCCAGAGCCAAGACCAGGCCGTCGATCTCGGTGCGGGACTGCGGGATCCAATGGTGCGAAGCGTTGCGCATACCATGTTCGACGACACGGCCGCCCGCTTGCCGGAAACGTTGCCATAGCAGCGTTTCCGGCAACCAGCGGCCGCGCCGGCCCGACCCGCCGCCCGGGTTAGCGTCTTGCCGGACGCGCCTCGCCGCGCACCCAGTCGCGCCCGTCCCGAACGATCTCGCAGTCCCAGCCGAGCCGATGCAGCTGAGCAACCAGCTGCGAAGGGTCCACGAAGTTCTTCACCACACGAAACGTGCTGCCGTCGTTGAGCCGCCGCTCGACGATGTCGTCGCGGCCCGGGACGTAGGCCTCCTTCGCGCGCTCGTCGACGTGCTCGTCGATGAACAGCACCCGGCCGCCGGAAGCCAGCAGGCCGCGCAACAACTGCCAGAACTGCGAAAACCGGCTCGCCGGCACATGTGACAACCACGCCGAGAAGAAGACCACGTCGTACTGTGTGGACGGATGCCATGCGAACACATCCGCCACCTCGAAGCCGGCCGACGGTACCCGCTGCCGAGCAATCTGCACCGCCTCGGGCGCCGCGTCGATCGCCGTCACCGAGTCGGCCCACTCGACGAGCGCCTCGGTCCACAGGCCGGTCCCGCAGGCGATCTCCAGTACCCGTCCGGTCGGCCGCATCTCCGCGACCAGCCGCGCGATGCGCGTGCGAGCCGCGTCGACGTCGCCGTAGGCCGTCGCGTCGTATTCGCCCGCCCGGCGCCGGTAGTAGTCAACCTGATCGGCCAGTATCTTGTCGCTCACTCACCCATCATGACGCCCGCGAGGAACTCGCGGGCGCCATGACGTAACGCGAGGAACTCGCGGGCGTCATGACGTAACGCGAGGAACTCGCGGACGCCATGACGTAATACGAGGAACTCGCGGGCGCCCCGCAGCCGAGTCGTCACTACGAGCCGTCGCGCAGCTCGGCCAGGCGCGTAGCGACGAAGCGGATCTCGTCGAAGGACACCGCGCAGCCCGCACCGGTCGGCGACTGGGCCTCGAAGCCGATCTGGTCCCCGGCCGTGTCCTCGTGGAGGTTGAAGAAGCGGATCAACTCCCAGCGCGAGCCGTCGAGCGAGGCATGGTAGGCGTAGGCCCGCCCGACCCGGGAGACGCGCAGCCACACCGATCGTCCCGGTACCACGAAAGCATTGGCGTCGTCGGCAACACCTCGGCACACGACCGAGACGATCATCGGCTCGCCGGCCGGCGAGAATTCGAAGCAAAGCTTGCCCCACTGCCGTTCGCCGGCCCAGAGCAGCAGCACGCCGGCGTCGAACGTCGACGCGAACTGCACAGTTACCCGCGCGCTGAACTGGAAGTCGCCGTCGGGCGGGACACCCAGCAGCGTCGTGGCGTTGAGCATCGATTCGGCGTCAACACCCGAGCCGGGGTCGATGAAGATGTCAGAGTGCGGGGCCGCCGAGGCGGTGAGGACGCCCGCCTCGTCGATGCGCCATCGACCAGAAGGCGAAGCGACGAGCGGGAACGGCACACCGGCCACGGTCAACATCAGAGAACCATACTCACGATCCAGGCGTGCTTGCCGACTTGCCGGGTGCGTTTGAAGCCGTACTCCTCGAACAGCTCGACCGTCGCGCTGAACAGGAACCGGCCCGGGGCCTCCCGGCCGTCGGTCGCCTCGGAGATGGCCTCGACGACACCGCCGCCGGCCTGGCCGATCTGCTCGAGCGCGCCTTCGAGGGCGGCCCGGGCGATGCCCCGGCCGCGATGCTTCTTGTCGACGTAGAAGCAGGTGATCCGCCAGTCGGGCAGCGGCGGCGCGTCCTTGTCGTACTCGCGGCGGTGCTTGATTCTCGGCAGCTCGGCCGGACTGCCGTACTGGCACCAGCCCTGCGCCACGCCGTCCTCGTCGAACACGAGTGCGGCGTGCGACCGATCGGTGCGAACCCGGTCCTCCTTGATCGCGCGCCGGCCGCTACCCCGCTGGCCACCCTCGGGGTGGAAGCCGATGCACCAGCATCCGCCGAAGACGCCGTTGTTGCGCTCGACGAGCTCGGCGAACGCGTCCCACGTCGACGCGTCGAGGCGGCCGACCGTGTACGGCACCGGTCAACCCGCCAAAGCCAGGAGCCGGGCCAGCTCGACCGGCTTGGTGAACATCGGCCAGTGCCCCGAGTCGATGTCGACGAAGTCGACATGCTTCGCCGCGGCCAGTTCGGGCACGTCGCCGGCGCCGATCCACTCCTGCGCCTGGGCCGGCGTGAACTCCGGGCACACGACGACGACCGGGACGTCGAAGCGGCGCTCGTCGGCCAGCCGGACCACTCCCTCGGCCACGCCGGCGGGGACCGGGATCGCGGCCGCGGCCATCCGGCCCTTGGTCTCCTCGTCGAGGTCGGCGCTGTCCGCGCCGTCGAACGGTCCCCAGCCGGGAAACGGCATGAAGCCGTCGCGCACTTCGAAGAAGTCGGCATAGGGCTGGCCGTCCCGGGCCGGGAAGCCGCCGATGAGCGCGACCTTGGCCACCCGGTCCGGACGCCGGTCGGCGGCCAGCCAGGCCAGGGTGCAGGCGGCCGAGTGCCCGACGACCATGACCGGCTCGGGCGCCGCGTCGACGGCGGCGACCGCGGCGGCCACCTGGTCGTCGAGCGTGGCGTCGCCCGCGTTTGGAAGCGTGACCGGCACGGCACGGTGGCCGGCCGCCTCCAATGCGGGGACGACGTCGTTCCAGGCGGATGCGTCCAGCCACAGGCCGGCGACAAGCAGGATGTCCACGATCAGTGCTCTTCCTTCTCCAGTACCGTCAAATCACGTTCGGCGTACAGCCGGTGTTCCCATTCCTCCTTGAGGAGATGCAGCGCGGCCGCCGGGAACGTTTTCGCTCGCGCGACCGTGTCCTCCCACAGCCGCTCCAGGATCGCCCACGCTTCCCGGAACCCGTCGCTGTCGCCGGGACGCACTTCGCCCGGTCCGGCATGCGCCGGTTCAGCTCGGCCTCGACGAGCGGCGCGATGTCGACGCCGTTGATCACGACGTGCTGCAGTTCGCCGTAGATGTCGACGTCGCACAGCTCGACGCCGCGCATGCGGGTGCCGTGCAGCATCACGCTGCGCAGCTGCGCCCCGCTGAGATCGACGATCCGCCGGCTGGCCCGCCGGAGGCTGACGTTCTCGAACCGGGCGCCGGTGAGGTCCTGGTCGCGAAAGTCGGTCATGGCGATCACGCTAGAGGCAGATCCGGACGATCCACTTCCGGATACGCTCTTCCAGTGGCGACGGAAATGAGCCCGACCGCGCGGGCGCTGCGGGCGATGGATATCCTCCAGACCCGACCGGGCGCGACGGCCGGCGATCTCGCCTCCGGGTTGGGCGTCACCGAGCGGGCCGCGCGCCGCTATGTCGAGATCCTCCGCGAGGCCGGCGTCCCCGTGGAGTCGACCCGCGGCCCGTATGGCGGCTATCGGCTGGGTCGCGGCACGCGGCTGCCGCCGGTCGTGTTCACCGAATCCGAAGCGCTGAGCCTGGTCATGGCCGTGCTCGACGAGGCCGGTCGTTCTGATCTTATTGGTACTGCGCTGAGCAAGGTCATCCGCGCCCTCCCCGAGAGCGTCGGACGGCAGGCGGCGGCGCTGCAGGCGCACGCGTCCGCCGCCCCCGACCGGGTCGCGGCCCACCCCGACCCGGCCATCACCATCGCGCTCGTCGCGGCGATCGCGGATCGGCGCCGCGTGCTCGTCAAGTACTCCAGCGACGCGGGCAACACCTGGGAGGCCGCGGTCGACCCGTGGGCGGTCGTCGTCCGGTTCGGCCGCTGGTACCTGCTGTGCCACTCGCACCGGGCCGGCGCCATCCGCACGTACCGGATCGACCGGATCGGCGCCGTCCAGGCGACCGAACACCATTTCGAGCCGCCCGACGGCCTCGACCCGGTGGCCACGGTGGAGGAGAACCTCGGCGTCGGCTGGGAGTACCCGACGCGGGTGCGCTTCGAGGCCGCCCTGACCGAGGTGGCCCGCTGGATCCGCCCGCCCATGGGCCGGCTCGAGGAGGCCGAAGACGGTTGCGTGCTGGTCGGCAGCACCAGCAATCCGGGCATGTACGCCCAGGAGTGGCTGGCCCGGCTGCCCTTCGCCTTTCACGTCGAGGGCGGTCGCGAGTTGCGGGCCGCGATGGTCACGCTCGCCGCGCGGTTCGCGGCCGCCGTGCAGTAGCGGCCGGCTACGAGAAGGAGTCTTTCGACGCCTCCACGATCTGCGACTTCGGCGGCGCCTGGATCTTCACAGGGGCGCCGAAATCGGCGAACCGCACGGTGCCCGTCGTGGCCGGCATCCCCTCGCCCATCGATGGCATCTTGATCACCATCGAGGTGAGCCGGCCCTGCTCGTCTGTCGTGGCGGTGAATGGCACCGCCTTGACCGCATCCCCGATCGTCGACGGGATCGACCCGGCCGCCATCGCGGGGGCCATCTTCGTGAAGTCGAGCGTCCCCTCGTACTGCCTGGGCCCGGTTCGGTGGACCGTCGTGGCCGCCTTGGCATACGACTCGAGGCCGCTCGGGTCGGTCAGGCCGCCGAACTGGTCGGCGGACAGCCCGCCGGCCTTGGCCGTGTCGATGTGCATCCACTTCTTGCGGCTCACGCCCGGCGACGGCTCGTCCGACTTGAGGTAGAGGTCGGTGCCGATGGTGATCACCTGCTCATGCGTCGTCTTGCCGTCGGCGGTGATCGTCATCGTGAGGGTCTGCCGCCGGTTGGCCGGGTCGGAAGCGCCGACGCCGTGCAACTTGCCGACGCCGGGCCGCCCGCTGTCGATGGTGAAGGTGAGCGTCGTCACGCGCGTCTTGCTGATCGCATCGGCCAGTTCGGCGACCGGGTCGACCGGCGACGGGGACGGGCTGGGCGCGTCGCTCACCGCGGCGGCCGGCCCGACGTTTGTGCCCGGCCGGGCACACGCACCGGCCCCGACCAGGACCGCGACCATCACACCGGCCAGCACCATCCGGCTCGACCTCATCGCTACCTCCCAACCCGCGCGCGAGTCCAAGCGGAGCCACGCTAGCGGACCGGCGACCGCCCCGCTGTCCCGCTTATCGGGGCAGCGTGCGGGGTAGCCCGAAGACCCGGAAGACGGTGTTCTCGAATCGGGTCATCGCGCAGATCCGGTCACCGGCGAGGGTCAGCACGTAGAGGCCGACGCCGTGGCTGACGCCATCGGGGGCCCGCAGGTAGGCGCCGAAGGCGGGCTGCCCGTTGGCGCGAGTCGGGACGAGGTCGAAGCGGCGCCCGGCGCCGAAGATGGCTCCGCAGAAGCGGGCCACAACCTCGCGTCCCTGGTACTCGAATGGAATCGGCGGCATCGTGATGAACACGTCGTCGGTCAGCAACGCCACCAGCGCGTCGAGGTCGGCGGATTCCCAGGCCCGGACGAAACGCCGCACGACAGCGCGTTCGGCGGGTGAGTCGGGGGCCGGGGCGCGGTCGTCGGCCTGGATGCTCGCCCGGGCCCGTTTGAGCGCGCTCTTGACCGCTTCGACGCTCGTGTCGAGCATCTCGGCCACCTCGCTGGCGGAGAAGTCCAGCACGTCGCGCAGGATCAGCACGGCGACCTGGCGCGGCGGCAACGTCTGCAGCGCGGTCACGAACGCCAGCGAGATCGACTCGGCCTTGGTGACGTGGTCCTCCGGGCCTTCCAGGAGCACATCCGGGTACGGCTCGAGCCACACCACCTCGCCCAGCCGGGTCGGCTCGGGCGGCTCAACGCTCGGCACGTCCCACTCCTTGGCGCGGCGCCGGCCGGCCGAGCGGCGGGCGTTGAGGCACCGGTTGGTGGCGATCCGGTAGAGCCAGGTGCGCAGCGAGGCGCGTCCCTCGTAGCCGGCCAGCCCCTGCCAGGCGGCCAGCAGCGTGTCCTGCAGGGCGTCCTCGGCGTCCTGGTAGGAGCCGAGCATGCGGTAGCAGTGCACCTGCAGCTCCCGCCGGTACGGCTCGACCAGCTCCTGGAAGTCGACCACTTCGCCATCGTGTCGCATGTTGGGTACAGACACCGGCCAGGGCGGCAAAGGGGCGCCTCGTTGTTCGGTCGTCCGGTGTCTACCTAGGCATGGGAAATCTTGTTGTCAGCGAAAATGTCACCCTCGACGGGGTCTTCCAGGACCCGACCGGCGACGACGGCTTCAAGCTGGGCGGCTGGTTCGAGCAGATCAGCGACGAGGATCGGGCCGCCTGGACCCAGGTCGAGTTCGCCGAGGCGCAGGCCAGCGCGGCGATGCTGCTGGGGCGGCGCAGCTACCAGTGGTTCGCCGAGCGCTGGGCGACCCGGCCCGGCGAATGGGCCGACCGGTTGCGGGCGCTGCCCAAGTACGTCGTGTCCTCGGGCCTCGATGACCTGCGGTGGACCAACTCGACAGTGCTGAGCGTCGACGAGGTCGCCGCCCTCAAACAGCGGATCGACGGGGACATCGTCGTCTACGCCAGCGGCCGGCTGGTGCCCACGCTGGTCGAACACGATCTCGTGGACGAACTGCGGCTGCTGATCCACCCGTTCATTCTCGGTACCGGTGAGCGCGTCTTCACCGAGACCGGCGACCTCCAGCGCCTGCGGCTGGTCGAGGCTCGGACCGTCGGCGAGAACCTGATCCAGGTCATCTACCGAAGGGTCTGAGGTCCGCGGCGAGGGCCTTCCGCACGTCGTGCAGGGCGTAGCCGCAGACCGCGGCGCAGTCGTAGGCCACGACCGACTCGGCCAGCGGCAGCCCGTCCGGACCGTCGATCACCCACAGCCAGCGGCCGTCCGGTTGCTGCATCGCCCGCATCGCCGACGCTCCGGCCGACAGCAGTCGCCGGGCATCGGCGTCGCAGGCGGCCGCGTCGGGGTAGCTACGGACGCCGCAGGCTACCGGCTGCCCCTGGTCGCCGGACGTCACCATGGTCCACCGGTACCCGCCGTCGCCGTCAACTCTGACCTTGAGATGCACGGCCCACCTCCGACTCCTTGCATAGTGCAATTATTTCTTCGGTGATCGTAGCAGCAGCCGGACGGGCGAGGCGGGGCGGCGGCGACGTCGGGCACGATGACGCGGTGGTTTTCAACCTGGTCCTGGTCGGGCGCATCGCGCTGGCCTTCGGGCTGACCTTCGCCCTCGGCTTCGAGCGGGAACTGCGCGGCTCGGCCGCCGGCGACCGCACATTCGCACTCGTCGGCATCGCCGGCGCGGTGATCGGCATCTTCGCCGCGCACAACGCACCGACCGCACTGGCCGGCGCCGTGACCGGTGTCGGGTTCATCGGTGCCGGCCTGCTGTTTCGCCAGAATGTCCCGCCCGGGGCCACCGGCCGGTCCGGGCGCACCGCCGGGCAGCTGGCCACCCTGCACGGCGTGACAACCGCGGCGGCGATCCTGTCGGCCGCGGTGATCGGCGCCTCGGCCGGCGAGGGGCTGCCGCTGGTGGCCATCGGCGCCACCGTGTTCGTGCTGCTCGCCCTCGAACTGCGCTACATCCCGATCCTGCGGATCCTCGACGCCGGCCGGTATTCGGACCGCTTCCGCAGCGACGACGAACCTCGGCCGGGCCCGGACGCGGCGGTCTGACCCCTACTTCTGCTTCGCGAGCCACTCTCGATAGGTCAGCGTCGAGAGGATGGCGCCGTCCTTGGCGATGAGCGCGTCGCCGTGGGCGGCGGCGAACATGCCGGCCGTGTCGTCGGTCGTGACGGTGCGCTTGTCGTCCTTGGCGGCCAGCGCGATCCGGCCGAGCTCGTCGAGCGGGAACACCTCAGGTCCGGCATAGTTGCGGATTCCCTGCAGCGGCGCGCCCACGCTCACGTCGGCCACCGCCTTCGCGACGTCCGCCGACGCCATGGGCTGCACGAGCGTGCCCGGTAGCCGCACGGTGTGCTCGTCCGCGGTCCACGTCAGCACCGCACCCATGAACTCGTAGAACTGGGTGACGCGCACGATCGAGTACGGCACCGGCCCCGCCTTGAGGATGTCCTCCTGGAGGACCTTGGCGCGGTAGTACACCAGGTCGGGCACCTGGTCGACGCCGAGGATCGAGAGGATCACGGCATGGCCGACGCCCGCCCGGTGGGCCGACGCGAGAAGGTTGTCCATGCTGGTCTGGAAGAAGGTCAGCGAGGCGTCGTCGAACGTCGGCGAGTTGGTCAGGTTGACCACGACGTCGGCGCCCTTCAGCGCGGCGTCCAGGCCTTCTCCGGTGAGCAGGTCGACGCCCGACGACGGCGAGTGCGGCACCGCTTCGTGCCCGGCCGCCGCCAAGAGCTTGACCACCTGCGATCCGATGAGGCCGGTCCCACCCATCACGGCGATGTGCATCTCGGTCACACACCTTTCATGCGAGGTTGATCGTCATGAGGTATGACCGAGCAGCCGCCACGCTTGTGACAGCGCCGCCGCCCCCGGCACGCCGGTGCGATGCAGATAGGCGGTCACAAACACGTCAGATCGATCTGGCCCAGCCAGCGGCCGGGGCGAAGGGTGCCCGCCGCCAGCAGGACGTGGTGGGGTACCTCAGGACGACTCCTTGATGGACCGCAGCAGCAGGGTTGAGATGTCGGCGACGCGGGCCGCCGGGTCGGCCTTGCCCTGCTGCTGGCGGGTGGTCACCCCGTCGTTGAGCATGATGATGCAGAACGGGCAGGCCGCGGCCACCACCTCGGCGCCGGTCTCGAGGGCCTGATCGGTGCGCGTCTCGTTGATGCGCGTGCCGATCGTCTCCTCCATCCACATGCGAGCGCCGCCGGCACCGCAGCAGAACGACGTCTCGCGGCTGCGCGACATCTCGACGACGTTCAGGCCGGGCACGCTCTGCAGGACGTCGCGCGGCGCGTCGAAGACGCGGTTGTGCCGGCCCAGGTAGCACGGGTCGTGGTAGGTCACCTGGGCGTTCACCTCGTTCTTCGGCTTGAGCCGGCCGTCGGCCACGAGCTGGGCCAGCAGCTGCGAGTGATGTACGACGTCGAAGACGCCGCCGAGCTGCGGGTACTCCTTGCCCAGCGCGTTGAAGCAGTGTGCACAGGTCACCACGACCTTCTTGGCGCCGGCCGCGGTGAGCGTCTCGACGTTCTGCTTCGCCAGTTCCTGGAAGAGCAGTTCCTGGCCGAGGCGCCGGGCGGCGTCGCCGGTGCACGTCTCGGCGCCCCCGAGGACCATGAACGAGACGCCGGCCTCGTGCAGCAGTTCGGCGACCGCGCGGGTCGTCTTCTTGGCGTTGTCGTCGAGCGCGCCGGCGCAGCC
>Ga0070684_100003633_pt1 | contig 11617 bp, 10 predicted proteins | sample KBSC723LmetaG_FD_65653 | JGI IMG/M metagenome (GOLD analysis project Ga0070684, IMG submission 65653) | Corn rhizosphere microbial communities from Kellogg Biological Station, Michigan, USA - KBS C7.2-3L metaG | ecosystem: Host-associated > Plants > Roots > Rhizosphere ...
GCGTTGACTCGACTCCGCCACCTGGCTAAAATTCAAAGCTCAGCCCGAGCAGGGCCTGTAGCTCAGGTGGTTAGAGCGCACGCCTGATAAGCGTGAGGTCGGTAGTTCAACTCTACCCAGGCCCATTTCCCCAGAAAATGAGAGCGCCGCCGCGAGAAATCGCGGCGGCGCTTCCTTAGCGCCGCTCGGCGCGCGCCCTCAGTGATGCGGGGCGGAGAAGTCGGGGCTGCCGACGAGGCGCGTGTAGGCGTGCATCGTGCCGGCGCCGGCGCGGCCGAGGGTCTCCATGGCGCCGCGCGGCCCCTGGACTGCCGCGAGCGCGCCGACCGTAACCACCGCACCTCCGGCGAGCGCGAGCAAGGCCTGCCACCGCCGGCGCTTGTACCACGGCGGAGTCAGGTCGACGAACAACTGCGGGATGAGGAGCGGATCCCGATCGAAGAGGTGCCTCGGATCGGGACGGCGCTCGACGTTCGCGTCGTAGCGCGGAGGGGTGAGCCTACTGAGGAGCGGCATGGGTCCAATAAGGCGGATGCGGTGCGGCCGTGAAGCGTGTCGCAATGTGTCGCGTCTCGTCCCACGCGCAACCCTTCGTGTGCCGCGATCCGAGTGCCACCGTCGTCTTACACGCATGCGAGCCCGGCGCTAGACTGGCGCTCGCCTTCCCACGAACGGAGTCGCATGCGAGCCCGACGATCTCTCTACACCGTGGTCGCTGTCCTAGCACTCGCCGCGTCAGCGAGCGGGGCGCAGGCGACGCCGAAGCCGCTGTCCCTCTGGTACGACGCACCCGCGACGCAATGGGTCGAGGCGCTGCCGGTCGGCAATGGCCGGCTCGGTGCGATGGAGTTCGGCGGGACGGTGCACGACCGCATCCAGTTCAACGAATCGACGGTGTGGACGGGCGGGCCGCACGATTACGCGCGACCGGGCGCGTCGCGCTACCTGACGCCGATTCGCGAGCTGCTCTATGCGCATCGGCAGAAGGAAGCGGAGGAGCTGGCGCAGGTCCACTTCATGAGCGCGCCGCTGAAGCAGCGCGCCTACCAGGCGTTCGGCGATCTGCGGCTGGACATCCCGGGGATCGACTCGAGCGCGGTCTCGGAGTACCGCCGCGAGCTCGACCTGGACAGCGCGATCGCGACGACGCGCTTTCGTGCGGGAGATGTGCGCATCACGCGGCAGCTGTTCGCGAGCCATCCCGACCAGGTGATCGTCGTGCGCCTCAGCGCCGACCAGCCGGGACGATTGTCGTTCGTGGTGACGCCGACGAGCGCGCACAAGTGGTCGCTGCGGAAACGCGCGGGCTCGGACGCGTTGTCGATGCAGGGCATGGTCGAGGATGGCGTGATCGGGTTCGAGGCACGGCTGCTCGTCCAGACCGAAGGGGGTCACGTCGCGTACAGCGACTCGTCCGCCACGGTGAGCGGCGCGACGTCGGCGACGCTCGTGCTCGCGGGGGCGACGAACTTCGTGAGCTACGCGGACGTCTCGGCCGATCCGATCGCGCGAAACGATTCGACGATCGCGCGCGTGCGGGCGAAGCCGTTCGCGTCACTCCTGTCGGCGCACGTCGCCGATCATCGGGCGCTCTTCCGCCGGGTGCGATTGGAGCTCGGTGCGGGAAGCGGGGCGGCATTGCCGACGGACCGGCGAGTGCTGGCGTCGAAGCGCGTGAGTGATCCGGGGCTCGCCGCGCTCTTCTTCCAGTACGGGCGGTATCTGCTCATCGCGTCGAGCCGCGTCGGTGGGCAACCGGCGACCCTGCAGGGGCTCTGGAACGACAGCAACACCCCGCCGTGGGACAGCAAGTGGACGGTGAACATCAACACGGAGATGAACTACTGGCTCGCCGAGCCGGGAAACCTCGCCGAGCTGACCGAGCCACTGTTCCACATGCTCCGCGACGTCGCGCAGACGGGGCGCGCGACGGCGCGCGAGCACTACGGTGCGGCGGGGTGGGTGCTCCATCACAACACCGACCTCTGGCGCGGCACCGCGCCGATCAACAATGCGAACCACGGGATCTGGCCGAGCGGTGGCGCGTGGCTCACGCAGCATCTCGCGTGGCACTACGAGTATGGCGGCGACCGCGCGTTCCTGCGGGACACGGCGTATCCACTGCTCAAGGGTGCGTCGGAGTTCTTTCTCGATCAGCTCACGGTTGATCCGCGTACGGGCCACCTGATCTCCGGACCGTCCAACTCACCGGAGCAGGGCGGGCTCGTCATGGGCCCGACGATGGATCACCAGATCATCCGCGAGCTGTTCGCGAACACGATCCGCGCCGAGGAGGTGCTCGGCGTCGACGCACCGCTGCGCGAGCGGCTCACTACGGCACGTGCGCGCATCGCGCCGAACAGGATCGGCCGATACGGGCAGCTGCAGGAGTGGCTGGAGGACGTGGACGACACGACCAACCAGCACCGGCACGTCTCACATCTGTGGGGACTGCATCCCGGCCGCGAGATCACCCGCGATGGGACGCCCGCGCTGTACGAAGCTGCTCGACGGTCTCTGCTCTACCGCGGTGACGGCGGCACGGGCTGGTCGATGGCGTGGAAGATCAACTTCTGGGCTCGGCTGCATGACGGCGATCACGCGCTGCGTCTGCTCGACAACCTGCTCACGCTGACCGGCAGTGCGCAGACGGCATATCGCGGAGGCGGCGTGTACCCGAACCTGTTCGACGCGCATCCGCCCTTTCAGATCGACGGCAACTTCGGCGCGGCGGCCGGGATGATCGAGATGCTGCTGCAGAGTCACGCCGGCGAGCTGGAGCTGCTGCCCGCACTGCCGACGCCGTGGGCGAGTGGGCAGGTGAGCGGCTTGCGCGCACGCGGCGGTTTCGAGGTCGAGCTCGCCTGGGAGCGCGGCGCGTTGACGCGCGCACGGGTGCTCTCGCGCCTCGGCGGCCCGCTCCGCGTGCGCTACCGCGGAGTTGCGCGAACGTACGAGACCGTTCCAGGTCAGCGCGTCGACGTCATGCGCTGAGCAACGACGAAGGTCCTTCGACGCTCGCGCGGCGAAGGACCTTGTCTACATCGCCGGCTTTCGCCGGACGACGCGGTTACGAGCGATGGTACACGCTCGCCGGATCTCCCCCCAGGTTGGGACCCAGCCCCAGGGTGAGCTCGCGGAGACTGCCCAACCGCTGCACAGTAGGCTTCTCGTACATCAACGACTCCTTTGCAGTCGGTCCCGTCGGGCTCAATGCCCAGCCCGCCGACGAAGCCGTCGGTGGACGGTCGTGCGAGGCGACGGGCAGCGCCATTCGCGTGCCAGTGAAAGCCCCAATTGGCGGTGACCCGTCATTATCTTGCCGCGTCGTGACGTGCGATCCAGCCGCGATGTGACTTCCGCATGTCATGCGCGGTTATGGAAGGCGGTGGCTCGGTGAAGTGATGGCCGTTGACTTGCATCCGAGCCCACTCCGGTACGCGCCCGATGTCGGGCGACGGAGCCTCTCCGTGCGCCAGACCGTGGCCTCGCTGGACGCGACGCCGTCGGGCGCAGGGATTTCGTTCGTGGAGAATCGGGAATGATCGATCGTGCACCCCAGGATGCCACTCTCGAGTCGGAAGTCGTCCTCACCGGGCTCGTTCCACAACTGACGACGCCCTCTCGAGATCACGGTGGCCTGGTGGACATATGGTTCGGGGTGCGCTGGCGCGAGCGAAGCGCGGAATGGGAGGAATCGTTCGTCAGGCTGGCAAAAGAGTGGCAGCCCGACCCGCACCACCCGAGCTTCTTCGATCTCTTCTCGTACGCGGCGAACTGTGGATTGATCGTGGCCCGGCGCGTGAGCGCCGACGCCGGCACCTGGCGGATGGTCGAGGAGCAGGCGCGTCTGCTGGTCGGCAGAGTGAACCGGGAGGTCGACGAGCGGCGGACGACGCCGCCGTCCCCGGGCGAGCAGGCGCGCGGCTGGACGCTGCGCATGCGCGAGGCCGGCTCGGGGCTCCGGGCCTCCCTGCGGTGGATCGGCGAGCCCAAGAACGCGCTTCCCGCCGTCGTGCCGAAGCTCCCGATCCAGATCTCGCCAACGTCGCAGACGACGCGCTGACCCGCCGCGCGAGCGGGTGACCGTCAGCGCAGCTCGACTTCCCGCGACGCGGTCGCGGCGACGAGGTCGGCGCGACTCAGTGCCATCGTGATCCGATACTTGCCCGGCTCGAGGTTCGCGAGCCGCAGCGAGATGGCGCGCGACAGCGCCTCGCCCGACTCGGTGGGACGGGCGTCGCTCCAGTGCAGCCGCAGCGGACTGTCCGGGTCGGAGAGCTTGAGCTTCTGTCGAACGCCACGCAGCCAGCTTCGATCGATGCGCTCGACGGTCACCGCGACGTCGAGCGCCTCGCCCTGATCGGCCACGCCGTACGTCTCCCAGTACACGCCGATCGGCCGCTCGCGGTAGATCGTGTCGCCGGGGATCGCCTTCTCGAGCGCGGCGCCGACACTCTCGGGCGCGCCGTCCTCGGCGTGGAAGAGCAGCAGGTCCGACACGGTCAATGGCGCACCGGTAGCGAGTGGGCGCATGAGCACGCGCGCACGCGCCAGCGTGGAGGTCGTCGTGTCGGTGACGTCGACGCCGGCAAGGAGTGGCGACCGCTCGACCGTGAGCATCGCCGTGCCGCTCGTTCCGCTTCCCGCGATGGTGCGGACGGTGCCGTCCGCGAGAGTGACGCCGAGGACGGCCGGCCCGGCGGCGAGCAGCGAGTCGTCCGATGCCTTGAACGCCGAGACGACGAGGATCGAGTCGCCGCGGCGGAAGCGCGCGATCTGCATCGCGACGGGGGCGATCCGCTTCACCATGCGTGGAGCGAAGCGAGATTCGGCGGTGCGGACCTTCATGTCCCACGCGTCGTTCTGCGCGGCGGCGGAGGTGTCATAGAGCGCCTCGTCCGGCGCGAAGTTGAAGCTCGGTGAGGGATCGTGGCCGATCACGCTCTGCTCGGGGATGACGGAGCTCATGCGCTCCACCTTGCTCCAGCCCACCGGCCACCCATATCGGAGCAGGAGCTCCTCGGCGTCGCGTCCCCATGTCCCCGCCTGCGGGGTGGCGGACTGATTCGCGAGGCGCGCCTGCACCTTTCGCACGTAGAACTCGGACCGCCACTCGTTGCCCCCCGCGGCGAAGCGCGGCCGGCCGAGAATCCAGTAGCGGTCCTCGACGGCACGCCGCGCCTGGCAGGAGAGTCCCTCGTAGTAATGCCGCGTGTTGGAGGGAAGCAGGACGGAGATGTCCTGCCACTTGCAGCGCTCGTCATCGGGCATCTGCTCGAGCGCGCTCGTGAACGCGGATTCGGCGGCCGCGGCGTGGCCGAGCGCGTGGTCCGCGTAGCCGACGAGCGCGAGGCACCACCAACTGGTCGCGCGGCAGGCGCGGGCGACCGTATCGGCGGAGGCAGCGAGGGCGGTGTCCTTGCCGTCGAGCCGGTAGTGAACGCGCATCGCGACGATCCAGTCGTCGCCGGGGTGAAGCTCGCCGAGGGAGTCGAGCGTCGCGATGAGACCGAGGCGCCGCCGAACGATGGAGTTGGGCTCCGGCGGCAGCTTGACGGGGAACTCGTCGTACCACCAGCAGTAGCGTCCGAGCTGCACGTCGCAGCGGCCCATCCCCCCGAACCCTTCCGGGAGATTGTTGCGCCGGGCGAACTCGAAGGTGGCCTGCGCCGACCGCGCGGCCTTGAGATCGCGCGTCGAGTCGGCGGCATGGGTCGCGGATGCTCCCTGCGCGGCGGGCGCGGGGAGGGCGGCAATCTGGAGCTGAAACGCGAATGCCAGAAACGCGACGTGCATCGACGTGATCCCTCCTGGAGTGGATCGACCCTCGATCAGTGCCCCTCGTCAACCGAGGGGGCGTCTCTCATCTGAAAAAGTACAGCAGCAACCCCAGCTCGATCGTCGCGGCCACCACGCCGAAGATCAATGCCGCGCGAAGGTCGCGCCGAGTGCGGTGCTGATCCTCCTTCGGGGGAGCATTCGGGCGATCCATCCCGAATGCTAGCCATTTCCGGCGGCGGCGTCGAGCGAGGTCGGGAGGGGCCTTTGGGGGCATTCCCCGCGGCTTTTCGAACGACGGGACGCGGATCCGGAACGGCGAACACGCGGAAAAGGCCAGATCTTTCTCTTGGTCTCTTCAACGACGGGGCCCTGGAAAGGGTCGGATGCACCGGAAGATGCCGGATCTACTCCTCCCGGGGTCGCGCTCCGTGCACCGGTGCGCCACTCCTTCGCATCCACAACTCCAAATGCTTTGGTGGTCCGCAGGAGAGATCTCTCCGCCACACGGAGCGATCCGGCAGGTTCCGGCCAATTCGGGGACCCGCGTTCCGTCGTTGAAGAGCGCCGAGGCAAGTGCAGATCCCTCGACTCGCTCCGTTCTCCCTGGTCGACGGTGAGCGCTGTTCGCGATGGTGATCGAGATCACACAGGCTGCGGCGTGTGCGTGCTCGAAGTTTTCCGCGCACGATCGATCGACTACATTGCGATGTCGATCTTCACGAATCGATCGTGATCGAAGCGATCGAGATGTGCGTGATGCGCGCGGTCCAAGCGGACTGAGCGCGCATCGACGTATCGTGGTGGACCCGGAAGCGCTCACGCGTGTAGAGGCTCCGGGTGACGCGATGCGGTCGATCGTCGTCTATACTTCTGGGTGGGCGTCGTGCCGTTGCGGCTCGGCGGCGCCCACAAAATTTTTTTCCCGCCCGCCGCACCCTCTCATGCAGAAGATCCCCGCCACCGTGCAACGCCTCATCCTGGCGTTCACGACAGGACTGTTTCTCGCCTGTGCCGCTCACGTCAGCGCGCAGGGAGACACGATCCCGCTGAGCGCGATCCAGCAGTAAGGATCGTCGCCCGTCGGACCGATGATGGCGGCGCTACGCTTCCCGTAGCGCCGCCATCGGTGTTTCCCGGAACACGTCCCGCCCGGTGAGCAGCCCGATCGAGACGGACACGCCGATCATCGCGAGAGCGACACCGAGCGCCGGCACCACGGCGGGCACGAACGGCTGCTTGAACACGAAGTGCATCAGGGCCCACGCGCCGCCGATGCTCAGCACGATGCCGACGATGCTGCCGAGCGCGCCGAGCAGGAGGTACTCCGACAGCATGATGCGGCCGACCTGACGGCGCGTCGCGCCGAGGACCTTGAGCAGCACGCCCTCACGGAGACGCTCGCGCCTCGTGGCGCTGACCGCGCTGAACAGGACGGGGACGCCGAGCGCGAGGCTGAGGCCCGCGAGGAAGCGGATGGCGGCGGTGACCCGATCGAGCACGCGGCTGACCGTCTGCTGGATCAGCGTGAGGTCGAGGCTCGACACGTTCGGGAAGTGTGTCACGACGTCGCGCTGCAATCGCGCCACGGCATTCGGGCCGCGCACGTCGGCGAGGAGTACGAACTGCTTCGGCGCGTCCTCGATCGCGCGACGCTCGAACACGACGAAGAAGTTGGGCTCGAAGCGCGTCCAGTTCACTTCGCGAAAGCTCGTGACGCGCGTCGGCACACGCACCCCCTGCACGTCCCACACGATCGTGTCGCCGATGGCGAGCTTCAGATCGTCGGCGACGCCCTTGTCGACGGAGACCGCCGGCAGCGTCGACGCGGGAGTGCCGCCGGTGTGGAACTTCCCGGCGACGACGCGCTCGGAGGGCACGATCTCGTTCCGAAAGGTCGAGCGGAACTCGCGACGCATCGCCCAGCCGGCCCGGCGGCGCTGGCCGCGCGTGGTGTCGCCGACGATGTTCGCCGAGCTGACGCCGTTGATCGAAGCGATCTTCATCGGCACGAGCGGGGTGCGCTGCACGACGGCGTAGCCCTCGGCGCGGATCAGCGAGTCGAGCGGCGCGCCCTGATCATCCTGCACGTCGAAGAACACGACGTTGGCACGCGACGCATCGACTTTCACCGAGACGGTGCGCAGCAGATTGCGCTGCACCTGATAGACGGTGCTCATGAGGAAGACGCCGAATCCGAGCGCGAGCACCACGGCGCGCGTCTGGTTGCCCGGTCGATACAGGCTCGCGACGCCCTGGCGCAACACGAATGGCCAGCGCGGCCGCACGACCCGACGCGCGAGCGCGCTCATCGCCGACGCCGCCGCGAACAGCAGCGCGATCGCCAGCGCGATCGCCACCGAGAAGCCGAGCCCCTCGCGCGGATTCTCGGCGCGCGCGACGCCGAGGCCCACGATGCTCAGGACGATGCCGAGCGCGATGAGCACGCGCACCGGATCGAACTTCGCGCCGCGAAGCGCCTCGGCGTCACTCTCGCGGCGGAGCGTCTGCAGCGGGCTGACGTTGCGCAACGCCACGAGCGGACGGAGCGCGAACACGAGCGCGACCCAGAGTCCGACGAGCAATCCCATCCCGACGGCAGTCGGCTCCACGCTGACGGAGACGTCGACGGGCAGGAAGTCGGCGAGCACGTTGGGAAGCGCGAGCTGGAGCACGACGCCGAGCAGCGCGCCCGCCGCCGCGCCGATGAGCCCCATCGCGGCGGCCTGGAGCAGATAGATCGTGAGCACCTGACCGCTGGTCGCGCCGAGACAGCGCAGGATGGCCACGGTATCGATCTTCCGCATGACGAAGGCATTCACACCGCTCGCCACGCCGATCCCGCCGAGGAGCAGCGCGACGAGGCCGATCACGCCGAGGAAATCGCGGAGCTGATCGATCGCCTCGGTGAGGTTGAACTCGGTCTGCGCCGCGGTGCGGTAGCGGACCTGGGCTTCCTCGAGACGGCTCTTGAAGCGGAAGATGAAGCGCTGCGGCGGTAGCTGAGGCGTGAGCTTGAGCACCGTCTCGTGCTCGACGCGGCTGCCGAAGGCGAGGAGCGACGTCTCCGCGAGGTAGCGCTCGGGGATGTAGATGCGCGGACCGATCGCCGAGGTGACGGCGACGTCGCCGGGCACGTTGACGAGGGTGCCGATGATGATGAAGCGGGCGAAGCCGAGGGTCAGCGTGTCGCCGACGCGCGCGTCCAGCGCGACGAGCAGCGATGGATCGACGAGCGCGTACCGACCCTGCTGCAGGCGACTCCACTGGTTCGCCGGCGACGTGGTGATCTCGCCGTACAGCGGGTAGAGCTCCGTCACGGCGCGCACCTGCGAGAATCGCGTGTTCCCCGTGCGCTCGACCAGCGCCATCGAGCCGAAGGTCGAGACCTGCGCGAGCTTCACGCCCTCGTGGTTCAGCGAATCGAGCGCGTAGATGACGGGCTTCGGGTAGTTCGGCAGGCGCGTGGTGAGCGAGATGTCGCCGCCGAGGAGGGCGCGGGCCTGCTCGCGGACGCTGCGCTGGGTGTTGCTCGCGAACGAGTCGATGGCGACGAGCGCCCCGACGCCGAGCGAGATGGACGACATGTAGAGCAGGAGGCGCCGTCGCGCGGTGCGGCTCTCGCGCCAGGCGACACGCAGCAGCTGGGTCGTCCGGACGGCCATGGTTCAGCCCTCGAGGGCGGCGGAGGTCGCGACGGGCCCGCTCGCGCGGTCGCCCGCAGGTGCACTGGGCGCGTCGCTCACGACGGCGCCATCGGCGAGCCGGATGATGCGTTGCGCGCGGCGGGCGAGCTGGAGATCGTGGGTGACGAGGACGATCGTCGTGCCGGACTCCCGGTTGAGCGTCTCGAGGAGCTCGACGATGCGCGCCCCGGTCTCGCTGTCGAGATTGCCCGTCGGCTCGTCGGCGAAGAGCAGACGGGGCGAGTTGCTGAACGCGCGCGCGATGGCCACGCGCTGCTGCTCGCCACCCGAGAGCTGGTTCGGGAAGTGGTGCGCCCGATCGCCCAGGCCGACGCGAGCGAGCAGCTCGCGCGCACGCGCGGGCGCGCCATCGTCGCCGCGCAGCTCGAGCGGGACCTGCACATTCTCCAGCGCCGTGAGGGTGGGGATGAGCTGGAAGCTCTGGAAGACGAACCCGACCTTCGCGCCGCGGAGCTGGGCGCGGCGATCCTCGCTCAGCTTTCCGAGATCGTCGCCGGCTATGAGGACACTACCGGTCGTCGGAAGGTCGAGGCCGGCCAGGAGGCCGAGCAGGGTCGTCTTCCCGCTCCCGGACGGGCCGACGATCGCGACGAACGCGCCCTCCGGGATGGCGAAGCTGACGTCGCGGAGCACGGCGATCCTGTGATCCCCGGACTGGTATTCCTTCGTCAACTGGCGAGCTTCAAGCATGCGGTCTCACAGAGTGATGGGCGCGCTGCTGGCCGGCGCGATGGCGATCTCGTGCACGAGCTCCGGTGACGCGGGGGGGAGCCGTGATTCGACGTCCGGAAGAAAGCCAGCCACATCGGAAGAAAATCCCGTGCGCAGCGCTTCGGGAGCGGCGGCGGTCGCCGGAGGCGTCGCGCCGGAAGCGCGACGCACCATCCTGTTCCTTGGCACCTCCCTGACGGCAGGGCTCGGGCTGGACCCGGACAGCGCGTATCCCCAGCGGATCCAGCGCAGGATCGACGCGGCCGGGCTCCCATACCAGGTCGTGAATGCCGGGGTGAGCGGTGAGACCTCGGCGGGGCTGCTCCGCCGGCTCGACTGGGTGCTCAAGCGTCCGGCCGACGTCGTGGTGGTGGAGACGGGAGCGAACGACGGGCTTCGCGGACTCCCGATCACGGCGACGAGCGCGACGATCGGCAACGTGCTGGATCGTATCAAGCGCGATCGGCCGGGCGCCACGCTGCTGCTCGTCCAGATGGAAGCGCCGCCGAACATGGGTCCGGAGTACACGCGAGCGTTCCACGCGATGTATTCCACGCTCGCGCAAGAGCACGGGGCGACGCTGCTCCCGTTCCTGCTGGACAGCGTGGCGGGGCGGCCGCATCTGAATCAGAACGACGGGATCCACCCGAACAACAAGGGAGAGGAGATCGTCGCGAACAACGTGTGGCGCGCGTTGCAGCCCGCACTGTCACGGTAGCGAGCGCGATCGCGACTCAGTGATTGGCGAGGGCGCTCCCGGAGAGCACGAGCGCGAACCAGAGCATGCCCGTCACCCAGGCGTTGGCGCGGCGACGGCGCCAGAGTCCCGCGTCGACGCCGGTCGACGCGTCGTCCTCGCGCCGCAGCCGCGCGTCGAGGCGTGAGGCGAGGACGGTGTTGGTGAGCAGCAGGACGACGAGGAGCATCTTCGCCCAGAAGATGCGCGACACCGCGAAGGCCTCGAGATCGGCGAGGAAGAGCAGCACGCCGTTGATCATCGCGAAGCCGAGCGCGACGCCGATCGCGATGCGCGACGGCGAGGCGGCGCGCAGGTAGCGCCGACGCTCGCCGTCGTCGGCGGGGTCGAGCCGCAACGCGCCCGCCTCCGTCGAGAAGGTCAGCGCGCCGGCGACGAGGAGCCCGGCCAGATGGCCGAAGAGCACGAGCGTGGCGACGAGCGTCGAGTGCGCGTACAGCTGCTGCCACGGCTCAGCGAGTGCGTCCACCGTCGAGAGGTCGGGGACGATCTGCCACAGTCGCAGAGACATCAGTCCTGGGAGGAGTCATGTAGAAGACGTTGCAGCCCGTTCCGATTATTCCCGCCGCGACGAGTGAGAAAACGAAGTGGAATACTCCGGTGCATCGCACCGTCCACGCTCTCGAACGGTCGCGCCGCACGGCGCGACGTGATGGTTTCT
>Ga0070684_100003637_pt1 | contig 11615 bp, 8 predicted proteins | sample KBSC723LmetaG_FD_65653 | JGI IMG/M metagenome (GOLD analysis project Ga0070684, IMG submission 65653) | Corn rhizosphere microbial communities from Kellogg Biological Station, Michigan, USA - KBS C7.2-3L metaG | ecosystem: Host-associated > Plants > Roots > Rhizosphere ...
GAAATGCGCGGTATCGATCTCGCCCTCGAGCGCCTGCAGATAATTGCAGTCGCGCTGGATGAAGGTGACGCTGACTTCGTCGTCGGGAACATCGAGGATTTCGAACGCCGGCAGCGGCGGCAGCTTTTCGGCCGATCCCATGTAGACCCAGACAACGCCGGCGCTTTCGACGGCCGGGTAGGCCTTGGCCTTCACCTTGTGCTTGAAGTCCTGGTGCGGCGGCACGCTCGCCATGTCGACGCAATTGCCGGCGACGTCGTATTTCCAGCCGTGATAGATGCAGCGGATGCCGCCTTCCTCGTTGCGGCCGAGAAACAGCGAGGCGCAGCGGTGCGGACAGCGATGGTCCATCACGCCGACGCGGCCCGCCGTGTCGCGAAATGCGATCAGCTTTTCGCCGAGCAGCATCAGCCGGATCGGCGCGCCGTCGCGCACCAGCTCGGCCGACTGCGCAGCGGGGATCCAGTATTGCCGCATCAGCTGACCCATCATCGTTCCGGGGCCGACCTGGGTGAGCTCCCGTCCTTCAGCAGCAGTCGTCATGGCTGTCTCCCGATTGCGAACTCGCGCCGCTTGGACGTCATCCTATCACGGATTTGCGGTACCCGGTGCGTCGCTAGGGCGTGCATTTCTAAATCAAGAGCGAGGTTGATGTCCGCTTAGCCCCCAAACAGTGGCGCGAGAGCAGACAGTCTGCGACTGCTGCTTCGGGCAAAATCCAACATACCCTATGTCTCGACACGAACAGGCAGACTTGCTTAAGTAACCCAGTGGGCGAATTGTCTAGGGAGGGTTGGTGCGCTATGAGCTTTCAACCCGAAGCCGTCCGCGCCTTCGAGCACGCCGGCTGGCAACGTGCCGCTTCGAGCTACGGAAACAGCTTCGCCCATGCGACGGCACCCTTTGTCGCACCGTTGCTGGAAGCCGCTGGAATTTCGTCCGGTCAGCAAGTACTCGACGTAGCGTGTGGACCAGGCCATCTCGCCGCTGCTGCCGCGGGACGCGGCGCCACCGCGAACGGGCTGGATTTTTCTGCCGAAATGGTTGGCATTGCCCGCAGCATCCATCCAGACATCTTCGTGACCGAGGGCGACGCAGAAGACCTGCCGTACCCCGACGGCACATTTCATGCGGTCGTATCAAGCTTCGGAATCCATCACGTTCCGCGGCCGGAATTGGCGCTTGCCGAGTGCAATCGCGTGCTCAAGCCGGGGGCGCGCATGGCCTTCACGGTATGGGCCGCACCTGGGGAGAACGTCGCCTGGTCACTCGTGTTCAATGCGATCGCCCGGCACGGCAATCGTTCCGCGGCGCAGACTCCGCCACCGGGAGCGTTGAACGGAATTGATCCATGCGTACGGGCACTCGAAGCGGCCCATTTTGTCGACGGGGCAGCCGAAATAGTTCGCGCGGAGTGGTTTCTGCCAAATGCGCGCGCGTTGATCGCGGCGCTCTCGGCTGGCACAGTGCGAATGGCGGCGCTGATCGGGGCGCAAGAACCATCAGTGCTCGCCGCTATCGTGAGTGACATCGACAGTCACGCTGAACATTTCCGCCGTGACCAAAATCTCGCAATTCCCATCGCAGCGGTGCTGGCGCGTGGTCGCAAGGCGTAGACTGACGAAAAAGCGAGTTCGGACGCTTCGGGTAATTAGCGCCGAACGGCAGAGCCGAGTGATGTTCCTCGGGTGAACGACTGCATTTTTGCTCGCTGTCGAACTGCGCAAAGTTGCGCAATGGAGAGAGTTTTTGCGCCGTCCTTGTGATCTGGATCACCATTTCCGGTGGTTGCACTCACTACACTGAGGAAATCCACCGTAGAAACAAGCCAGGAGGGTGAAATGCTCAAGACGTTGAGCGTCGTGCTCGCATTGGCAGTTTGCACCGGATGGTCGACGGCGCAAGCTGCAAAAACAATTCAATTCCACCCCGACACGATTAAGGCATTGGCAGAAGCAATCGCATCGGCAAGCAAAGAGGTCCCACCACCACCTAAGCCGCTCCTCAAAAAGGTGGATGCCGGACTTAAATTCGCGGCGGATTCTGTGACGAGATTGACGATTATCGTGGGCCCGCCTTTAGGTCTTTGCCACTTGTACCATTGGTACGGATGGTGCGACGAGACCGCCCATACCAACGACCACCAACACGATCATGAATAAGCGATTGTCCCTCGGACTCAACCGATGACGTATGCTCTCGCGCAGAATGCTGCGACCGTCTAGACAGCGAAAGAATGAAATATAGTCGGTCGCCCGTCGCATGACCGCACAGGTACGGTCGAGCCAAAACAAAGCAACGGCGCAGGGCAGCCTTACTTCCGGACACCCTGGGCAGGCGATGCAGATCGCATCAACGCGATCCGAGATACCCGCTACTCCCGATTTCCACCATCACGACGAAGACCGCGACAGAGCGCCTTAGATTGGCGCGGGCGGTTGATAGACATGGACGGAGCTTGGGCGGTGGCACTTGTCCGCTCGAACGGTCACTGTGATCCGGAGGCGATCGCTCCAGGCACGGTCAACGAGGCGCTTCATGACTGGTTCGCGACTGAAGAACTTCCGCTCACCGTCCTCGGTGTCGAGCACGAAGCCCTCGAAGTCACCGAACCGGTCGAACATCAACGCCGCAACTTTGCCTGTGAAGGCGATGTGCTCCTCGCGCCCGTGGCTGCCGTGATCGCCTCCATGGCCGCCGGGATGCGGTTGTCCCACCGTTCCCGTTGGCGACGGCAGAATCTTGCAGGGATCGCCGCCGAAGCCCTGCACGCGGCCGGCGATCTGATCGATGTAACGCACCAGCACTGGATACCAGCTGCGGGTCTTCGGCATTTTCAGCTCCATCCAGCGCAGCCAAGCGAGTAAGCGCTCTTCGGAAAGAAGCAGCTTGTCTTTCGTGCTGATCACCAAATTGAATTGGAAAGCGCCCGTGGCGCGCCGCCATTCGATGAGTCGGCGCGGCGGCGCAACGGCCGCCGTTGTGACGTGCGTCGCGGCATCCGCCGCCGCCTTTGCGCGCGCTTGCGACCGGCTTTGAATTCGCGGAGGAGGTGGAGGCGGCGGAAGTACGGCGGCGCGTGCGTCGCTGAGTTGCCGGACCATAACCGTATAGGCGTCCCCCTTCTTGACCGTGTTCGGCAAGCCGATGGTGAGAAGGCCCGCCGCCAGTGTTTGATCCTCTGGCAGAGGGATGAACGTCGCGGCGCCGGTGGCGCAGCCGATGGTATGATCGTCCACAACCGTTAAGTCGTGATCGCAATAGCGGCGGTTGGCGAGGCGAACGATTTCGGCCGCGCTCAGCGACGGCAGATATAGCTGCGCATTGCTGCCTCGCGGCGTCGTTCCCCAAAGGATCATCAACTCGTCGGGGTTCTTGAAGCCCTTCGCGGTCGGCCTGATCTGGATCGGATGAGGCATCAGCCGCGATGCGGAGATTCCGGGATTCGGCCCGTCGATCCAGGCGATGTTGCGCTGCGCAAGCTTGTCAGAGTTGCCAGTATTCGCCCCCGGTGGCACCGGCGTCTCGTCGAAATTGATCTCCGCGATCAGGCACTGGTGCGGCGCGCTTACAAAAGCTTCCTGCAACGAGGTCAAGGCGATACTCGGCCAGGGCCCGCGATCGGGATTGACCGCCGGCACGGAACTCGGCAGCACTTTCTGCAAGGGTTGGTTCACGTCCAACCAGCAGCCAAAGAAGTATTTGGTATCGGCGTTCGGAACCGTCGTCAGATCGCGCACGTTCGGCCGATCGAATTGATCGGTCATCGATTTCGTCGGGTCGGCTAGAATTTGCCGTTCGGTCGCGAAGCAAGGGATCGTTCGGTATTCGCCGTTCTCGATGCCGAGGAGTGGGATTTTGTGACCATAGGGCACGTTGTCGGAGTAGGTCTTGTAGGTCGTGCTGGCGTTAAACGAGCTCGCCGTAGTCTGTGCGTTGAACAGACGAAAGAACACTCTCACTTGCTTCGCCGTACCGGGATTCTTGCCCGTCAGATGAACCCGGGCGACGGCGAAATTGAAGACAAGATTGCCTGAATTATCGTGCTGCAGATATTCGATCTTCGTCGTCGTCTCGTCCTGATGCAGGGCAAGGAAATCAGCGTCGGTGAAGTTGCCAAGCGCCGTCGAAACGAAATTCGGTGCGTCGGCGGCGGACGCGATATTGGCTCCATACTGTTGGACGGTTTGGCCCGGCGGCACTACGACCTTGAAAAAACGCAGGTCGAAACTCAGCCAGGTGGGGAATCCGGTCGGATTCTGCGGGTCGACGTTGATAACACGCGGATCCTCTCCGGTTGTCAGTTCGAGCTGACCTGACGCGGTGAAATTCATTCCTTGAATCGGCAGCTTCGCCGTGATCGTCAGTACCGTCGAGGTCAGGTTGGCGGTTCGCATCGCTAGGAAGCCCGCGTCGTTATCGAACGTCACCTGGAACGGGAACAGGAAACCTTGCGGAGCATCTGCCGGCAGGCTTGCATCGAGCGGCAAAACCTGCGGCGTGAAGGCCGCGGCCATGTTCATGTTGTTGATGGCCGTCGCAACGGGGCCGGGGAGCGTCGGATCCAGCGTGAAGCCAAACGTCGGTAGCAGGTTCGGCGCCGTCAAGTTGCCGATATCGCCGGGTTTGAAACCGTCAAGCTGCACGTAGCCAACTAGCGAGAATTTCGATGTTCCCGGCAGGCCCATTTCGACTTCGTTCTGACCGAACGTGCTCTGGACAATGATCAGCGACAGTGTCGGCGGGACGTTGGCGTAGCAGATCACGCTCGAGAGCGTGCCTACAAAGATGCATTGCGCGCCGGCTGTCACGGGTGCGAAGTTCGGGTTGTTGACGGCAATTGCGTTGCCCGGCGCAGCATCGGAGTGAAAAACCAGCGTTCCGGTGAGCGCATCCCAGGCACGCAGCACCGCGTTGCGATTGATCTTGTCGTCGTTTTGCACGCTGCCATCAACGACCCAGACGAGCGCGCGATTGGTCGTCGGCTCGGATATGATGAACGGTGATCCGGGACCGTCGCCAAAGCCCATGCTGGATTGCCAGACGTTGACGAGTTTGTTGTTCGGAGCATCGACTTTGAACGCGACCAGTCCGGGCGATCCGCTGCCGACTACGTAGACATAGTCGCCGCCTCCAACCGGGTCGTGGAAATAGGCGGGCGCGCATTTGCTTTCGCCGCTGAAGGGACCGCCACCGTTGTGGCTTGTCCAGAGTTCGCCGCCGAAGCCGGGCAACGTCTTGTCGAGCAGATAGATATTGCCGTCTTTGGCCGTGGTAATGACGAAGGTCTTGCCGCCGATAGGCGGCAGCACGATCGGGCTCGAGCCGCCGAAATCCTGGTCATTGTCGTTGAGTGTCTTCGCCCATGTGGGCTGGTAATAGTCGACAAGCTGCAGGGCGGGCGCGCCCGTCACTTGCGCATGGATAACGCCCTCGAAATAGTCGTTGGGCTTCGGCTGATCACCCGGATCGTAGCTCGGTCCCATGGCGTTGCCGGTGCTCACGTAAACAGAATTGTCAGGAGCCGCGGCGGCGCCGCCTGGTCCCCAAGCGCCGCCGCCTATGGTGTTCGGCGACGTTATCGAAAAGAACAATTGCTGCGTGATATCGGCCTGGTTGCAGGCAACGAGCCACCCGTGATAGGTGCCGCGATCATCATACTGGAAATCCGCGAAGATCGCGTAGATCCAGCCATTGACGAGGTTGAGCCCGCCGCGCTGATCCTGTTGGGTCGCTCCGAATGTCGGTCGGTTAGGCGCCCCGGCGTCGACGAGTTGCGCCTGATCGACGACCGTGCCCGTGTTGACGTCGAGCGCGTAGAGTTTGAATACCTCGCTCCCAGAAGCGCCGACGAAGACCATCACGTAGACGATGCCGTTGGTGCGATCAATGACGGGCGTGCCGGAGATGCCGACCGGGGGTGGAATGTTGCTCCCGCTACGGGAGCTTGCGGGCGCTAGGCCCTGTTGCACCCAAAGTTGACTGGCGGCGGACCCCGCAAGTAGCAGATTCTCGGAATAGGCGAAGACCCGATTGTCGGCCGCGGCGATGATGATGACGTCATGAGTCTCGCCCGCGTGCGCGCCGGCGGTGAACTGGAATTGCGAGAGAAAGAGCGGCGCGGCGCGAACCGGCGCGCCGATGTCGATTTCCGCGCATCTGCGCCAGGTTCCCCCGACGGGGGCGAAGGGCATGCCGGGCTTGTGACCGGTGCGCGCTGCATCGACGTGATACGTAAGAACGTCACCCATGGCGTCGTCTCCCGTTTTCGGGCACGTTTGCCTAAAAATTTTTTGCGACCAAGATTTCAGATAACTTCTGATCGGCGACAGGAATTTGCTCGACCTGGCGACGGTGCATCCACGGGCTGCCGCCTTATTGCTGGCGTCCGTCTGGAAAACGTTGTCATCACCGCATCTTCAACTGTGCTCGCGGTCCTCTCAATTGACCCTTTGCTAAATAGCAACAGATGCGGTGATCGAACGTGATCTGTCTCACAAGAGTAGAATTGAATTATTCGTGAACGTACAAGTTGCAATGAGAAATAGGTGACGATGGGGTGCCCAAGCCCGCGACGTGTACGGAAGAGCCGCTCTAAGGACGAATGCTCCGCGACAGGGCCCATGAGCACAGGGCTGGAAGCCAGCTTGGCTGGGCCAATCGGTCTGTAACTCAAAGCAGACGCAAGGCGTTTAAGAGCACACGCCGCTAATCGGCCCTGAGATTGGCCGTGCGAACCACCTTGCCCCACTTCTCGGTTTCGTCAGCGATGTGCTTGGCAAAGCCGGAGGGCGAATTGACAAATACGGTGGCGCCAACATCCAGGCGCGCGGCAATGTCGTGCGCGTCGCCTGCCGTAAACCCCAGGACAATGCGAGCCGGCCGGGCCGGATAAGCCTGCGCGTTGGCGGTGCGCAAGATGGCCGGCGCCCCGAGCGCAACGGCTGCCAGGTGCAGGAAGCGGCGGCGGCCGGGAAGCTTCATGAAACTCACTTTGGGCGAGGATCGATGCCACCTGAAGTTGCGCTGACTGAAAAAGTAGCATGTAGCGTCAGACGTCTCAACGAGCCGCGCGGGTCTAGCCCGGGACTTTCAGCCAGCGCACCGCGCTGAAGATGATCAGCCCGACGAGGCCGCCGACCAGCGTGCCGTTGATGCGGATATATTGCAGGTCTGGGCCGACCTGCAGCTCGATCCGCTTCACCAGCGTCTCGGCGTCCCAGTTTTCGACCACCTTGCGGATGAAGGCGGCGATCTCGGTACGGCGCGGCGCGACCGTGCGCAGCACCGCGACCCGAAGCCAGCGGTTGATCGCTTCGCCGATCCGCTCGTCGTTCGCCAGCCGGTCGCCGAGGGTGAGCAGCATCTCCTCGAGCATCTCGAACAGGCGATTGGAGGAGGTGAGCTGGTCGAGCTTGTCCTCGACCTCGACCCACATGGCGTCGATCTGCTTCACCACCACGGGGTTTTCGAGCAGGCGCGCCTTCAGTTCCTCGCCGCGCGCCAGCATGTCCGGATCGGTGGCGAGATCGGAGATCAGCTTCTCGACCGCCGTCGAGAGCTCGATCCGCCAGGGATGGGTGGGCTCGCGCATCTCATCCAGCGCCTGCGTGATGCCAGCCACGATCTTGTCGGCGAGGATGCCGTCGATCCATTTCGGGATAAGGCGGTAGGAGCGCTGCGACACCTTCTGCTTGATAGTCTCGCGATTTCTGACCAGCGCCGCGCTCGCATAGGTGATGCCGTGCTCGATCAGCGTCTGCATCTCGCCCTGGGCCCAGACCAGCGCGAGCAGGCGCGAAGCAAGCGGAGCGGCCGGCATGGACTCGAGCCCAAAGCGCGCGGCGCGGGTGAGGAACGCGTTGACGTCCTCGCGTGGCAGCGAGCGCACGACCTGTTGCAGCACGCCGGCCGCGCGCTGCGCGACGCTGTGGGCATTGCCGGGCTTTTTCAGCCAGCGCGCGATCCAGCCCGCGATGTCGACCTCCCGGATGCGCTCGGCGAGCACCCGGGGCGAGAGGAAATTGCTGGCGGTGAAGCGGCCGATCGCAATGCCGATCCGCTCCTTGCTGCGCGGCACGATCGCGGTATGGGGGATTGGCAGCCCGAGCGGATGACGGAACAGGGCGACGACCGCGAACCAGTCGGCGCAGGCGCCGATCATGCCGGCTTCGGCAAAGGCCCTGGGGTAGGCGAGCCAGGGCCACTCCGCCTCGGCAAAGGAGGTCGCGACGAAAATCAGGAACATCAGCACGAGCAGCGCGGTGGCGAAGAAGCGCATCCGCCGGAGGTCGCGCAAGCGCGTGTCGGCGACGTCGTTCACGGCGCGTCGGCCCGGGACCGCACGGCCGTCGTCTCAACCGGCAAGTTTTGGCAGTCTGGTCGCCAGCGTCGCATAATGCTGGCGAATATGGGCCTTGCCATGGGTCGGTTCCAGCCGGGCAGGGTGAAATGTCCCAGCGAAAGCTGCGGTCAGACGGCGGAAGCGATCAGGCACCTGTCATCATCCGTGCACAACGCTCTTGGCGATCATGCAATGGATGCCCTTGGAGCCGTTCACGGTCTGCGTGACGCGCAGGTCGGCCGCGAGGCTGCAAAGCGTGTAGGCATCCTCGCGCGACAGATTCCGTTTCTCGCCGAGCAGCACGATCATGTCGCGCAGCGACCGCACCACGCATTGGTCGAGATCGGGATCCATCGCCATGGTGATGTAATGGGTCGCGGTCTCGGCGCGGGGATAGTCGAGGCGGATGTCCTTGCGCAGCGTCAGGCGGAAGCGGCCCTGCAGCGCGGTCTCGATCGCGGTGACGCAGACCTCGCCGTCGCCCTGCACGCCATGACCGTCGCCGCAGGAGAACAGCGCGCCCGGCACGAACACCGGCAGGTAAAGTTTTGCGCCGGCGCCGAGCTCCTTGTTGTCGAGATTGCCACCCATCGCGCGCGGAATCAGCGAGGTGATGCGGCCCCAGGCCGGCGGCGGCGCAACCCCCATCACGCCGAAGAACGGCGCCAGCGGCAGCTCCAGCCCCCAGGGCAGGTGGCCCACCATGCGCTCTCTGTCGAGCGGGATGTTGAGCAGCCGCGGCTCGTGGAAATCGTCGGGCAGGGTGCCGGCAAGCGGACGGATCATGTTGTAGCCCCAGTCCTGCCGGAGTTTTACATCGAGGATGTCGACCTCCAGCACATGGCCCGGCTCGGCGCCCTTCACCGCGATGGGGCCGGTGAGGATGTGGCCGGGCACCATGCGCTCGCTCCTGGCATGCACCTCGAAAAGCTCCGGCGGCACGTGAAACTTGTTTCTGTCCGGCACCTGGTCCGGTCCGCCGGAGATGGCGTCGATGGTCACCTCATCGCCGCTGTCGATGGTAAGGACCGGCTTCAGCTTCGCTTCAAAAAAGCCCCAATGGCAGGTTTCGGGACTTGAATGCAGATGATGATAGGCCATGGGGTATTTCCCGTGAAAGCGTCGTTGCGTCGAGCAAGACTATTGCAATCAACAGCGCAAGGACAAGCAGCGTAGCGCCGACTGCCATTTGATGCTAAGCGCTCTGCAGTTGCATGCGAGCCGGGGACTAGCCTTGTTTTTCGGTCTTTCGAAGACGATCGGCATCCTGTTGCTGCCGATCAATCTCTTGATCGTGCTTGGCGTCCTCGGTGTGCTGCTGCTCGTGACGAGATGGGCGCGATTCGGCCGCTTGCTTTTGGCGGCTTCCATGCTGCTGCTGGCGCTATGCGGATTTAGCCCGCTCGGCAATATGCTGATTTATCCGCTGGAGACGCGCTTTCCGCCCTGGGATGCGTCGCATGGCGCTCCCGACGGCATTGTCGTGCTCGGCGGCGGCATCGATGCCGATTTCTCCGCCGCGCATGGCGAGGCCGTCTTCAGCAATTCCGCCGGTCGCGTCATCGCCGCCGCCATGCTGGCGCGTCGCTACCCCCATATGCGCATCCTCTATTCCGGCGGCAGCGCCAATTTCATCTCGGATAATTCGGCCAAGGAAGCCGATTATGCGGTGCAGGTTCTGGAAGGGCTTGGCGTTGCCAAAGAGCGCCTGATCATCGAGCCGGACTCCCGCAACACCTTCGAGGATGCCTTCTATTCCAAGGCACTGGCGCGGCCAAAGCCGGGCGAGCGGTGGCTGCTCGTGACCTCGGCCTTTCACATGCCGCGCGCGGTCGGGGTTTTCCGCAAAGTGGGCTTTGCGGTCGAGCCCTATCCGGTCGACTGGCGGCTCATGGGGCAAGGTGACCTCACCCATTTTCCGTCTTCTTCCGAGGACGGATTGAACCACACCAATCTGGCCGTGCGGGAGTGGCTCGGCCTGATCGCTTATCGGCTGACCGGCCGGACCGGCGAGTTGTTCCCAGGGCCGGCCACAAATTAATCCGTAGACGAAAGACGGCTCGCCGCTACAGTGTTGGGGAGCGAGCGGAAATTGGGTGCATCACCAATGGGTTCTACTGACAAGGCGCCACGGGCGGGAACGATCGCATGAATGCCCCGTCCGTGCCATCCGGCCAGCCTCCCGAATCCCAGTCGGTGGTCGGGCCGCTGACGCACGCCGCGATCTTCCTGGTCGTGACGATCAATCCGGGTAGCGCGAGGCGCGCGGCGGTCCGCTCGTTTTGTGGCGACCTCTCGGGGTTATTGCGTGCCGTCGGCTTCCGCGGCATCGAGGGCAACCTCTCCTGCGTGATGGGGATCGGGTCCGAGGCGTGGGACCGGCTGTTTGGCGGGCCTCGTCCGGCGGAGCTGCATCCTTTCCAAGAGATCAAGGCCGGCCCGCGTCATGCCGTGGCGACGCCGGGCGATCTCATGTTTCACATCCGCGCCAAGCGCATGGATCTCTGCTTCGAGCTCGCCTCGCAGGTCATGGCCAAGCTCGGCGCGGCGGTGACACCGGTCGATGAGGTGCACGGCTTTCGCTATTTCGACGACCGCGACCTGCTCGGCTTTGTCGATGGCACCGAGAATCCGACTGCGCAGGCCGCGATCGACGCCGCCTATATTGGCGATGAGGACGCGACCTTCGCCGGCGGCAGCTACGTGATCGTGCAGAAATACCTGCACGACATGGCCGGCTGGAATGCGCTGTCGACGGAAACGCAGGAACGGATCATCGGCCGCGGCAAGCTCTCCGACATCGAGCTCGACGACGCGACAAAACCCTCCTATGCGCATAATGCGCTCACCATCATCGAGGAGGGCGGCAAGGAGATCAAGATCGTCCGCGACAACATGCCGTTCGGCCGCGTCGCCGAAAAGGAATTCGGCACCTATTTCATCGGCTATGCGCGCTCGCCGCGAACGATCGAGCAGATGCTGGAGAACATGTTCGTCGGCAAGCCTCCCGGCAATTACGATCGCCTGCTCGATTTCAGCGTGGCGAAGACTGGCAATCTGTTCTTCGTGCCGTCCGCGACATTCCTCGAAAATATCCCAAACGATGCGCCGGCCGCCGCCGTTCCCGACGAGCCCGCCGCGCCGGCGCCAACGCCCGCGGCGCGGCGCAAAGGCTCGCTCGACATTGGTTCGCTCAAAGGAGATTCCGCCTCATGAACAATCTTCACCGCGAGCTTGCCCCGATATCGGATGCGGCCTGGGCTCAGATCGA
>Ga0070684_100003639_pt1 | contig 11614 bp, 10 predicted proteins | sample KBSC723LmetaG_FD_65653 | JGI IMG/M metagenome (GOLD analysis project Ga0070684, IMG submission 65653) | Corn rhizosphere microbial communities from Kellogg Biological Station, Michigan, USA - KBS C7.2-3L metaG | ecosystem: Host-associated > Plants > Roots > Rhizosphere ...
CGGGGGATCGTCGCCGCGATCACGCCGATCGCCATTCCGCAAGCGCGCGCGGGAGATCTGGACGCGGCGGTTGTCCGTCGGCTCGGCAGCGGCAGCGGTCCGTTCCCGGTATTCCAGCTCGATGCGACCGCCTATCCCGGCAACAGCGGCAGTCCGATTTACGATCCGGCGACCGGTGACGTGCTCGGCGTGGTCAACATGGTGTTCGTCAAGGGCACGAAGGAGGCGGTGCTGAGTCAACCCAGCGGCATAACCTACGCAGTTCCTTCGACTCACCTCGAAGCGCTGCTGCGAAGCGCAGCGGCGCCGGCGCGTTAGCCCATCGTGGACTGGATGTACGCGACGATCTGCGTTGCGCCCCATCGGACGCCGGCCGTGGGCTCGTAATATCCCAGCGACACATACGCGTTCCATATGTTGCGAACCGTGGTTTCCGACAGAACAGGCGTGCGGTTCGTGCGGCTGTTGAGCAGTGCAGCGGCGCAGTAGCGGCCAACGGAATTTTTGGCCCCGTCGTCGGCGAGGTTCATGACCTGGAGCATCACCTTGCCCGAGAATACCGTGCCGTTGAACCCGGTCGTCGTACAATGGTACGGCGTGGCGTTGGCCCCGTTCTTCGTGTAGGGATTGGGCCACTGGGTGCTGGCGGCGGTCCAGGTAGAGACGGATAACCCGCTGCAGCTGCTGATCTGCGGCGAATGACTCGAGTGCAGCGTCGATCCGACCGCGGAGGCGGTCGAACAGTTGACGCCGAGCACCGGACGACTCAGCAGAGTCAGGATTATTGGCGCGGACCCGGCGCCAACCCGCAGGATCCTGCGGCGCGAGTTCGTGACGCCCGGGGCGTCGGACTTGGGACTCGATGGATTTTCCGCGTCGCTCATCCCGTGGATGTAGCAACGCGCATACCGGCGGCGTCAGACGTCAATCGAGTGTAATGTAAACAGCAACTTAAGGCATGTTGTTGTGGGCTACACAAGTCAATTGTTGCCGAACCTAACAACAACTGTAAAGCTTGGCGACACCCGCTCCATGCCGTCGATCGTTTTACGCCGGCTGTTGCTGCTCGCGGCGGAATGTCTTCACGGTGAGGTGCCAAGCCAGCAGCGGCACCGGCATCTTTAGCCAGTGGCCACGCAGGTACAGGAGTCGCCGGGCGAAGCGGGTGGACCTGAGCCCGGCGGTCGGACGAAGGCCATCGAGGAGCAGTCGATCCATCAGCGCACCAGTGACCCGGCCTGGCGCGTAGCGGGACGCCGCGTCCATCGTCGATTGCGGGATCGGGGTGCCGAGGAGCCGTGCGGTGAACCGCAACGCGTAGTAGAGCAGGCGTCCGAGATTCATCCGCCCGGCACGCTCGGTCAGGGCAGTCCAGAACTGGGCGTCGGTGCCGAAGTGGCGCAGCAATTGATCGATGTCCACGAGGTCGCGCAGGCCGTGCGAGAACTCCTCGTTGTGAAAAAGGTGCGTTGCGCTGTGGAGCACCATGTCCGTTGGCGCCAGCACGGCGACGCCCGGCCATCCGGCGATCGGGACGGCCGCGCGAAAGAATTCCGGCGTGTCCGGGTGCGTGCGGGCGGTTTCCGGGACGATGGCGTGGTGGACGTCGATCACCGTCAATCGCTTGATGTGCTGCATCGGCGGCAACTCGTGCATCCAGCGCCGGTAGTACCGCTGGTCATGCGGATGATGATGCGTGGTCGCGTAGCCGGCGAGCATCAATGCAGACTCGACGGCGGGCAGTTGCGCCTTGGGTACGAGAATGTCGACGTCGGAAAAGAGGCGGCCGCGCGACGGCGGCAGGTTGGCGATCAGGTACCCGGCGCCCTTCAGCAGGATCACCGGGAAGCCAAGGCCGTCGACGGCGCGCAAGATCTCGCGCACTTCGCGCGCGACGGCCCGGTGCTGCGCAACGCCGAGCACCGCTGCCGACTCGAGATGCTTCCGCGGTCCGCGCGGAACGTCGACCATCCGCCCTGATGCGTCGAAGCGATGCGCCAGCGTGCCCAGCAGATCGGCCTCCCGCGCCCGGCGCACGAGCTCGTCCCAGTGCGGTGGATCGGTGAACGCGCGATCGGTGTCGCGCAACGTCTCGCCGAGCGTGCCGTACGACTTCATCGAACGCGCGCGAGATCGTCGAAGACCGCGATGGCGTCGTTGAGTTGTCCGCCATACCGGAACTCGCGGCAATCGCTCGCCGCCACCACATCCGCGAGAATATCGAAGCCGCGTCGCCCGAGCACGCTGTAGTTGAACGCGTTCTCGACGAGGCGCATGAACCCCGTCGACTTGGCGAGCGGTGTCAGCGCCATCGGCTCCCCGGCGCGGAATGCCGGCAGCACGATCCAGCCCGGGACGGCCGTCTGATCGGCGAGCTGGACGCTCGCCGACGGTGGTCGGACGTGCGCGACGGAACCCTTCAGCGTGTCGTGAACCACCGGGCTCATCCGCGCTTCAGGCCAGAATTCCGCGATGATGCGGATCGATTCGTTTTTCAGGCTGACGGGTCGGGGCAGCGGGACGAAGCGCCTCGTCTCGACGTCGATCAGCGTCAGCTCGTCCGACAGCAATCGCCACCCGCGCGCGACGAGCGCCGCGCAGAGCGTGCTCTTCCCCGATCCCGGCGGTGCGGGCATCACGAGCGCGCGGCCCGCGCGCTCGACGACGGCCCCGTGAATGATCAGGTACTGGTGGCAATGGGCCGAGATGCACCAGTTGAGACCCCATTCAAGCAGCGGGAACGCCTGGCTCGCTGCCAGGGGGTTGAACGGCGGATTCGCGTCGAACCGGAAGTACGCTTGCGGCCTGATCCACCGCCTTAGGCCCGGCACCGGGTCGACCGCAACGTGGAAGTCGGCGAATTCCGAATCCGGCAACACCTCGTGCGAAGCGTAATGCAGCGCTAGCGCAGCCTCGACCGTTTCGAATGGCGACGCGATATTGGCAACGATCGGGCCCAATCGAAGCCGGAGCCCCGAGCGGCCGAGCAGTCGATGCAGTTCGCCGTCCGGCAGTTCAGAGACGATCAAGCGGGGGCGCGCGCCGCCAAGTGCAACTCGGTCAGATCGTCGAGTGCGCGCTGAACCTCGATGGCAACGTCGAGGTCGGCCGCGACCTCCACGCGCGCGGTCAGGGCGCCCACCAGCGCGCGCAAGTCCATGCCCGAAGGATTTTGTATGAGGGAAAGCATGACTTCGCTGGCCAGCGCGCCGAGTTGGTGCGTGCTGCCGGTGGCGTCATTATAGATGACGATCTCGTCGTCGAGACGGCGCCACGCCAGAGCTTGCGGCGTTGCCGCACGCCACTGCGCTTGCTCGCTCATTCGACGAGATCCGCGGGGCGGATGTCCCCGCGTTTCCTGATCAGGCGATCGTCGTCTTGATATACGCGACGATTTCCGCTGCGCCCCAGCGAATGCCCGCTGTCGGCTCGTAATAGCCGCGATTCAGGAGGTCGTTCCACATCGCGCGCACCGTCGTCTCGCTCAGCATCGGCGTCCGGCCGGAGCGCGCGTTGAGCAACGCAGCCACCGTGTAGCGGCCGAGCGAACCGAGTCCGCCAGTCGTGACGTCGATCACCTCGAGCATCGTTTTCTGGCTAAAGACGTGTCCGCCCAGTCCCGTGGTCGGGCAGTGATACATGGTGGCCGTGTTCGTGGCGGCGTAATAGGGACTCGTGGCGGCGTAATAGGGACTCGACGTACCAGACGTATAGGGACTTGTCGTGCCGCCGGATGTATACGGACTTGTCGTGCCGCCGGACGTATACGGACTCGACGTTCCGGAAGTAGTGGTGCTCGACGTGGATGACGTACCGCCACCTGCAAGCTGCTGCTGGAGCAGCTGGTTCGAGTTGATTCGGGTTGTGGTGGTCGTAGTCGTTGTCGTTGTCGTGCTGGTCGTTCCCGTGGCGGAGCCTGCTCCCGAGTACGGAGTCGGCCATTGCGCGGCGAGCGTCTTCCACTTTTCCGGAGAGAGTCCGCTGGTGATCGAGCAATTATGGTTGATGCTGCTCTGCATGTTGATCGACGTGATCGCCGACGCCGTGCAGGCCACTTGTCCGAGCACCGGCCGACTGGCGACCGTCATCACGACGGGTGCAACTGCGAGACCACCGCGAAGCAGCCTGCGACGGCTGTCCGACGACGGATTTGGATCGTTCGGGGGATTTTGGTCAGACTTCATCATGCTGAATTAAAGCAAGCTGCGTTCCACAAGGTTTGCGCGCGCCAATCTTTACCAAAAACAGTCGGTTGAAGGGTGGCGATTCCGCGCCGGTGGTTTGCCTGTAAAGTACCCCGACACGAAAGTACATGTAAGTTGTTGTTTAGTCCAATAAATTTGTAAGAATTATCCTACATTGACAGTATGAGTAGTGGATTGTTCAGCGCGACTCGACCGACGGTAAATTTGCGTGCATGCGTGTTCGTTTCGCGTGATGGATGCCGTTCTCGGTGCATACGCACCGCCAGATGCCGGACCTCCAACGGACGAATCGTGGCGCTTCACAACGCGATGCGCCCGCGATGATCGAGGCGCTATTCTGGCTCAAGCAGTTGGTGAAACTGGTGGTTCTGCCGCCCAACGGTCCTCTGCTGCTGATCATCGGCGGACTTGCGATGGCCGGGCGCAAGCCGACGACCGGACGTCGCATAGCGTTCGCAGGCGTGCTGCTGATCGTGATCTTCGCAATGCCGATCGTCCCGACGCTGCTGATCCGCGCGCTCGATCGCACGCCAGTGCTCGACCCTGCGCGCGCGGCCGATGCGCAGGCCGTCGTCATCCTCGGCGGCGGCACGCGGCGCTACGCGCCGGAGTATCGAGGCGCGACGATGAGCGGGCTGACGCTGGAGCGCGTACGTTTCGGCGCGCGCCTCGCCCGCGCGACGGGACTGCCGATCCTGGTATCGGGCGGCGCCATCGAGGGCGCACCGCCCGAGGCCGTCCTGATGCGCAATGCGCTCGTCAACGAGTACGGGGTGAACGTGCGCTGGGTCGAGACCCACTCGCGCAACACGCGCGAGAACGCTCTCGCTTCGGCCGCGATCCTGAAGGCGGCCGGCGTGCAGCGAATCATCCTCGTCGGCCATGCGTTCGACTTCCCGCGCACGCGCAACGAATTCGAGGCGGCGGGATTGACGGTGGTGGGCGCGCCGATCGGCCTACCGTCGGCCGGACCTTACTCGGTGCTGGATTTCGTGCCGAGCGTCGCCGGACTGCAGGGAAGCTACTTCGCGTGCTACGAGTGGTTGGCGAACATCCTGTACCGTTTCGTTCCTTGAAGCGGGGTGCCGATGGAGCGCTACTGGAAATTGCGGCGATAGACGATGGACACGCCGCTTACCAGTCCCGCTTCGGCGCGCAGCGTCACCTGGCGCGACAGCGCGTATTCGAGGCGCACGGCACTCGTGGCAATCGATAACCCCTGCTCGTAGCCGAGCGAGAGCCGATCGCTGATCCGCTTGCCGAACACGACGACCTGCGACGCCGCCGAACCGTCACCGCCGCTGGCCGACGTCGAGCTCTTGAGCGAGATGTCGTCCACGCCGATACGCTGCGCGAGATCGGCGGTGAAGGGCTTGCCGTTCCTGCCGAGCAGCGCTGCGGAGGCGGCCGACAGCGCTGCGTAATCGACGCGCGACGTGTTGCTCAAGCCCTGGCCCGTGACGAGCCACGCAAGCGCTTCGTTCTCGGGCACCGGCGGACTCGACGTGACGCGCACCTGCGGCACCTTGACGGTCCCGCTCAGCTCGACACCGGCCTCGACCTGGAGATTCTTCCGCAATGCGACGACGTCGAGCGCCGGATTGTCGAGCGGACCGTCGAAGATCAGCCGCCCGCGATCGATCGTGAGCTTCTGGCCGAATGCGACATAGGTGCCGTTGACGGCGCGAATGGTGCCGCGGCCGATCAGCGCGCCGGTGGGGGATGTCGTGACGTGGACGCGCCCGGCGAGCCCGGTGTCGATGCCTTCGCCGCGAAACGTCAGCGCGCGACCGAGATCAACGTCGAGATCGAGTGCCAGCGGCGACGTGCGAAGTTCTGCTTCGCGGCGCGATACCGGCGTTCGCCCCTTGATGACGATGTCGGGTGCGAGCTCGCCGGTAGGCATCGGATCATATTCGAGGTGGCCTTCGACGACGGTGACGCTGCCGGACAGCGCGAGACGCTTTTCCTGCAGCGTGACGGACCCCTGTCCGTCGAGCACCAGCCGCAGGTCCGGGCGGTTCGTTGCGCGGAAGCGCTCGGCTTTCCAGGTGACGCGCGTGGGGACGGTACCGCGTTCGCCTGGCAGCGCGACCAGGCCCGTTGCGGTGAACGACCCGTCGCCGCCGGCGAAGTACACGTCGTCGAGTTCGATTCCGTTTGGCGTCAGGTGCGCGCGCAGTCGTCCGCGCGTCGCGTTGATCCCGTACTGCGGCGCGTCGATGCGCAGCGCTTCGCCAGTCACCGAGCCCGACCACAGCGGCTTGCCGACCGTGCCCGTTGCGGCCACGTCGAGTTGCGCCTTCCCGCCGAGCGCCGCGCTGGTGCCGAACCACGGCTGGAACACGGCGAGGGATCCGAGATCGGCATGCAGCGCGAGTCGCAGTGGCGCAGCCGGGTCGATCTTTCCGCTCGATGCGCCACTGGCGCCGATCGCGACCGTTGCGCGCGCCGTTCCTGCGCGCTCGGAGGCGAACGCCGCGGTTGCATCGAGCGCATCGTTGTCGAAGCGGCCCGTGACGGTCAGCGCGGTGATGCCGAGACCGCGCAGTTGCGTCGCGCCGTCGGTGCCGATATTCACGTCGAGATCGCCGCGCTCGCGGCGGATGGCGAACGTGCCGTTCAATCGCGGTGCCGCCGCGATCGACCACTCGCCACCGGCGACGAGCGTCGACTCGATTGGCAACTCGATGCCGGCCAGCGTCGCCGCATTCGCGACGGCGATGCCGGTGAACTCGCCGCGCGTCGTGATATGCCCGTCGTTCCAGACGAATTCGCCGATGTCGGCGGTGCCTCCCGCCGCGTCGATGTGCGCGTCGGCAAAGCGGAAATAGCCTTCGCGCAGCGTGAACGTCGCAGGGGCGCGCAGCTTGACGGGGACCGTTCCGGTGTTCGCGAGCGACGTCAGTGTTCCGCTCCATGTGGCACGCGCCGGCGTATCCACATTCGCCACCGAGCCGTCGAGTGCGAACGCGACGTCGAAGTTGGTCGATTTCAACGCAAGCGAGAGTCGGTGGTGCGCCAGCGACCCTGAAATCGTCGTGTGCGCGCTGTCGATTGCCCGCCCCGGCAGCGTCAGTTGCGTCGTCGTGATGTCGAGCGCCAGCGCGCGATCCGCGAGCGGGCTGCGCGAGCCGGCCGCCGGCGGTGGCAGCGAGCCTGTCCCCTGAATCGTCTGCACACCATATGCACCGGCGTGCAGCGCCTGTCCACGGACGTCGAACGTGCCGCCGTACGCGCCTGGTGCGATCGCGATCACACCGCTGACATGCAACTCGCCACTCAGCGGTCGCGGTACCGCTGCCGGGACGAATGCGGCGACATCGGCCACGTTCGGTGCGTCGATCGCGTACGCCAGCCGGTCGCCGGCGGAACCTACCGCACCCGTCGCGTGCACCTTGGCGGACGCGATGGTCACGTCGATCGTCGCGTCGCGCAGCGTACCCGGTGCGACGGTGCCCTTGAATGTTCCGGACGTGGCGAGACCGGCAACACGGCTGCCACTGGCGATCAACACGTCCGCATCGGCGCGCCAGCGGGGACGCAGGACGCCACGCGCGTTGACGCGGCCGTCGAGCGACGCTGCCGGCACTGCCACGAACTTCGAAGGGTCGAGTTGCTGCATCGCGGCGTCGAGCGTGAACGCGTTCGCGTCGTTCAAGTCGATCCGCGCAGTGCCGGACAGCAAGCCGCCCGGCGTCGTCGCGCGGAATCGCGATACGTCGATCCGCTCGTCGGCGATCACGGCGGCGAACGCGAGACCGATGTCACGATCGCGCACGTCCCCTTCGAGCGTCTGGCGTGTACGCGTCGCGTCGGCGCTGACGTTGCCGGACAGCCGTGTCGCGACGAGCTTCGAGTGCACGCGGACGAGGTCGAGATCGTGAACGCCGAGCGTCACGCGCACCGAGGCCTCGCCCGCGAGCGCGATGCGCGCATCGCCCCGGACACCGCCGTCGCCCGGCAGCGTTGCGTCGACTTGCTCGAGCACGAGCACGTCGCGGTCGTAAACGAAGCGCGACGACAGCGTCGCAATGGGCAGCCTGTCGGTATCGATCGGTCCCGCCACCTCGTTGACGAACGCAAGCGTCCCGGCGATGCCCGCGCCGCGCGGCTGCGCGTCGAGGCGCACGCGTGCCTCGGTGTGAGGCAGCGACGCATCGAACTTCGCGGCGTCGACACCCGTGAGGTCTGCCGTCGCCGAGGCGAACGGCGCTTCGGCAAACGGCGTGGCCGTCGCCTGCAGCGACAATTGCGCGTCGCGCAGCGTGCCCGCGCCGGTGATGCCGATCTGCGCCGCCGTGCCCGTAAGTCGCGTCGTCGCCTGCGCGCCGGCGAGCACGCCGTCGCCGGCGATCGTTGCCGTGCCCGCGATCGTGAGCGGTTCCTGCGCACCGACGGACAGATCGCCGGTCAGCCGGCCGAAATCCGATACGAGGCGCAGCTGCCGGATCCGATGAACGTGCTCGTCGCCTGCGTATCCGAATTCGAGTCCCGAAATGCGACCGGTCCGCGGGCCGGCCTGCCACGTGAGCTCGGCGACGGCGAGTCGACCGATGTCGACGGCGAGGGGCAGCCGGAGATCGGTCGGCGGCGCGGTGGCGCCCGTGGAGGGCTTGAGCGCGATATCGACGCGCCGCGCGCCGAGTCCGCGTATCGAGAGGCGCTTCGACCAAAGTGCGCCCGGGTTCCAGTCGACGACAACGTCGTCCGCAATGACGGTTGCGTCAACGCCACGCCACGTGATCCGGCGAAAACGCATCGTGCCCGCCACCGACCCGGTCGGGTCGTCGACGGTGATGCGGCCGCCCGTCTGCGCGACGATGCGCGCGACGATGTACGGCAGGCCGCGCTCGCTGAGTGCATAGCCGATCAGCGCTGCGACGGCGATGGCCAGCAGCGCGAACACGCCGAGCGTGATCTTGAGCGCGCGCCGTCGCGGCTCGTTTCGCACGGTCGTTGGCGGCGGCGTCGGCTGTTGCGTCATTCGCTTCTAAAACGCGACGCCGACGGAGAAGTGGAGCCGCACCTGTCGCGACCTCTCACCGTACGCGACATCGAGTCGGAAGGGGCCGATCGGCGTTTTGACGCGCGCACCGAAGCCATAGCCGAGCGCCGGCCTCGCCTCCGAGCGATCGTCGAACGCATTGCCGGCGTCGACGAACACCGCGATACCCCACGCTTCGCCGATCCAGCGTGTCGCCTCGACGCTCGTCGCGTAGTAGTAGCGTGTCGGCAGCACCGCATCGCCCTGCTTGATGCCGAGGCTCTCGAACGCGTAACCGCGCACCGTCGTGTCGCCGCCGGTTCGAAACAGCAGAGCCGCTGGTATGTCGTTCCGGCTTTGCGCGAACACGACGCCCGCTTCGGCGCGTGTGCTGAACGACCATTGGCGATCGATGGGGTGCCAGTACGCGTAGCGCAGGACCACGCGCTGGAAGCTGCGCGACGACGCACCGGGAATGCCGGCGCCTGCCTGCGCGAGCGCGACCCATCCCCGGGTGGGCGCGGCGATATCGTCGACGCGCCGCCACGCGCGCTCGACATCGACATACAACGCGCGCGCATCGGACTGCGGCGCGCCCTCGGGCTCCTGCAGATCGGTGTAATACGCGACGCCGTATTGCCACTGGTTGCGCTCGTCGAGCGAGCTCATCCGTGCACCGATCGAAGCGGTTTGCGTGACGAGCCCGCTGATGTCGGTGCGCTCGACCTTCGCGAACGCCGACGGCGACCAGCCGCTGGCGGATGGCGGTCTCACGAAACGCAACGACGCGTTCTGCAGCTTCGATTCGATACGCGCGTCGATGTTCATTTGCAACGCCTGGTTGTCGACGTTGACGTCGCGGTAGCTGGCGTTGGCGCGAAACGCCGTGTCCGTCGAGTATCCGACGCCCATCTCGAGTTTCTTCGGCGGCGCTTCGATCACCGACACGCGTACCGGTGCGTCGTCCGCGTGCGCGGGATCTGCGTCGATCGCCGCGTGAACGCTCGCGAAGTAACCCGTGCCGTTCAAGCGCCGGACGAACTGGTCGAGCTCGGCGATCGAGTAGCGGTCACCCGGGCGCTGCGTCCGGTAGTTGCGGACGAGTTCGGACGGGTAGCGCGACAGCCCTTCGATTTCGAGCTCGCCCACGTGGAACACAGGTCCGCTGTCTATCCGCACGTCGATCGCGACCGTGTTGGCGTCGGGATCGACGAGTGCTTCGCTGAAGCCGAGCTTGGCGGCCGCGAACGAGTCGCCGGCGACGGTTTCGACTGCCTGTTGTTTAGCAGCTATCCAGTCCGCCTGCCGGAAGGGCGTGCCCGGCGCCAGCGACCATTGCCGCTGCACGACACCACGCGCCGCCGCGCCGACGCTGTCGTTCGTGGCAATGCCATCGATGGCGATCTGCGCGCTCTTGACGGTCGCCTGGGGACCCGGCGTCACGCGGACCATCACGTTGAACGGCGTTACGCTTCGGTCGACGGCGACGTCGACGGTCGCCGAAAAGAATCCTTCGGTTTCGGCGGCTTCCTTCGCCTGCTCGCTCGCCTGGCGCACGAGCGCGTCGAACAGGCTGGCGCTCATCTGATCGTAGGTTTGCCAGCGGATCAGGTTGACGCTTGCTGCAAGCGTCTCGCGCAACGGGCTCGGCGCGTCGATGACGACGCGGTAGCGCAAACCCTCCGCGGGTGCCGCGGAGGGCTCGGTGGACGAAGGGGGTGAGGCGGTGGAAGGGGGTGGATCGTCAGCGAACGCCGCGGCGCTCGCGATCAGCAGCGGCATTGCCAGCAGCGCCGGCGCTGGCCATCGCAGTCGACGTGCCGTTGCTCTCATCCGAGCGCGGGCCGAGCGTCTGCGGCGCGTCCGCCGGGGCGAGGTTGTCCGAAAGCGGCAATGGGTTGCGCGTCGCCCACGTGACGCCGATGGCGGTGCGTTCGGGCCGGATGCGCCGGGGGGCCTCGACCGGGGGCTGGTTCAGGGAAGTCGGAAAATTCCAATCGATCAACTCGAAAGACGTGTCTCCCCACAGCCCATCCGACGCGCGGGAATACGCGTAATCGGCGCGTGAGTCGCGCAGCGCGCAGCCGGAGAGCATCGCCACGCAAACGAACGCGACCAACATGATGCCAGCAAGACGTTGCATCCAGACCTCCCGCAGATTTTTTGCAGCCACCGCGAACTTCGACGCTTCCGCGCCGCGAACGGTGTGCGACGACCAGTCTACCGATGCCGGTCGTGGCGGGCCAGCGCGTGTGGACGTGTGGCGTTTATGTCGGTGGCATGAAAGCAACAGTTTGGCGAAGTCATACCATCGAACGAACGTACGCTCCAGGGTCGAATTTGCCTCTCACGTGGGAATCGACATTCATATACTGTCATAACCCGATCATTATCAAGTCATTTTTGTCTGTTGCGTTTTGTA